>Ga0116202_10002637_pt1 | contig 10747 bp, 3 predicted proteins | sample LakKivw325mmetaG_FD_94479 | JGI IMG/M metagenome (GOLD analysis project Ga0116202, IMG submission 94479) | Anoxic lake water microbial communities from Lake Kivu, Rwanda to study Microbial Dark Matter (Phase II) - Lake Kivu water 325m metaG | ecosystem: Environmental > Aquatic > Freshwater >... | reverse complement strand
GTGAACAGCACGCTGTCGGAATGGACCCACTCGTCGTCGTCATCCGTCCCGCCGCCCTTGTTGTCGTTCACCCCCGCTCTGTCATTCGGGATGGTGTAACCATTGGCAAGGCGCAGCCGCGGCATCATCTCCTCGCTGCCCTCAACCGCCATGCCCAGGTACGCCGCTTCTGGCCCTTTGCCCTTGGCCCCGATGGGCGTCACCGATCCGAGTAGGACCGCGAAGAGCCCGTCACGGGTGGTTACCTTCTGGGTTTCGCTCCAGAACGGACTGCCGCCCGATGGCTGCGCGTACAGCCTGAACGCGACGATGTACTCGCCATCGCGAACCGGCACGCCCGTCGCGTCGGTCAGCCGGCCCTGGTACGATACCACTTGCGGAATGGAAAGGGCGGCTAGCGATTTTGGCCTGCAGATTGTGGATTGTGGATTGGCGGTCGGTTGCGGTGCAACCACCGCTTCGTCTTCGGCCCAGAGCATCGTGCCCAGGGCCAGGATTGCCACAGCGATTAGTGCTGCGGTCTTCATCTCTGTCCTCCTTGCCGGGTTCTGCCCGGCGGCTCTGTTTGGATTGGTGCGGAATTGCCGAACGCGGACACTGCCGGCTCGCGTCCGGCGATTTGGAAAGCCCCCGAGAATCCGGCCATGTACAGCGCCTCCCCGCGCTGTCGCTGCCTCAGGCTGCCGCGACAGCCTCAGAATCGACTATTCGTACTACATTCCGAGTCTGGGTTTCGTTGACGCTGCTGAAGTGCAAGGTGGCTCGCGCCGACCGACGCGAAACAACGCCCCCTGCACCCGGCCGAGTTGAGTCGGGAACTGCTGTGACGGCAGGCCGGAGCCGGTTGGAGGCTCCGGCGGTGGATACGACTGGCACTTACCTCCTTTGTTCACACTTGCCAGTCTGCTTTGCGCCGGCGGTCGTGTCTTACCCTTTCAGTCCAGTGACGTGACACGACCCGATGGAACGGGCTCCCTCGTGCGGAGCCCGGAAACGTCGCCTCAGTGTATCTTACATGAAATTGATGTCAAGGGATTCATCGCTCCCTGATTCCGTGGAAGATGGCCATGAAGTCGGGGCGGGCTTGCGCCCGCCCCGGTGGCTGTCTACTGTCTGCTGTCTACTGCTGCAGGCTACCTCTGCACCACCAGCTTCCGCGTGGCGGTGAAGCCGCCGGACTCCATCTTCACCAGGTAGATGCCGGCCGGCATTGACCGAAGGTCGAGAGCGACTGACGAATGGCGAATGGCGAATGGCGATTTGATGACCACGCGCCCCATGACGTCAACCACCTCGAGCCGCACCGGCCCTTGCACCGGCCCCTCAAGCCGCACGGTCGCGAACCCGCCGGTCAGCGGATTGGGGGAAACGATGAACGATGAACGAGAAACGGCGAACGACGAAGCCATCACGCCGTCGCGGTTCGGAGCGTCGCCCATCACGTAGCCGTTGGGAGGAATGGGCCCGTATATCCAGAGCTCGTTGGTTTTGTTGCCTTTGAGCGCCGGTATGTCGGCCCCTTCTGCCGGCCGGTCCGGTCCGACCGGCACCGGCACCGTGGTCACGCTCCCGCCCGCCTTCACCTTCTTCTTGAACGGGCCGGTCGGGACGGTCTCTTTCTCAGCCCAGGAGTTCGCCGCGATGCTGTACTTCCAGAACTCGCGCGTGTTGCCGCCCTTGAACGCGTACAGCGCGCCGAAGCTGTCCGCCGGGAGGACGGGCCACACGTAGGTCCCGCTGCTGCCGTCCTTGGCCTTCTTCGAGCCGGCCGAACCGGCCGCGGGCATCGGCGCCAACGGACCGCTCCAGGAGTCGGTTTCGGTGTCGTAGTAGTAGAGCTCCATGTACTTGCCCTTGAACGCGTAGATCTTCCTTTCGTTGAAGTCATACGCCAGCCAGGAGCCCTTGTCCCACTTCTCCTTCGCGCCGACCGGTGCCGGCGTCAGCGTCTGCCACGAGTCGCCGGGGACGTCATAACGGTAGAACTCGTTCTTGTACCCCTTCAGCAGGTACGGCGAGCCGACCGTGTCCTTGTAGCCGTAGGCGAGTCCGGTGCCGCCTTTGACCTTCTTGTTCGAGACTCCAAGCGGCACGTCCTTCTTCTGGGTCCAGGCGTTGGCCGCCGCGTCGTACATGTGGAAGCCCACGGTGCTGTTGCCCTTGGTCGCGTAGACCCGACCGGCACCGTCGGCACAGGCGGCCGAGCCTTTGCTCGGCAGCTTGCCTTCAATCCCGGGCGGCCACGGCGTGAGCGCCTTCCACGAGTCCTTGGGTACGCTGTACGAGAAGAAGTCGGGCTGCTTGTTGCCGCGTGACGCGTAGACGAGCTTCGTGCCCGCGTCGTAGGCCAGCCAGGCGCCGTCCTTGCAGGGCTTGGCGCCAGCCGGCATCGGTGTCTTCGCGGTCCAGGCCGCGGCCGGCGGCGGCGGCGGTCCGCTCGAAACCGTGAAACTACCGCTGAGCGTGTCGTTATCTGGCTCGACGTCGAACGGCGCGCGGGTCGAACAGGCGAGGACGTAGGTCCGGGCCGGGTGGGGCTTGTTCCATGACCGCAGCGCCATCGCGATCGCCGTCGCCCCGGTGTCGAGCGTGCCGACCATCGCCGAGTCACGGAAGACGGACGGCGCGCCGCGCAGCGTGTCAATCCGGAAGTAGACCATCAGTCCGAACAGCTTCAGCATGCCGAAGTTCTTCACCCGGCACGACGGCCGGACCACCACGCTCGTGTCAATCGTGTCGACCGGCGAGATAATCTGGATGATGCCGGCGTCGGGCAGCGACCAGTCAACCAGGTTGTTGGGGTCGTTGTCAAACGCCTCGCCCCAGCGGTCGCCCGGTCCGGTCGTTATCCAGATGTGACCCGCGTTGACGAGCTTCTCGATATTGTAGCCGGCGCTTCCGCTGAACCCGACGTTCTGCACGTTGTTGAGGCTCTGATTGTTCTCGACTTTGAGCATGCAGCCGGCGATGGCCCCGTGCTGGAACGTGCAGTCGTCGAAGTCGTTGGCCGTGTCAATCGTCCCGGCGATGTTGATGCCGAGCGTGTCCGGGTAGCGGAAGGTGGCGTAGCGAGCGCCGAACGTCGCGCCCGCGGCGAGAGTGAAAGCGTAGGGAAAAGCCTCGGCCGCGGCCACGATTGCCGAGCCGGTGTCCGCGACGCCGATGGCGCTGAAGGAAACGCCGGAAGCGACGCTCGCCGAGCACCGCGCCGCCGCCGAACCGAGCGTCAGCGTGTGCTGGCCCAGCGTGAAGTCGCCGGCCGTGCAGTTGAACCCGTGGGTGACCGCGAAGTCCGACCCGGCGGTCAGGGACCCGCCGCTCTTCGCGACAGCAAGGTTGTAGAATCCGCCCGCGCCCATCGCGACCGTGTTCGCGCCGGCGCCGTTGAACGTCACCGTGCCGCCGGAGCCGTTGAACGTGCCGGCCCCGGTCATGTCGCCGGCGATGAACACCGGCCCGGAGTCGTCAACGGTGCCGCTGTTCGCAAGCGAGGCGAGCGAGTAGCCCTTGCCGGCCTGGAACGTGCCGCAGAACGACAGCCCGCCGCCGGAGGCGACCGTCGCGCCGCGCTGGAACCGGATCAGGCTGTCCATCGCGTATGTCCCGCCGTTGAAGAACCTGACCGAAGCGCCGCCGGTCTTCTCGACCCGGAGGTCGTTGAACCACCAACTGGCGTTGGACGCGCTGGCCCACGCGTTAACCTTGACCGTCGCCGCTGCGCCGCCCGCGAACTTCACGACCGCGGAATCGCTCGCCCGGAAATGGGTGCTCAGGTTGCCGGTGGCGATGCTGCCGTTGAACGTGATGGTCCCGCCGGTCGCAAACCAGCCCCAGCCCGCGTTGTTCGTGTAGAGCGTCAGATTGGTGCCGGTGCCGGTGTAGTTCACGGTCCCGCGCCGGCAGTCGAAACGGTGGCCCGAATTCGCAATCTGGTGCGTGCCGATGCTGACGGTCGCGGAATCGTTGACCGTCACGTAGCGCAGGTTCCACTGGTAGAGATAGTAGATAGTGACCTGGCTGCCGCCGTTGATGGTCAGGCGACCCCGGTCGGGCGACGCACCGTTGACGTAGCCGTTGCTTACCGTCAGGTTCCGGCCGTTGGTGATGAGGTTGCCCTGGTTGATGTAAAGGGCCGCGTTGCCCGCGTACGACAGCGTGACGTTCTGGTCGAGCACCGTCTTGTAGACGCTGTCGCTCTTGTTCACGACGACCCGGTAGAACGTGGTCGCGGTCGAACCGCGGATGGTGTCATCCTGGGCTCCCATGAAATAGACGAAGCCGTTGGTCAGGGACGCCGAGCCGTTGTTGGTCCAGTCACCGTTGAGGCGCAGCGTGCAGGCGCCGCTGCTGGTGAACGTGCCGGCCGCGCCAATCGTCACTGCGGCGATGGCGGCCGGCGTCGAGGAGTCGAGGGCTACGCTGTGGTTGACGATTACGGTATCGGTGGCCGCCTGCGGCCAGGTTGCTGCTCCCCACGTGGCCGGGTTGCTCCAGTTGCCGCTGGTCACGCTGGTGAACACGGTGGCGAACAACGGCGCAACGGCGGCGAGGACCAGTGTCACGGCCAGACAAGCCGGCCGGACTCTTGACAGAGACATGTCTACCTCCTTGGTTTAGCTGCGCTGCCGTGGCCCCCTTACCACTTGCAACCGTCAAAGCCCGGAAGCCGGCGAAAAAACGAGGCGGCCGGGGCACCGGCGCACACCACGCGCCGTGAGGCTGGGAACCCGGACAGCTTGCGTGATTATAGACTCGCCCCGCTTCCCGTCAAGGCTTTTGTTCGGCGGCAGAACTAAGTTGGGCCGCCCGCGCCCCGCCTTTGGGAACAGGCCCTGTGAGACCCCCGGGACCTATCGCTGTACCACGAGCTTCTGCGAGTTCGTGAGGCCATCGGCGGAGAGCCTCACCAGATACACGCCGGCCGGCATTGAGCGAAGGTCGAGAGCGAATGGCGAATGGCGAATGGCGATTGGCGATTTGAGGACCACGCGCCCGGTGACGTCGCAGATGCAGAGGGTCAGTGGTCCAGCGGTCAAGTGGTTGAGTGGTCGAGTGAAGGACACGGTCGCAACCCCGCCGCGCAGCGGATTCGGGGTAACGATGAACGATGCACGATGAACGATGAACGAGCCGGCCTCCACTCCGTCGTGCCGCGATGACTCAAGCAGGAATGAGCCCGGCAGGTACATCCAGAGCTCGTTCGACTTGTTGCCTTTGATGGCATACAGAACCGAGTTGGCGCTCACAATGTCCCCGCCCGCCTTGACCTTTCTCTTGTCCAGGCCGCGCGGAATTGTCTCCTTCTCGGCCCAGGAGTTGGCCGCCACCGTCCACCTGAAGAACTGCTGCGTGTTCCCGCCCTTGAGCGCCCAGATGTCGGCGCCGTCGAACGTGCCGCAGGACCCGTCCTTGGCCTTCTTGCTGCCGGTCGAGCCGCCAATCGGCATCGGCGCGAGGGCCGCGCTCCAGGAGTCGCCGTTCGGGCTGTACCGGTAGAACTCCATGTACTTTGCCTTGAACGCGTAGACCTTCCCGTTCACGTCGTCATACGCCAGCCACGAACCTTTGTCCCACTTCTCGCGCGCGCCCACCGGCGCCGGGGCCAAGCTTTGCCACGAGTCCCCGGCAACATCGTACCGGTAAAACTCGTTCTTGTACCCCTTCAGGAGATAGGGTGACCCGACCAGGCCGTTGTATGCCCACACGATGTCGGTGCCACCCTTGACCTTCTTGTTGGACAGCCCCAGCGGCACGTCCTTCTTCTGGGTCCAGGCGTTCGCTTCGGCGTCGTACTTCCAGAAGCCACTGGTGCTGTTACCCTTGGTGGCATAGACGAAGCCGTTGCCGTCAGCGCACCCGGCCGAGCCTTTCTGCGGCAGCTTGCCCTCACTACCGGGCTGCCACGGAGCGCGCGCTGCCCAGGAGTCGCCGCTCGGCGCGTAGGCGAAGAAGTCCGGCTGCTTGTTGCCCCGCGACGCGTAGATGCGCTTCGTGCCCCAGTCGTACGCCAGCCATCCGCCATCCTTTATGGCTTTGGCGCCGGCCGGCATCGAACTCATCTCGGTCCAGCCGGAGTTGCCGGCAGTGAACCTGAGCTCTTTGCCGTCGTTCGCCGGAACCTGGTCGGTGGCCAGCCGGACCGTGCAACCCGCACTGAACCGGCCGGGCGGCGCGTTCCACGCCCGGAAGGAAAGGGACGTGTCAGCAGACGGCAGCCCGTCCGGCAGTATCACGCTGTCCCGATAGGGTTGCCCGGCCTGGATAGAGAAGACGACCTGCACCGGCTCACGCGCGGTGCCGTTGTTGCGCACGCGGGCAGCCGGTATTACCGTGCCGGGCGGGACGGCCGGGGCCGGGCTCGTTATCGCCGCTACCTCGACGTCATGCACCGCCACGCTGACCTCGCCGGTCACGCGGTCGTTCGCGGCAACCGAGTCGGCGCCGAGTTCGGTCGAACAGGCGACCGCCAGCGTGCCGCGCGGCAAGGCAGTCCAGGCGGGAAACGTGACATAAGCCGCAGTCCCGGCCGCGTGACCCGTCACCACCGCGGTCTCGTCGAACAACCCGCCGATTCGCATCCGGACGTTGTAGGTCTCACTGACGTTGCCATAGTTGTAGACCGAGCAGGCGGGCGTGACCACTCGGCCCGAGTCGTACGCGCCGGCCGGAACGATGACGTGCGTGACCCCGACGTCGTGCCACGGCAGCACGGTATCAACCTGCGCCAGTGTGGCGATGGTCGCGACCATTGCCTTGATGACGCGGTAGTAGAAGACCGAATCGAAACTCGTCGCCGTCACCCGGTCGCGGGTCGTGTGGTAGTACGGACAGAAGTCGTTCTCGATGGCGTGAACCGCATCGTAGTTACGGTTGTAGTACGGAGCGTGGTCCGAGTTCGCGACCATGGTGTTGTACGGGACGACATTGAGTCCGAGGCCGTAGTCGGCGCAACACCGGGCGAACGTGTCACGCATGGCCTGCGCGCCCGGGCGCGTGCCGGTATAGATACGGATTGAGTCGGTGTTTGTGAGCTCGCTCGCAATCATGTCGCCGTTCAGCACGCCCATGATGGTATCGTTGCGCGACCGGGCGAGCGCGGCGTGCGCGGTGCTCCCAAGCAGCCCCTGCTCTTCCGCGTTCCACGCGATGTAGCGCACGGTGTAGCGGAACGGCCACGGCGCCATGTACTTGGCGGCGAGCATTGCCGCGACCGTGCCCGAGCCGTTGTCGTCCGCGCCTGCTGCCCGCACCATGCTCGATTCCGAGCGGGAATCGAGGTGCCCGCCGATTATCCAGTACCGCCCGGGCCAGTCGTGTCCGACCTGGGTACCGATGACGTTCGAGTCCGTGCCGCTGGTCCACGTGAAAGCGTGGAACGCGGTCGAATCGATGCCCGCGGCCAGCATCTTCTCATAGATGTACCAGACTGCGGCGGAGTTCTTGGCGGCCGTGGTCCAGCGCGTGGCTATCGTGTCGAGCACGCCCCGGATTGTCACGCCCTGCTCGCCCGAGAGCTCGCGCGTCACCTGCATCACCTCGGCCATCGTGATGTGCGTAAGTATCGAGTCAATGACCGCGTTGTACAACGGGCGCGGAGTGCCCGGACCGGGCTTCCGCAGAGGCGCGGCCGGGTCCGGCACCGAAAGCCGGTCGAACGTAACCAGCGCCAGTTCGTAAGGAAGGCTCGCGTCCGACAGCGCGAAACCCGAATCCGCGACGACAAGATACGAGTAGCCGTCCTCGCTCAGCACCCGCGCCACCCGCTCAAGACTCCGGCGCTGGGCTGAGCTCGTCCCGTCCGGCGGCGTGACGACGTAGAAGGCGCGCGACTGCCGCGCGGCGGCGAACTCCGCGGGGCCGAGTAGAAGCCGGAACTCGGCGCCCAGTTCATCGAGCACGGCCTGCGCGCCCTCATCGGCCTCGACGACGGCGCGGTCGGAAAGGAAGGCCACCGGCCTGGCTCCGGCCGCCTCAATCGCCCGCGTTCCGGCCCCATCCAGCCGAACCTCGACCAGCCCGGCAGGAGCCAGCGCCGCGCCAAGCGCCGGCAGCGCCAGCATCAACACAATCACGCTACGGCTAATTGACAATGATTTCACGTCTCGATTCTATCCCCGGCCCGACCGCAGTCAAACGGTTTGAGGACGAGGACACGGCCCTGAGGGCGGGGACATGACCGTAATGTCCGACAAGGGACTGGCACTGCTTTCCGCCGGGGAAAACAGTGCCTGTACCCATTCCGTCGCTTCGGATCGTGTCCCAAGCCCGACCGGAAGAGGCCATCCGCAGACGACGCGAAGCGTCGCCCTGAGCGCAGTCGAAGGGTCTCATCCGAATCCGGTGAGAGTATCCACAGATTCCACCGATTCCACAGATTCCATTCCGAACACTCTGCCTTCTTCCTTCCAGTTTCTGACTTCTGACTTCGTCCGTCCTTTCACTCGATCCCTCTTCTGCATCCACAGATTCCACCGATTCCACAGATCTCCCGGACACTCGTTCCCTTGATCTCTTGATCCCTCGATCCCTTTCCGATGCCGCGCTGAACGCGGGGGTTGACAGCGACTGCCCCGCGCCTATGATGCTTCATGGCGACGGGCTCGCCGGCGTCGGGCCGGAGCCGCAGCGCAGCGTGGGTCAGCAAAGATGGAGATCTGACTTGAGGAGGCCGCGATGGACAGGAAGCAGGTCCAGCCCCGTTGGCAGGAGCTGACAATCGTAGCCCAGGACCCGGCCGTCCGCGTGAATGGACGAATACTCACTGCCGGGGTCCGGGTTCCGTGCGAACGAATCGGCCCGGGCCCGTGGGGACACCGGGTTCAGGTGCTGGATTACGACACGTCGGCCGATATCTTGTACAGCCCGCGGAAGTACGACGTCGGGCCGGACGGGCTGGTCAAGGAACCGTTCCGCAACCCTGACAACGACCAGATATTGACCTCGACGCAGTTCCACGCCCAGAACGTCTATGCCGTGGTCATGCGGACGCTGGCCCGTTTCGAGTTCGCGCTCGGCCGGCGCTTGAGCTGGGGCTTTGACGGCCACCAGATAAAGGTGGTGCCGCACGCGTTTGCCGAGGCCAATGCCTATTACTCCCGCGACGAAGAGGGGCTGCTCTTCGGCTACTTCCCCGGCGCCGGCGGACATCCGATTCTCGCCTGCCTGTCCCATGACGTGGTCGCCCACGAGACAACCCACGCGCTGCTCGACGGCCTGCGCCGGCGCTACACCCAGCCTTCTTCACCGGACCAGGCGGCGTTCCACGAAGGGTTTTCGGACATCGTCGCCATACTCTCGGTCTTCTCGCTGCCCGAGGTCGTCGGCGTTCTCCTTGACCTCGCCTGGGGCGATGACAAGTCGGGCCCGGCCGGGGACCGGGTTGCGGAGAAGTTCACGACCCCGCAAGCCCTGCGCGAGTCGGCGCTGTTCGGCCTAGCCGAGGAAATGGGACAGGAACTGGCCCAGGTGAGGGGCCAGCCGCTGCGGCGCTCGGTGACGCTCAGTCCGTCGCCGGACCACTACAACAAGGACCCCGAGTTCAAGGAACCGCACCGCCGCGGGGAAGTCCTGGTGGCCGCGGTCCTGAATGCCCTCGTTGGAATCTGGTCCGACCGGCTGAAGGAGCTGCGCCGCGACGATACCCGGGGGCTGAACCGGGCCCGCGTCGCCGAAGAAGGGGCGCTTGCGGCCGACCGCCTGCTGACCATGGCAATCCGCTCGATCGACTACTGCCCGCCGGTCCACATGGAGTTCGGAGATTTCCTGTCCGCCCTGTTGACTGCCGACTACGAGATGAGGCCCGATGACTCGCAGTACCACTTCCGCGCCGGCCTGCGCCGGAGCTTCGCGGAATTCGGCATCAAGCCGGCGTCGCCGGCGACGGAACCCGAACCCGGAATCTGGCTTTCGTCGGCCGAAGGAAGCGACGACGCGGGGCTTGACTCGTCGCGCTGTCACTTCGAGCCGCTGCAACGCGACGCGGACGAGGTCTTCCGGTTCATCTGGGAAAACCGGAAGGCGCTCGACCTCGTGGAGGGGGCATACACGAGGGTGGAGTCGGTCCGGCCCTGTGTGCGCACCGGCGAGGACGGTTTCCAGTTGCACGAAACGGTCGCCGAGTACGTCCAGGTTCTCCGGCTGCCGGCCCGCGACCTCCGTCGGCTGGCAAGACTGGAGAAGCCGGCGGGGATGTCACCCGATACCGAGGTGTTGCTCTACGGCGGCGGCGTGCTCTTGTTTGACGAGTTCGGGCAGGCCAAGCTGCACATCCACAACCGTCTCGGCAGCCGGGAGCGGCAACAGCAGCGCCTCCAGGACTTGTTCGACGCCGGGTACTACGCGTCCGGGGCGTCATTGCGGAGCAGCTTCTCACACCTTCACCGCCTGAGGGCAACCAACGCCGCAACCCACGCGGAGGAATCATGGCTATAAGCAACGCACCGACGCAGGTCCGAATACACGCCTACCAGGTCGGATTCGGCGACTGCTTTCTTCTCACGTTCCGCTACGGGAAGGAGGCGGGTGAGCGCGACCGTCATGTCTTGATTGACTTCGGCAGCAGCGAGACGCCGTCGCGCCTGGGAGCTGACCTGATGACGCGCGTCGCCGCCGACATCCGGCAGGAATGCGGGGGCAGCCTCGACATGGTTGTGGCGTCCCACCGGCACTCCGACCACGTCAGCGGCTTCACGCAGACGAAGAAGGGAGACGGTCCCGGCGACATCATCCGCCAATGCAAACCCCGGGT
>Ga0116202_10002636_pt1 | contig 10748 bp, 5 predicted proteins | sample LakKivw325mmetaG_FD_94479 | JGI IMG/M metagenome (GOLD analysis project Ga0116202, IMG submission 94479) | Anoxic lake water microbial communities from Lake Kivu, Rwanda to study Microbial Dark Matter (Phase II) - Lake Kivu water 325m metaG | ecosystem: Environmental > Aquatic > Freshwater >... | reverse complement strand
GGATCGGCCAGTTGCCCTCATACGGATAGAAATAACTCCCTGGTGCGCCGTGCGCATTGCCTCCGATATTGACATCGAATCCATGATGTTCGGGGAGCGAAAAGGGTTCACTCCCTAAATGCCACTTGCCGATGCATGCGGTGCGATATCCTGCTTCGCGAAATGCCTCGGCGAGAGTCAACTCTTCGACCGGCAAACTTCGTACGAAGCGGCCCTCGCGTAGTTTGGCTTTGGGGTTCCAACGACCGGCCGGTAGCCAATCGGTCAGCAGTAATCGGGCTGGGTATTTCCCTGTCAGGATCGCTGCTCGCGTGGGTGAACAGACGGCGCAAGCCGAATAAGCTTGCGTAAATCGAACTCCTTCACGGGCCAAACCGTCGATATGAGGCGTTTGGTAGTAACTGCTCCCTTGGCATCCGAGATCTCGCCACCCCAAATCATCGATCAGAAAGAGGATGATGTTGTGCTTCGTTGATTCGTCCGCCAAGACAAAAGATGCGATCAACCACCAGAAGAGCATTGATAGACCGATCGTTGAGCGATGCATGATTTGGATTTAAACCCTGTCGGTTTCGTACTGGAAAAACAACATCCCTATTGTACTGACCCGGAGTTCAGCTTCGTGTGAGTCCACGTCTCGAAAAACCCGCAATTCGTTTCCCCCTGTTACGATCCCATCACCGAGGATACAGAAAAGGTGACCGTCAAGGTGACCTTGCCATGCACTGACAACATGCTGAGCCTCAGCAACTTTTCAAGCGGACTCAACTTGGTTTCGGAGACCCAATTATACACCGGTCCAGGATACTGAATCACCTTGAGCACCGGACCGTTCCCAACAGGGCCTTCTTCCCAACCAGATGGTCGCCGATACGGCGTACGGAAGCGATGAGAACTATATGCGATCCCAGCGTTGTGGCGTGGATCTGGTTGCACCTGTGCCTGGGCAAGAATCGGAGTCTACTCACAGCACCCGTTTAACAGCAACCTCAACAATGAAAAGCCAGCGAAATCAAAGACTTATGTCGGCTGTGTCGCAATAGTATGACGTTTGCTGCATAGAAGAGTTCGCCCTATTGGTTGACCATGTCTTCGAGCTGGCGAATCGTGGTATGAGTCAGAAAACGCCTCGAGACGAAATCGCTCAGTTCGCTCAGATCGTTCAGGTAGTCGTGAACCTTGTCTCCCAGCAGCTTTCGCTCCTGGTGGCCTGCTTGATCCGGCACGATCACATCTCCGATCGCGTCTGGATCCAGCAAACGGAGCGAAGCGCGACAATCCGTGATCCGCTTGCGTTGCCGTACCAATTCCGTCTTATCGCCGACGTTGAAGGCGTCTAGGTGGGCGACGATTTGCATGAACTGGAACGCCAGTCCTCTTGGATTGGATTGGTCGACCACCAGCAAGTCCAAAACCGGACCGATTTCGTAGCTCATCAAGTAACGATATCGATACGTCATCGAACTATCGCAAATGTCGAGCATCGACTGGAGCAGTTGCCGGTAATTGCGATGGACGGGAACGAGCAGGTTATCGATCAACCGCAATAGGTTCTGTCCTCGTTCAATTCTCCGCCCCAAATCCAGGAAATGCCAACCGGGGCCGCGGGTCATGCTTTCCGACGCCAATCCGGAAAAGGCGGAGAGCATGCTGATGATCTGGTTAAGTATCAGCAATGTATCCCCCATGCGGTCCCGTGGATTGGCCCACGGAATGAGAACGGAAAAATCGAGGCGGCTGATGATCTGGAATGAATCGAGACTGAGTCGATCCCGGATGTTCTCTGCGTTTCTGAGTAGGCCTTGCACGGCCGCGGCGATTCCATCGGGCTTGCTTCGATCGAATAGAAAATCGCGGACAGCGCCGCGCATGGCGTGCATGGCGACCTCCGGGGTATCGGCGGGTACGTCATTCTCTAACCCAGTGCTCTCCGCCAAGGCACGCACCACTTGCCAGTGCGAACCGAGCACTTCGCTTGAGAGTTCCGATGTCAGTTGACTGGTGCAGTAGCGGGCATGCCGTGTCATGAACTCCGCGCGTTCGGCGAATCGGCCCAACCAGAAAAGATGCTCAGCGACGCGGCTCGGCAAGTCCATCGCCGATCGCTTCAACTCCATCGACTGTTTTCCAGAGGTCAACAGACTGATCGGTTTGACGACATCCTTGCTAATGACCCACACGTCCTTGCTCAAGTTTCCAGAGACCAAGCTTTCATCGAGCTTGTCGGCGGATTCGGCAACGCGCGCGACGCCGCCGGGCATCACCTCGATCTTGCCTCGATGGTAACACGCGAAGAATCGGAACACCGCAGGCCTAGCAACGATACGATGATGCTCCCACGTTGGGGCGTAAGAGTAGTGGACAGGTTGCATCGCTACAAAAGACCACGGTTGAGCTCGTATGCTATCCACGAGCCGATCTCGTTCGGCCCCTTGCAGTTCGCGACCGATCACTTGATGAGCCGAATGACGCACGAATGCGTTGCGGATGATCAATTGATCGAGGTGCTCGATTACATAGGCCAACGATTCCGGCTCCCCACACCACCACAAGGGGATGCTCTCCAGTTTCAGCGGTTCGCCGAACAAGAGTTCGCATAATTTAGGCAAGAGAGCCATCAGGGCTGGGCTCTCGCCCCATCCGGTGCCGATCGCATTGGCCATGAAGACTCGATTCTCGCGAGCCGCCTGCGTCAGTCCCGGCACACCCTCGTTACCGGTGGGATCCAGCTCGAGCGGATCGCATTTGATGTCTGCAATGCGTCGCAGGATTCCGTCGATACGGACCAAGCCGCCGAGCGTTTTCAGGTAGACCACTCCACCTCGCACCGTAAGGTCCGCAGTTTGCGTCAAGCTGTATCCGAGATAGCGTGCCAAGTAGGCATCTTCGAAATAGGTTTGGCTTTGCACACCTGGGGAAAGGAGCGCGATGCGAGGGTTCTTTTCCTTGGTTTGGACGGAATCTTGTATCGACTGCCTCAGCGAAGCGAAGAAGCCCGCCAAGCGTTCGATTCGCATCGATTGGAAATCGTCCGCCAACAGCCGGGACATCGCCAAGCGGTTTTCGACTGCATGTCCGCAGCCGCTCGGTCCTTGCGTTCGATCTGCGACGACAAGCCACTTTCCGGAAGCGGACCGTGCGACCTGTGCAGCGTACAAGTGCAACATGCGTCGACGTTCGGCATCGGTTCGGCGCGCGGCTCGCAAGTAAGAAGGAGCGCTGTAGGTGATCGCTGGCGGGATCACGCCGTTGCGCAGGAGAACCTGCTTCCCATAGATGTCGGTCAAAACGAGATCGATAAGATGCATCCGCTGCCGAAGCCCGTCGGCCAATGATGCCCACTCATCGGAATCCAGCACACACGGGATCGGATCCAGTTCCCAGGAGTGAGGAATTCCTGACTTGATCAAATGCCCTGTCGATGGGGGGGGATTATCTCGAAGCGATTGCTTGGTCGCCTTCCAGCGAACGACAATTTCCGGACTGGAAAGAACCGGTTCGAGCCCCAGCAGTCGACGATATCCGGGGCGAACCTGACCGCTGGTGTCGATCAATTCATCGTAATGTCCCGGCGGGCATCGGTAACCGGAAAGGGCGGTTGCAAGAAATTCGGCATCGGCATTGCCCTGCTCTGGGCTGGTTGGCTCTGGCATCAAATTCAACTCGTCCTGGAGGAAAGCGACGCCGAGGATTATAAGGACTTCGCGGCTGAATCCCAACCAGAGCGCCGTCGAAAGGCTCAGGGTATGGTTGAATTAGCTTGTTCGAGAGAGCTCTTAGCTTCTTTCCCCTACGCTTCCCATGGATTACACTCTCGACTTCTACGTAAGTTCACTTTTTTCTCTCGTGCGAACGCTATGACTCCTGCTGTACGTTTTCAATTGTCGATCATGATGTTCCTTCAGTTCTTCATTTGGGGAGCTTGGTTGCCGCAGAGCTTCGGATATTGGGAAGGGGTTCTCGGTTTCGCACCCTGGCAAGCGATGATGTTGGACATGGCTTTTCCAATCTCAGCGATCCTTGCGATGTTCTTTGCCAATCAGTTTGCCGATCGCAACTTCGCCGCTGAGCGGTTTCTTGGATTCAGTCACTTGGTGGGTGGAATCGCACTGTTGGCTTTCGGTTTCCTCGCTCGAAACTTTCTCGCGGAGAAGGCAGCCAATCCGGAAGCAACGGCGAATTTCTGGGTCTTTTTCATATGCATGGCGGTTCACTGTTTGTTCTATGTCCCCACGATGAGTGTCACCAACACCATTCTCTTTGCTGCAGCCACCAATCCACAAAAAGATTTCGGTCCGATCCGCTTGTGGGGAACCATTGGTTGGATCGCGGCAGCATGGCCGTTTATTTTCATCCTAACCGACTGGGCCAAGGTACCCGCCCTCGCACAAACATCCGGGATCACCGAATGGCTTGGCAAGGCGATGGGAACACCGCTGACAGGCGCAGCGTTGGATCTGGGAAAAAGTTGGACGTTCATCACTGCCGGTGTCGCCAGCTTGCTTTTGGCGGCGCTGAGCATGAGTTTGCCCCATACGCCCCCGAAAAAAGACGTTGAGGCAGGAAACTCTCTGGCGTGGGTAGAGGCACTGAAAACACTGTTGGCAAATCCCTTTTTGATCGTTCTATTCATCGTGACCGCGATCGACTCGACGGTGCACGATGGCTTTTTCTTCTTTGCGTTTACCTACATTGGAAAAGTCGGGGTCGCACAGAACTGGGTGCAAGCAGCGATGACTGTCGGACAACTCGCCGAAATCATCACCATGCTCTTCCTATCCTTTGTGCTCGTTCGTTTGGGCTGGCGAACCACTATGGCGATCGGTGTATTCGGACACACGGCACGATTCCTGATTTGGGCTGCTATTTATCCTCTCGCAGGTGAGGCATGGGTCCCTTGGTTAGCCGTTGCGGCGAACGTGATGCATGGAATTTGCTATGCGTTTTTCTTCGCAACGCTATACATTTTCGTCGATAAGGTATTTCCCAAAGATGCACGAACAAGCGCTCAGGGTTTGTTCAACTTGCTGGTCTTTGGACTTGGGCCCATCATTTCCCGCTTTGTGTGGCGGGCGCTGAACAACCAATACTCAACGCAGGTGGGAGAGGTTGCGACGACCGATTACAGCAAGTTGCTGCTGTTTCCGGCCGCTGCTTCTGCGATCGCAGCGATTCTGCTACTGTTCGCATTCTTCCCGCCCAAATCGATATCGACCGATGCGGATGCACCCGCTGCAGCACCTCACTAAATGAAATGCGCTATACATCGCTATGTTTGCCTCGGTTCTCACCCGAGGGCTCGCGCCCGTTCGGCTAACATCGAAATGTTAGCCTAGCTGCACAAGCATCCGGGCTGAAGTTGCGATTTTAGCCACAATCTCAACCCGAAACATAAGTGAGGGGTAGACTCACATCGCTCGCGATGTCTTCCCTCTTGCGTCCCTCGCTCACGCGTCGGGTTGTGATAATCCCTGACGAAACATTGGCACTTAGCAGTCACGATTGACAAAATCGCAACTTCGCAACTTCGAACGTGGGTCTTAAGACTTATTGCCGGGGGCTCGCAGGTTCCTGTTCTGCGTCGTGGCCTGATGCAGTTGCCGCCGGATATCTTCGAGTGGTACCAGGATAGACGGTACCGCGCGTTCGAGCCGCTGCACCTGGGGCATGTGCATATGCTGGTGAACGACCCGATCGACTTCCTCTTCGATCATGACCAGCCAAGCGGGAATTTCGAGTCCGACTCCTGTGGGCTCGCGCATCATGAGATGGGCTTCCTGAACTAGCAATTCAAAAGCCCGGCTCTCTTCGCGATCGTTGGATCGCAGTTGCCGCATCGCCGGTCGGATCAGTGCTCGCATGCGATCGATCGCCATCGGCTTGACGAATCGTTCGTTGAGTCGATCCGCGACCGTAGGCATTTTCATCGCATACTGTTCTTGAAGCTTTGATAGCTTCTCCAAATACATGTCGGCTTCACGCGAAACGCGATCCGATAGAGCTCGTCGCCACTGCTGTGCCGATTGCTGACAACCATTGTGAACGAGTACTTCATGCGCCCAGAATACCGGTTTGAGATTCCAACATACGCGGTCGTAACGGACTCGCAATCGAAGGAAATCGAGCAACATGTAGAGCATCTCGCCGCGATCGGATTGCGTCGTGGTGCTGTTGTAATCCTTGTACTCGGTGAAATGATCGATGATGGCCTCAAAAACGACAGCCAACCAGCGCTGCGATTCCTCGACGCTGATATCCCCGCGTTCGATGGCGTCGAGCAACGGCTGCATCTCTTCGCTGTCCTGATTGATCATCGCGTTTTCAAGCCATGAACCCACTCCTTGGTGCAGGATCGCGCGAACGTTGGACAATCTCAGGAAACCTTGGGTAAAGAGCCCCTTACCGTAGTTCTGAATGAACTGCGATAACTGATTCCAAGTCGCCGTTCCCTCAACCGTTTCGAGAACGCTCAGACGCAAAGTGCGGGAATGGGACAGCCAACTCGACAGCAGGATCTCCGTGAGTTGTTCCAGCAACGGAACAAGCAGTTCACTGTCCGGTTCCGGTGGGTTTTGGTCGACGATATTGTCAAGTTCCAATGATTGCCAGGTCTGTGCATCGATCGGACGCTCCAAGTTAGACTGGGTCAATCTCAAACGGGAAGTTCGTTTCGGTTTGGGGGAGGAGGCTTGCCACTGATACGCATTGCGAATCAACCCTCGCACCATGGCCTTGAACGCGTTTTGAAACAATTCATCGAATTCCGTGACGGCTCCATGTCCGACGGGGTGCTGGTGCTCCATATGTCGCGCGGCATCGACAAGGCGACAGGCTTGTAGGTAGAAACCTTGTCGGGGCAACCAGGTCAACAGATGGGTCAAGGCACGACGCCGAACCCGAGCCACGAGGATTTCCCTGGGATCGCCCCCCCGAGCCAACGATACATACAGCAGTCGTTCGTTTCGAATGGCCGCGAGAAATTCATTGAACGATGTGTCGACTGCTTCGCGGTTTCCGGCCATCATATCGCCGTACAGTTTTACCGTCAGCAACTCATCGTTCGGTAGATGGATCAATAGCGGTTGAACGCTGTCACGGTTCTCGGATTGAGCGATGAGTGAGCCGAGCAGCATTCTCCCCGCGACCGCCGTCTCGACCGCTGATGCGAGGATCCGTTCCATGAGCGACTCTTTCACCACACGCTGCCGATCATAGCGAGTCATCGAGTCGGTATCGGTACCGCCCTTAGCGATCGCGAATCCTCGAACTTGATCCAGCAGTTCGATCAGACCATCGCGGTTTTGTAGGCACTGATCCGTCCAGCGATGGATCGCCGATAGCATGCGCTGTTTGCGATCGAGAGTGTTCGGAGTGGATTGTGGTGGCGAGAGAAATTGCGTCGACTGAGCCACCAGTTTCCACATTTGCGCCAGGGCGGACAGAAACGTTAAATGCTCGCCGATCCGTTTTGATTCGGTGCTCAGTTCTTCATTGGTGCCATCATCATGTTCAAAGAGAGGTCCCTCAACACCATCATCGGTGCTATCCTCGTAAGTAACCCCTTCCCAGGCAGCATTGAACGTGGACTCATCGTCTGGGTTTCCCTTGGATCGACGCTTCTTGCTATTGCTGGTTGCCAATTGAAACTGGGGAGGCGTCCAAAAGGATTCACCATTGGCTTCGAGATAGTCGAAGAATTTTTCGACCAGCTCCCACATTCGAACATGTTCGCTCTCGGCGCACTGACCAGGAATATCATTCGAATCGTTCAGAGATGAGGGGTAGGAATGTTCGAACAATCGTTCGAGCCACATGCGGGCCAAATCGGAGAACGAAGTATTGCCGCTTTGCAACCCGACGCGATCGACGCTGTTGAGCCAATGCACAAGCAGCGCCATGCAACTGACGAAATCGCCGCGATCGAGCAGTGCCTCGATCACCAATGCATAGGCCTTGGGTGAATCGAACAGTTCTGCGTGTGGAGTCCAGAATTTCAGGTCCCCTGCGGCCACCCCGCCTTGGTTCCACAATCGCAGTGCTCGCGCGACCATTTGCGAAGATTCGAGGGTTTCGTTCGGATCGGTCGCGTGCACATCGCCAACTTCATGGGCTGCATACTTGCGCCACCATTGCGAGATGCGGCGGAACCGCGCTTCGGTCGCTTCGCACAGGGGGGCATCATTGCATGCGGCAGCCTCCCGCCAAACGCGTGCAAGAAGCGCGAACAACTGCTCCATAATCTGAACCAACTCCCGCACCCGTTCATCGCTGACCGTTGCATCGGTCCCAATGAATCGCGGAAAGTTACCGGCGAAGCCGAGTATGTTCCAAGGATCAACCAGCGCACCGCACTCGATCCCTCGTTGGATCAAGTCGAAAATCTGATCTGGGATCTCCGATGCCTGTTGCAATTCCTCTCGTCGCAATTGCTGATTGCCGATTGTCAACAGACAATCGATGCGGCATAAGATCCTCGCCGATGGAACGTGAACATCGTCCGATTCGTCTTTGGCAGCAGTTGCACTCCCCATGCGTGCAAAGATACGAGCCAACTGCACTCGCTCGACTTGGGCCGCTCGAAGGCGGGCTAGATTGGTATTGAGCTCTTGACGTGCACCGCCGAGCGGTTGCCGACGAATCGTAGCCTCCGCTACCAAGCGTTCGCGGTGCGTGCCCGTAAGTCGATCGAGAAACTCTGAGTAAAAGGTATCTCGATAATTCGCGATGGTCGACAACAGACCGACCAAGGTTGTGTTCGACGAAAACGCGTTTACCGATCCACCCGAGATTCCCGATGCCATCAGCATGGTCCCCACGAGTACCACCGATGCTTCGACCAACGATTGCTCGTACGGAATGTCGCTGTGCTGTCTGACTCGGGCTAGCAGGGCATCGACCGTCACTTGTTGAAGAACGAATCGTCGGTAACTGCCAGCTTGATCCATCAGATGCGGATCCCACTGACCGAAATAGTAATTTGGACGCTTGTTCACGGGATGATCGAAATCGTACGCGCGCGGGTCCAAGGCCAATTCATCGAGCATATTCGGATCGAACTGCGCATCGCGCAGAATGCCACTCGATGTCTCGCGAAGAATATCCAGAGCGCGTGTGATGATGTCGTAGTACGGACCGTAGGCAACACCAACCTCACGAATGTAGAGAGGGATGGGACGAAGCCACTCATGCGGATAGGGTTCCAGTCGCCTCCCCTCCAAGACCGCGACCGGCCGATAACCCACATAGTCGTTCAACTGCCGAATCGCGCCCGAAACAATGCGACCAACATCTTCCCAGGGACCCGCCTGTTGCAGGACCGCTTCGACGGCACGTCCCAAGAACAGGCCATTGAACAAACCCTCGGGCTCTTGATGGAACAACAGGTCGCTGTGGTAGTCGAGATAGTCCGGAAGCAGGACCTGCCAAACCAAATGCATCACATGCTCGGCCTGGTCGCATTCCCGAAATGCATCCTTATCCGACCTGACTCGTTTGAGATGATCTTGCAACTCGTTCCAAAGAATCAGCCATGGTGGAAGCCCTGCGTACGGAGAAAAGTGTTCCGGCGCTCCGGCCAGCACGCGGCCGTAGAGACGATTCATCGTCGACAAGAATTTCGGATCCGATTTGCCTGACGAGAAATTCAGGTAGCCAAGTACCTGAAGCAGATCTTCATCGTTGCAGGCTTGAGGTCTTTCGTGCTTCACCCGATCCCCAGTCACCGTCCCTGCGGTATGCGTCGCAAATGCAATCCTTCCCGATCCCTGCAGTCCTGTTGGAAGGTCTAAATCGTAAATCCGACTAGCCATTCGCGAAAGTGCTTTTGCAGTTCCTACAACCCTTTCAATCGCAACTTTCGGCCACCATGTGGAGGGAGCTTTGCCCGTGATTCCGCGGTCAATCGCGATCTTCTGGAGTAAGCTTCTGCAGCACCTGAGCCCGTTTCTCGCAGGAATACCCCATGGAACGCACTCGCCCTCGGCGAATCCCGGCCGGGAAGAAGCCCTCGCTGGTCTCCTCCCATCCCGAACCTATCGATATCGCAATCCTCTCGGACGAGGTCCTTGAAGCTCGAATCGATTCCTCCTTGAATCGAGCCGAGGCATGGCTGTCGGGTTCCCGATCGTCCGTATGCTGTTCCGCCGAACGAGCCATTCGCAACACCGAAGCTCGAATCCTCCGAGCTCGAATTGTCGGTCGTGATCCCCTGCCTGAATGAGGCGGATACTGTCGCGTCATGTGTCCGCAAAGCACGCACCGCGATCGAGGCGCTCGGTATCCCAGGCGAAGTCATCGTAGCTGACAACGGCAGCTCCGACGGTTCTCAACATCTAGCGGAACAGGCCGGAGCGAGGGTCATCGCCGTGTCGCAAAAAGGATACGGTTCGGCGCTGATGGGTGGAATTCAGGCAGCGCGAGGTCGATTTGTTCTGATGGGAGATGCAGACGACAGCTATGACTTTACACAGATCGAACCCTTCTATCGGCAATTGACCCAAGGGAAGGATCTCGTCCAGGGATGCCGACTACCCAGCGGTGGGGGCAGGGTCCTTCCTCGAGCTATGCCACCTCTGCATCGTTGGCTCGGAAACCCCGCTTTGTCGTTCTTGGTTCGTACAATGTTTCGGACACCCATCCATGACGTCTATTGCGGCATGCGCGGGTTTCGAAAAGAGTGGCAGCAAAGTCTCGATCAACGGTGTACCGGCATGGAGTTCGCTACCGAAATGATCATCAAAGGGACTTTG
>Ga0116202_10002632_pt1 | contig 10760 bp, 13 predicted proteins | sample LakKivw325mmetaG_FD_94479 | JGI IMG/M metagenome (GOLD analysis project Ga0116202, IMG submission 94479) | Anoxic lake water microbial communities from Lake Kivu, Rwanda to study Microbial Dark Matter (Phase II) - Lake Kivu water 325m metaG | ecosystem: Environmental > Aquatic > Freshwater >... | reverse complement strand
GTAGGCCGGCCTGTCCTTGATCGAACCACCCGGGTTACACCCCTCCAGCTTGGCCAGTATTTTTACCCTCGGATTAACCCCATCCAGAGGCCCAAGCTCCACCAGTGGAGTATTGCCGATGGCATCGAATACCCTGTGTTTGATCTCACTCATAACGGTCATCTCCTTTGCCGCTGTCTGTTCACAGGCTCGCCAGGTAGGCATCCTTATTATTCATAAAGTCCCGGTATATCTGGTAGTATTCCGTGTCGACATACTTTATCGGCCTGATGGGCACGCTGTCGAAATCATAAATGACCGCCTCGGGAAATGCCAGCAGGATGGGCGAGTGGCTGGTGATGATAAACTGCGCATGGCCGTCCGTGCTCATCTCCTTCAGCAGCTTGAGCAGCTTGAGCTGGCTTTTGGGTGAAAGGGCAGTCTCCGGCTCATCCATGAAGTAAACGCCCTTTATCTTGTAGCGCGAAGAGAAGAACGAGATGAGCGACTGGCCGTGGGACTGCGTGAGCAGGGAATCGCCGCCGAAATATTCCAGCATGCCGGGTTCGGCATGAGCCCACTCGTCGAGGTAACGAGCGAAATCATGAAATATCTGCGAGCTGAAATATGAACCTGGCACCGGGTCTGCCTTCCACTCCACATCGATGTACTCATGGAAGCGGCCTTCGTAGGGATTGTACTTGTAGCGCGCGCCGTCGGTATCCTCCCAGATATGTATGCCGCATCTCTGGCAGATGGCTTTCAGCAAAGTGGACTTGCCGGTCCCGTTCTCCCCCGCAAAGAAGGTTACCGGACCCTGGAAATCGACCGAGGCGGTCTTATTGAAGATATCCAGGTTGAAGGGATAACAATCCCTGCTCGGATACTTCTCTGAATGCAGGACGACTTTGTTGATGTGCATTGTAGATATCGGTCAGGATTGATATTATAACATAAAGTGATTCAGCTATATGATTATCAGCCAGCGATAGCTGGCTACGAGGGGCTTGGCCATTGTTGAATGAGGGGATACTGGAGAATTTCGAGGTCGCCGTAGATCCCCAGGTAATACTGGCGGTACATGGCTACGGCTCAGCCAGGCAGCCGCGCCCTGCCATCGTCGAAATGGCCTCATCCTCGGCCGCAGAAACGGAGCGACTGGCCAGGCCGCGTGCAATCTACCGCGAGTTTCCCCTCGCACAGCTGGGTCAGGATAGTCTCACCCTGCAGAACGGGATCCAGTTCAGCATCGGACGCAGGATCAGCGGGCTATGGGAGGGCAGCAGGGCACTCGGCATAGCGCTGTATACGCTGGGTCCTCAGCTCGAGGAATGCGTATCTGTTTTAATGCAGGAAGGCCATCAGATGGAAGCGCTCAGCCTCGATATAGCGGGGACAATTGCCCTGGGCATGGTTGGATTGCAGGTACAGCAGATGGCCTGCCGGCGCCTGGGTGAACAAGGAGAGGAGGCAGGGCCCTGGCTTAATCCAGGATATCTCGACTGGCCCCTGACCGACCAGCGCCTGATCTTCAACATACTTCCGGCTGAGAGCATCGACGTGAAGCTGAATAACTCCTGCATGATGATACCCAGGAAGTCGGTCACCATCTGCGCTGGCATTGGGACCAAGGGCTCAGCCGCCGGATTCAACCGCTGCCGCCACTGCGGCGTGGCCAAATGCCAGTTCCGCAGGATCACGGTATCGCCAGAAAGCGACGGCACGGTTTAGTCATTCGCTTTGGGATGCTCTTTGAAAAACTGCCACATCAGGTCGGTGGCGTATATCTGCGTGGTCGGCTCATCCCCGCCCAGCCAGGCGCTCAAGCCGCCGGGCCAGGCATGCTTCCCGTCCAGTATCGTATACAGGACTACCGCTGTGCCGTTTTTACCGCCGCTGTAGGTATCCTTTATCACATTGCCGGTAGTCTCTTTTAGCGGCGTTTCAGAGCATCCGTTATTCCTGACCCAGAAGTCCACCGCGTATGAGACTGGTTTGTCCGTGCGCAGGGGACGGTCCACCTGCTTCAGAGAAATCCCCCCGTTGTAGAGCACATACTCATCATCGGTCCCGTGGAAAATAATGACCGAAACAGGGCTGCTGGGATTACACGTTTCCATACCCATGGCCCCGGCCACGGGAGCAATGGCCGCAATTTTGGACGACAGCCTGCAGCCGACCAGATAACTCATCATGCCGCCGTTGGAGATGCCCGTGGCGTAAACACGTGCCGGATCCACCGGAAGCATGGCGCTTAAACCGTCAATCAGGTTATCGATAAATTTTACGTCATCGATATTATTTTTCATGGCATAAGTGCAGCAATTACCCGAATTCCAGGTGAAAAACCTTTCATCGCTCTGCTGGCCGCTGCCGTTGGGATATACCGCGATAAAATTTTCCCTGTCGGCTTTAGTACTCATGCCGGTCATCCTGGGGGTATTGGATGCATTCTGTCCACCACCGTGAAATACGATCACCAGGGGAAGCTGAGATTTTCCGTTGAATCCGGAGGGCAGATGCAGTATAAACGTCCTTTTTCTGCCGTCGACCTCGATTGAGCCGTTTACATCACCCGCCTTAAGAGCGCTCTCAAAGCTGACACCGGTTCCTAACGGCTGCGAAACAGGACCAGATGTTTGAGAGACCCTCTGCGCGCAGGCGGAAACCAGCAGGGCCACGGCCAGCAACCACGCTATCCTCTTCACGGCTCAATTATATCAGGTCCAAGTATATCGTTTGAAGTACATAAGTCAGACCTATTGATCCGGAATCAACAGGCCGTTCAATTTATAAAGAAACTGGTAACGATTCATTAAAGGGCACGGGTGATATCACCCGTGCCCTTTATTTTGTACTGATTAACCTGCTAGATTAAGCAGACAATGATGGCAATGCCGAAGCCTACACACCACAGGTTGATGAAGGCGTTTAATATCAGGTCGCTCTTGGAGATCTTGTATACACCGTTCTGAATATTGAAACTGAAGTCCAGCACCCCCAGAAATATGAGCGCGCCGGCAGCTACCAGCGACAGCGTGCCGCCCAGATGAACATTCAGCAGCAGCAGTATCCCCGCCACCAGCAGTAAAACTGCCAGCAAGCCGTCCGGCAGCGGGAAGGAATGCTCATACTCCATGTAGCCTTTGGGGGGATTTTTCGGCGCAAGGCCAATGGTAAAAAAGCCCACCCAGAACAGTATCAGGCCGACACCTGTCAGCAATTCCAGTATGGCAATGGCAGTCATACTGCACCTCCCTGCACTTAGCAGATTATTCTTTTATCCGCCCTTTAAGCGGCTGATGTATCCGCTTTTAATGCCGCTGTCACACAGGCCCTGTTTCAAAGACCTATATTACATTATATCTTCAACAATTTCTTGAGCGATTCGAGGATTTTCTCTATTTTTTCATCCTCGCTTAGCCGCCTGCTGGAATCACCGAAGAATACATCAAATCTCCTGGCATGGTGTTCTGAAACCAGTGAGTAGCTGTACAGCATAATATGGCTGTCCAGAAAATAAGCCACAACGTCAACTCCCAGGCTTTTATCTATTTCTCCGCGCAGCATGGCGTTTTCAGCCAGGTCCACAAAAAACAGGTGCCCTGCGTATTCGACTTTTTCCGTGATGGCTGCGAAGCGGTTCATACTGCTCGATCCGAGATCCGAATAAACCGAAAGCAGGTCCCTGTGCTTTTTTGTAAACTCTTTGAATCCATTAAGCAAACTACTGACAGCCTCGATTAGAGTATCCATCTTTTTTGTGTATTTCAGATAAAGCTCGTGCATCATTACCTCAACACCATACTCCACACAGGCAAATACCATCGACTCCTTATTCTCGAAGTATTTATAAAGAGCCCCGTTGGATATACCCGCCCGTCTGCAGATAGAGGAGATGCTGGCCGCCTCGTACCCGTTTTCGGCGATGGTCTTTATGGCGGAATTCAGTATCCGGTGTTGTTTCGCTGCCGGAAGCTTCTTAAATGCTTCATACATATTGAATCATCCAGAGAGTGGCTGTTCACTCTCCGTGATAATATAATGAAGCCCGTTCCATTGTCAATAATGCCTTAACCAGCTGCCAATAACTACATTTTCCTGTTATTAATATAAAATTTAAAAGTTTTTCCTATACATCCGGCAGCCGTCCCAATATAATCTATGCTTAATCTAACTGTCTGAAGATCGTTTGCCCGGGGAGAAGATATATGGATATGCTGCACTGGCTGGAAAGCATCAAGACCTCCCGCCGCAGGAGCGCGCTGCCCATACTGTCTTATCCTGCCATACAGCTAATGGGCATTAGCGTGAATGACCTTGTCTCAAACAGCGATAATCAGGCCAGGGCCATGCAATGTATAGCCGAGCGCACTGATTCCCTGGCCTCCGTCAGCCTGATGGACCTGTCGGTGGAAGCAGAGTGCTTCGGATCGCAGATACGTTTTTCCAGCGACGAGGTACCCACGGTCACGGGTAGCATCATATCCACATCCGACGATGCAGACGGGCTGGCTGTGCCGAAGGTCGGCGCCGGGCGCACCGGCATATATATCGACGCCGTTGAAAAGGCCGCCGGATTGATAAAAGACCACCCGGTCTTTGCCGGGGTGATCGGACCCTTCTCCCTGGTGGGCCGTCTGCTGGACGTCAGCAAGGCCATGATTTACTGCTACGAACAGCCTGAATTAATACATCTACTATTGAATAAGGTGACTTCCTTCACGATCGAGTATTGCAGGGCTTATAAAGAGGCGGGGGCCAGCGGTGTAATCATGGCGGAGCCGCTGGCCGGACTGATGTCACGTAAGCTGGCCGACCCGTTTTCATCCGCTTACATTAAAAAGATCGTCGCAGCCGTCCAGGACGATGATTTCATCGAAATCTACCACAATTGCGGCAATTCCACCGTCAAAATAATCGACTCTATCCTTTCCACGAACGCCTCCCTGTACAGCTTCGGCAACGCCATCCAGATGATCGAGATAATGCAACATATCCCTTCCGGCACGATTGCGATGGGCAACGTCGATCCGGCAGGCCAGTTCCGCAACGGCACGCCCGGGTCAGTGCGTGAGGCCACACTTAAAGTGCTGGGTGAATGCGGCAAATACCCCAACTATGTGGTTTCCTCCGGCTGCGACATCCCCCCGCTTTCAAAATGGGAGAACATCGACGCCTTCTTCGCTGCGGTCAGGGAATACAACGGTGGCATCATAAGGGCATAGCAAGCTGCCCGCAGCAGATGTCCGGTTCTAAAGTCGCTCATTTTCAACTCGATAATCGGCGCCTTGATGTTTAGACGTTTTGGTGTTATAATGTTGTAGTAAAATGTACGCAGGAGACTCGCAAATGGCCGCACAGAACAGGCGAACTACCATATATCTAGATAGTCTATTACACAGGGCGCTGCGTCTGAAGTCGGTATCCGTATCGCGCTCCTTATCGGACCTGGTCAACGCTGCAGTCAGAGAGTCGCTGATCGAGGACGCCGAAGACCTTGAACCATTAGAGGAAAGGGTACATGAGCCCCTCATCAGCTACGGGGAAATGGTAAAAAGGCTCAAGAGAAATGGCCGCCTATAAAATCTATTTCAGGGCATCCGTTGAAAAAGACTTCAAAAATATCCCCGTAAGCGATATCAAGAAAATTTTACAGCGTATTGAAAATCTGGCCAGCCAACCCCGGCCTCCAGCTTGCGAAAAATTAACGGAGCAGGAACAATATCGTATCCGTCAGGGACGCTATCGCATCGTATATTCAGTGCAGGACGATGAGCGAAGCGTCTGGATAGTCAAAATCGGCCACCGCAAAGATGTCTACCGTTGACAGCAACGAATCCCATCGGTATAGCTAAAATACATTTTCGCAGTAAAATTTGGCCCTATCCCCTTAATTTATCCGGCAAAAATAGTATACTAATGACCAATTTTGACGGCGGGATTACTAAATCGGAGGGCATCAATGGATACTTCATTTCTGACTTTGCAGGGTAAAGTGGCGCTGGTAACGGGGGGCAGCCGCGGCATCGGCAGGGCTATTGCGCTCCAGCTTGCGGACGCCGGGGCCGACGTTGTAGTGAGCAGCCGCAAGCTGCCCGACCTTGAAAAGGTGGCGGATGAAATCAGGGCCATGGGGCGCAAAAGCCTGGCGGTCTCCGCGCACAACGGGAAAATGGAGGACCTCAACAACCTGATGGGCAGGGTGAAGGATGAGTTCGGATACATCGACATCCTGGTAAATAACACGGGGGTGAACCCGGCCATATCGGATGTGCTGCATATGGAGGAAGCCGTTTACGACCGCATACTGGACGTCAACCTCAAGAGCCACTATTTTCTCAGCCAGGCCGCCGCCCGTATGATGGTCGAGCGGGGCCAGGGCGGTAACATTATTAATATCGCCTCCGCGGCCGGCGTTGCTTTTACGCCCGGTTTCGGCCCCTACAGCATGAGCAAGGCGGGCCTGATCATGATGACCAAGGTGCTGGCCGCCGAGCTTGGACCTTATAATATTCGCGTTAACTGCATCGCGCCGGGCTTCGTCAAGACCAGGTTCAGCGAGGCCGTCTGGAGCAACGATCAGTTTATTCAGGAAGCCATGAAGAGGATGGCCATTAAAAAGCTGTGCACAGCGGAGGAGATCGCCAGGACCGCACTCTATTTTGCCTCCGAGGCCTCCAGTTTCACCACAGGGGTGACACTGGTTATCGACGGCGGTGTGACGCTGTGAGCTTGTGACTGTGCCGGTTAGAGGGTGACCAGCCTCATGAAGCTCGTAATGTTCGACATCGATGGGACGCTTACACAGTCGAGCGATCTCGACGACGGGGCTTATATTAAAGCCCTTGACGACGTATTCGGTTTCAAGGGGATCTCTAATGACTGGGAATCCTACACCCATGTCACCGACTCCTGCGTTTTAGAGGAAATTTTTCAGCTTCGTCAAGGATGCAAGCCCAACGCGAAAGACGTCGACCGCTTTCGCACCCGCTTTGTGGAATTGCTTGCTGAGGCTGCTTCGGCACACGGCGGCGTGCAGCCTGTGCGCGGTGCCTCCGAAATGCTCTCGCGTCTCATTAATTCCCCGAACTACGCTGCTGCCTATGCCGGAGGCGCTTGGAGAGCTTCCGCCATCTTCAAACTTAACGCGGCAGGCTTACCCGCCCAAAATATTCCCAGTGCTTTTGCTGATGATGACCACTCCCGTGAAGGCATCTGCACGCGGGCGCTTACCAGAGCCGAAACATACTACAAGTGCCACTTTCGGGATATCGTTTATATCGGCGATGGGGTTTGGGACGTTCGCTGTGCTCATAAACTGAAATATTCTTTTATCGGCATCGGCCAGGGAGAAAGAGCTAAGAAACTGATTGCCGAAGGAGCACAGTATGTCTTGCCTGACTACCGTGATGTGGATCGATTTTTGTCCCTGTTGGAATTTTAGGAACCTGGCTAACCTTCGTTAAGCGGCTGACACAAGGGACTCGCCGGAGTGGTAGTCTTTCAGACTTTCCTGGTTGAGATAGGGGGATTCTAACCCCCGACCTTGAAGCTGTGAGCTTATGTCTGGTGGAGCCGGGGTCTCATAGGAGCCAGGCAATACATGGCCCAACCCATATATTGGCGTTGGAACTGCAAATACTCATCCTGGTCGGTACGAAAATACTTGAACACCTGTTCATAGTCGGTGTGGGTGGGATTTTCTTCAAACCAGCGTATTAGTGCACACCAGCTATCCGAAATGTACCTGTCCCAGTCGTCGTTGCTGGCATGAATGATGTATTCGAGTTCAAAGCCTTCATCCCGGGTAAATTGAGCTAGTTCCGCTTCTGTGTAGGTAGCTGTCTGTTTTTGAGCATATTCCGGATGTACCTGATTGCTAAGCCAGTGAGTTTCACCGATACCAAGGCGTCCATTCTGACGAACAGCCTTCTTTATGGCCTGGATTGTCTGCTGGTAGCCGCCAAAAATAAACGTTGCCCCAATACATGTTGCGGCATCGAATGCCCCTTCTTCGAATACGTAGTCAGCCCCATTGGAGCAAACGATTTCGATTCGGTCCGATAAACCTCTCGTGGCCAGCTTTTTCCTGGCCCTGTCGCAGAACTCCTCGGATATATCTATTCCAATACCGGTAATACCGAATTCCTCAGCCCAAATAGCAAGGGGCTCGGCACAACCACAACCGAAGTCGATGACCCGGTTCCCCTTTTTTAATTTGAGTTGTCTGCCAAGTTTTATGATTTTTTCAGGCGAGGAAGGGTTCAGTATCTCCATATAGCGGTGTGAGATACCCATAATATCAAGAAATTCCATAATTCAAGTCTCCTTTATAATATGGTACATTATTTAGGGAAGATGCTGAAGCTGACTGGTGGAGATAGGGGCATTCGAACCCTGCTGCAATTGCAGCGCAATATCATGTTACATTGAGATGCGGCATGAAGTTGTGACTATGATTTTGGTTCAGTATTCTTTTTAGGCTTGTCCACCATCATGCCTGCCAGTATCCTGGCGTTTTCGTCCAGATGCTGTTTATTAGCACCAAGATAGTCAGCAGTGGCATCGCATATTTGATGTATTATTCTTTCTAATTCAGCTCGATCCTTTATTGATAGCTTCCCGAATACAGATTGAAATAAGTCATTTATACCGGGACCTAATTCATATAAAAGTTCTTTCCCTTTGTCTGTTATATTAACATCAACGCTGCGTCTGCTGGTCTTTGAACGTCGTCTGGTAACCAATTCGCTTTTATACAATTTATCGATCATTGGAGTTACAGAATGGACTTCGATCGGTAAAAGCCGCGATATGTGGGTGGGAGACATGGGTTTTTTATTGAACAGAAGAGCTTGCAGTGTTACAAATTGTGATAGTGTAATATTCCCTGGCTTCACGCTCTTCTCAATTGCTTTCGTCCACAGGTTCCCCGCCTGCGCAAATAAGATGACAGTCCACAGATACTCCTTGAATGGAAGATCCAAATCATAGTTTTTTTTCATGTGCTTCATTTTCTTATCCGAATTCAATCACAACATATTTAGCTTGGATAAATTCAATTACATATGCATTTATTTCATATTACAGTCGGATCCTAATTAAGTCAATATCAGAATATTTTAAGTAATACAATACTTTTAAATAAATTTTGCTATCAGATAGTAAAGTAGCACATTTTAATGTTAAAGGCAGGTTACATCTAATTAGCGTATCGATATCGATAATCGATACTTATGCAAAATAAATAGATTGAACCTGCTAATTTATACTATTCCAGGTGTGGTATGCTGCCAAGCCTGTTAAAAGTATATGGCTTATCGGTTTTTATGCCCGCCAGGCGCCTGGCAATATTTTTAATGTTCTCCATATTATATGCGCCCATGATGGCAATCTGCTCCATTCTGGGGGAACCTCCTCCATGCACACCGGCATATTGCATGATGCCGGCACCCTCGGAACATGAAATATCCTGCACCCACGCAAAAGCTTTCAAAGCATCATGAACATCCACATCCGGATTACGGGCCATATATTTCTCTATGAGGGGTCGTGTTTCTTCATTAATCCAATCCGCATATCTGGGCAATGTAGCTGGCATACCACCGGCGACATCTGCAAGTATGTCGTATTCATGATATATATTGATTCCAGCGTGCCGGCGGCTCACGTTGCAGTACATAATATCGGGCACCCAGGTACCTGACGGAGATTGGTATCCATTAATTGCAGCCGCAATTCCTGTGCCATAACAAAGCTCGGAAGTGCACACAAGCTCGGATATTTTCTCCCTGACATGTTGCTCTTTCTCAATACCGTTGATCTCGGCTATCAGAGCAGTAGCACCCGTCAGCACATCGGTCGTAGCGGGCTTACAGCCGGTGTAGCTGTGACGATGGAAAAGCGCGAAGGTAAGGGCCATGTAACCGCCCATATCATTTTCGCCGCATAGAAAAACATGCTCCCAGGGAACAAAAACATCGTCGAAAACAGTCATGGAGTCAGCTCCACCCCATGGACCCGGCGAACCATCGCGCTCGTCATAAGTAAAAGCGCTGACTATCTGCTTAACACCTTCAGCATCAGCCGGGACCACAAAAGCCACCGCCCAGTCCTTATCATCCACAGTAAGTGCTCTGGTCGGCAACACATTTATCCATTCGGCAGCAGGAGCAAATGAATTGTGCACCTTGGCGCCGCGTACGATAATGCCGTCGCTCTTTCTCTCCACTATTCGTAAATACAGGTCAGGATCTTTTTGTTGATGGGGCCGCCACAAGCGATTGCCTTTTACATCGGTCTGAGCACAGCATGCCACAGCGTCTGTTTCCTGGAACTTTCTTAACCATTCCTCAAATCTCGGGTAATACTCAGTCCCGTATTTTTGGTCCGTTAAATAGCAGACGACTGAATAGGCATTGGTAGAATCTATTCCCATACAGCGAGCCACACAGCCTCCCACCTGATGACAGATAAGCCTGGTCATCTTCTGTTTGGACATTAGATCGGTCATGCTGCGGTGCACATGGTTGAAGCGATTTATTTTTTGTCCGGTAAGATGAGACGTCGTCGTGAGTATATCCTCATACTGTTTAAATTCCGGATCATGGATAATGTCATAGGTCTTGGATAATATATTGATGGCTCCCTGCAGTCTAGGATGACTGCGATCGACCAGTTTCCCATCCATATAGATATTCCGCCGCATTTTACTTAATCTTCGCCTGTATTCAGCTGATGTAATCATCGGTAATTCTCCTTTATGTTAAGTGTTTGAT
>Ga0116202_10002631_pt1 | contig 10761 bp, 6 predicted proteins | sample LakKivw325mmetaG_FD_94479 | JGI IMG/M metagenome (GOLD analysis project Ga0116202, IMG submission 94479) | Anoxic lake water microbial communities from Lake Kivu, Rwanda to study Microbial Dark Matter (Phase II) - Lake Kivu water 325m metaG | ecosystem: Environmental > Aquatic > Freshwater >... | reverse complement strand
TAGTTTGCTACCCTTTGTGCCTACTAGGCATTCTTCTCCTTCCTAGCATAAAGTTTACCTCCAGCGAGAGGCTCAAGATGATGCTAGATACGGGAATAATGATGATATCAGCAATTCTCTTCTTTTGGATTCTTATAATCGTCCCTACAATCCAGGGATCTGAAAATGTTGATACCCTCACTCTGACCCTTTCTGTAGCCTATCCCGTCATGGATCTGGTTCTGCTCTTTGCCGTACTGGAGCTGCTCTTCAAGAGGATTTACCAGATGGGACAAAATCCGTTGTTATTTCTTGCCAGCGGATTCATGTTTCTGATAATAACCGATGCTATTTTCTTTAGCCAGACCATGAATGGAACTTACGTTGCTGGAGGATTTCTGGATGTTGGCTGGCCTTTGGGATACGTGTTCATCGGCTTGGCAGGAATGTCTCAGGCTGTTGTCGTTCAAAAAAGTGCCTCAAAGAGAGTTCGAGAGGTTCTGCCACACTATGGCCAACTCACATGGCCCCTTTATCTGCCCTATATTGCGGCGGGGGGTGCTTTTGCCCTGCTGGTTTGGAGCCATTATTATCCCTTGGCATTGTCTTTCTCCGCGCTCTCTCTGGCCGTGGGATTGATCCTCTGTCTAGTAGTTACTCGCCAGGTTCTGGTATTGAATGAAAATGCCCATCTTTTTTCTGAGGCACAGGAAGAAATAGTCGAGCGTAAACAAGCACAGAAGGAGATCATTCGCTTAAATGAAGAGCTGGAGCGCAGAGTAGTTCAGCGTACTTCCCAGCTTGAGGCTGCCAACAGAGATCTGCAGAATGAGATCCTGGAAAGGACGCAAGCTGAAGCTGCGATGATGAACTCAGAGCGCAGGCTGGCGGACATAATCAATTTCCTGCCTGATGCCACTTTTGTCGTCAATAAACAGGGAGTAGTAATAGCCTGGAACCGAGCCATAGAGAATATGACGGGCATTAAGGCAGAGGATATCCTGGGGAAGGATGACTATGAGTATGCTTTGCCCTTTTTTGGGGAACGGAGGCCTATCCTCATCGATCTTGTGCTAAAATCAGATATGGATATTGAAAAAAAATACAATACCATAAAACGACAGGATGATGGCACTCTGGTCGGGGAAACCTTCACCCCAAATTTACGGGGCAAAGCGGTTTACCTCGTTGGAAGCGCAGCGGTGCTCTATAATTCCGAAGGAGAGGTTTATGGGGCAATTGAGTCCATTCGAGATATTACCGAGCGTAAATTGGCTGAAGAAGATTTGAAGAGCGCCAAAGAGAGAGCAGAATCTGCTACAAGGGCCAAATCGGAGTTCCTGGCCAACATGAGTCATGAGATCCGCACGCCCATGAATGCGGTCATAGGCATGACCGGGCTGCTTCTGGAGACGGATTTGAAGCCAGAGCAGCGAGACTACTTGGAGACCATTCGCAACAGCGGAAATGCATTGATGGCCGTAATCAACGACATCTTGGACTTCTCCAAGATCGACGGAGGCAAGCTGGAGCTGGAAAAACAGCCATTCGATCTGCGTAATTGCATAGAGATTTCCATGGATCTGGTGGCGGCCAAAGCAGCCGAAAAGGGACTGGAATTGATATACTTTTTGGAAGACGATGTGCCTCAGATACTGGTTGGAGACGAAACCAGGCTGCGCCAGATATTGATCAACCTTCTCGGAAATGCAGTTAAGTTCACGGAGACGGGCGACGTGGTGTTATCCGTAAGCTCCTCGGCTGCCAGGGACGGCGCAGTTGAGCTTCATTTTGCCGTCAAGGACACCGGGATTGGCATATCCTTGGAGAACATGAGCAAGCTCTTTCAGTCCTTCACTCAAGTTGATTCCTCGACCACGAGGTATTACGGCGGCAGCGGCCTTGGTCTGGCTATAAGCAAGCGCCTCGTGGAGATGATGGGCGGAAGGATCTGGGTAAAAAGCGAGCTTGGAATAGGCAGTACATTCCATTTTACCATGACAGCAAAATCAGGTCAGCTCAATGAAGTTCCGATCCCTCACGCCTCTGCTCTAATTGGGAAGATGGTGCTCATTGTGGAGGGCAACGAGTCGGTAAGGACCGTACTGACCAAAATAGTTCAGTCCTGGAAAATGGGAACGATTGCTGTGGCCAGCGGCAGAGAAGCAGCGGATGTGCTGAGTAAAGAGGCATTTGATTTTGTGATTTTGGATACGTTTCTACCCGATATGTACACCTCGGATCTGATTAGGTTGGTCAAAACAGGCAAGAATTTAGAATCATTGATTGTAACAATAAGCCCCATCGGAAGTAAAGTTCAGCCAGAGCCTTTCGCCTCCGGAGGGCTAAGCAAGCCGCTAAAACCGCTTCAGCTTCGCAAGCTCTTTATTGAGCTGCTCTATCCGCAAAGTGGAGAAAAGGCAGATTCCACGAGTCGTCCGCCAGCTGCCATACCGCTGGTAAAAGGACAAAATCTCAGGATCCTGCTGGCAGAGGATAACCAGGTGAACCAAAAGGTAGCTCTGAGCATGCTGAAGCGCCTGGGCTACAAGGCAGATGTGGCCAGCAACGGCTTCGAAGTTCTGCAAGCTCTTGAGCGACGGCAGTATGATGTCATCCTCATGGATATTCAGATGCCGGAGATGGATGGACTGGATGCAACACGCCGTATCCGAGAACGTCGGAAACCGGCGAAACAGCCCTGCATTATAGCCATTACCGCTCATGCTTTAGACGGGGATCGGGAAGAGTTCCTGGGAGCGGGTATGAATGATTATATCAGCAAGCCGATCCAAATGGAAGAGCTGCAAACGGCCCTTGAAAAGTGCAGTGAGGTCAAAAAGGCCGCAGAATCTTGAAGAATCTTGAAATCCTTTGGGGGCTTGTTTTCAGCCCCGGTGTCAATGATCGGCGGCCTTGAAACTGCCTGAATCATGCGACTTCGCTTTTCCGTTCTCAGATCATCCTATTCTCAGATCATCCTATCTTCTTCTCGTTCTTCCACATGCAATTCCGGCAACGCGCCCATGTACTCCTTGATCATGACCGGAAAAGATCTGGATTCCATGAAACGCAGGCCAAGCTGCTCTGCCCAGCGCTGGATGCCCAGGTCCTGAGAAACCACGGCAGCATCCAGCTCCTTGGCCAGTAGCAGGACGTCGATGTCCGGGGCGCTATCCAGAATACCGTAGCGCAGCGCGGCTCTGTATTTCTCCCTAAACTTGCGGATGATGCTCCCCACGATCTCTCTTTCTATCTCATCCTTCATCTCCTTCAGGCTCGCTCCGCCTTCGCTTAAGGTTATGCACCTGGATACCGATTCCCAAACAGCCTCCTCGGAGATGTTCATTCCCTTGTTTATGCGACTGCGCATGTAGTCCACGTACTCATAAAAGATCTTTGAGGGCACCTTGACCTTATACCTGTCCGGAGTTTTTTTGACGAGCCAGGTATCGACCTTGCTCAGGATCACGGAATCGCAGTTGTTGTGCCTGGCGAAATCCTTTATTTCATTGTAAACCGATGGATAAGGAATGTAGCAGCTTATTCCCAAGTAAAGCCGTCCCTCAGCCACTCGATCCAGAATAGCGTTCATCCCCTCGCAGATGCTGGTGCAGCCCTCACTCTCCCAGGCCAGAGTATCCGTGAGGGCCGTCGTATCCAGCACGAACCTTTGGCGCAGCATTGATACTGGAATGGAATAAGTGATATATGATAGCTTCTAATGGATATTCTTTGGTGATACTTCTTGGACATCTTTTCTTTGCGCATTTTTTCATCGACTATATTTTTCAAGAACAATCTCACAGATGAAAAGCTAATAAATCCCTTTCGCAGATTAGATGGTGTGAAAACTCTGCAACCTCTAGTCTTCACTCTAGCCAGGATTGAGAACCTCATGCAGCAAGTGAGCTTTGATCCAGTCGAGATGGAAGGCAGAATCATCACCAATACCTCTCTGGTTAAAAAGGAACGCCTCGAGGAGACGCTCGCCGTATTTTATGATACCATCCAGAGCGGCCTAGCAGTCTCTCCCATGATCAAGCTGGTGGAGCAAGGAGATCGGGTCAAAATCAAGACCGCCTGCAGTCTCACCATCTGTGGCGTCTTGCTCAAGCACGGCATTCCTGTGCGACCAAAAGGCGGCGGGCTTATTGAGGTTGTGAAACGCGAGCCTGCCAGGTTCACTGACATGCTCATGTATTGGGCTACAACCATCGATCCTATTGACGTTCTAACCGCCCAGGGTTTGACGGATATCATGGGCATGATGCGGACAGGCGACGGGCGTGTATTGGGCAACCTGCAGGAGGCTCCCATGCTGGCCAGGGATCTCATCGAGGAGGTCCTTGACGTGTTGGCTTTGGCAGAGTTCACCGGGGTCATGGAGCTGGGCGAGCCTAACATGAACGTTCTGGGAGTTTCTGTGGAGCGGGATCACGTGGGGATAGCCTTGGTGGGAGGCACAAACCTGGTAGCTGCTGCCCGGGAATGTGGGATCGATGTGGAGCACGAATCCATCAGCGACCTGACTCTGGTATCAGAGATGAAGCACATCGAGGCACTGATCTGATGCTGGAGGAATGCCCGGCAAGGCCGGGGCTATGCTAAGCAGGAGAAAGGAAGTGTGTAAAGAACAATAGTCCAAAAGGAATGCGATTGGGCGAAACAAAAGCGATTACTTATACTACTAAGATTATTTTCCTTTTTGTGAACGACTCTGTCAAGAACCGGGAGGTAGCCGGGGTTCTCAACGAGATGGCAGAGCTTTTGGAGCTGCACGCAGAGAATCGCTTCAAGATTATAGCCTATGGCAAAGCGGCCCGGGCTATTGAATCTTTGAAAGAAGACATTGAGCAGGTCTGTCGTGAAGGGCGTTTGGATTCCATTCCCGGCGTTGGAAAAGCCATCGCCCAGAAGGTGGAGGAGTACCTTCGCACCGGAAAGATTCAGGCTCATCAAGATCTCTTGAAGGACACACCTGCAGGGATGGCCGAGCTTCTCAAGATCTCAGGCCTGGGCCCCAAGACCATCTTCATGCTACACGAAAAGCTGGACATCTCCAATCTGGATGAGCTCGAGAAGGCGGCTAGAGAGCATCGCATCCGTCGGCTGCCTAGGATGGGCCCCACCAGCGAGAAGAATATTCTCAAGTCCATCGAGAGATACAAGAAGCGCAGCAGTCGCATTCTCCTCAGTGTGGCGGAGCCTGTGGTGAGCGAGGTCCTGGCATACCTTCAGGGAATAGAAGGTCTGGAGCACATCACCGCCGCCGGGAGCTACCGCCGAGGCAAAGAGACCGTCGGCGACATCGACATCCTGGCTACTGCATCAAGGCCTGAAGAGATCATCGCCGCCTTTGTGCGCATGCCTCTGGTGGAGGCTGTGCTTGGCAAGGGGCCGACCAAGGCCAGTGTCATAGTCCAGGAGACGATTCAGGTAGACCTAAGAATTGTAGAACACAGATCGTTCGGCACGGTGCTTCAGTATTTTACCGGCTCCAAGGACCATAATGTGAAGCTGCGCCAGCTTGCCCTCGATCGCGGCTATTCTCTTAGTGAGTATTCGCTGAAGCGTCTTTCCGATGGCCGGGACCTGTTCTTCGACCGGGAGGAGGATGTTTACACAACTTTAGGTTTGCAGTACATTCCTCCGGAGATGAGAGAGGACAGGGGGGAAATTGAGGCTGCTTTAAAGGGTAAGATGCCTGAACTGGTCAAGCTAAAGGATATACGAGGCGATCTGCATGTGCACAGCGACTGGTCGGATGGACGAGCCTCCATCCAGGAGATAGCCAAGGCAGCCAAAACTCTCGGTTATGAATACATCGCTCTTTGTGACCATTCGCCATCGGTCGGCATCGCCGGCGGCCTCGATCCCGAAAAGCTTGAACAGAAGATCGAGGCAATAGCGGCCGCGAACGAGACCCTGGAGAAAATCACAATCCTGGTAGGAACGGAGGTTGATATCAAAGCCGACGGCAAGCTTGACTATCCGGATGAGATCCTGGCCAAATGTGACGTGGTCGTGGCATCGGTGCACATGGGACAGCAGCAGAAGGAGAGAGCCATAACTGGCAGACTGATTTCGGCCATAGAAAACGAGAACGTGGACATCATCGGCCATCCCACGGGCAGGATTATCGACCAACGTCCGCCTTACGAGGTGGATATGCAGGCGGTGCTGGAGGCGGCCTCCAGGACGGGAACGGCCATGGAGATAAATGCCTACCCGACCAGGCTGGATCTGAACGACGTCAATGCCAGGGCGGCGAAGGAGATGGGTGTCAAGATGAGCATCGACTCCGACGCCCACGAGCCCGAGCAGCTCAAGGTTATGAAGTATGGCGTGAATGTGGCAAGGCGAGGCTGGCTGGAGAAGGAAGACCTGCTCAATGCCACGAGCCTGCAAGAGCTAATGAAGGTGCTGAAGAGATAGATCGATTTGATAGATTAGATCGATTTGATAGATCGGCCCCCTGGACCTGCGCGCCAGCCTCTGGCCATGAAAGGCTTATAAATCAAAGGGACACTAGAATTCTTCATGATACTGAACAACCAAGCCAAAGTAGGCCTGGTTACCGTCTTCTGTCTCCTCGGCCAAGGGTATATCTTCACCTACATTTTGGGAGTGGAGCCCAATCCAGCGCTATCCTTTGTTCCGCTTATTCCCTACATAGTCTACATCTATGCCCGCGGCAGGAGGACGTGGTATTACGACCAACCTCTTTACTGGATGGCAGCGGTGATTGTCCTGACCCTGCTTGATATTGCACCCTTTGCCTATGAGGCCCTGGTAAGATCAGGTGTTGTTTGAGCGACCCTCTTTTTATCGTCGTGTCTCGAATTTCGGTCGTGGGTGAACGCTACTGAAATTATCAAGAGAATCGAACCCAGAGGACCTATTTTAGCAATGAGCATCAATTAGGCCAATTGCTAAGCGTTTTTCTGTAGCTCACGTACGCGACCCGAAATTCCTGATTGATTATAATGTCCGTTCATGGTTCAGAGATCGATGCTGATCGCTCGCTCAAAATTGATTCAATATAATCCCAAATTTTATAATCTCTGCCGTGAGATTATTACTATTATGCGTTTCGAGAACAGAGCTGAGGCGGGAAGGCAGCTAGCTAGAGTCCTCGCTAAATATAGTGGAAAGGATGTTGTGGTTTATGCTCTGCCCAGAGGTGGTGTCGTTCTGGGCTTTGAGATCGCGAAAAGCCTTGAAGCTCCTCTAGATCTGGTGATAACCAGAAAGATAGGCTATCCAGGAAACGAAGAGTGTGCCGTCTGCGCAGTGGCCGAGGACGGTCACATGATATGCGATCGCGGTGGCGCCTCTTTCCTTGATCAGGAGTGGCTCGGAGACCAGGCCGAAAAGGAGATGCAGGAAGCTAAAAGGAGAAGGCAGGTCTATCTGAGCGGCCGAGAGCCGCTAACTGTGGAGGGAAAAGTGGCCATAATCGTCGACGACGGAGTGGCCACCGGACTCACTATTTTGCTGGCAATCATGGAGGTGAAGCACGGCCATCCCAATAAAATCGTTGTGGCGGTTCCAGTCTCCTCTCGGGATGCAGCAGAGAAAATCCAAGCTGATGCAGATGAGCTGATAGCTCTAGATGTGCCGCCAAGCTTTGTGGCAGTTGGAGAGCATTATGAACAGTTCCCCCAGCTCAGCGATGATGAAGTCATTAGACTAATGAAGCAGGCAGACGACTTGAGATCTCCGAAATAGCGACTTTAGTCTTGAGACGAATACATCAGATCCAGAAAATAGTGATTTGAGATCGCGACGTTCGGACAATTAAAAACCAGATGATTCACAGAATATTGTTCATTACGGCAGAACGAAAGATCAAGATAGTGTTTGGCCGAGGAGATACAGTAGCCTGATGCGGATTTTCCTTGAATGAGGCCATCTGCACGGTTATCTACCTCCAATTTTCAGTTAACTATATATGCAAGATCCGCAAACGGGACAGGCCGTGCAAAATTTCGAGATAAATGTCGAGACCTTGATCACTATCACAGGATTTTTGGGCGCAATTTTGCTTCTCATCGATGTTATAGCTCTAAAGTGATCTTTTTGATGACGATAAAGATCGGCTAATGATTGGAGGTCCCTTTGGTATCGTTTCAATACTATCAGAAAAACAAAGCCAAATCACTAAAAAAGTAAGGAGAGGTTCAGGAAAGGAGGAATGAGGACCTGAACTCTCTACCCGCTGGCAGAAGAGATCAATTTGATCCACAATATTTCTATTTTAAGATATGATCTCATTTGATTTAACTTTTTCGGTATATTAAACGAGTTTGCGTACATACTATTTTAAAATTTTCTCGACATGACGAGAATGGAGAAGCGAAGCTTAGATGTAGCAGCGATCTCAAGAGTATTACATTTCCAAGGGACATTCCGAGGATGTCTAGCGTTCATGCCATGACGGGTCGCATCTTAATTCGACCGCTGGCATGAACTAAAGAAAGGAGGCTGCGAAGGGATGAGAGCGGAAGAAGTCAAGGAGTATGAAAAGGCCTTGGATGTATGTGAGAAAATGCTGGCTTTTGAGATGGACTCTTTGCAAAAAAGCAATATCCAGAGGAAGATAGGCGATATCCACCTCGAGATCGCCAAGATGGAAAGAAGCAAGGAAAGCTGCTCGCAAGCCCTTCAAGCCTATCAGAAAGCCCTCGATGTCTATACCGCTGAACGCCATCCAGCTAGCCACGCCAGAGTGGTGAAAGGCTTGGGCTCTGCCTATGCGGCCATGGCAGATCTGGAGGATCGAGCGGAAAACCTAAAGCGTGCCATCGAGGCCTGGGAAGAATCCCTCCTGTTCTTCACCCTATCCAGCTTTCCCTTTGATTATGCGTCGCTGCAAATTGAGCTGGGAGCGGCCTACAGGAAGCTTGCTGAGCTGGATAATCGAATGGAAAACGGCAAAAAAGCGGTCGAAGCATGCAAAGAAGCCCTCAAGGTCTTTGCCCTCAAAGAAGATCCTCTGCGACACGCAGATGCCAAAATTTGCCTGGGAAGTGCATATCTAGCCCTAGCAGAGGCCAGAGATCGCGCAGATAACTGCAAGCAGGCCATAGGCGCCTACAGTAGAGCCCTGCAGGTCCACACTCTGGAGCGCTCTCCCGATCAGTATGCGGCCATAAAAAACAACCTGGCTGTGGCCTATCTAGCTCTTGCTGAAGTGGAGGATAAGAAAGAGAACTGCCGGCTGGCCGTTCAAGCCTGCGGCGATGCCCTCCGTGTCAGAACGCTCGAAAGGCAACCGCTGCCTTTCGCCGCAACCCAGAACAACTTGGGGAATGCTTACCTAACCCTGGCGGAGGTAGAGGAGGGCATGGAGAACTGCGAGCGCGCTCTTGGGGCATACAGAAACGCTCTGCAGATTTATTCCCTGGGGCAGTTCAAGGAACAATACGCTGCGACTCAAAACAACCTAGGAAACGTCTATCTGACCCTGGCCGAGGGAGAGGAAAGGGCTGAGAACTGCCTGAAGGCAGTGCGTGCCGCAGAGGAGGCGCTCAAGGTCTTCAGGCTGGAAACCTATCCTCAAGACTTTGCAGAGTCCAAAGGGATCCTGTGGCTCGCCTATCTCATTCTGTCAGACATCGAGTACAGAGCTGAGAACTGCCTCCTCGCCCTGGAGGCCTGCCAGGAGAGGCTCTGTGCCTACAGCGCGGGAGCGCAGTCGCAGGAGTATGCTTCCTGTCAGAAGGATCTGGCCGTCACCTACAACCGACTGGCAGATACCGAAGGTTCGGCCGAAGCCAAGGCCGTGGACTGCCGCAAGGCAATCGTGGCCTGCGAGGCGGCTCTGCAGATCTACGGTGCGGCGGACTATCCTGAGGAGAATGCGGAGGTTCACATGCTGCTCTGGGCGGCTTATTCGGCTCTGGCAGAAGTTGAGGACTGGCCCGGGAACTGCCGGCTGGCCATCGAAGCCTGCGAGGAGGCTCTCGACATTTACGCAGGCAGAAGCCAGTCAGATTACGCTGATGCCAAGAAGAGTCTCGGCTATAGCTACCTCACCCTGGCGGAGATGGCGGACAGAGCGGAAAACTGCCGGCTGGCCATCGATGCCTACGACGTTGCCCTGCAGTTCTACACCCTGGAGAAGGCGCCTCTGGAGCACGCCGATATCTTGCGGGATCTGGCATTTGCCTACGTTACTCTTTCCGAGGCAGAGGACAAAGAAGAATGCTGCAAGAAAGCATTGAAGATCTACAAAAAAGCCTTCAGGATCTACACCGGGCTTGCCGCCGAACCGATAGATGGGGGCGATCCGACGGCGGCCAAGATACGAGATCTGGCGCAAAAATGCCATCGGTCCATGGAGTCCTGCAAGAGAATCCTTAAGGTATGCAAGAGGGCCAGGAGTGTCTCACAACTGCCGAAGGAGTCGGAGCATGACGGACTTAACGGATAAACAGAAAGCAGAGTACTTCCGCCGCTCGTACACTGCTGCGGACGGGCTTTGGTTCATGAAGCTTGAGGAGAAGCATGGTTTTGAGGAGGCGCTGCAACTGGATGAAGCGGTCTGGGAGGTTTTGCCGAAGATTCAGGCCCGCATTATCAAAGCCATGATGAACCTTGGCAATGGCCTGGACAGCCTTCAGGTGGCCATCGCCACACGATTTGACTTGGAGGGCTTTGGGTTTGAGCTAAAGAGACAGGAGGACAGCTTTCTAGTGATCATCAGCAGGTGCCCATGGCATGATCTGATGATCAAATCGGGAAGAGAGAAGATTTCCGAGAGGGTGTCAGACC
>Ga0116202_10002630_pt1 | contig 10764 bp, 8 predicted proteins | sample LakKivw325mmetaG_FD_94479 | JGI IMG/M metagenome (GOLD analysis project Ga0116202, IMG submission 94479) | Anoxic lake water microbial communities from Lake Kivu, Rwanda to study Microbial Dark Matter (Phase II) - Lake Kivu water 325m metaG | ecosystem: Environmental > Aquatic > Freshwater >... | reverse complement strand
ACATAGTTGACGACGACGAGTCGGTATGCAGGGCGCTCGGACGGCTTCTCAAATCCGCCGGCTATTGCGCCCGGGCGTTCAACTCGGCTCAAAGTTTTCTGGATTCCATCAATACCGGCGCCTACGGCATCCTGATTCTTGATATCTGCATGCCGGAAATAGGCGGATTTCAGCTTCAGGAAAAATTGAACCAGCTGCGTTCCGGACTCCAGGTGATTCTTATCACCGCTCACGCACAGGTAGGATACATGGAAAGAGCGATGAACTCAGGAGCCAGGGGATTCCTGAACAAACCTTTCGGCGATGAAGAACTGTTGACCCTTATCAGGTCTCTGACAGAGGGAAATCAGCCGGACCAGGGAGAATGACGATGAGAGAAAAGAACAGAAAAAAGCATGAGGCACGGGGGAGAGCCACCTACATACGGGTTGCCAACGGGAAAGAAGAAGTGAGGGAATTCATGGGAATCGCTTTGGAACCGGAGTCACCGCGCCCGGACGTTGCAGAACCGGAGGAAAACATACGGGCAGAAGGACGGATGGAACAGAACGGAGATAACTATGGGGAACATGATACTGACAGATTCGGAGCCGATCAGAGGGCTGATGGAACTGAAGGATGATTTTGACATGTTTCTTGAACGCTTCTGGGGAGAGGAGACTTCCGTGTGGGCGAGACGCACGTGGAAACCGACGGCGGCGATGCTGGAAGATGACGATAACCTTATCATAAGGATGAGAGTCCGCGGGGTGCGGAAAGAGGATTTGAGGATAATGGTTGGTCTGAATACCCTGGTCGTTTTCACGGACGGAGAGGATGAGGGAGCACCGGTAAGGAAGGTTTTCCGTACTGATGATATCCATTCCGGCAGGTTCACAAGAAGCTTCGTCCTGCCGTCCCGGGTTAACCGTTCCAGGATTGAATCTTCGTTTGAAAACGGATTTTTGCAGATTACCTTGCCGAAGGCCGGGAAGACGGAGATGAAGAGAAACGATATTTATACGGGGAACATGGTATGCAATCTGCTGTCCGGATTGAGCATGCCGCTGGAAAACAGGAGAGAATGAAAAAAGGAGGAGAACAATGGAAAAGATAACGAAGGAAAAATTGATAGAGCTGTTGAACAGGGACCTGGGGCTGGAATATACCGCGCTGGTGCAGTACACGCAGCACCAGGGGGTCCTCAAGGGGGCAATGTACCAGAGCATCCAGAAGGAGCTGATCATTCATGCGCAGGAGGAGCTTGCACATGCGACGATAATTGCGGCGCAGATAGATTACCTGGGTGGAGTTCCGACCGTTGATATGCCTGTTCCCAAGGTGTCAGGTGAAAATGAAACGATGTTGAAGCAGGATCTGGACGGAGAGAATGATGCCATAAACAGGTACATCGTGCGAATAAAGCAGGCAGAAGAGTTAAATCTCTACCACCTGACTCAGCAGTTGAGGAACATACTGGCGGTTGAGCAGGAGCACGCGATGGACCTTGAGCAGGCTCTCGGAAAGTGATACCAAATTGATTTCATCCATATAGCATCGTTGGCATCGTCGTCGGCTTCCTCAGCGTATAGGAATACGCCTCGTTGCCTCGCTCCTTGCCGCCTTGCTATCTGGCGAACTCAATTCGGTATTGCTATAATTTTGACTGCGAATTAGTATAAGAGCATGCGGAAGTGAAACCCGTAACGTTATGAAAAGTTGAACTTACCGGGTATTTTTCAGTCGTTCAGATATAACGGTTACGCGCTTTCCCAGTTCCTGCGCTATCTTCAGGTCCATGTCGGTGGGTGGACGCGAGGCGTCAGGCCCCACCACGGCGGAAGCGCCGTACGGAGAGCCGCCGGATCTGGTTTCCGAAATCTCCCTGATTGTGTACGGAACGCCGACAATAACCGCCCCGTGATGAATCAGCGTAAACATCATTGAAATGAGCGTGGTTTCCTGGCCGCCGTGCATTGTCCCGGTACAGCAGAAAAAACCCGCCGGCTTGCCCACAAGTGAACCTTTTACCCACTGGGATCCGGTCATGTCAAAAAAGTTTCTCATCTGTGCGCACATGTTGCCATATCTTGTCGGACTGCCCACGATAATCCCGTCTATTTCCTCAAGTTCTTCCGCTTTCACAAGAGGCACGTCCTTCTGAAGTTCTTTCGCTTTCTTGATTCTGGCATCGCCCTGGATAATCTCCCGGGGAACGAGCTCCGGCACAGCCCTTAGAACAGGAACGCCTTTTTCCTTCTCTATGCCGGAACAAACCGCTTCCGCCATCCTGTAGGTGTTTCCGAACATGCTGTAATACAGCACCATAACCTTCACAGCCATTTTATTCCTCCTTCTCGCCTGTTGAGCAGCAAGCAGTCTGACCTGTTCCGGCTTCAGATTTTCAGCTGGGCTTCTCCCTGCCACAGTCCGTGTATGTTGCAGTAAGAAGCGGCATATATAATTCCGCTTTTCCCTGTCTTGAATGTCAGCACGACTTCAGGGCTGGAATAGACCGTGCTTGTATCCGCACCTTCTGTTGAGGCCCCGTGCGAAGTGAATTCAGCCCTTGCCAGCTGGTAGGGGAATTTCCCGCCTTCAGGCAGAAAGAAAAGCGTTATCCATGCGATATGGTGGGCGGTAGTGTTGGGATGCGGTATCTCTTTTCCCACGCTTGCCCTGATCTTTACCCCTTTGCTCCCGTCCGCTTCAAGAATCTCTACAACCGGAACGTGCTTTTCTTTTGCCCAGTCACCGCTCTGAAATAATCCTTTCATTTTTACGTCCTCCTTGTTGGTTGCGGCAGTCTCACTTCCCCGCATTCTCATATTTTTCCAGCGTTTTTATAAGAGCTCCTGCCTCGGACGGTACCGCCACAATTTTCTCAAAAAGGATATCTTTTATGGAGATATGCTTCTTGTCGTAAAAGGTTTCATTGGCTTCATCGTCGGAGAGCAGGAATCCGCCTTCAAACGCAGCTCCGGCGTAGAGTCCCTTCGCACGCGAATAGACCAGTATCGCAGTGCCCGGTCCCACCTTTGCTTCCGCATCGCGTCCGACAGGTCCGGCGGCCGCTGAGGCATCCACTCCTATCTTGAACTTGGTCTTCAGCAGCATTTCCATGCCTTCACGGTTCATTATCAGGAATACGGAGTCAATCGCCTGTCCGCCTATCTGAAATCCGAAGCTTCCTTCTCCGGATTTTATGAAGGCAGGTGCACTCCATTCACGCGTCTTCTCGTCCCTGGCAAGGGCAACTCCGTAGCCGCCTTTCACTCCGAAAACAAAACCCGCCTTGTACTGGCGCAGTATCACTATGCCCCTGCATTGAGAGAGCAGTTCCTGCGGGATGGCTGTGTCCGGTGCCTCCATGAGGTCTTTTACATACTGTTCGGCATCGTCAATCCGTCCGGTGAGCTGTCTGCGCGTGGCAGCGCCGGATTCCGCAGCCATGAAAAACATTATCAGTCCTGAAACCATAAACAAAAGCATTTTTCTCATCGGCACCTCCATGTTATTGCTAATATTATAGGGGTGAATTTACGGAAGGGCAATGGGACTTTAGTCCAATAGAGCAGGGCACTCGCCCGGCCGTTGACACGGGTGGAGGGAAAAAGTACAATCTGAATGACCGGACCGGTCGGATATGGACAAGAACCTTTTCCTTGTAGACGAAGAAATCCAGAAGACGATAGAAAACCTCTATCACAGGATTAATGAACGTTTCCCCGGTTCAGGCCTTGCCCACATATGTAAGTCCCTGCTGGATGTCTCCAGGGAGACCGAGGTGACCATTCGGTGGATAGCAAAGCCCAACTACACCCTTAGAGTCTGCATTGCCCTGCTGATTCTGCTGGCGGGTTACGTGATGATTCTGTCCCTTTCGCAGCTCAACATCGTTTCCGACGGCATAAACATATCCGATTTCGTACAGCTGGTTGAATCCGGGCTCAACGGTCTTGTCCTCATAGGCGCGGGCATCGTGTTCCTGGTGACTTTTGAGAACAGGACGAAACGCAAGAGGGTTATCAGCGCAATCAACAGGTTGAGGGATATCGCCCACGTCATTGACATGCACCAGCTCACCAAGGATCCTGACGGCATCTCAAAGACCAGAAAGCCGACAGAACATTCCCCGGAGCGGACCCTGACAAGGTACGAGCTGGGGCGGTATCTCAACTACTGCTCCGAAATGCTGTCACTTCTAAGCAAGACGAGTTTCCTTTACATCCAGAATTATCCCGACCCGGTCGCGACCGACGCGGTGAACGACGTGGAGAACCTGACCACGGATCTGTCCATGAAGATATGGCAGAAGATAGTGATTATTAAATCAATAGAAGAGGACTGACACGCCTGTTTGAAAAAAGAAACGCCCATGATGGAACTTTTCTCCGGGAGCCGTGTCTAACTATCGGAAAAGTTCACAAACAAAATTTCCTGACCGCCAAAGGGAGGAGTCAATGTTCAAGTGGAAAAAAGGCTGTACCATCGCAGTCATTCTTGCCGCTGTCGTGATAGGTGTGAGACTCTTTACGACCGACGCATTCGGGCAGAAGGGACAGCCGGGGACGAGAGACCGGGCCGCCCAGCTGATGAAAGAGGGTAATTACAGGGAGGCATACGACATATTCGCTGCCCTTGCGCTTGACCCCAGGGACGATCCGGTGAAGGTTGCGGATGACATGGCAAATGCGGTGCAGTGCCTGTGGAACCTGGGCCGGAACAGCGAGTTTGACGGTTTCGTGGAGAAGGTTATCAAGACGTACAAGGACAACTGGCGCCTGCTGGCGCGCGCCGCACAGCTCTACATGGACGTGGAGCACTACGGGTCCATGATAGCCGGGGAGTTTGTACGCGGACCACACCGGGGCAGTTCCACGGTGATGAACTCATTTGAGCGGGACAGGGTGCGTTCCATGCAGCTGTACGGTGACGCCATAGAGAAAAACCTCAAGGGACCGGACTCTGAAAAGGGCTCAAACACAAGCACCCTTTACCTGTCTTTTGCAAGGGCCCTTCTGGCAAACCGCGGCTGGGGCGAGGCATGGCGCCTGCAATACCTGACAGACCTGTCCGTTCTGCCGGACTACGACGAAGGATATTACGGAGGTGATTATTATTCCGGCACGCGCGGGGCGCCTGTCAATCCGGACGGCACCCCGGTCTTCCACCGTCTCCCGAAAAGCTGGGAAGCCGCAACGACAGACGGGGAACGGTACCGCTGGTGCATGATGCAGGCGATTGAATATTCACCTTCATACAAAGGAAGCGTGATGTCCGGATGGGCGGACTTCCTCTCCAACCAGTTCAGCGTCGCAACGATGAGCGAGTACAGGGGATTCTTCAGGGCTGCGGCAGAGGACGACACGAAGAAGAACGAGAGCGGGCCCTATGCCGTGCACACCCTCGGGGAAGACGAGACGATTGCGCGGCTGGCAAACGGCATCAAAAGGTTCAGGCTCCCCGACGAGTTTAATTATATAAAAATCTACAAACAGATAGCCGATGAGGACAAGAGCGGCTATGCCGAAGACGCCCTGAACAAGCTGGCGGCAATATTTGAGAACCGGATGCAGTACGACAGGGCGGCAGGATACTGGAGCCGGAGTATAAAAGAGTACGGCGATTCCAATAACTGGAAGCAGCCCCGCCTTGACCAGATAGTGAAGAACTGGGGGCAGTTCCAGCCGGTTGTCACCCAACCGGCAGGTTCCGGCGCAACCGTGGAGTACAGGTTTCGCAACGGGGACTCGGTCAGCTTCACCGCGCGCGAGGTGAACGTCGGCAAGCTCCTCGCAGACCTTAAGGAATACATAAAATCAAGACCGAAGACACTGGACTGGGAGAAGGTGAATATCCAGGACCTCGGTTACCGCCTGGTCACGAAAAAGCAGGAGCAATACGTCGGGAAACAGGTTGCCTCGTGGACGCTTGCACTGGTGCCGCGTCCCGGCCATTTTGACAGGCGGATTACCGTGACAACTCCGTTACAGGAGCCGGGCGCATACCTGCTCACCGCGAAGATGGCGGACGGCAATACGAGCAATATCATCATCTGGGTCGCAGACACCGCAATCGTCAAGAAGGCTCTGGACAGCGGCACGTACTTCTTCGTCGCGGACGCCGTGACGGGGATACCTGTGGCAAAGGCGAACCTTGAGTTCTTCGGGTACTGGCAGAAGTGGCGTGAAAACCGGAAAACAGGCGAAGCCCAGTACGACATCCTGACAAGACAGTTTGCGGAATTTACCGATGCTGACGGGCAGTTCATCTGCAAGCTCCAGGAAAACGATAACAACTACCAGTGGTTGATCACCGCCACAACCGAGAACGGCAGGTTTGCGTATCTCGGATTCACCAACGCCTGGTACGGCAGGTACTATGACTACGAGTATAACCAGACGAAATATTACTTTATCACCGACCGTCCTGTCTACCGGCCGGAGCAGTCCGTCAAGTTCAAGTGGTGGGCAAATACCGCAAAGTATGACCAGGAAGGCAAGTCACAATTCGCGGGACAGTCCTTCACTGTGCGTATCAACGATCCGCGCGGGGAAAAGGTATTTGAGAAGAGTTTCACCGCTGACGGGTACGGCGGGATAGACGGGGAATTCGCACTCGCAAAGGGCGTCACGCTCGGTCAGTACAGGGTTACGATAAACGACGTCGGATACGGGAGCTTCCGGGTTGAGGAATACAAGAAGCCGGAGTTTGAGGTGAAGGTTTCCGCACCCGACAAGCCGGTGATGCTGGGAGAAAAGATTACCGCGAAGATAGAGGCGAAGTACTACTTCGGGGCGCCGGTCACGGAAGCGAAGGTGAAATATAAAATCCTGCGCTACGAGCACAGTACCGAGTGGTATCCGCCGCTTCGCTGGGACTGGTTCTACGGACGCGGGTACTGGTGGTTCGGCTATGACTACGTCTGGTTCCCGGGCTGGAAGGAGTGGGGATGCGTGCGCCCGTGGCCCTGGTGGCGATCCCGCCCGCAGGGACAGCCGGAGCTGGTGGCTGAGGTTGAGGCGCCCATCGGCAAGGACGGGAAAATGAACGTGTTGATAGATACCACTCCCGCCAAGGCGATGCTGGGGGACATAGATCACCGGTACGAGATTACCGTTGAGGTTACAGACCAGTCGCGCCGTACCATTACGGGAAAGGGAACGGTTATCGTGGCGCGCAAGCCGTTCAAGGTTTATGCCTGGACAGACCGCGGGCACTACCGCACGGGCGACGTTGTGAGAGCGCAGGTATCCGGCAGGACTCCGGACGGAAAGCCGGTGCAGGGAAAAGGCGTCCTGCGGCTTCTGCGGGTGAAGTACCCGAAGGGCGAGCCGGTGGAAACCGAGGTCCAGAGGTGGAACCTTGATACCGGCGTTGAGGGCAATGCAGTAATTCAGATAAAGGCCTCTACGGCAGGCCAGTATCGGTTGAGCTATAAACTTACCGACGTGGAAGATCACGCCATTGAAGGCGGATACGTCTTTTGTGTCACTGGGCAGGGAGCGGCAGGCGGGGATTTCCGGTTTGACGATATTGAGCTGGTCCCTGACAAAACCGAGTACGCGCCCGGCGAGAAGGTAAACCTTATGGTAAATACCAATCGCTCCGACGGATGTGTGCTGCTATTTTTAAGGCCTGCCAACGGTGTCTGCCTCCCTCCAAAGGTCATCCGAATGACGGGAAAGAGCGTGCAGGAGCAGATTGAAGTTCTAAAGAAAGATATGCCCAATTTCTTCGTGGAGGCGCTCACTGTCAGCGGCGGAAAGGTCTTCCAGGAGATGCGCGAGCTTGCAGTTCCTCCGGAGAGCCGTGTGCTGAACGTCTCAGTTGAACCGTCAGCGCAGCAGTACAAACCCGGGGAGAAGTCCACCTTAAAGTTCAGAGTAACCGACACGGCAGGCGAACCTTACGTCGGAAGCCTTGTGGTGACGATGTACGACAAGGCAGTGGAGTACATCTCCGGCGGCTCCAACGTCCCGGATATAAAGGAATTCTTCTGGAAGTGGCGGAGACATCACAATTCCTACCGTGAGACCAGCCTGGACAGGGGCGGGTACGATATTTCCGACCGTTCCATGGCAAACATAGGGGTCTTCGGGCACCTTGCGGAAAACGAGGAGATGACCGGTGCCGGAGGTGTCAGGGTTGGAGGTGATTTATTCTCCGGCGTTAAAAGGCAGAGTCTTGCCCTGGACGGGATGGTAATGAAGACAGCGTCCGCTCCAATGGCCGCGGTTGCCGAGGAAAAATCAGAGCTTGGGCTTGCGTATGACAGGAAGGACAAGGAAGCGGGGGCGGGCGGAGCCGGGCCGACCGTGGAGCCGGAGGTCCGAACCCAGTTTGCGGATACCGCGCTCTGGATTGCAAACATAACCACGGATAAGCAGGGCAGGGCAGAGGTGGAGACGAAGATGCCGGAGAATTTAACCACATGGAAGGCGAGGGTATGGGCGATGGGTGCCGGAACCCGCGTCGGCGAGGGGACTGCCGAGGTGATAACTACCAAGAACCTTATCATCCGCCTGCAGGCGCCGCGTTTCTTCGTGCAGAAGGACGAGGTGGTGCTCTCGGCTAACGTGCACAACTACCTGAAGTCCGCCAAGAAGGTTGACGTAGTACTTGAGATGGAAGGCGGCTGCCTGGCAATGATGCAGGGCTATGCGATGAAGAAGACGGTTACCGTGGAGGCAGGCGGCGAGAAGCGCGTTGACTGGCGCGTGAAGGTACTCCAGCCCGGAGATGCGGTTGTCAGGATGAAGGCGCTTACCGACGAGGAATCCGATGCGATGCAGATGACATTCCCTGTTTACGTGCACGGGATGCTGAAGACCGAGAGCTGGTCAGGGTACATGAAGCCGGGACAGGAGACAAGTTCAGTCACATTCAACGTGCCGGCTGAACGGCGCCCGGAACAGACACGCCTTGAGATAAGGTACTCGCCGACGCTTGCCGCTGCGATGGTTGACGCACTGCCGTACATGGCAGACTACCCGTACGGCTGCACCGAGCAGACCCTCAACAGGTTCCTGCCCGCGGTCATTACCCAGAAGGTGCTCCTGAATATGGGACTGAACCTCAAGGATATAGGAGAAAAGCGCACCAACCTCAACGCCCAGGAGATAGGCATAGACACGGAACGCGCAAAACAGTGGAAGCGGTTTGACGCCAACCCTGTCTTTGACGAGGAGGAGCTGCGGCAGATGGTGAAGGCCGGCGTGACCCGGCTGACCGCCATGCAGAACTCCGACGGAGGCTGGGGATGGTTCAGCGGCTGGGGAGAGCAGTCATGGCCCCACACAACCGCGGTGGTCGTCCACGGCCTGCAGGTCGCCCGTGCCAACGACGTGGCGATAGTCCCGGGCGTTCTTGAGCGGGGCATTGAGTGGCTGAAGAAGTACCAGGCGGAGCAGGTTGAGCTCCTGAAGAACGCGGAGAAAAAAGATAGAAACATCCGCTGGAAGTCCTCCGCGGACAACCTGGATGCCTTCGTGTACATGGTGCTGGTGGATGCGAAAGCCGAGAATACCGACATGCGCAACTTCCTCTACCGGGACAGGAACAACCTGTCGGTCTATGCCAAGGCGATGTTCGGCCTCGCACTGCACAACGCCGGGGACACCGAGAAGCGTGACATGCTTATCCGGAACGTCAGCCAGTACGTGGTGCAGGACGACGAGAACCAGACCGCGTACCTGCGCATGCCGGAGGGCAACTGGTGGTGGTGCTGGTACGGAAGCGAGATTGAGGCGGAGGCATTCTACCTGAAGCTACTTGCCGCGACAGACCCGAAAGGGCAGGTGGCGTCCCGGATGGTCAAGTACCTGCTGAATAACCGCAAGCATGCGACCTACTGGAACAGCACGAGGGATACCGCGCTGGTCATAGAAGCGTTCGCGGACTACCTGAAGGCAAGCGGCGAGGACAGGCCGGACATGACGCTGATGATACTTGTTGACGGGAAGAAGGTAAACCAGGTAAAGATTAACAGGGAGAACCTCTTCACATATGACAACAAGCTGGTGCTTATCGGCGACGAGCTGAAGACGGGAAAACACACGGTGGAGATTCTCAAGAAGGGCACGGGTCCGCTATACTTTAACGCGTACCTCACCAACTTCACCCTGGAAGATCCCATTACGAAGGCGGGACTGGAAATAAAGGTTACCCGGAAGTACTACAAGCTGGTGCGCGAGGACAAGACTATCAAGGCGGAGGGCATGACGGGACAGGTTCTGGACCAGAAGGTGGAGAAATACAGGCGCGAGGAGTTAGCAGACCTGGCGACCCTGAAGAGCGGAGACCTGGTGGAGATAGAGCTGAAGATAGAGAGCAAGAATGACTACGAATACATCATGTTTGAGGACATGAAGGCGGCCGGCTTTGAGCCGGTGGAAGTGCGCAGCGGGTACACCAGGGGCGGGATGAGCGCCTACATGGAACTGCGGGACGAACGGGTCTGCTTCTTTGCCCGGGTACTGCCCCGCGGCACAAACAGCGTCAGCTACAGGATGCGTGCGGAGATTCCGGGGAAATTCAGCGCACTGCCGACGAAGGCAAGCGCCATGTACGCGCCCGAGCTGAAGGCCAACTCTGACGAGATTAAGCTCAACATCACCGACTAACCGGTATTTTTCTCCCGGGTGGTGTCTTGTGTTACACTGAAACCTTCACAAAGGGGGAAAATGTTTTCCCCGTATTCCCTCTCCCCTGAGGGGAGAGGGTCAGGGTGAGGGTGAACGAAATGTCAAAAAACAGGCGCTTATCAGTAGTGCTCTTCTT
>Ga0116202_10002628_pt1 | contig 10771 bp, 7 predicted proteins | sample LakKivw325mmetaG_FD_94479 | JGI IMG/M metagenome (GOLD analysis project Ga0116202, IMG submission 94479) | Anoxic lake water microbial communities from Lake Kivu, Rwanda to study Microbial Dark Matter (Phase II) - Lake Kivu water 325m metaG | ecosystem: Environmental > Aquatic > Freshwater >... | reverse complement strand
TTCTTAAAGAATATCGGAACAAAGGATTGGGCAGAAAATTATTTGATTTTATTTTGCAGATTGCGAAAAAGAAGCGGGTATGTAGAGTGGAATGGTGCGTTCTAAACTGGAACAAACCAGCAATAAAATTCTACGATAAAATGAAAGCCAAAAAACTTGACTGGACTTTTTACAGAAAAGATTTGAAAAAGTAAAAATTGTCATTTGTCACGAGTAAATGTAGATAAGACAACTATAACTAATTTCTATTGATTCCCACAAGTTTCTGTAAATTTCTTTTTCCTATTGACAAATTAAAAGTCTCGAATTATTCTTAATCTTATGCTCGTACCGATTAAATGGCTTAACGAATTTTTACCGATTGATAAAACTCCGAAAGAACTGGCCGAACTTTATACAGCCAAAGGCGTTGAAGTCAAAGGCATTGTAAGAGTCGGGGAGAAGACTGAAAATTTTATTGTTGCCGAAGTAAAATCAGCATCAAATACCAAAGCAGCAATTTTTGACGGAAAAAATACAGTCGAAATCTCAGCACCTTCTTTTAATTTAAAACCGCAAGACAAGGTTGCTTATCACCCACAAGAAAAAAAGCTATTGAATTCGATTATTGCCGGTACTGGTCAGGATTCTTTGCCGGTTGTTTTGAATGCTGATTATGAAACTGGTAGAAATTTATTAGACTATCTTGATGATTATATTCTGGATTTGGAAATTCTGCCTAACCGCAGTGACTTGATGAGTGTAATCGGCTTGGCAAGAGAACTGGCAAGTTACGAAGAAATATCAGCAAAATTAATTCAGCCGCCATCGGTCAACTCGAAAAACATTGATAACCATAATATCAAAGATTTACTAGAACTACAAGTTGATAAACAGGGCTGTCCGGATTATCTTGCCCGTTTGATTTTTGACATTAAAATCGCTTCATCTCCGTTCTGGCTTCAGTGGCGTTTGGCTGGGGTTGGTTTAAGACCAATCAGCAACATCGTTGATGCGACAAATTATATTATGGTCAAATACGGCACTCCGCTTCACGCATTTGATTACGATAAAATCACTGACCATAAAATCGAAGTTCGTTTTGCCGATAAAGTTGAAAAAATCCGGACAATTGACAATAATATCCGCACTCTGAACGAAAACGTTCTGGTGATTGCCGATGCCAAATATCCGGTTGCACTTGCCGGCATTATGGGTGGCATTGATTCGGAAATTTCAACTTCGACTAAAAAGGTTCTGCTCGAATGCGCTCGGTTCAATTCCAAAGTTATCCGCAGGGCAAGCAAGCAACTTAACTTGTCAACCGAAGCATCGCAGAGATTTGAAATGGGTATTGACCACGAGATTCTGGAAATTGCATCGCTCGAAGTTTCCAATATGATTGTAGAAATGGGTAATGGCAAAATTATTAAAGATAAACTGGAAGTAAGAACAATTGACAAACCAATCAGTATCAAATTATCACTGGATAAAATCAATTCTCTCCTCGGTGTGACCCTGGCAAAAGTACGAACTAAAAAGATGCTGATGAAAATGAATTGTGAGATTATTGAGCAGGAAAACCAACTTGTCGTTAAAGTCCCTTCATACCGGCTCGATTTGCAAAGGGATGTTGATTTAATTGAAGAAATAGCAAAAATATACGGATATGATAACCTGCCGAGCGTATTTTCGATACGGGGTAAAGCAGCCGGTGGTTACGATAATTTAAGCCAATCTTTAAATACAATCCGTGATTTTTTTATCGGATGTAATTTCATTGAAAACCAAACAGTCAGTTTTTGCGATGAACCAACTGCGCAGGCATTTAACAAAAACGAACTGGTACGTATTCCGGTTCCGCTTAACGAACGGTATTCAGTACTCAGACCGACAATTTTAGCAACTCTGCTCGACTGCATAAAAATCAACCTGTCGCGGGGTAATAAAAATTTAAGACTGTTTGAAATCGGTAAGATTTTTAAGCAGGCAAAAGAACCGAAGGAATTAATTCATTTATGTGTAGTGATGGTTGGCGATAATTTTCCGATTTTCTGGCAAAAAAAATATGATGTTAGTGCAAATTACTTTGATATCAAAGGAATAGCGGAAACGCTTTTCGATTTCCTGAAAATCAAAGATATTGAATTTATCGAGACCGACCGTAGATTTTTATCACAAGATTATGCAGTTAACATCGAGTACGGTGGAAGTAACATCGGTTATCTTGGTCAGATTAACAAAGAAGTTTTAAATAAGTTTGATATTAATGTACCGGTTTTAGCAATGGAACTTGACATTGAGCAATTATTAAAAATTGCACCGACCTACCGGTTCTATCAACCGATTCCGCGTTTTCCGTCGGTGGTGCGGGATTTTGCATTCATTGTTGATGATAAAATATCCGCATCAAAAATTACTCAATCTATCCAGAAAATTGCTGGAGTTCTACTCGAATCCGTTGATATTTTCGATTATTTCCAGGGCAAACCATTACCTGCTGGAAAACGTAATCTGGGTATCAGAATTTCCCTACGCTCGGATGAAAGAACTTTAAATCAGGAAGAAGTCAATAAAATCTTTGACCGCATCGTTAGTTTCCTAAAAGAACAATGGCAAATTGACCTACGCGCTTAAAATGCCAATTTTTTCAGGGTTTTCAGTAGAAATCACAATATGAATCCAGAAACCGAAGCCAATCTCAAACAACTCGAGCAAAAAATTGAACAGGCAATTAACTTGTTAAATTCCTTAAAGCAAGAAAATAAAGAGTTAAAAAATACCATCAACAAGTTGCAAGACCGCAACAATCAAGCAGTTGAAAAAATCAATTTTATCCTTGACAACATAAGCAAATTGCTATAAAATATTGTATAGTTAGTAGGGAGTCTTATGAAGACTTTTAGTTTGAATATTTTAGGCAGTGAATATAAAATAAAAACCGACCGAAACGGTGATTTTGTTTTGAATATTGAAAGAATTGTTGACGAAAAGATAAAACAGATTCATCGGCAGTATCCGCAGGGTTCTTTAGCTAAGACTGCGATTATATCTTGCGTGAATCTGGCTGATGATTTTTTAACGGAAAAGGAACAAAATAATGAGTTTGTTAACCGTCGGATAAATTCGCTCATTGAAAAATTGGAAAGAGTAGTTTAAAGAAGATAAGCTCCCTGCTCTCTTCGTGATAAGATACGAAGTCTTGAGCTAACACCCAATGCACGGGAGTCACATTCAGCGTGGATGTTTTGTCTTAGACGATTACAGTAAGCGTTGATTACGACACCCACTTGTCTTTAGGGTTCAATGACTCAGTCTTACACGATTTGTGGCGGGGTTTTTTTTGCCTCCGTTTCGGGGAAAAAAGAACGCAGATTAACATTAATTAAACTGCGGTTTCAGATTTAGTTTGGAGGAATTATGTGGACTAATGGAACTGTTGGAATAGCAATATTTTTTGGGTTTTTGATACTGGGCATCTTTGCCGCCTATATCATCATCCGCCAGATGGTGAAAGGTTATCTGTCATCCAGCCGGAATCTTGCCAAAAAGATACTGGAAGAAGCGAAATTAGATGCCGAATCGTATCGCAACAAAGCACAGCAAAATATTCAGGATGAAATACAAAAAGAAAAACTGAAACTGAAAGACGATTTGTCTGACCAGCGCAAAGATTTGGACAAACTGGAAAAACGTTTGCGCGAGCGCGAGCAAATTCTAAACGTCAAGGATTCCAACCTTGCGTCAAGGGAAAGCGAACTCATCAAAAACCAGCGCGAAATCTCGACCAAAGATAAAATCATCAAAGCAAAAACCGAACGGTTGGACCAGCTAATCAATATCAATAACGAACGTCTGGAAAAAATCGCCAATCTCAGTACCCATGATGCCAAAAAAGAACTTTTAAAGAATTTGGAAAATCAGGTGCAGTTTGAAGCCGCCCAGATGATTCGCGATATTAAAGATAAGGCAAAACGTGAAGCCGATTTGCAGGCGCAGGAGATTATTCTTGCCGCAATCCAGCGCTGTGCGATATCGCAAGTAATGGACACGACGGTTTCGGTTGTCAATCTGCAGTCTGATGAATTAAAAGGTAGGATTATTGGACGCGAAGGAAGAAATATCCGCGCCTTTGAAGCACTAACCGGAGTTGAAGTCATTATTGACGATACACCCGGTGCAATCATTCTTTCTGCTTTTGACCCGGTGCGGCGTGAAATCGCGAGGTTGTCTATGGAAAAATTGATTGCTGACGGACGAATTCATCAAGCGCGAATTGAAGAAGTCGTAGAAAAGACTAAAAAAGAACTAGAGCATACTATTATTACAGCGGGTAATGCGGTATTGCTCGAATTCGGTATCAGCGGCATTGCTGATGAACTTATCCAGTATATTGGTCGGCTACGTTACAGAACCAGTTATGGACAGAATGTTTTACTCCATTCACAGGAAGTTGCTTTGCTGGCAAGCGCAATGGCGCAGGAACTCAATTTAGACCCGCTCATTGCCCGTCGCGCTGGACTGCTGCACGATATCGGCAAAGCTGCAGATATTAACATCGAAGGACCGCACGCTAAGATTGGTGCCGAACTTGCTGAAAAATACAGCGAGAATGAAATCATCGTAAATGCAATTGCCGCTCATCACGAGGAAACATCTCCGACTTCGCCTTATGCATTTTTAACTGCCGCTGCAGATGCAATCTCCGGCTCACGACCCGGTGCCCGTCGCGATAACTTTGAATCATATATCAATCGCCTGCAGAATCTTGAAAACATTGCAGTTTCTTACGAAGGTGTAGAAAAAGCTTATGCAATCCAAGCCGGTCGTGAAATGCGGGTTATGGTGCAGCCGGAAAAAATATCCGATATCCAAGCCGACGAGCTGTCCCGTAAAATCAGCCAGCAAATCCAGAGTGAACTGAAATATCCCGGACAAATCAAAGTAGTGGTTATCCGCGAAGTTAGAGCCGTAGATTATGCCCGATAAAATCTTTCAAAGAACGCAGATACACGCTGATTATCAGGATTTTCTGAAAAAGTATCTGCGAAAATCTGCGTCCTAATTATGAAGAATATCCTTTTTCTTGGCGACATCTGCTCGGAACTTGGCCGCAATGCAGTAATTAATAATATTAATAAAATCCGCGATATCGAAAAGATTGATTTTGTCGTAGCCGAAGCCGAAAATACGGCTAACGGTTATGGCATAACGCCTAAAATCGCTAAGGAATTATTTGATGCCGGCATTGAATGCATCACGCTCGGCGACCATTTTATTGACCGCAAGGAAATCGTGCCGATGCTCGAAACCGAGTCAAAAATATTACGACCGGCTAATTTTCATCCGGATGTGCCGGGTAAAGGTTCTAAAATCTTTGCACTGCCAGATTTCAAAATTGGCATAATTAGTTTGCTGGGTAGGGTTTTTATGAAACCAATCAAATGCCCGTTTGAGCAGGCACTGATTGAAATCGAGAATATCAAAAAAGAAACACCGGTAATTTTTATTGATTTTCACGCTGAAGCGACGGCTGAGAAAAAAGCGATGGGCTGGTATCTGGATGGAAAATTATCTGGTATAATCGGAACTCATACCCATGTTCAAACTGCCGACGAGCAGATTCTTCCTAATGGCACAGCATATATCACAGATATCGGAATGTGCGGTGCAATGGACTCAGTGCTGGGAATGCGGATTGATTTGTCGGTAAAAAAACTGATATACTCGATTCCTTTGCGATTACAACCCGCGACCGAAAATGTTCACATCAATGGTGTGATTATCTCAGTTGATTCCGAGACCGGCAAAGCGTCTAATATCAGGAGATATGATTTAAAAATTACTGAACCCAATTAATTCAGGGCAAGTCTAATAAATAATTGTGAAAGATAATTTTAACTCATTGAACGACATTATAAAATTTTTCGATGATGTCAGCGCGCTGGTTGATGAAATTGTCGATACAAATTTTCCCCCGTCATTAGCTGAAACTTATATTGAACCGGCAACCGATTTATTCGAGACCGAGCACAAAGTTTTTATCATACTTGATTTACCCGGTGTTGTAAAAGAAAATCTGCATATTGCAATCGGACCGACTATGGTTTTAGTGCAGGGCATAAAACCTAGACCTGAACAGATGCAAGCCGGCGCCAGTTTTTATAATCTGGAAATCGCTTATGGCATCTTCAAAAAAAGAATCTATTTGCCGTCACGGGTAAAAATAAACTCGGTTCAGGTCTCGCTCAAGAACGGAATTCTGACAATGGAATTTAACAAAGATAAAAAATTGACAAGAATTGTAAAAATAGAATGAACACGATTTATTCGTTTGATTCGTGTAATTCGTGGTAAAAAAATTATATGAGAGAAGAAATTAGAGTCGAAGAAATAATTAAAGATACTGCAATTCCCGACGAATTACCAGTTCTGGCAATTAGGGGAGGGGTGACTTTTCCCGGTGTTATCACGCCGTTAATCATCTCAACCACCCGTGCATCAAAACTTATTGATGATGCATTAGTCTCAAATAAATTAGTCTGTGCAGTCAGCCAGAAAAATCAGGATATTGAAGAAGCTGGTCCAGAAGATCTACATAAAGTTGGTACAGTCTCTTATATTCTTAAGATGCTCAGATTTCCGGATAATACAATCCGGATTCTTTTACAAGGAATAAAAAGAGCGCAGGTAAATGCTTATACTCAAACCGAACCGTATCTTAAAGCCAAAATCACACCGATTGTCGAAAAAGAGCAGAAAGATATTAATACCGAAGCGTTGATACGTAATGTGAGCGGTAGTTTTCAGAAACTTTCCGAACTCGCGCCATACCTGCCTGATGATATTTCAACTGTTATTATCAATCTCGATTCAGCGTCAAAACTCGCAGATTTTATCTCGCATTACATAAATATCTCACTCGAAGAAAAACAGAAACTTTTGGAAGTCTTTGACCCGGTTGAACGGTTAACCCAGCTCGTGCCTCTGCTTTCCAAAGAAATCAGTATTCTGGAACTGAGTGAAAAAATCCGAGAACGGGTTAAAGGCGAACTTGACAAAAGTCAAAAAGATTATGTACTAAGAGAGCAACTCAAAGCAATTCAAAAAGAACTCGGTGAAACCGATGAAGTGACCGCTGAAAACAACGAGCTCAAATCTAAAATTGAAAAAGCAAAGATGCCCAAAGAAGTAAATGAAGTTGCGCTCAAAGAACTGAAGCGTCTATCCAATATGCCGGTGCAAGCGGCTGAACATTCGGTAATCCGGACTTATCTTGACTGGCTTATCAATCTGCCCTGGTCAGTTTCCAGTGAAGACAACCTTGATATCAAACGGGCAAAAGAAATTTTAGATGAAGACCATTATAATCTAACCAAAGTCAAAGAGCGCATCCTTGAATATTTATCGGTTAAAAAATTACGCAAAGATTCCAAAGGACCAATCCTGTGTTTTGTCGGACCGCCTGGAGTTGGTAAAACATCATTGGGCCGTTCGATTGCCCGGGCATTGGGCAGAAAATTTATCCGTTTCTCATTAGGCGGAATTCGGGACGAAGCCGAAATACGCGGGCACCGCAGAACTTATGTCGGCGCTTTGCCGGGCAGAATGATACAGGGTATCAGAAATGCCGGTACCAATAATCCGGTTTTTATGCTGGACGAAATTGACAAAGTCGGCGCTGATTTTCGCGGTGACCCGTCGTCTGCCTTGCTCGAAGTTCTTGACCCGGAGCAGAACTTTTCTTTCTCTGACCATTATCTGGAAGTGCCGTTTGATTTGTCAAAGGTGATGTTTATCACCACAGCCAATATGACCGATACGATTATTCCCGCCTTAAAAGACCGTATGGAAATAATCGAACTACCTGGCTACATTGATGAAGAAAAGATGCTCATTGCCAAAAATTTCCTGATTGCCCGGCAGTTAAAAGAAACCGGACTGGAAAAAAAGAATATTAAGTTCACTGATACTTCGCTCTATAAAATCATTGACGAGTACACGCGGGAAGCCGGTGTTCGGAATCTGGAGCGGGAAATCGGTTCAATCATCCGTAAGATTGCGCGTAGCTATGCCGAAGGCAATAAAAAACAGGTTGCGGTCACACCCAAACTGGTCAGCAAATACTTAGGACCCCAAAAATACTTTTCCGAAGTTGCAGCTCGGCAGGGGATATCTGGCGTTTCAACCGGCTTAGCCGTCACGCCGTTCGGCGGTGAGATTCTATTTATTGAAGTAACCAAGATGAAAGGCAAAAAAGGGTTATTATTAACCGGCTCACTTGGCGATGTGATGAAAGAATCAGCTCAAGCCGCATTGTCTTATATCAGAAGCAATGGCAAGAATTTCAGTATTAACGAAGATTTCTTTAATGAAACCGATGTCCATATTCACATTCCGGCTGGTGCAACGCCCAAAGACGGACCGTCGGCTGGTGTTGCAATGACCGCTGCGTTACTCTCATTACTCAAAGACAAACCGATTGATTCGCATATTGCAATGACCGGTGAAATAACCCTTACTGGCCGGGTTTTGCCGATTGGTGGTGTCAAAGAAAAGATTATTGCTGCAAACCGTGCAGGTATCAAGACCGTAATTCTGCCGTTTGAGAACAAGAAAGATTTGATTGAGATTCCAGACAAGGTAAAAAAGAACCTGACTTTCAAATTCGTCAAATCAATTAAAGATGTTCATTCGGTGCTGTTCAATACAAAGAAAAATTAACCACAGAAAAATTTAGCCACGGATGGACACGGATAAAAGAACCAACCACTGAAAATACGAGCAGTATGTCATTCTGAGCCGAAGGCGAAGAATCTCTCTTTTTAACCACTGAGAACACTGAAACCACTGAAAAAGAATCAATCGCGGAAATATCCCGCATCATTGACCAATCATCAGTCTTTTAATCTTTAAATCTGTAATCTTCAAATCTTAGAATCTTTCAATCTTCTCATCGAAGTGTCTTGACAAATATGATTTTACCGATATTATTCTGTTATGTCCAAAGTTACCTATAAACCTCAAGAAGAAAAAATCGGAAGTGATTCAGTTTTTGATTTAGTTTTTAAAGACCCATCGGTCAAATACGGTCTTCAGGAGTTCTCAAATGATATTCTTAATAAGATTAACGCATATGAGCGAGACAATAAATTATACGTTAAATGTCTAAAGCGTGATAAGGAAATTTTCATCTATGATAAGAATAAGAAATCAGGTAAACCCGAAGAAGTAATCCGCCAACTTTGGCTTATCAAATTAACACAGGAATATAAATATCCTTTAGAAAGAATAGAAGTTGAGAAGTCGGTATCTTTTGGCAGAGAAATTCACGAGAAATCAGCGGATATAGTTATTTACAAAGAAGATAAAATCACGCCTTATATTATCTTTGAGTTGAAACAACCTAATGCAAAAAAAGCCGAAGAGCAGTTAAAATCATATCTAAATGCAGAAGGTGCAGAAGGTGGAGTGTGGTCTAACGGAATTCGTAAAGTTATTTTATATCGACCTTATCCAAAAGAATTTAGAAGTAAACCTTTTTCTAATATACCAAATGCTTATCAGACATGGGACGATTTATTTGAAGAGAAAAAAACTTATGACAAACTGGAAAGCAAATTTGATTTATCATTCATTATAAGTAGATTAGAAGAATTAGTTTTAGCGCAATCCGGAGTAAATGTATTTGAAGAAGTATTTAAACTTATTTATGCCAAACTCTATGATGAAGACCAGGCAAAAAATGAACGTGATAATCACGATGTCCTATTCCGTGCATACAAAGACCCGAAGAAAACCTATGCAATAATTAATGGTGAATTATTTAAGGGGGCTATTAAAGAATGGCCTGATATTTTTGGTCAATTAGATGAAATAGAATTAACACCCGACCAATTACAACAATGCGTGCCATTATTAGAAGATATAAAATTCTTTGATTCAGGTCGAGAAGAGCTGGAAATCATTGATAGAGCATTTGAGCATTTAATCGCTGAAGTATCAAAAGGCCAAAAAGGGCAATATTTCACACCCCGCAATGTAATTAAGATGTGCGTAAAGATGCTTAACCCACAAAAAGATGAATATATTATTGACCCGGCTTGTGGTTCAGGTGGATTTTTATTACATACGATGTATTGGGTATGGGATAACTATTTAAAAACAGCGACAAAAGAAGCAAGACGAAAATATGCAAATCGTTTTCTGTTCGGCATAGACTTTGATGAAAATATGCGGCGGATTTCTCAGGCATTGATGCTGATTGCCGGTGATGGTAAGCATAATATTTACAAGTGCAATTCATTAGATGGTCGAGAATGGATTGGAGAACAAGCAGACAAAGCAAGAGCAGGTTTAAAAGATTTGTTAAAAAAATCAAATAATAACGAAGAGAACCGAAAAACATATCGTCATTTAAATTTTGATATACTTTTAACCAATCCACCATTTGCCGGTGAAATTACTGATACTGGATTATTAAGGCAGTATGAATTTGCCAAAAAGAATGGCAAGTTAAAGCAAAAAGTAGAAAGACATTTATTATTTATCGAGCGCTCTTTGGATGCTTTAAGACCGGGTGGAAGAATGGCGATTGTTTTACCGCAAGGCGTATTTAATAATACTAATATGGAATGGGTAAGATTATGGTTTTTCGACAAAGCGAGAATTTTGGCAGTTGTCGGTTTAGAAGGTAATACTTTTAAATTACCAGCACCAGCCAAAGGAACAGGTACAAAAACATCAGTTTTATTCTTAAAGAAATGGGCAGAAGATGAGAGACCATTAAAAG
>Ga0116202_10002627_pt1 | contig 10772 bp, 11 predicted proteins | sample LakKivw325mmetaG_FD_94479 | JGI IMG/M metagenome (GOLD analysis project Ga0116202, IMG submission 94479) | Anoxic lake water microbial communities from Lake Kivu, Rwanda to study Microbial Dark Matter (Phase II) - Lake Kivu water 325m metaG | ecosystem: Environmental > Aquatic > Freshwater >... | reverse complement strand
GCCGGGTTTTATGCGGCGGATCAATTATGCTTCAGGTTTCTGTCCTGTCAGTACTCTTCTGTCTGATAGTAGGAGTGCCCATCGGCCTGATCTCCTCTTACGTTGGTGGTGCGCTTGACAAGACATTTTCTCTTATCATGGACAGCGTCTACGCGTTTCCAGGAATGGTCCTCGCAATCACCATATCTGCCATGCTTGGGAGGGGCGTCGTCAATATGGCCCTCTCGATAGCTGTTGTCTACATCCCGTCATACTTCCGGATAGTTAGGAGCCATGTTCTAACCATAAAGGAGTTGCCCTATACTGTGGCGGCTCGATCGATTGGTGCAAAAGGCGATACTATACTGTTTCGCTATATTCTGCCGAATGTGGTTCCTTCTATAGTTTCCGTGGCCACGGTGAATTTTGCAGACGCGATCCTTACAGCAGCGGGCTTGACCTTTGTAGGTCTAGGAGTTACCAAAGACATCCCGGATTGGGGATGGGACCTGACGGATGGAAGAACCCTTCTTCCGAGCGGCGCATGGTGGGTCATAACCTTTCCCGGCGTCATGATCGTTCTTCTAGCGCTGGGTTTCACGCTCATCGGAGAAGGGATGAGTGAGTTGCTGAACCCAAGGCTTGAGCAATGAGGTGGCTTTCCTTGTCCTTGTTGGAGGTTGATTCGCTGGCTGTAGAGTTTAGGACCAGAAGAGGAATCATTAGAGCCGTTGACAACGTATCGTTTTCTCTGAATAAGGGTGAGACACTGGGTCTAGTTGGCGAGTCCGGCTCTGGAAAATCTACGCTTGGGCATTCCCTGATTCGTCTTGTTCCGTACCCCGGCCTCATCGTTGGCGGCCACATAAAGATTGGTGGAAAAGACATTCTAAGCTGCTCTGAGGAGGAGATGCGTTTCATCAGGGGGGAGAACATCACATTTGTCTTTCAAGACCCCATGACCTCTCTAAATCCGGTCAAGAAGATTGGGGCTCACCTCGTTGAATTGATCCGTACTCATAAGCCCGACATAAGCAAAGAAGAGGCGGTTAAACTCGCCGAGTCTGCTTTAAATGATGTGGGCATTTCCCCTGAGCGCATAGACGACTACCCACATCAGTTCAGCGGTGGGATGAGGCAACGTATAATGATAGCCTTGGCGATCGCCCTGAACCCAGACATAGTGATTGCCGACGAGCCCTCAACGGCCTTGGACGTGATAGTTCAAGCGAAGATCCTGGACCTACTGGAGAGTCTGCGGGATGCTCACGGGATGGCGCTCATCCTCATAACGCACGACATAAGCGTCGTTTTGGAGAGGTGCGAAAAGCTCATCGTCATGTACGCCGGAAACTTCGTCGAATACGCAGACAGCCTTTCTTTACACAAGGATCCAAAGCATCCTTACACGCAAGGGCTTCTTCGGACCGTCCCGAATATAGAGCTGGCTGACCAGAAACTGGAGGGCATCCCAGGCTCACCCCCAGACTTGTTAGATCTTCCCAACGGTTGCCGTTTCTGGCCCCGTTGCCCTCAAGTCATGAGCATGTGTCGCAAGAAAGAGCCACCAATGATAGAACTTGGAGACGGGCACTCTGTCAGATGCTTTCTCTATGAAGGTGCGAAGCGATGAGTGTAATCGTTGATGTCGATCACCTTAAGAAGTACTTTCCAGTTCAGAAGAGCTTCTTCGAGAAGTTGTTCACCCGGACAACAGACTATGTCAAGGCGGTGGACGACATCAGTTTCTCAGTAAGAAAAGGAGAAGTTTTCACCTTGGCCGGAGAGAGCGGGTGTGGGAAGACAACGACCGGGATGCTTCTCGCAATGCTTCTTGAACCCAGCGATGGCAGAATATTATTTGAAGGTGAAGATATCGCAGAACTCAAGTCTGAGGAGCTGAGACTGCTCAGGAGAAGGATACAGATTATCTTCCAAGACCCGTATGCTTCGCTCAACCCTAGAATGAGGATAGGGGAAGCCGTAGGGCATCCTCTAGAGATTCATGGTCTGGCGATGGGATCGGCCAAGACGAAAAAGGTTTTGGAGATGCTTGAAAAAGTGGGCTTGACCCCTCCAGAGCGTTTCGTCGATCTATATCCCCATCAACTTAGTGGCGGTCAGAGGCAGCGGGTTGCTATGGCCAGATCTATAATATTGGGGCCTGAGTTCATCGTTGCAGATGAGCCTGTTTCCATGCTCGATGTTTCTCTGAGAACGGTGCTTATCGATCTAATGATGGACTTGAGGAAGGAACTTGAGTTGACTTACCTATTCATAACGCATGACTTGGCGGTGGCAAAATACATATCTGACAGAATCGCTATAATGTACCTCGGTAAAATAGTTGAGTTAGGCAATAAGGAGGAGGTCTTCTCAAACCCGTTGCACCCATATACAGAGGCTCTGCTGTCCGCTGTTCCTGTTCCGGATCCTGAACGAAACCGGAAAACAATTGAACTTAAAGGAGATGTTCCATCCGCGATACATATACCCTCTGGCTGCCGCTTCCATCCACGCTGTCCTCACGTCTTCGCCAGATGCTCCGCGGAGGAACCTCAGTTGAGGGGTACAAAGAGAAATCATCAAGTGGCATGTCACCTTGTTAGAAAGTAGGGAAAAGGGAGTGAAATAAATGGTATCGCCTCTGCTTTTGCGCACAATCGTGTTCGCGAATGTCATAGCCTTCATGGCTATGTCTGCTACACTTACAATGGCAAAAACCAATGTGAACAATTTTGCAGCGGCCACGTTCGGTACAATAGGCATATACATCACTCTGACAAGCACCAAGGTCTTCGGGATAGGTCTATACCCGTCTCTCTTGCTTTGCTTTATCGGAGGTGGGATAGTCGGAGTCGCGACCTACCTCCTGCTGATCAAGCCACTGAAAACAAGGGGGGCTAAGGGTGGAGAGATTATGATTGCCACATTGGCGCTTGACACCGCTCTAATTGCCTTGCTCAATATTTATGCTGACTTTCTCAATCGTGTTCTTAAGGTAATGAGTAGAGACTTTACCTTGACTCCATACGACTTCAATTTTCTCGGAGTAAGTGGTGTCTTCATAGTATCAAGTGTAATGCTTATTGCCGTCTTGACAACGTTGCATCTGATCTATACTAGAACTAGCATGGGCATAGCTCTGAGAGCGATGGGTGAGAGTCCATCCTTAGCTGAATGCCAGGGGGTGGATACAGAGCGCCTCTGCGTTGTTACGTGGTTCCTGGCCGGAAGCTTGCCAGCAATCGCTGGAGGCCTCTTCCCAGTTTATTGGATGTCAAATCCAAACGTTTCGGTGTTCATTGGCATAACCGTGTTTGGTGCATCCATTCTGGGGGGATTCATGACTATCTATGACGCGATCGCTGGATCATACATCGTCGCGTTCGCTCAAGTCGCTCTCGTTTCTTACATATCCAGTTTTGTCGGCTCGTGGATTCTGTCGTATCAATTTCTAGCCCCTCTATCAGTGATAGTCATAACATTACTCACTTTTCCAAGCGGAATTTATGGCCTGCCATGGGATAGACTGTGGGAAAAGGTAAAGACTCTGAAGGGATCAAATAAAGGGAGGAAATGACTGTTTTGATTCCTGGCATGGAGTTCTTTGTGGCGCTTGCTATCTACGTGATTATCTTCCTAGTTGTCACTCTCAGCTACAATATGGTTTATGGATATATGGGTATTCCAGACTATGGTAGAGCGTTGGCTGCGGCCGGCGGTGGATTCTTATGTGGCTATCTTCCAGGACGACTAATGGCCTATATTCTAGGCATCCAAGGGGACTATCTTGAGAAGGTTTTTTTGATTGTGAGTGACATTAACACTGCACTTAAAGGAGATGCCCTACTCTCTGTCGCCCTGCTATTGCTCACCATACTTCTTGGTTCACTTGCCGCAGGAATCCTAGGACTGGTGGTCTCCATACCGATACTTCGTAACGTGCGGATATTTTACCTCGCCATCAGCCTCCTTGCGATTCAGACGGGCTTTCAAACCATCTGCTATCATTGGGATCCGATTTTGAGAGGAGAATTCGGCGTACCCATACCTGATCCATTCATATGGGTGGCACGTTATGCCCCACCTGGAGTTTCCGCTGGTGTGATGCGAGGGATAGCTGTCGTAATCGCGTCTGGGGTTGTGTTGTTGTTGACAGCTTATTACTTCACCTCGGTTGGAAAATCTCCTCTTGGTAGACTTCTCAAAGCTGTTAGGGATGATGAAGAGAGTGCGGAGGCGCTTGGACGAGACGTAAATAAACTGTTTCTAAAAGTTATGGCCGTCTCCTATGCATTTACTGGAGCAGCTGGAGTACTCTTTGCCTACTATCAAGGATTCGTTGTTGGCACAGACTTCCCGAAAGAGCTTTGGACTTTCTGGCCTCTTGCCATGGTTATACTTGGAGGATTAGCAAGCAATAAGGGAACGGTGTTGGGCACGATCGTTTTCATAGCGCTGAAAAGGCTCATAATCTTTTACAAAGCCGACTTGGAACCAATCCTGCCATTTTCACCGGTTTGGCTCGATGGTCTACTTTTAGGACTGTTCTTGATTCTTCTGTTGATTTATAGACCCAGGGGGCTTGTTCCAGAAAGAGCTGAGCTACCGTTTAGTAAGGAAGAAATTGAAAAAATAAAGAAGTCGTAGACTTCGGAGTCGAGTGCAACTATCCATTTTTGTATACCGCCTTTCGATCGACAGATATATTTCATCTGCAGAGTGTCAGACTCAGGGGCTTATACGAGGCAAGGTAGATTTGGGCGGGTGGAAAGACTACCTAGATTTTTTAGATCGTAGTCCCTACTCATTTCAGCTCCTAACATCAAACCTCGCTCCAGACACGCCGACGGTCAAACTGCAAGAAGTCCGTTTCGGGGAGATAGCATACAGCCTTTGGCCATTTCAGCAGAGGATCCTAGATAAGGTAGGTGGGGATACTCTCATCCTCGGTCTTCCAACTGGCCTGGGAAAGACCTACATCGCAGGGGCCTATCTGAAGAAGGAGTCCCTCAAGAGGCCCATCCGTGTCCTCTTCATCACGCCAACTGTTCCTCTTGGCATACAGCAGGCCCTCTTCGCAAGGCGCATGCTTGGGATAGAGAGTGCATACTTCATATCTGGTAGTATGCCACCGGAGAGGAGGGAGGAGCTGAAAGTCTGGAACGTGGGGTTCGCGGTGGTGACTCCCCAGACCTTTTTCAACGACAATCTCTCCCATTTCTCCGCAATTCTGGGAGAGGCAAAGAAGACGCAGGATCCGGTGGGATTCCTGTCTCAGCTCTTCGAGGATGTTGGCTTCTCTCTACCCTACAACGTTGTAGTAGCGGATGAGTGCCAGCGGTACATCGGAGAGACAGATGGGTACTCATTGCTGCTGTCGGCAAAGGCCTCAGGAGCCAGAATCTTGGCATTGAGCGCAACGCCGCAGCTCCACGCTCCGAAGCGTCTTGCGGAGCTGAAGATGATCTTTGACCAGATCGAGGTCTTCTCCGTTGAGGACCCGGAGATCAGCAGGCACATGCCTGAACGGGTCCTTGAGTTGGTCAGAGTCTACGCGCCTGAAACCCTCTTAAAGGTCTACACAGAGCTGGGCAAGGTCATCCGGATGTATCAGAACCGGGTCCGGGAAGCCTATGGTCCTGGCCACCTCAGAGGGTGGTGTAAAGAGCACTCTCTCTGCGTGCTGCTCACAGCCCTCAGGATGATGAGGTTCCGCCTCGTGGAGGACGGCGCCAGCAGCATCATCAAGTACAGAACATGGAAGACAAGGGAGCTGAGGCGAGCATTAGAGGAACTGGGTGGGAAGAGCGTCTACGATCTATATCAACAGGCACTTAAGGAGAGGTTCAATCACAAGATAACCTCGGCCATGGGGATCCTCCGCCAGGAGCTCTATGAGAAGGCCATAGTCTTCGTTGAGTCTGTGGAGGCGGCTAAGCAGCTTGGAACTGTGCTCCACAAGACGTATGGGGTGGAAGACGTTGCTGTGCTTGTTGGCAGGGGGAACATGAGTATGGAGCAGCAGGCCTCGGCCCTCCTTCACTTCAAGGAAAAGGCAAGGATCCTCGTCTGTACATCCGTCGGCGAGGAGGGATTGGACATGCCAACAGCAGACATTGAGGTCTGGGTTGACCCGCCGAGCAACCCGAAGAAGTGGATTCAGCGCTTCGGGCGCATTCTACGCCAACCTGGAGACAAGAAGAGGGCGGTCACCTATGCGTTGGTCTCGATGCGAACTCACGAGGGGAACAAGCTACTGGGTGTCAAGAGGAGGACGGAGGATGTATACCGCTCCACCCAGAGCCTCGTGACTAGGAGGTACAAGCCCCTGTCTAGGGAACAGGAGAGCTTGACCAAGTTCATTCGGGGTGAGTAACTATCGTCAAATCACCCCACGCACGGACTTTATGTTCTCATTTCATAGTCAGTTCGTTTTCTTCAATTCGCGCGCATAGAGTATAATATTTAATTTGCCAGCCAAGATAACTAAATACTATGGCGGAAAGTTTGAAGAATCTGTTGAAGGGAAGACGCGAGATACACATCGGTACATCGGGGAGAAGAAGCAACAGGCTGACATACCTGCCGGTCTGGTTCCTACTTGAGGACGATAAAATACTATTGCTCCCAGTTAATGGGTCAAGGACAAATTGGTTCAGAAATCTAGAGAAGAAACCGGTGATCAGAGTTAGAGTAGACAACAGGGACTGGGAGTTTAACGCAACTATGCTAAGAGATAGGGGTAGCGTAGACAACATAATCGGGAATTTAAGGATAAATATGGAGAAGGCGAGATCAACAGGTGGTATAGCGTATTCGACGTTGCCGTAGAGGTCCCCCTCGCGTAAGGGGCGCTCGAAGCGGTCTTTAATACATCTTGAATCTAATATCCCTACTACGTATGGAACTTATGTAAATGCAACTGCCGTAATAATCGGAAGCATTATTGGGATAGTACTTCACAAACATCTTCCTGAGAAAATCAAGAAGAGTGCCTTCCAAGGAATTGGTCTAGTAACTGTATTCATTGGGCTCCAGATGGCATTCAAATCCGGCAATTTAGTAATTCTCTTTTCCAGTATTTTGGTAGGCGCAGTTATCGGAGAAACGATTGATATCGAGAAGTACTTAGATGACTTCAGAATTTTTTTAAAGAGCAGATTCAAGTCTAAAGACGGTAGATTTATTGAAGGTCTTGTCACTGCTTTTCTGATCTTCTATGTAGGTTCAATGATCATCATCGGAGCAATAGAAGACGGGCTCAACAACAATCCTTCCATTTTGTATACAAAGTCAATACTGGACGGGTTTGTCTCAATATCGCTCGCGTCTGTGTTCGGGATAGGTGTTCTATTCTCTGCTATACCATTGTTTATCTCTCAGGGAGGAGTAACCCTACTGGCCGCGTACTCCAAAGCCTTTTTCACAGAAGAGCTCATAAACGAACTTAGCGCGGTTGGAGGAATTCTATTGTTAGGTCTCGGAATCAGCATATTGGAAATCAAGAAATTGAAAGTGGTGAACCTATTGCCCTCGCTTATTGTTGTGATCGTTCTTGTAAAAATTTTCCTGTAAGCGCGCGCAAAGCCATCAAAAACTAAAAACCTCAGGTTCAGAGCGTGGTTTACTATGCTAGACCGAAGTACTTTTTTCTCAAGTCCGGATCCACAAGCATATCCTTTGCATTCCCTTGACTTTGTATTTGACCGTTGACGAGCAAAAAAGCTCGGTCTCCGTTTTCCAAAGCGATGTCGGCTTTTTCCTCGGTCATTATGACTTGAGTTCCTGTTGTATGTATCTCTTTGATCTTATCGAAGATGTCCATAGCAAGTTTAGGCATCAGGCCGCCGGTTGGTTCATCGAGGAGAAGCAACATGGGTTTTCTCATGAGGCCCATTGCTATGGTCAGCATCTTTCTCTCGCCACCACTCAGCTTACTTGCTTTCTTGTTGATGTAGTCTCTTCTGCCCAGAACTGGGAATATCTTCAACACTTCTTCAAGTCGTTCATCGAACTCGCCTCTTTCCAAGAGGTATCCGCCTATCTTGAGATTTTCCTTTACGGTAAGTTTTTCAAAAAAACCTTCTCTCTGCGGAATGTAAGAAACGCCGAGCCTAACTATCTTATTCGTTGGCATGCCAACCAAGCTGTGCCCGTTAAACGAGATTTCTCCTGAATAAACGTTTACGAGCCCTAAGACGGTTTTGAAAAGCGTTGTTTTTCCTGCACCGTTTGGCCCAACGATCACCGTTACATCCTCCTTTTTAGCGTCCACAGATATGTTGAATAGAACTTGAATGGTCCCGTATCCTGAGTTTATACCTCTTAGTGTCAGCACATCGATCACTTCAGCTGATATTTCTCTCCGAAGTAGTTCATAACAACCTCTGGGTTCTTCACGACTTCTTTCGGGTCCCCTTCGGCAATGATCCTTCCATTCGCCATTGCATAAGCGTAATTTACGTACTGCAAAGCTATGTTCAGACGGTGTTCAACGACGAGAATAGTAAGCTTCCTCTCCTCCTTTATCTTTAGTAAACGTTCAAAAACTGTATGGGCAAGAGATGGATTTACACCTGCTATCGGCTCATCTATCAGGAGCATCTTTGCACCGCTCATAAGCGCCTTACCGACGTCTAGAAGTTTCGTATCGCCACCGCTGAGTTCACCGCCAATTGCGTCCCATCGATCTTCCAAACCTATCGTTTCGAGCACTTTGAATGCCGAACGTATGTTTTCTTCCTCTGATTCTCTCCACATGGGCTTAATGGCCGCGCTAAAGAAGCCTTCACCGGGGTTTCCGTTATTCGCCATTAGTATGTTCTCTAATACTGTGAGGCTGCGGAAGATTCGAGGAATTTGAAAACTTCTAGCCAATCCTAACTGATAAGTCTGAGCAACGGAAAGGTCTGTTGTTTCTACTCCGTTAAACCAGACCGTCCCGCTATCTCTCCTTAGGTCGCTTGTTACAACATTTATCCACGTAGTTTTTCCTGCACCATTTGGGCCAAAGAGAACTGCAAAGGCTCCCTCTTTGACTTCCATGCTCACATCGTCTACTGCTCTGAGCTCACCAAACGTCTTCGTAAGATTCTTTGTTCTGAGCATGACTCTCCCCATCTCCTTGTTTTCGCCTCGAGTAGCTCCTTCAACACTAATTCTTCTGTTGATTTATAACTTTGAACAATTCTTTAACACTAATAAAAAAGAGAAGTGGATAAAGGAAATCCCTAAGTTGCCATGATGGTTACGGATTCCACGTTACTACTCCGGTCACATGATTGTACATGCCAACGGTCTTCCATTCAACGGCGTCGTCGGTTTTCACAGGTCTCCAGAGGGCGTAGTCTGCTGCCGCCAAGTCACCATTCACATTTAATGTGATAGTGCCTGAGGCACCAGTATAATGGTCAGCAACCGTGGGAAATATATCTTTTACCTTCATTGAGTCGTAGTCGTTCACCGTTGCCAAAGCTAGGACGACGAGCCAGAGCGAATCATACGCTGAATACGCGTATATTGTGGGCTCTCTTCCTATCTTGCCAATGATCTTCCCACGCACGGAAGTGTACGTTGATGACTCTGGTATTGCGAACATCGTATTGGTGAATTCCGTGGTCAACGCAAAGTTTGTGGGATCTGGATTTCCCACCAAGTCCGCAAGGTCTGGGAGCATAACGGTTCCGTCTGACCCAAACCACTTGATCTTCACCAGATTGGGATAGTGTAAGGCAATTGGGAAAATCCCCACGGCTCCCCCTCGGTAGCTGATATGGAGAACACCTATCTCATCTAGGGTAAATCCTTTGGCTAACGCTGCTTCAACTGCAGAGTTAATCGACTCCACGACGGGACTAAACTCAGTTGTGGCAGGATCCCACCCGATGCTTTCTTGTACCGTTCCGCCTAACTCCTCGAATTTTTGTGTAGCGATAGAATCTAACCCAGCTCCCCATATGTTATCTTCGTATTCAGAAACAATGACTCTGATGCCAGCTGAGTACATAGACGCAGCCATAGCTGGACCCTGAAGGTCATCAAGTGCACAAAGTCTGAACAGGTTGTCGTCTGGAATGGCTAGCTCAACCGCGGTCGAAGAGGGGCTGATGTATAATATGCCATGAGTATCAGCGTAACTTTTGACAGCCGCACAGCATCCACTCGCCATCGGACCAAGAACTATCTTTATCCCCCTTCCGGCAAGAGACTCGAACTTTTCTAGCGCCACCTCGGGAACGGTTTGAGTGTCATCATATTCGATAACAACAGTCCATTTAGCTCCAGCCTTGCTGAGAAATGCGTTTACGTCTTCTTGTGCAACCTCAATCGCTGCTTTGATGTCTTCTCCGTATGTTCCTAGCGGGCCTGAAAGTGGCAGAAGCCCACCTATCTTGACTTGTCCACTTAATCCAGCAACAGCTGGACCCACCGGTGCAAAGAACGAGCCTACCCCGTAGCCGATGACTAGACCGACTAGCAAAGCCACAGCTATATACGTCGAAATGCTTTTCATTTTATGGGCCTTCTTTTTCTCCTTATATGGTTAAAGGTAACCATATAAGCTTTATGGTATATTCTTTAGCCTTGAGGTAATATTTATGTGGAGTCAGATTAGAGAAAAATTCGGGGGTCTACCGGCCCAACTGAAGGTGGCACAGCTCCTCTATAGAAAAGGATTCCAGGTTAGGGAGAACGGCAAGGTCGTAACAGGAGGAATAAAAATAGCCCACAGTGAGATCGCCCTAGAAGCAGATGTAGAGCGTAGGGCTGTAGACAGCACCATACGT
>Ga0116202_10002624_pt1 | contig 10788 bp, 12 predicted proteins | sample LakKivw325mmetaG_FD_94479 | JGI IMG/M metagenome (GOLD analysis project Ga0116202, IMG submission 94479) | Anoxic lake water microbial communities from Lake Kivu, Rwanda to study Microbial Dark Matter (Phase II) - Lake Kivu water 325m metaG | ecosystem: Environmental > Aquatic > Freshwater >... | reverse complement strand
GCGCTTGACGGTGAACTGTCTTTTTCTCTGGGAAGACCGCCGGGTCATCATGCCGGGAAGAATACAATGGGAGGATTCTGTTATTTCAACGGAATGGCTGTTGCAGTCAAGAAAATTCTGCAGGAAAGGAAACTGAAAATTGCAGTGCTTGACATAGACGGTCACCACGGCAACGGAACCGAAGAGATTCTCCGGGGGGAAGATGGCGTGATATACGTGTCACTGCATCAGTCGCCCGCTTTCCCCGGTACCGGTACTGTTTCTTTTGAGAACTGTTATAACTTCCCGGTTTTACCCGGAGCCGAAGCAAAGGACTACATGGATAAATTTGCCGAAGCGTTGGGGATTATAGAAACTTTTTCCCCTGATTTGCTGGGTATTTCCGCAGGATTTGATGCACACAGGAGAGATCCCCTGCTGAATCTTCCTCTTGAAGATACCCACTATTATGGCATTGGCAAAGAGCTTGGAGGCACAAAACGAAAGATTTTCAGCGTTATGGAAGGCGGGTATAATATAAAAACCATAGGCAATACCTGCTATTGTTTCATCAGCGGACTGGCGAAGAGGTGAAATACCAGAGTGGACATTAAAGATCTTATAAAAAGCGGAAGTCTTGTGTTGACGGACGGCAGTATGGGGACATATCTTGAACAGCTTGGATACATGGGGCAGACCCCTGAACTTGCGGTTCTTGAATCTCCCGTGCTGGTGGAACGCGTGCACAGGGAATATGCCGGGGCGGGTGCCCGGATCATTCTTACCGATACCTTCGGGGCAAACAGGCTGCGGCTTTCCAGGAAGAAGATTGAGGGGAAAGCGGATGCTATAAATATAGAGGCTGTACGGATTGCGGCCGGGATGCGGAGTGTCTGCGGAGGCGTTCTCATTGCCGGTGACATGGGCCCTACAGGAGAAATGCTTGAACCGTACGGCGATCTGGCGCAAGAAGAGGCGGGCAAGGTGTTTGCGGAGCAGGCCGCGGTATTGTGCAGGAGCGGAGCGGATTTTATCCTGCTGGAGACTTTCCAGGATCTGGAAGAATTGAAGACGGCTTTCTATTCAATAAGGGAAAGGACGGGCGTCTTTATCCTGCCTTCAATAACCTTGAGCGCGGGAGAGGAACATAGAACGCTGATGGGACAGAAAATTGAGGACATAGTGAAGTTTATTGAGAAAGAAGGTACGGGCGTAATGGGTGTGAACTGCGGAATTAAAAGCAGGGAGATGCTGGATGTTGTACGGAGCATAAGGAAGGTTACGGACGTTGCGTTGTGGATAAAACCGAACGCAGGCCTGCCGGAAGTTACAGGCGGAAAGGCTGTTTATCCGGAGTCTCCTGGAGAATTTGCGGATAACTGCGTTGAGATGTCCAGGTCCAGGATAAACTTCATAGGCGGGTGCTGCGGAACAACCCCTGAATATATTGCACTCCTCAAGAAAAAACTAAATGAAAACGGTTGAAGTTGTCTTTGACATCCCCCTTGACAAGACCTTTGATTACCTGCCGGGAAGATTTCTGTCTCAAATCCTGCCGGGTGTCAGGGTGCGCGTGCCTTTCGGGAGGCAGAAGAAGGTAGGCTTTGTCGTATCGGTGAAGGAACAGGAAGATAGGGCAGTTGAAAATTACAGGGAAATAATTGCAGTTTATGACGGAAAACCTCTTGTTACAGACGAGCTTCTTCAAACTGCCGGTTTCATAAAAGAAAGGTACTTTTCCTCTTTCGGACAGGCGGTTTTTTCAATAATCGGGAGCCTGCCACTGAAGTATGAATTCAACGGAGGTACGGAAATGGCCGGTCCGGAAACTCTCTGTGTTAAGGGCGGCGTTTTCTCAAAAAAATATATTCTCTTCCGCGATGAAAACGAGAAGTTTGACAGATACAACGGTCTCATTTCTTCGATTAATGACGGTTCTGTTCTTTTGCTTTTCCCGGAGGTTTCGCAGGCTGAATATTTCCACGAACGGATGAAAGGGCTCCATGGAAGCAGAGCGGTCCTTTTTCACGGCGGACTTAAGAATAAGGAAAAGGCAGAGCACTGGTTCAGAATGCTGAATGAAAGGAAACTCATAGCTGTCGGTACACGGCTTGCCGTTTTTGCTCCCTTGAGGGATCTTGAGAACGTGATTATTGATAACGGTCATAACTCTTCCTACAGGGAACAGCAGACTCCTAAATACGATGCTGCGAGGACTGCGGAATTCAGGTGTGAATATCTGCAGGTACCGTTGACAATCGGGGAGGAGTCTCTCTCTGTCAGCGAGTATTTCAGTATTGCCAACCGTGCGGCTGCTGTTGACCACATTAACGGAAGAGAGCTGCCTCCGGTTCTTACCGCAGGCATGACAAGACCTTCCGTAGACAAAAACGTTCAGTTCCTGACAAGGGATGCAGTTTCAATGCTTGAAGAGACGGTTCTCAAGGGAGGAAAGGTCGGCGTTATACATAACAGGAAAGGAAGTTCTAAAGTTCTGAAGTGCGAGAAGTGCGACAACAGGTTTCTCTGTAGTTCCTGCGGATCCGGCATGGTCCTGTCGGAAGACGGGAAAAGCCTGCTGTGCCGTTTCTGCAAAACCGCCGTGCCGTTTGAAAAAAAATGCCCTTCCTGCGGAAGCAGGAAAGTGGGGGTGCGATTATACGGCATTGAGAAGATGTTCAGGACTTTGAGGGAGCAGTATCCCGAAATGAGAATTTCCAGATATACAGCGGAGACCGGCGGCGTGGAAGAAGAATTTGACGTGATTGTCGGAACCGGAATAGTAAGGAAACTGCTGGGCAGTTATCCGTTTCAGCTGGTTGTCTTTGTAAGCGGAGAATCTTTTCTCAATACTCCCGAGTACAGAAGCGAGGAGAATTTTTTCATAATGGTGAACGAGATGCGGAGTTCAATAACGGACAGCAGTTGCCGTATCCTGATACAAACCAGGAATCCCAATCTTGAAATATACAGGTCTTTGCGGGAGAACAAACCGGAGATTTTTTATGCAAAGGAGCTGGGGATCAGGAAACACCTGGGCTATCCTCCGTTTTCGGAGATAATAAAGATTGAGTTGAAGGGCAGGAAGAAAGACGTTATACGTCACAAGCAGGAGACAATTGAGGCATACCTGAAGGAACGCGAAATTGAGATTATATATTCCGGTCCGTCTTTCCCCCCGGTCAGGAAAGGGAAGGACGTCTGGAAATACCTGTTCAGGGCAGGCGCAGAGTTTGACAGGGAAGAATTCGGAAGGATGGCGCAGGAAACAGGGATTTCTGCAGAGAGCAATCCCGACCACATTTGACCGGATTGATTTCATCCGGATAGCGGCGTTGGCTGCGTCGTCGGCTTCGTCAACATACGTTTTCAGTATGCCTCCTCGCCTCCTTCTTGCCGTCTTGCTATCCGGCGAACTGAATCCGGTCTAAATCGTGCATTAGCACCTTTACAATCGTGCATTGAAGTGGTAATATCTTGCATATTGGGGCGGTTAGCTCAGCTGGTTAGAGTACTACCTTGACATGGTAGGGGTCACAGGTTCGAGTCCTGTACCGCCCACTTGGAAGTGCAAGATGGACGTACATTGTCAAAGTTGGAGAAACGTAGCTCAACGAGTAGAACAGGACTCGAATGGAGCCTGGTTATGAGCTGCGATGAGAAAGAGCAGCGAATGGGCGGCTGGCCGACCGGAGCACTGTGTGCGGAGGCGCCGAGTCCTGTACCCCCTCCGAACTCATCCTGATATACTTTCATAGTAAGGAGGTTGAAGATTTTAGAATCGACCAAATAGTTTTTGGAGGTGATTTCTATGAGTAAAGTAATGATAGAGGTCGACGTTAAACAGGCAGAAAATATTATCAGGCAACTTAGCGTGAGAGAAAAACAACTTCTGTTGGATAAACTGGTAGAAGAAGAATTTGACAAGACCGTAAAGAAGCTTAGAAGGAATATGAGAAACCAGAAGTTTTCTCCAGGAGAGGTGGAAAATATTGTAAATGAAGCACGCAAGGACTACTATGCTAAGAGTTGTTCTTGATACTAATGTTTTTATCAGTGTTTTGATAGGAGGCAGATTAAAAGACGAGTTATATCCGCTATTATTGAGAGGTAAATTCCAATTAGTTTTTTCATCCGTTCTTTTCAATGAGTTAATCTATGTCTTATCTCAACCCAAATTCAACCTTGAGGAATCAGATATTGAAAATTTGAGAATATTTTTGAAAAGAAGAGCAATATTTGTTGAGCCAGAAGGAAGTATATCCATTTGCAGGGACGTTAAAGATAATAAAATCTTAGAATGTGCTATTGCCGAGAAAGTTGATTTTATCGTTACGGGAGATAAAGATTTGCTTATACTTTCGCCGTTTCACAAAATACGGATTATTACACCTGCCGAATTCTTACAGGTTCTTTAGAGGTATTGGAGGTATATTATGGTAAAAAAAGAAATTGGATGGTATGCTAAATTTCAACTAAATTTAGCATACCATCGGTCAGTAAGAAGGAAAAATTTAGATTTATTAAATACAGTTAAATTGCTCTAAATGGTCGAGGAGAATAATGAGACGATGGCGGCAATCTTTTAATATCCAAACAGTTACAACTTTGCTATCTTTGTCCGTTGTAGTTATTATGTTGTGGAATATAGGAATTATGAGAAGAGAATCTCTGGTAACGACGAGACCCTACTTAAAGATTAGCGAGAACCAAGACCATGTTATATTTGTCAAAAATTGGGGGGAAATACCTGCAGTTAATTTCCAAATTCGTAGGAAAATTCTGTTTGAAAAAACAGATGGGAAAGGGAAGAAACAAGAATTATTGTATTGTTATAGCTATGGAGATTCAAAAAGTTCTATTGCTCCTGGAGAAATGTGTACATTCGGAATGTCTATATTTAACCAGAAAACTCCTCACACTATGTTTTATGAAGGTTACAGGATTGAAGAATATGCATTTTTGACATATAGTTCCTACTATCAGAAAAAGCCTTCTTTGGGCAAGATTCTTAAGCAAAAACCGTATCAAGATATGCAAATAATTTATAGTGATCCAAATGATCCTAACTGCTTCAACACGAAAACTCGCCGTATGATACCCCTAGTAATCTATGAAGGTCCTTTTACAGAATGTCCTCAGAGAAGAAGGTATATTGAAAATGATACAATCCCCACATATGATCCCAAGTTGCTAAAAGGAGTAGTGGAGGAAAATGGTCAAGTAGTGCCTGTACAAAATACGGGGAGATAATCTGTCATATAGATGAGGAAAAGGAGAGGAAATGGCGAATGGGCGGCTGGCCGACCGGAGCACTGTGTGCGGAGGCGCCGAGTCCCTGCTGATGCGAAGAGTAATGAGCATCGTTTAGCAGGCCCGTCGAGATGTGAGACGGGCGTCCCGCCCACTGCACCCCGAACTCTTACAAGCGGCGCTCACATAGAGAGGGGCTTATAACCGCAAATCCAGATAATGAAAGAGCTCTTCAACACATCTGACGAGAATATAATAAGAAACCAGCCACTTGCGGCAAGGATGAGACCGCAGACCCTTGATGAATTCATAGGCCAGGAGCATATACTGGGAGAGGGCAAAATCTTAAGAAAAATAATAGAGAGTGACAATATACCTTCGTTGATTATCTACGGTCCTCCGGGCTGCGGAAAGACTGCGCTCGCCATGCTTATAGCAAACCGTACCGAAAACCATTTCAGACATCTCAATGCCGTTACCGCCACCGTAGCGGACGTAAGAGATGTCATAGCGGTTGCAGAGCAGAAAATAAGGGAAAACGGGAAGAAGACAATCCTTTTTCTTGACGAGATTGCCCACTTCAATAAACTTCAGCAGGATGCGTTGATGAAGGACGTTGAAGAGGGTGTCATAATCCTTATTGGCGCAACGACACACAATCCTTACTATTACGTAAATACCCCCCTGCTTTCAAGAAGCATGGTATTTCAATTTAACCCTCTCGGCGATGAAGAAATGAGAAGAATTCTTACGAATGCGCTGAAAGACCGTAACAGGGGACTCGGAGTTCTGAACGCAGAAATGGATAAGGATACCGTTGAATATCTTGCTTCAGCCAGCCAGGGAGATGCACGGAGGGCGCTCAATGCCCTTGAAACCGCTGTGTTGACCTCCGTGCGCGATGAAGGGGCCGGAAAGGCGGTTAAGATAGGCCTCGCGGCGGTAAAAGACGCAGTGCAGACCAGGTATGTTGCTTACGATAAGAGCGAAGATCAGCATTATGACACAATTTCCGCTTTCATAAAGAGCATGCGCGGGTCCGATCCGGATGCGGCGTTATACTGGCTTGCGAAGATGGTCGTTGCGGGAGAAGATCCGCGATTCATAGCGAGGCGCATGCTGATATTCGCTTCCGAAGATGTGGGTAATGCCGACCCGCAGGCCCTGCCTGTTGCAAGTGCCTGCTACCATGGGGTTGAGGTCGTGGGGATGCCGGAAGCAAGGATTATACTCGCACAGGCGGTTATATATCTTGCCACGTCACCCAAAAGTAATTCCGCTTACAAGGGGATTGAAAACGCAGTGGAGGAGGTGAAGAAGGAAAAGATACATCCTGTGCCCGACCATCTGCGCAAAACGGAATACAAGGGCCCTGAAGAGAAAGGATACCTGTACCCCCACGACTTTCCGGGACATTACGTGCCGCAGGAATATATGCCGGTGAAGAAAAAGTTCTATTTTCCTTCGGACTCCGGTCATGAGAAGAAAATACAGTTTTTCATGGAGCACATAAAGAGGCTGGAAAGAGAATATGAAGAACAGAATAAGAAGAGAAATCCTGAAAAGAAGGGCAATGCTCGGTGAGAGTGACTGGAATGAGAAAAGCCGCAGTATACAGGACAAATTTCTGAATGCGGATTTCTACAAGAAGCCCGGTTCCGTTCTCCTGTACTGCCATTTTGACAGGGAAGTGAAAACTGACCTGCTCATAAGGAATGCGCTTGACTGCGGGAAAATTGTCTGCGTCCCTTTTAACGATTGGAAAAGGAACATTTTTACTCCTTCAAGGATTCGTTCCCTTGAGGATGTAGATAACACCGGGAAGATTCCACAGCCGTTTATATCAACGCCTTTTCCCCCGGGCAGAATAGAACTTGCGGTCATCCCGGGAGTTGTCTTCGACGTATACGGGAACAGAACAGGGATGGGAAAGGGCTTCTATGACAGGTTTCTGGATGGTTGCAGACAGGATATGTTAAAAATTTCTCTTGCATTTGATTTTCAGGTACTTGATGAGGAATTGCCGGTTGACTCATGGGACAGGAAAGTGGATGTCATATTGACGGAGAAAAGGTTTATAGATTGCCGGCGGTCATGAAACCCCGCCTTGTGTCTTCTCTAAAAATGCCGCAGTATTCTCTCCAAGTATTTTTTTCTTGGTCGCGTCGTCTATATCCGAAAGGAGTATGGGACCCAGCGTAAATCCAATCTCCAGGTCAGAGAAGTCCGAACCCCAGCAGATTCTGTCCGTGCGTATCTCTTTCACCATTTCATCAACAGTCCCTGCGGCAAGCCAGTTGCAGGTACAAAGCCACACGTTATCATAGGCATTGACGATTTCCTTCCACGCAAAACCGAAGTGTCCGCAGATGTATTCAACCCGGGGATATTTTTTCACCATTTTCTCCAGGAAATCCGTACTTACCCACGAATGGTTGAGTATGGGAAGCTTATGGTGGTCTGCGTACTCGCACACGAATTCAACGTTTTTCCCGTCGCCGGGGCTGTTCTGGTAAGCCGCGATGAGTTTTATGCCGTGTAACCCGGCTTTCCTGCATCTTTCAAGCTCCTTTTCAATATCCACGTGCGAATTGTTAAGATTTACGAGAGGGAAACCGACAAATTTTCCAGGATAGGTTTTGCAGTCATGAATGAGTTTATCATTCTGAAATGAAACCTCGGTTCCGTATATACCCAGCGGAACAACGACCGCTTTGACTATGCCGACTCTGTCCATCTCGTTCGCTATCTCACCCGCTCTTCCGTAGAAAACCGGATAATCCCTGTTGTATTCTCCCAGATGCGCATGTATATCATACAGGGGGATATCCAGGGGCTCTCCGTCAAGGAAACGTTTTTTCAGTTCACTCATCTTTTTATTTTATCTATGAGATTCTTGAGGTTAAGGTGCGCTATTCTGTCTTTTATCTCCTGTTCAACATCAGCCATGAGTATCATGCCGATGCTCTGGCCGGGTTCCGCGAAGGGCAGGTTGGTTCCGGTTACCAGGTTTGCGCCGTCCGTCATCTCTGAAAGCTTCTCTACAACCTTGTAGTTCCAGCAGCTGCCGATGTCAAAGAAAAAGTTCCTGTATTTCTTGAGGAAATATGTGACAATTCTTATCTGGTAGCGGGTTCTGAATTCCGAGAAGATGACCGGAAGGGCGGGATGCCTTTCACAAAGCAGCCGTATGTTCTCCCAGTCGCCGGCATCCGTATTCCATGTCAGACCTGTGCCCGGGTCTATTATTATCGGAATTCTTTTCTTTTCCGGGAAGGAAAAAGTGCCGGTGTTGACATAGTGACCGAGCGGTATCCTGTAGGTATTAGGGTATATGCGGAAAGCCGAAACGCCTGACTCAATTCCGCGTTTCATGTAATCTTCGGTATCGGCAATATCTCCGGATTCCTCTGGCAGAATGATCCATGAAGGATAGAGTGAATCGCATCCCCGGATTCTGTCAAGAAGCATACGGTTGCCCTCTACAGGGCTTATTTCCCTTGAAAGGCTGTGGTAAACCAGGGATTTCGCGATGGCCGATTTCTCCATCAGGCGCAAAAGACCGTCCGGGTCCGTATACAGCACGGGTTTTGAGAAATTTCCCAGCCCGCAGTTGCTGTCAAAAAATGTCATGTATAGCGCTCCATGTTACCTGACTTGATGTGGTATAATATCATCAAATCTTATTAAAGTAAAGGAGGCGAAAAATGGCAAAGAAATACGTGGAAAAAGGGTTGACGGGACTTGTTCGTTCCAGGCCGGTAATCATCATTACCACCCTGCATCCGGACGGCACGGTTAACGCGGGAACATTTGGTGCATATACCAACCTTTCATCTGACGAAATCGGGATCGCCATCGGGAAGCCGAGCCATACCTATAAGAACATCAAGAGGACAGGGGAGTTTGCCGTAAACGTGGTGACACGTTCCATTGCCGCAGCCTCGGAGATTTGCGCGGAAGAGGTACCGCCGTCAGAGAGCGAGATCAGGAACGCGGGACTCACAACGGAGCTTCCAAGAAAGATATCCGTGCCGATAATAAGAGAATCCGTATCAAGCATTGAGTGCAGATTTGAGAGAGAGCTGGAAATAGGGTATCATTCATTCGTTATCGGCAGATGTGTGGCAGGTCATATAGAAGAATCTGTTATTGACAGGTCGGGGGGGTTGGATGTGGTGAAGGCGCAGGCGATATTCAACATCAGGTATCCTGAACCTCTATATTCAGTTCTGTCCGAGCCTTTCAGAGTTGAAAAGAAAAGGAGATAAAAATGGAAGAGAATAAAGAACTGGTTGAGAATCCGGATCATCCGCTGCACCTAACAGACGCGAATTTTGCGGATGCAGTGAAAAAGTACGGGGTTATCGTGGTTGATTTCTGGGCGTCATGGTGCATGCCGTGCAAGATGGTTGCCCCTGCGATAGAAAGTCTTGCGAAGAAGCATCAGGGCAGGGTGGTATTCGGCAAAGTGAACGTTGACGAAAATCCCGATACGCCGTCAAAATTCGGCATAATGTCCATACCTACGCTTATTGTATTCAAAGACGGGAAGGCAGCAGGGACGATTGTGGGCGCCATGCCGGAAAAAGCTATTGAGGATAAGATACTGGATGTTATTTGAAAAGGAGGGTGCTGAAAATGAAGAATATTCTGCAGATAAACTACTGGACTGTGGGTGGTTTTGACGGATCAAAGCCGGCCGAGCAGGCGCTGAAGGAAGTGAAGGAGATGGGACTGGACGGTATTGAGATGACCTTCGGGGCAGGCGGGTTTGCGCCCGGTATCACGCAGAAGAGATGCCGGGAGATTCGCAGGTACGCGGATGAACTCGGACTGAAGATAGCGACCTGCGCAACGGGAACCTACTGGGAACTTTCTCTCTCGGCAACATCTTCTTCTGTCCGGAAAAAAGCAGTCAATTTTACAAAGGATTATATTCAGGCCGCCGGGTGGGTGGGAGCGAAAGTGTGCCTTGTCATCCCCGGAGCGGTCTTTGTCCCCTGGGACAAATCACAGCCGGTTGTTCCCTACGCGAAGGTTTGGGAACTGTCTACCGCATCCATAAAGTCGCTTCTGCCGGGTGCTAAGAAAGCCGGTGTGGTAATGGCCATTGAAAACGTATGGAACGGTTTTCTCGCCGATCCGGTCGCCATGAAGACGTTCGTGGACCAGTTCAGAAGCCGGTATGTGGGCGTATATTTTGACATGGCAAACGGTCTGATAAACGGCTTCCCTGAACACTGGATAGAGGTGCTCGGCAAAAGAATATCCGCAGTGCACGTTAAGAATTTCAAGAGGCAGGACTGCGCCGGCGGGCTCCACGGCTTCGGGGACGACCTGCTTGACGGAGACGTTGATTTCAAGGCGGTCATCAAGGCATTGAAGCAGACAGGATACAAGGGGGCACTGACTGCGGAAATGATACCTTTTTCTCGAGGGGATAAGCTTGTATTGCCCGATATGAAGCTTGCCCGCGATACCGCTAAGAAGATGCTCAAATTATTTCGCTGATTGCAAACATAGTGTTCTGATTTAAGAGGGAATCTTCCGGAT
>Ga0116202_10002623_pt1 | contig 10790 bp, 5 predicted proteins | sample LakKivw325mmetaG_FD_94479 | JGI IMG/M metagenome (GOLD analysis project Ga0116202, IMG submission 94479) | Anoxic lake water microbial communities from Lake Kivu, Rwanda to study Microbial Dark Matter (Phase II) - Lake Kivu water 325m metaG | ecosystem: Environmental > Aquatic > Freshwater >... | reverse complement strand
TTGAAACAACCATAAACCCCGGGGCTTCTGCCAGTGTTTTCTTAAGATTTCTAACCAGAAATAAATCAATACCCGGCTGAAGTGTATGGTTGGAAAAATATCCAACATATACGGTCTTCTGTTCTGGATTTATCAATTGATATCCACAACCTGCAAGCAGAACAGCCATAATTTCAATGGCTATCAACAGGAGGGATTTTTTTCGCATATTCTGTGTCTGGATAAAGGTCTTTTATCTTCTTATAGTAAATTTCAGCACTTTTTTTATAGCCGTTTTTCCTATAGATTTCAGCAATATTGAAAAGTCGACCCGCTATCTGGTTTCTGAGTTCCACCTTCTTTTTCTTCAGAGAATCATTGTGAGGACTGGCAGGAAAATCATGGATAAAACTGTCAATGCTCTTTTCCACAGCAAAAAATCTTGAAACATCTGCGCTTGCCTCCGGGATGTTTTTTATTTCATGAATTAACATTTCATAACGGGCTTTTTCCTCCCACTCTGTGGATGGGAAATCCCTGGCAACCTGTTCATAAAGTTTTATTGCTTTTTCCATTTCTCCGCTTTTTGCGTATTTTGACGCCAGTTGAAGCGAAACAGGCGGGGGTTCAGGATTGAATGGGTCTGATTCAATGGTTCTTGAAATGGACTGGTACTTCTTTGAAGGATCTTTTAGTCTATCAACAAGTTTTATCTGTTTTCTCTGAAGGATTTCCAGAGAAAGGTCCCTCTGTATTTTAAGTACCTGTTCAATCTCAGAAAAATCGGGATATCTTTTTATTATTTCGTCAAGTTTTTCAAAAGCTTTTTCTTTATCAGACAATTTTGAATAAATCTTTGCCGATTCAAAAAGGGCTTTTGGCGCATATATCGATAAAGGATAATGTTTTACAAGTTTTGCATACTCTCTAAGCGCAGCTTCATTATTTCCTGCAATTTTAAAGGATTCTGCATATTCCCACTGCTGGATGTCTGTATCCTTCACCGCGTATTTGGGATTGATCCATTTACCTGTTTTTGGAGTCCATTCCCAGTAACCAAAAAGTACACAGGTAAACAGGAGTTCACAACAGATTAAACATGCTAAAATTTTCTTCATACAGTCATATTCTAACAGCAACAGGGCTAAAAAACAAACTCTTTCTTCTTCTCATCAGAAATATACATTGCCTCTAAAATTCTGATTACTTCAAGTGATTCTTCGGGCTTAACAAGAACATCTTTTCCTGTTTTGACGCATTCAAGGAAGTGTTTGATCTCCAGGTGATGGGATGGCTCGTTTTCCCGAATGATTGGAGCAAGTGTTGAATCTCTGTGCATCCCATTCAATTCAGAAAAAAGCTTCATATCAGGCCAGATAAAACCGGCTTTTGTACCGTAGAGATGGGCAGACCAGTTAGATGGCAGGTTTGACAGAAAACTGCAATTCAGTTGCAGAGCCCTTCCATCCTTAAAAAGCACAAAACCGGCAGCGAAATCTTCAACCTCATATTTATCGGGATCCCACTGTCCCCATGTGCCGGTGATACCTCTGGTTTTTGCAAGTTTTGTAAACATAACCCCTTTAACCGAATGAACCTTCGGGCATCCCATAAACCAGTAGGCTATGTCAAGGATGTGAACACCGATATCAAACATCGGTCCACCGCCTGAAAGTTCCTTCTTTATAAAGGTGTCTCTTGCTGGAAGCTCTCTTCTTCTCATGGCATAACACTGAGCAAAATAAATCTCACCCAGTTCACCATCATCAATAATCTTTTTTGTCATTTTGCCTTCATAGGAAAATCTGTTATTCTGAGCCGCCATAAGCTTTCTCTTATTTTCTTTTGCTGCTTTTATCATTTTTTCAACATGATCGGAATTCGTTGCCAGTGGTTTTTCACAGATTACATGCTTTCCATTTTTCAGTGCAGAAATAGTAACTGGGTAATGGAATGAATTTGGAGTGCAGACATCAATAATATCTATCTCTTCAATTTTTATCAAATTTTTATAATCCTTAACAGCAACGGGTATCTCATATTCTTTGCTCACCTGTTCAAGAGATTGGGTATTTGTATCCGCAATTCCGTAAACACATACTTCAGGCAGTTTTTTCCATCCTGCAATATGATACCTGCCAATTCCACCTGCTCCCACAACCCCAACAAGATATTTACCGTTTTTCATTTTTTTCTCCTTTTATTCAAGAATGATTCTCGCATCAACCATAACAACGCCTTTATTTTTCTCCTTTGCGATAAGAGGATTTATGTCAAGTTCCTTAATCTCTGGAAAATTCTCACACAGCTTTGATACCCTGACGATTGTTTCAGCGATTGCCGTTATATCCGCCTCAGGAAGTTTTCTGAAACCTGTAAGAAGTCTGTAACTTCTTATTTCCTTAATCATTTCAAGGGCTTCGTTTCTATCAACAGGAACAATGCCAAAGGTGACATCCTTCAATACCTCAACAAAGATCCCGCCCAATCCAAACATAATCAGATGTCCGAACTGGATATCCTTTTTGACTCCAATGATAACTTCCTGCACTCCTTTCACCATCTGTTGAACTTCAATACCTTCAATTCTCGCTTCTGGCATGTATTCTTTTACTGATCGGATAATTTCATTGAACGACTGTTCCAATTCTTTATCATTCAAAATGTTAATCCTGACCCCGCCTGATTCAGTCTTATGAAGAATATCAGGACTGACAATTTTTGCAGCTACCGGATAACCAATTCTATTCGCACACGCCAATGCTTCCTTTGCATCTTTTGCAATCTGCCTTTCCGGACCTTTAATTCCATAGGATTCAAAAATCTCTCTTGCCTGATAGTCGGTTAAGTTTGTGGTTCCTGTTTTTTTCACTTCATTAAGAATTTTAGTGACCCTGTTTTCGTCAACATCAGTAACAGAGGTTGTCCCTTTTTTTCGACTAAGGATTTTTGAATAATCAACCATTCCCCTCAGGGACCTGACCGCCCTTTCAGGAAACTCATAATTTGGAATCCTGCTCTGCCTCAAAAAGTCAATTGCAACCTCAACAGATATTCCGCCCATAAAACTGGTAACCACAGTTTTCTTATACCTGTTGGCGTTTTCAACGACCACATGCGCGGTTTCAAGCGGTCTTGTAATTGTTTGCGGGGTAACGATAACAAGCACTCCATCCACAGAATCTTCCTTCATAACATTTTCCAGTGCAACCTTATAACCTTCTTCTGTTGCATCACCAAGCACATCTACAGGATTATGAGTATTTGCTGCCGGAGGAAGATTCTTTTTAAGAATAGCCATGGTTCCTTCTGACAGAGAAGCCATTTTCAGGTTCTGCTTTTCAACCGCATCCGTCGCAACCACAGCCGGACCGCCGGCATTTGTAACAATTGCGATTCTGTCCCCTTTTATCAGTGGTTGATATGCAAAGGACAGTGAAAGATCAAACAGTTCTTCCATATTTGAAACCTGCAAAACACCTGCTTTTTTGAAAGCAGCAGAATACGCTTCTGCCATGCCAGCAAGACTTCCGGTATGCGAAGACGCTGCCTTTGAGCCAGAACCCGTTAAACCCGCCTTTATTGCTATGACAGGCTTTTTTAATGTGACTTCTGAAACCCTGTTAATAAAATCCCTTCCATCCTTTACACCTTCAACATAAAAAAGAATAACCTTTGTTTTTTCATCAGCAGCGCAGGATTCTATTAACTCACTTTCTGAAACATCAGCCATATTCCCCATACTGATAATTCTTGAGAAACCTATCTTCTGTTTTCTTGACCAGTCAAGAACCGCACTGATAAGAGCCCCTGATTGAGAAATAAAAGCAATGCCTCCTTTTGCCGGCATAACAGGAGCAAAGGACACATTCAGGTCAGAATATGTATCAATGATACCGAGGCAATTCGGTCCGATAATGCGACAGCCATATTTATTTGATATCTCAACAAGTTCTTCCTCCCTCTTTCTTCCCTCAGGACCGCTTTCTTTAAATCCGGCACTTATCACAACCGCTGATTTTGTCCCTTTTCTTCCGCATTCCTCAATCACAGAAGCAACAAACTTAGCAGGAACCACAACAACCGCCAGTTCCGGCACATCAGGAATACTTGAAATATCCGGATAACACTTCAAACCCGAAATTTCAGTTGCTTTAGGATTCACAGGATAAATCTTTCCCTGAAACTGGCCAGAAATGATATTGCTGAGAATCTGCGAACCCAGTTTCCCAGGTTCTCTTGAAGCACCAATAACCGCAACAGATTTTGGTGAAAAGAATTGTTCAAACATCTGGTCCTCCGAAAAAAGGAAAAATTTTCGTGTTATTTTATCACTTTCAGGAAATAAAACAACAGTTCTGGAATTTGATAGAAATTTTATCTATTTTCTGCTTTTGAAATTGAATCCTTTTTCAAACCTATCTGTTCAACTGGTATCTGTTTGAATCCTGTCATGAAAACCTGGGATTCTTTTTTCAGTTTGAGAAGCGGTGGATTGTAATTTTCGAACATAGGATCTGTTTCAACAACATTGTCAATCAGTTTTTGCTCCCCCCTGTCAACAAATGCTCTGCATCTGTAAACTATGTTTCTTGCAAGAATATTGGGTCTTGTATCTTCAAGGATATTTACAAGCCATGGATACTTTGATAAATATGGCTCTTTTCTTACATCTATCCGACCGAATAGTCTTTCATTATAGGGTGGTTCTGTCCAGAATTTTTTCCATCTCTGCTGATTCCACGGACTTTCATTATAAGCCTGTTCGCATTCAATAAAGATATTGTTTTCGATAACATTGTATCTTCCACCGTGTATAAAAACAGCCCCAAATTTTCCGTTTCCTGGTTTACACGCTCTGTAAAATATGTTTCCATAAACTGTGTTACCGCAATGTCCATCATCAAAATAAACACTGGCAACTCCATGTCCTGTAATCCTTCCAATATCGTGAAAATAGTTGTATCTGATGATATTTCCCTGCATTGAAGGGTCCCGACCGCTGTAAATTGCACCCGCATCATTTGTTTCAAGCACAACATTATAAATCTCATTGAATTCAATGATATTTTCATTTCCGGACCAGCCAATTGCCATATGCGGCGCATCATGAATAAGATTATTGGCAACTCTGTTTCCAACTCCGTTAATCTGGATACCAGGTCTGTATACTCTCAACCACATGGAAAAATCATGTATGTGGTTATTTGTGATGAGGTTGTTTCCTGAAGTCAGAGTGGCTCTATCTCCTCCATCAAAATATATGCCACCTTCTCCGAGAAAGTACATCTGACAATCGCTTATTTCTGAATTTTTTACATTATGCGCTTTTATTGCCCATCCACCGAGATTTATTAAGGTACATTCTTTAATCGCAATCTCAGAACCACCATAAATAGATATTCCATCTTTTCTTGAGTTTTCAAAGATAATGTTTTCAATCCTTACCTTTGAGGAATTTGTTATTTCAAGCAAAACCTGACTGTTGATTGAAACCACAGCTTCACCTTTTGCTATATCAGAAGGCGGATAAAAATAAATGTCACCTGTTTCAATGTCAGGATACCATTCACCCGGTTGACTTATTTCACTCAGCGCATTGTAGATGAAGTACATTGCGCCTTTTTTGAATCCATAATCATGAGATTCTGGATTCTTCACTGAGATAATGCACGATTCAGGGTCAACGGATTCAATGTCCATATGCTGTGCTGCCCACTCATAAAACCAGTATCCATAAGCCTTCAAAAATTTTTCATGTTTCCATTTTTCAATCCTCTGTTTTCCAGCATCGCAATAAAATCTACCTTTCCCTGAAAGTTCTCCGGTGAAAGCAAATCCTTCATCAGGCCATCTTGCAATCTGCATGGGTCTTCCATTGAAATAAAGGTTTAACTGCGAACCAGAAGAAACCGCCCAGGATGGTTGAGAAAAATTGCCAAAATCAGTTATTCCAAGCAGTCTCAGATTGGTTTTGAAAATTTTGTCCCTGATACTTTCGTCAATTCTTTTCAGAATATTTTTATCCTTCGCCTTTTCCCATTTTTCAATTTTCTTTCCACCGCTAAAAATCACTCTGTTTCCTTTACCTTTGATAGTAAGGCGGTCAATCGAGTCAACCTGAATTTTGTTAAATACAGGATAGGTGCCTTCCATGATTTCAACTGTTATATCTTTATCGGAAAATTCCTTTTGCTTTCTCAAATTTTTTGCCTCTTCAATCGCCCTGCCAACTGTCAAAAACGGTCCATCAGCAAGTTGCCTGTTTGGTTCTGAAAGTCTGCCGAACCAGCTGTCGTTACCTTTTTTTGATACATAGATTGTCATGGGTGTCTCCTGTGCCAGAGAAAATGAACAGAGAATCAAAACCAGTATAAGAAATTTTCTGTAAACATTCATACTGCCATTATTATACTTCATTTGAAAAAACGCTGGTTAATCCCTGTTTGACGAAATTCAGCCAAATATAGTAAATTTAATCCTGAAATTAAAGGGCAGTCAGTGTATGGATTAAAAAATTTGAAACAGGAAGATACGAATGAAAAAAAGCGCCTTTGTTATTTTTTTTGTTTTAATTGCACAATCGTGGCTTTTTTCGCAGAGCATCGGCAATAATCCTCTTGATAGTTTAATTGTTATTGAGGCAGAAAACTGTACTGACCCCAACGGAATCCCTGCATCCGGACCCAGAGGCACAACAAGTCCGGTTTTATTTTTCAACAGCCACCCGAGCGCAAGCGGTAAAGGTTTTATTTCATCCTATCCTGGTCCTTTTCGCACCTTTAGTGATTTGAAACAGCCAGCAATTGCAACAACAACCATTGAAATTCCAGAATCAGGTACCTGGTATGTGCATGTAAGGTATTTTGTAACTCCGGAAACCATAAGAAAACTGCTTTCTTCACCAAAACCACCAGGCCATTTCAGATTTTTCAAGCCATTTAAGGTGGGTATCGGTAATAGCGAATTTATCTGCGGAGAAAACCAGCAACCAGGAGAAGAATTCCGATGGGATATTTTTTCATTGAATCTTAATGCGGGAAAAACCCAGTTGAAATTGATAATGAATGACCTTTCCGGGCCTGATTGTGTGGTTCTGACAAAAGTTGCTGACTACAGACCTCAACCAACTGATTATGAGGGTCCATTGTGGTTCAGATTCAGGGTCTTAAAAGCACCCGCGCGAGAATTTTATATTCATTGCAGAATAAGTTTCAATCCCTATGAAAGCAAGACTCCTCTTAATGCTGGCTGGATTTTCAAAGACATCGTTGCAGGTTCACAGCAGGAGTTAAACGAATTGAAAAAATCTCCGGATAATCTTTGTGTCAGTGGAAACTGGTCCCCATGGATAAAAACAGTAAATCCAAAAAGGCCATACTGTACAATGCATGTGATGGTGATGCCAGCCGATTTCAGAGCATTCCCCGATGCAAGAAGGGCAGGGCTTAACAATGTTGAACTTATTTTTCAGGCAGCAACAAGACCTGATGAAAACTTTATTATCCATCAGGGATCAGAATCTTCAGGTCCTGCAAGGGGTATCTATATACTGTTGCCGCATGAACCCGGACTTGCAGGTATGAGAAAATGGACAAAATCATTTTCTGAGTGGGCAGAAGAACGATTGAATCTTGTGAGACAAACAGGAGCAAAACCCGATCAGGGTCCTGAAAAAATTCAGGTTTTCACTGATGCAAGGGCAACCGTTGAAAAAGATATCGAAGCAATCATTGAAAGCTGCAGATTGGCTGGATTCAATGGATTTGACCTTGATCAGAATTTAATAAGTGAAACTGATTTGTGGAAAAAGATTGAGCAGGCCGGTTTCAATTGGACTGTTGCTCATCATCTTATGTTAATCAATCCTGATTTTAAGGAAATTGAAAAACGCCTTGTGGAAGGTAAAAGTGTACAGAATGTAATAAACCAGTACTGGTATGAGATGGTAAAACAAAGGATTGAAAAAATCTGGGGTTCAAGAAGCCAGACAAGAAGAAAAATGCTTGACCTTGCCATCCTTGCAGATGAACCCAATCCACAGCCACATTACCTGTTTATCAGACATATACCTGTTTTAAGAGCATGTTTTCATGGGTTTCTGAAAAACAATGGTTTGAAACCAGAGTTTTTTGGGAAAAATAACTGGGATGAGATTGATGCTGCTGGTTATGCAAACAGAGCAAGCAGCACAATAGAAAAACTTCTTGAAAATTATGGCATAAAAGTCTTATGGAAACAGACAGCCGAAACAGAAAAGGACCAGGAAATTGAAAGAGCAACAGATACTATTTCTGAGGATCAGAAGCAGGAAAAAGGCCCGGAAAAGAATCTTAAAACAATAGAAGTCAATGTTCACAGGGGTCTGGTAAAGGCATCCGATCAGGAAAAAAAGCTGTATTACTGGACACAGAAATTCAGAAGTTTCTATACAGCACAAATTTATGGAACCGGCACAAAAGTTGTAAAAGATATGGCGAAAAATGGCTTTTTTAAAATGGACATCAAGATAAGTCCGAATTTTCAGGCAGCACCCATGATGGAAACAAGAATGTGGGACGGTGCATTGAACCTTTTTGAATGGGCACAAAATAATACGACAAACTTTTTACTCTGTGAAGACTGGATAAATGATCCATACAGGGTGGCATTCGGCTTTTCTCTCCTCAGTGCAGCAGCGAGAAAAAATAATCAACAGCTCGGTTATCTTATCGTGGTGGATAGAAATTTCAGACGCAGGTACCTTGCGGGTCTGGCAAATGGAGTTAAGCTTTTTGTTGACTATTCATATGGACCGTTGATAACAAAGGGTCCTGCATGGTCAAGCAGCCCTGAATACACAAATGACTGGTGCCAGATGCTCCGCTGGACAAAAAAATGTGAGGATGATATTGTCGGTACTGAAATGAGAAAATCCGATGCGGCGCTTTTAATTGCAAATTCTTCTGAAATATGCAGTGCCTTTTACAGTGCTACAAATTATGAAACAGGCCTTGCTGGAAGGGCTTTTGGCTCAAGACCGCTTTTCAGAAGAGCGGGAATTTTTACTGCTCTGCTTGATGCCGGCATCCCTGTTGAAATTGTTTCAGAAGAGGAAATCCTTCAGGATAACATTCTTGATAGATATAAAGTGCTCTATGCCGTGGACACACATGTCAGAGAAGATGTTCAGAAAAAGATCAGGCAATGGGTTAATAATGGTGGAACAATCTGGACTGATTATCTTGCTCTTGCAAGAAATGAATATGACCGGGACACAGTTATTTTGAATGATGTCTTCGGTATCTCAAATCGCGGTTTTCTGCCTGATCCAGCAAAGGACCCACAGCCAGAAGCAAAAACTATAAGGGTATTGAATACAGGTGGATTTGAATCTGTGTCTTTTACTGGCTCTTTATTCAAACCTGATTGGAAGCTGTCAACAGCCAGACCAATTGCGGTATTTGAAGATGGTTCTCCTGCTGTTGTGTACAATAAATATGGTAAAGGCAACGCCATCATTGTCGGTTGTTCCGCTCTAATTTTCAGCCCTTACAGTATACAGTACAGTACGCATCCAGAGTTTGATAAAGTCAGAAAAATTGTTTCTTTTGCCGCAGATTTAGGAAAAGTAAAAAAACACTGCGAAATAAGTGTTTCTGGAATTAATAGTTTTGTCAGAGAAGGAGAAAAACAGATGGTTTTATTTTTAATAAATTCCACAGGGAAAGATCAGAATTTCAATGTGAAGCTTGATTGCGATAAAAAAATTGTTTCAGCATTTGATGCAAAAGACAATAAAATAAACTTCATTCAGAATGGCAATGAGGTGATTTTTCCGCGCAGCATAAAAGAAAATGATGGTGATATATGTGTACTCAGATGGTAGTTTGAAAATCTCTTTGCATCAAAAAACCTCAGGTGTCAGTAAAATAGAAACTGAAGATTCCCATGTTCAACAATTCAAGCCTGAGATAGATTGGTTTACCCACAAGTTCTGAAAGGTCCTTTTTTCTTTTCCACATAACAGGTGCATCAGTTCTGTTTGTGGAAATCGGTATTGACTCTTCAAAAGCATAGCCCTCAAAAGCATAATTAAAAAAGGCATGATTGCCGAGTTCAGGTCTTCGGACTATTTCAGCCTTTATATACTGCTGTTTGTTCGGAATACCTGCATATCCGGTGTTTATTCTCAGGAATTTTGCAGGGCAAATAAATTCTCTTGTTATGATGTAACCCGGTTCATCTTCTGCTTTCTGTTCAACAAACCTGTCGACTGTAAGAAAGGCTATCCCTATGCCATTTCTCGGCTCACCCTGCTGATGCTGCCCCCTGTGGCTTCCCGTGTAATAGAAAATAAGGCTGTTATCTTTTTCGACCATGGAATAGGTCAGAACCTCTCCGCTGTCCCAAAAACCCTCATTTCCTCTGGGAAGAAACGGTAACCTTGAATAAAACCTTTCCCAGTGAAAACCATCCTTGCTCCATGCAAGACGGGTTTCTTTTCTTCCGTGGGTATCACCTTCCATCACCGTATAAAACATCAAAAAGTAGTTCTGATATTCAACAACATAAACATGGTCATAATCAGGAGGATCCATTTCATCAGGAAAAAAAACTGTCCTTGGATATGACCAGTGAATAAGGTCTTCACTCACCATCACAGATACTCTCCTTCTGTGATGCCTCAACTGACCTGACCTTCCTGAAGAGTACATTGTCGGTCTGCAATAAAGAAGCCATCTTCTTTTATTTCTGTTAAAAACTATGTGATTATTTGTATCACTGTGATAATCAAGAACAAAATGAGATTTTTGAGGATCCCATCTTAT
>Ga0116202_10002621_pt1 | contig 10798 bp, 10 predicted proteins | sample LakKivw325mmetaG_FD_94479 | JGI IMG/M metagenome (GOLD analysis project Ga0116202, IMG submission 94479) | Anoxic lake water microbial communities from Lake Kivu, Rwanda to study Microbial Dark Matter (Phase II) - Lake Kivu water 325m metaG | ecosystem: Environmental > Aquatic > Freshwater >... | reverse complement strand
TAAATACTATTATAATCGACGTTTAAAGATTAATGTCACCTTTGCTGTCCTTGTGTTGGTTTTAATTCCGGTATGATATTCTTCATTACCAAAATTTGGAAATACAGTTTCTATGACGGGTATCGATGTACAAAGCTCCCAGCCTTGCCTACCAAGCTGATCAAGGTCAGTTTCCTTAATTGAGATAATCTTGGGCCACATATCAGTAACAGCAGTTCCTTCAACTTCCAGAACTTTGTATTCCCAACTCGTGCTGCTTTTACCTTGCGATGTGTTGATCAACATTATTACAATGATTATCACCAGTAATGCAATTATCAGCAGATTGCCCGAAGAGCGTAGTTTTGATATTAACCTGCTTCGCCCATTATGGGAGGCTAAATCCCGTATCGGTGTTTCCCCTTCCAAGGCGGTTTTCATTTCTCCGCTATTGCGATTTGACGGACAATATGGGCAACTCGGTAAGCTTTCTGGATAATCGTGTCCATTGGGGCATTTCATCTTGAACTCCTTTATGTTTAATAGGTGATTATTATAACATTGCTAAATCATCAATCTTGTCATTGTTAGGCATTGTTTATACTCTCTAATTTAATAGCTCTCTTCCTCTCTTTTTTCTGTAATGGCGTTGATCCTTATTTTATTATCTGGCTTGTAACCACAATGTTATCATATTCATTAGCTGATCTATCAGGATATTCTTATGCTTGTCCTTCTTTACATACCTCTCAATACGTTTTTTATGTCCTTGGTATGAGATAAACAGATACTTGCGTTTAAGTAAAAAACTAACTCTCCATGCAAAAAGAAAACAGAGAACGGCAAGAATAATAAGAACGAATTCATTTGCTGGTATAATAAGGTGCAACAAAGTAGAAGCCAGTACAGCGCAAAAGGCTGTTAAAAAGATAGAAAGGCAAAAGGATAATATGAACCAAGTTACAAAGAACAGAATTTTAGTTACTATTGTACTACTACAGAAACCAACACTTTCAATTTTAGACAACTCAAATGACATCAAAGCTTTGTTGTTTAAGTCCTTTTTAATAAGGGCACCATCTATTTCAGACCAGACATTTTTTCCGATCTTCACTTCCTTAGCTTTATCTCGATTAGATAGAGGAGCTTGGTTAGTTGCATCATTTTGATAATGTTCAGATATGCCGGCTAAGACATCATCAATGGGGGGTCTCTTCATTTTATCTTTTTCAGTAATTTGTTTTAACAAAATGATCATAGCATCCGAGATGTGTGGATAATAGGACTTCGGATCGGGTAGTTGGTTGTCCACGATCTCCTTCTGAATGACAAAGTCACTCTCGGTGTCGGTTTTGAAGGGCAACTGCCCGGTCAACATTTCATAGAGTACTATCCCTGTGGAATAGATATCTGTCCGGTAATCCACTTCTTTGGGGGTCAATATCTGCTCAGGGGACATGTAATAGAGGGTACCGACCTTCAATCCTGTTTGGGTCAGGTGGCTGTCGCCCATGATCCTGGCAATGCCGAAGTCCATGATTTTGATATTGTCGTTGGCATCCACCATTACGTTGCTGGGCTTGATATCTCTGTGGATGATGCCTTTGCCATGAGCGTATTGCAGGGCATTCAGGATTTGCAGTAAGATTTTCTTCACTCTTGTTTCGGGGATGGGTCCTGTCACAGCGATAATATCTTTAAGAGTTTTACCATCAGCATATTCTAGTGCCATGTAATAGTTCTCATCCTGTTCAAAGAAACTGTAAAGCCCCACAATATTGGGATGCTGTAAGCTGGCTTGAATCTTCGCTTCATTGACAAATCTTTGCTTGAAATGCTCTTCCTTGGTCAGGACAGGATTAAGCAGCTTGATGGCGACTTTTCTGCCAAGTATGGCTTCCTCTGCCAGCCAGACTTCACCCATGCCGCCGGAACCAATTATACTAATTAACTCAAAATCCCTGATCTTTGTCCCAGTTGCGAATTGCATAACAGCCTCTATTTATTTTTGCTTAAATTTCTATCTGTGACTAAGTCGCTTTCAGTCACAATCTTGAATCCGTTATCATACTTTCTGATGATAAGGTATGAAGGATAATCGTCGGTTTGACTATTGTAGAATACACGTTTAGTAAAATCAAGTCTGATATCCCCATTAGAAGTGGTTTGAGAGGTTATATCTGAAACAATTGCCTGGTTGAAGTCATCATATTTTTCCAACAACTTTCTTTGAATTGAGACAATCTCATCAGGTGTCAGATATTTGCCGTAATAATGTACATTCTCAGCATATAGATTGTGCAAGGATGATAAATCTCTATTATTTAATCCATCCGTCCAATTTGATATCACTCTTTTTTCATCGGTATCATCACTTACATTATCCTTTATTACATCTTGCTGGATTACTTCCTCACCATTATCGACCGATTCGTAATCTGTGCCAATTGGAGCTACCATCGTGGTGTCTACCACTTCTTCCACTTCACGAGCGTTATTTGGTTTAAGCAGCACGATGCCCATAATTATAATTGTAATGAAGATTACACCTAAAATAACTACAGAATTCTTTCTCTTTTTTGAAGTGGGCTTTGACTCAGCATTATGTTTGTTTTCGCTTCTCTCGTCATGCTGTTTTTCCGTATGCACATAGTCCTTTTCATAATTAGGGGGGATATTAGATACGTGTGCATAAGATGTTTGTTCTTCTTTGAATGCAAGAGATATCTCATCAATCCTTGCATAACGATGTTCCTTATCTTTTTGGGTCATCATATAAATAACTGCAACAAAAACATCAGAAATGTACGGATTATTTATTCTAGGGTCTGGAACATCATTTGTCACTATTTGGTGCTGGATATGGTAGTCACTTTCCGTATCAGTATCAAAAGGAAGGTTCCCAGTCAACATCTCAAATATAGTTATGCCCAAACTATAAATATCAGAACGCTGGTCTATATCCTTTTCAGCTCTAATTTGTTCCGGGCTCATGTAATAAAGAGTACCCAACCTGGTGCCTGTATGGGTCAACCCCTTGTCACCCAGTGCTTTAGCAATTCCAAAATCCATGATTTTTACATAATCACACTTATCGGGGTTGATCATGATGTTGGAAGGTTTTATATCCCGATGGATGATACCTTTCTCATGGGCATATGAAAGAGCATCAAAAACCTGGTTCAGGATATTAATCACCCTTGCTTCAGGTATTGGTCCTATCTGTTGGATCAATTGCTTGATAGTAATGCCCTGAGCATATTCCATTACCATAAAATATTGCCCCTGCTCTTCAAAAAAAGTATGCAAGGTAACAATATTCTTGTGTATCAAACTTGCCTGCAGCTTGGCTTCCTGCCTGAATCGGGCTATCAGATCTAAGTTTCTGGTGTATTCCGGAGCAAGGATTTTAATAGCGACCTTGCGCTCCAAAGCAGTGTCTTCAGCCAACCAGACTTCGCCCATGCCACCTTCTCCGATAGGTTGCAGCAGTTTGTAGTTTAACAACAAAGTCCCTTTATTCAATTCCATTTTATCGCATAGTTTTGTTTTTCAAAGCATAAAATGATAGAGAAATGAAAGCTATAATCATGAGCATAACCATCACGATATCTATAATCAGGTTATCGGCATTGAAACCGATTTTTTCTGTAATCATACTATTTCCTTCCAGAACAATCAATGATTCGAAAGCCCATCTACTAAGTATAAAACCGGCTAGAACATTGACCCCTTCCGGAATTTTGTCGAAAGGCACGATCAATCCACCCAAGATTACCTGGGGTATCAGGGTAACTGGAACTAATGCCATAGCTGTTTCGCCTGTTTTAACCAAGGCAGAAAGTAAAAGCCCCATGCATAAAGCAGCAATTGAAGTAAGGGTCAGAGACAGAAATAAAACACCGAAACTGATACTTAAGCTCAATGAAAAATATGCAAATAACGTTAAGATTAGACACTGAAATGCACTCAATATTGTAACGACAGTAATCTTTGACCAAAGATAGGAACTACGACTCAGTGCCGCTTTTTGCTCCCTTCTGAAGATAGTCTGTTCCGCTACGATTTCACGGGCGGAATTGGAACAGCCAAGCCAGATTGCTGCCACAATAAGAACAAAGTACATTGCTGCCATATTCTCAGCAGAATTGAACACAAGGTAAATAAAAAAACCTATAATAGGAGCCTGCAGCAGCAAAACTGCCATACTAAAATAATCACGTGATTTTACTACACAGTTACGCTGGCATAATATGAAGAACTGGTTCAGGGCATCTGTATGTTTATAAACAGGTAGCTTGCTGTTGCTGTCCTGAGAATGGTCGATTCCTGCCTTGACCCAGTCTCGGCAATAATTACTTTGCAGAAACTTATCCCTGAGATACACCCCATCTGATTTCTCCAATACTTCAAAAATATCCTCTGGCTTGCTCACACCGAAATATTCAACTGCAGCTTTGACAGGACCGTAATATGCGAGTTTGCCCCCTGGGCTTAAAACGATGAGGTGAGTGAGAATAGAAAAATTCACCGCATCAATTTTATGGGTGGTCAGGATGACTACATGACCGTTTTCAGCCATGTTTTTCAAGAGCAGCATTACTTCACGGTCGCTGCGAGGGTCAAGACCACTGGTCGGCTCATCCAGAAAATAAAACAAGGGTTCGGTAATCAGTTCCTGTGCCATATTAACTCTTTTGCGCTGACCACCGCTGATTCCCTTTTTCTCAGGAGAACCAATTAAGGTATTTGCCGTCTCCCTAAGATTAAGTGAAATCAAAATCCGGTCTATCTGTTCCAGTCTTTCCCTTTCCGTAATCTGGCTTCCGAGGCGAAGTTTGCTGGTAAAATGCAGAGACTCCCTCACAGTCAATTCACGATGGATGATGTCATCTTGCGGAACGTACCCCATCTGGCCCTGAAACGCCTGCAGGTTGTTATACAGGGATACACCGTTGATTGAAACATGACCTGAACTTGGCTTTAGATAGCCATTTAGCATCATCATCAGTGTCGTTTTTCCGCATCCGGACGGACCAATCAGGCCGACAAATTGACCAGGCTCAAAACAAAGGCTGATGTCATCCACAATCGTCTTTTGGTTTACCCTGAAACTCAGATTCTGGGCAACCAACTGGATTTCAGCACTCCAGTCAGTCAGTACTTTACCAAAAACCCTTTTCAGATCAAGCGGCACACCTCCAACTGTTATCTGGTCGGCTTCACTGATAAGGCTGATTGTTATTTTTCTGCCATTGACAAATGTTCCATTTTTACTATCCAGATCTTCAATCTGCCATGTATTGCCTATTTGTGTCAGTTTTGCATGGTGGCGTGAAACCTTGATGTTCTTGATGACAATATCATTGTCATGTTCTCTGCCAATTGATAGTGTGCTCTTATATGTACCTTTCCAACTTGCAACATTGTTGTCATCCACAGTAACGTTTTTCCGTCCTTGGCTCAGACAGTGGTTAATCACATCGGCAACATCCAACTGAACATTACTGGACAGATATATAGTATCGCCCGGCATGATTTTACTTTCTCTGACTTTCAATCCATTTACATACACACCGTTAGCAGAGTCAAGATCACGTATTCTCATGTCGGCTCCATTGACGGTCAGTTCGCAGTGATGAGAAGATACAGTCATGTCGGAGATGATATAATCATTGTCAAAGGCGCGACCGATAATTATTCTGTTTGCGTCCTTAGTTGTACGCCTGATTTCCCACCCACAGTGAACACAAAAGATAGAATCGTTGTCAATTTGCCTGGAACAATGAGGACAAAGCATAGCTTTCCTTAACCTGTATTATTTTTCTTTTCCCCAATGCTATCACCCATACCCTACCTTCGATAACTATACCTGTTGTTAAGATAGTACCAATATCTTTGGTGCTGAGGTCAGTATCTATATGAAGCGGAAGTTCTGTAGTTCTGAGAGGCTTCACTTTGATATCATAAGTACCGGCAACCTTCGCAATGGTTTTATTTCCGGCAGTAACATTCAGATTGCAAGACTCTATGTTGAATTGAAACATCGATGTATTACTGACGTTTATAATAACGGTTAATTTATCCGGATGAAAGACATTGTCTGGATTGACGCTTTTTATGCTGAATCTGATACTGGTTAGCTTTCGGATATTAAAACCAATAGTAATGAGAACTATTGATATTAAGACAGATACAGCTAAAACCATGACCTGGCTGCGAGATAATCTATATCTCTGCATAGACTTAAACAATCTGGCAGCTTCTAAACTCAGTCTATTGTTGTTCAATATTCTTAATCCGTTCTGCTGTTGATGGATGGGTAGAGACAAAGTCATTCAATTCCTGAATGTTTGCATCCTGCCACTTGGGTTCCTTTTCCTGCAATTTTTTAAAAAAAGAAATAGCGCCTTCTTTCTTATAACCAGCTTTTACCATCAGTTCCACACCTAGTTTATCTGCCTGTCGTTCTTCAATCTTGGAAAAAGGATATTTATAAGTAGAATATGCAACTTGGATGACAGCCCCAAGCGTTGGATCAATTTTTGAAGCCTGATATGAATGTTGGATTCTTTTTATACAATGCTTGAGCTCATTATGGGCAACTTCATGTGCGATAACAAATGCTACTTCATCAACTGTAGATAATCCGTTGAGCAATGCTGTATTGATGAATATTTTGCCACCGGCGACAGCATATGCATTGAAAACATCACTCTTGATTACCGTTGCGTCATAATTGAGAGACTTTCTGTCGCAGTAGTGGGTTATGTTCTGCAGTATTAGGGCAGTATTAAACCTTGCGTATTTTACAGCCTTTGTATCGATCAGTATTTTCTTTTTTAGTTCTATCCCAATCTGGTTTTCTTCCGAATCACTGACGCTTGTCATGTCTAGTAGGACGTTGTCTATTGATTGAACTGTATCCAGACCACTTTGAAATAAATCATCCACCAAATCGCTTTTCAAGCTCATTGGTATAACTAACAATATTAGCGAAATAAATTGAATAATTCGCCCGGATTTCCAGAATTGAATACGCATGACCAGTCTCCATTATTATCTTTTTTAAACACTAATTTTCCTGGTATATTAGAACTGGGGAAAAGCAGAAATGGCTTGTTAAGGTCAAAGCTGAAGTCCACCACATACTCATTTTTTGTATCATTTGTATAGCCCTCATTATTAATATTTATCTTCTTTACCTCATAACCCTCTCCTAGTATTTGTGTTACTGTTTTTTTGAGCATTTCAAACTGCTCCTGTTTCATTTTGCTGAATCTGTTTAAGCAAGAGCACAACACAATGCTAATGAGGCATAACAGTATTATTGAGTAAGTAACTTTATGACTCTTCATTTTTCATCCTTTTTAGTCTTTGCTTTTGATGTGTCTGGTTTTCCAACAGTATTGTTAACACCGGCTGAGCTGTTTAAAGAGCTTCCTTTACCTTCAATTTTAATATCTATGTTGTTGTCAGCAGGTTTGCCCAGTTGCTTTGGATGTACAACAGTACTTTCAGCAGTTGTATTTGCCTTGGTTCTTTGCCAAAGATTATTTATCCTTTGTTTGAAATTAGGATTCAGCGCATACACCAATGACAGCAGAATTAACATTGTAGACAGCAGAATAACATAAATCCAAGGTATTTTCTGCTTTTCTTCATGCGGCTGTGGGGCTTTCTCGCCTATATTGGACTTAACTATCTGCACTGTGATATTATCTTCTCCACCTCTTTGATTTGCCAGTTCGACGAGATTATTGCATGCTTCCTGCGGATCATTGGCAAGTATATTATTGAGTTCATCAGTATTGAAGTAATTATACAACCCGTCAGTGCACATCATGAATACATCAGATTTGTAAATTGAAAAGGGGCCGCTGATATCGGGTTTAGCGTCCTTAGCACCTAGCGCTTTTGTGATAACATTACGCTTGGGGTGCTCGGCTGCCTGTTCAGGGGTCAGAATGCCATTGTCCACCATACCCTGCACAAATGAATGATCCTTACTAAGTTGCTTTGTGATTCCTTTGCGACGAAGATAAAGCCTGCTGTCACCAACTACTGCAAACCAGAAATTTGTCTTGATTATTAGCATTAGAACAACTGTCGTGCCCATATCCTGGGTTTCGGGATTAGCCTGAGCGTGATCAAGAATATTCTTGTGGGCAAAAAGAAGAGCTTGTTCTATTTCGTACCTTGGGTCATAATGACCGCCCAGTTTTTTGAAATGAGCATAGATTGATTCCACTGCAAGTCTTGATGCAATTTCACCGCCGGTATAACCACCCATGCCATCGCAAACAATAATGAGCTGCCCAAAGTTCTCATAGTATCGGCCGTAATAGTCCTGATTTTCTGTTCTGACTCTGCCAACTTCGGACAGATTTCCATACTGAAAATCAGCTTTCATGCTTTTCATATCCGCTCCTATATAATCGTTATATTTCCTTCTTCCGAACCCAGCTTGAATGTGCAGGAATTTTCAATCCTATATATCTGCGTTTTATTACCATCTATGTAAGTGCCATTCAAGGAACCAAGATCTTCGATAACGTAAAAACCATCTACATAGGATATTCTGGCATGGTGAGAGGAAACAGTTTTATCTGCAAACACGATGTTATTGTCACCGGCTCTACCGATGGTGGCTCCTGATTTGTCGATGTTAAACACTTTCCCCTGGTTAGCACCGAATAAGACCTCTAACCTGAGTGTTCCTCTTGCTTGTTCAGATTTGGTTGTTGCAGTTTGGGTTGCCCCTAGAATCATAGTTCTATCTTTGGATGACTCGATAGGTTTGCGCTGTTGCCCTAAGAGAGTACGTTCCTCGAACGGTCCTTGTTGCTGTTGCTGCTTTTCCCTTTCCAGTGCTTCTCTTTTCTGCCGTTCCGCTTCCAACTCACTGTTTTTCCTTGCTTCCAGGCTTCTTATTTCATCCTCTCTAAGTCGTTTTTGTTTCTTATTGTAGTTTAAAATCAGGAAAATTGCTGCTGTTAAAACCACTAAAATACCCGCTATGATAATAAGTAGCAATGGATTGAATTTAGGTTTGGTAGTCTGTGGAGTAGGCGGGTTATAAGCCTGTACCCCAGCCGGAGTTTTGATTTTCGCACTCAGTTCTTGTGAATCCTGATCTGTCTTGACTACTATGCCCAAGTTATGCTCATTGCCATCACCCGCAATACCGACGACCATGTAACTAAGTAGGTTGATATTCATTATTTGACGATATAGCTTTTCGTAATAGTTCTTCAAATCATCAGAGCTGGGTGCGTAGTAATAATTACCGCCAGTGCTTTCAGCCATGCGCTCCAGCGACTGCAGATATATTTCTGTCATTTTGGTGTAGCCGATGGTGAATATTGGGATGCTATTCTTCTTGGCCGCATCTATCACATCATTTTCCTTATATGACCCGGTCGGGTTTTCATCTTTCCCGTCACCCATCAGCACCATGATCTTTCCAGCTCGGTCTTCAACCTTAATCAACTCGTCAAGCGCTTTGTATGAACCGTAATAGAGCGATGTGAAATTTCCCTTGGGAGTAATGTTATTCACGGTGTTTTTCAGCAGTTGTTTAGAATTGGTAAAGTCTGCCAGTAATTGGTAATCGTCAGCGTAAACACTAATTGCGATTTTATCCACAGAACGTATTTTATCTATAAAGGGTAATATCGCTTTTTTGATTGCCTCGATCGGCTCACCGCGCATTGTACCGGAAGCATCTATACACAGCATGATGTATAAACCCTCACCCGTTTTTTCATAAGTTGTAACCTTGAGTGAATCCACTGTCTTAGTGTCGACTGCCAGTTTAAAGTTCTTTTCAGTCAAGTCTTTATACGGTTCATCAGAACTATCAAGTACCTGTAGGGATGTGATGACAAAGGGATAATTTTTAGAATCAGTCTTGATATGCCTAGCTGTCATTGCTGCTGCCATGAGATTTGCCCAAACAAAGAGTGTTGTAATGATGCACAATATCAGTCGCATATTAACCTCCTAAATGACCTTGAGCTTTAAATTAACACAGCCAATCTGGATCATGTCATCATTCTGGATGACTGCTTTATCCTCTATCATCTCTCCGTTGACAAACGTACCGTTTGTCGAGGACATATCCTGTATCGTGATTTTGTTATCCCGGAAGAGGATAATGGCATGTTCATCGGAAACTCCGGGCTGTTGTATCAAGATATCACTGTCAGGGCGGCTGCCAACGCGGTGTCTGCCCACGTATAATTTATAATCGATACCCACAGGATTGATGTCATATGTGACAAGCCAGCCAATTAATTTTCTTAATCCAGCGTGTGGTGCTTGACGGACCCCCTCTTCCGATTGGTTGGAACTAAATATTATCGTTTTGTCAGCTTTGCTGTTGCCTGCACCCTGATTTCTAGGAATCAACTTTGGCGACCCAATATCGACAATTGTTTTGTCTCTGTTATCTTCCCTGTTGTCTACATATGTTTTTACTCCTCCAATGCTCATATCTGCACTGGGGCAAAAGGGACAGGCTGATAATCCTGCATCATAGTTATGACCGTTTTTGCAGGTTTGGTAGCTTTGTTTGAAAGACATGCCGCAACTCTTGCAGAAAGCTGCGTTATTCGGGTTATCCATTCCACATTTAGAGCATTTCATAATAGTCTCCTATAATACTTTATAATTTGTTTCTTGCTAACAAGTTGCAATATTTATTAAGAACTTGTTTTGGAATACTCACCATAAAGTCAAGTCCTAAATGTTGGTGTAAAATCATAACTCATTGTTCAAAGTCCTCTTAAAGACCTGCGGAGCTAAGCGGAGCAGG
>Ga0116202_10002620_pt1 | contig 10803 bp, 10 predicted proteins | sample LakKivw325mmetaG_FD_94479 | JGI IMG/M metagenome (GOLD analysis project Ga0116202, IMG submission 94479) | Anoxic lake water microbial communities from Lake Kivu, Rwanda to study Microbial Dark Matter (Phase II) - Lake Kivu water 325m metaG | ecosystem: Environmental > Aquatic > Freshwater >... | reverse complement strand
TGAGACACAAGGAATCCCAGAAGAAAGGACGGCCACGAACAGATGAATTTGTTAGAATTCGAACAGCTGATGACCGGCGCGAACATGCCCCGCTGCTTGCAGCGGGGTGCGCTGTTTGACTATGGAGAAAGCCCTTCTTTTTGGGCATTTGTATTGGACATATATGATAACATATTACTAAAAATACTCACACTTTATTTATTAGCTACAATATTATGGATGATCTTTAACATTTCTTGGTCAATCAATTTAATCGCATCGGAAAATTATAAACATAATTTAAAATTAAACTTTTTCAAAGCCGATAAGATGGGTGGTATAAGGCCACTGAAAAATTTAGTTTCGTCGCTCTCCGTTTATTATTTTATTTCTATTGTTTTATTTATTATGACTTGGTCATATCCTACTCCTCGTGGTCCCAATGTTTTGCCTTATGAGAGTACGCTTCTTATTATAATTTGGCTTATCGGTGTAGCTTTCTTTATATGGAGCTGGTATACAATCCGAAAACTATTGATTGAAAAATTCGAGGAAGAAGTAAATCATATCAGTGACCTTTGCCAAAATAAAACCCAACAACTTTCGGATGTGGTATCTAAAGATGATCCGAGCGAGATTGAGAAGCACCTAAACCAAATATCAATTGCATTGGACGTGCTCTATAAAGAGAGAGGTAGGATGCTCGAGCTTGGAGCAAGACCGATGGACTTTAAAACTCTTTTTCTTTTCCTAGGTTCATCCCTCTCATCTTTAATATCGATTATCGAGACTCTAACGAGTGAAAAAGATGTCCAAATTATTGGTCTTGTAATACCGTATATTAATCAACTATTGGGGTATTTTAACCATAATATAGTCAACGTATTTTGATCATGAGTGTCTTTCGATTCGTTAGTTTCCGATTTGCAGCTTCATATTCTGGGCTATGTGCCCACGCCTTGATTTAACGCGAAATAATTTCAGGACTCCACAAAGCTAGTACATAAGCTAAATCTTAAATATGATGATAAATAATTACACTTGAGGTAGTTTATGCAGGAATTTAGTAAACCCATCGTAATATCCGTTGTAGCAATATTTTTTATGCTTATGGTTCCATGTGTAGATGCAGGTGATGATGGTTATAGAGAAGCATCTGGGTACACACCATCCACACTTGGTGCTGAAGTGCCATGCTTTTTAGTGGAGGACGGTTGTAGCGGTGATGGACCTCGCATGTCCATGTCGGAATTAGCCTTTTTCGATAATTTCAATGGCGGGCACTTAGATTCTGACTGGGACCTCGATGACGAATGGTCTGTCCGGGATCATTCCCTTAGGGGATTGGGCCATTCATCTGCGGACCTGATGAACAACGATGTGAGCAATTTTGATTTTCGTGCCGATTTCAAGAGAAATCGGGGAGGTATCCATTTCAATTTCAGGTTGACTCATCCCCGAGACGGCCTACACAGATATTACGTAGACGTTAGCGAGAACGAACTCTCATTGAAAAAGCAATTGGGACAAGGTAACTTCATTATTATGGTTGTTTCGGAATTGAATTATCCAGATTGGGAGAGATGGCACGAGATAGAAATTGAAGCAGACGGGGGAAACATCAGGGTTTATCTCAATGGTCACAAATGTATTTGCTACAAAGACCCCAATCCCATCAACAGTGGTCGCATATCTTTTGAGGTGCTGCCGGATTCAGAGTTCTTAATCGACGACGTCACCATTTACCGATAGTAGTTATAAAAATACCCTTAACCTACGACCACATGCGTCAGAATACCAACCCGATCCCAGGGCGCCCCTCCCCTACGGGCGCCCCTTGGATTTTTACCCCCGCTTCCCCGCCCGCTCCCTCATCGCCCGAACGAAGGCCAGGAACGGGGGCGATGGGCGGCCGGGCCTCGACTTCATCTCGGGGTGGAACTGGGTCGAGAAGAAGAACGTGTGGCCGGAGATCTCGGCGATCTCCATCCGGTTCCTGTTCTTGCCGGAGAAGATCATCCCCTTCTCCTCGATCCTGGGGATGTAGTCGGGGTTCACCTCGTAGCGGTGGCGGTGCCGCTCGATTATCTTGAGGGACCCGTAGATCTTCTCGGCGAGGGTCCCCGCCCGGAGCTGTGCCTCGTAGTCTCCGAGGCGCATCGTCGCCCCCATATCCTCGACCCCCTCCTGCTCCGGAAGGATGGTGATGACGGGGTGGGGGGTCGCGCCGAACTCGGTGGAGCTGGCGCCGTCCAGGCCCAGGACGTTCTTCGCGAACTCGACGACCGCAAGCTGCATCCCAAAGCAGATCCCCAAATAGGGGATGCCGTTCTCGCGGGCGTACCTGATCGCCTCCATCTTGCCACCGGTGCCCCGGGCGCCGAATCCTCCGGGGACGAGGATCCCGTCGAACTCCCGCAGGAGCTCCGCCGCTCCCGCTGGGCTCTTCTCCAGCTCCTCGGCGTCGATCCAGGAGATCCTCGGCCAGGCGCCCGCCTCGATCCCGGCGTGCTTCAGCGCCTCCCGGATCGATAGGTAAGTATCCTCCATGTGGGTCGTCCCCTGCGACCCAGCGGTGTACTTGCCGACGATCGCCATCTTCACCGATTCCCTGATCGAGACCATCTTCTCGATCAGCTCCACCCAGTCGGTCCTGTGCTCCAGAGGATATAGCCGGAGCATCTTCATCAGGTAGAGGGGGGTCCTCTGCTCCTCCAGGAGGAGGGGGACCTTGTATACGTCGTCGACGTCGTGGTTGGAGACGACCCCCTCCACCGGGACGTCGCAGAATAGGGAGATCTTCGACTTCGTCTCGTCCCGCAGCGGCCTTGTGCACCGGACGGCGACGATGTCGGGCTGGAGGCCCAGGGCCCTCATCTCCTTGACGCTGTGCTGGGTCGGCTTCGTCTTCTGCTCGCCGTCGGTCGTCGTCGGAGCCAGGGTGACGTGGACGAAGGCGATGTTTCCCATCTCCTCGTTCCGAAGCTGCCTCATCGCCTCGAGGAAAGGCATCCCCTCGATGTCGCCGACGGTCCCGCCGACCTCGATGACGCAGACGTCGCAGCCGCTCTCCCGCGCGACGCTCCGGATCCTCTCTTTGATCTCGTTTGTTATGTGGGGGATGATCTGGACGGTCTTACCAAGATACTCGCCCCGCCGCTCCTTCTCGATGACGGTCTTGTAGACCTTTCCGGTGGTGATGTTGTGGTCGCGGGTCAGCTCCACGTCCAAAAATCGCTCGTAGTTTCCGAGGTCCAGGTCCACCTCGCCCCCGTCCTTGAGGACGAAGACCTCGCCGTGCTGGAAGGGGCTCATCAGCCCCGCGTCGATGTTTATGTAGGGGTCGATCTTGATGGCGGTGACCTTGTAGCCCCTCTCCATCAACATCCGACCGATGGAGGCGGCGGTGATCCCCTTCCCCAGGCCGCTCATCACCCCGCCCGTAACGACGATGTATCTTGCGCTTATCACGTATCCGGGAAGGGGCTATGTCCCTAGATAAGATTGGCGATCAGAATAAAAGGGAATTGAAAGAGAGACTTCGAGCCTTGACTAAGAGGACATCTCCTCCCGCAGGTCAGGAGGGAGCATGTTCGGTATCCCGTCCTCGATGGGGTAGCACTCGCCGCAGCTCTTGCAGCATAGTCTGCCGCTCAAAATCTCGCCATCCTTCTCCTCGAAGACCTCCAGGTCCAGATCGCCCTTGCACATCGGGCAGGCCAGAATCTCCATCAGATCGCGCTTCATGCTCTTATCACCATATCGATCCGTTAAAAAAGTTGGCTTCAGCGGAAGAGGAGACCTTTGGCGTTCTCGGACAGAATGAGCCTCTTCTCCCGATCCGATAGGTCCATCTCCCCGACGAACTCGACCTCCTCCGCCTGGTCTGTCCAGGGGTAGTCGGTACCGAATAGCACCCGATCAGCGCCGATCTCGGAGATCAGGTCGCATGCCTCCTCTGAAGCCAAACTAGGTGAGATGTAGGCGGTGTCGAAGAAGACGTTATCCCCGGCCGGGATGAGGTGCTCCCTGACTCCGGACCACATCTCCCACCCGCCGAGGTGCGCGAGGACGACGACGAGGTCGGGATGCCGCTCCGCCATCCGGGCGAAGCGGTCGGGCGTCCCGAAGAACTCCGGCAGGTCCTCGGGGACCTTCCCGGCGTGGAGGAGGAGGACCATCCCCCGCTCTTCCACCCCCTCATAGAGCCGGTCGCACCGAGGGTCGTCGGGGTAAAATCCCTGGAGGAAGGGGACGGCCTTGACTCCCCGGACCCCGGCCGCGAGGAGCCGATCCAGCTCCGCTTCCAGATCCGGCTGGAAGGGGTGGATCGCCCCGAAGGGGACGAGGCCATCGCCGTCAGCGGCCGCGATGAAGAAGTCGTTCGTCGGCGCGACGTGCTTTGGCAGCGGCGCAAGGGGCAGGATGACGGATTTTTCGACGCCAGCTTTCGCCATAGAATCCCGGAGGTCTGAGACGGTCCCAAGCCCCGGAACCCTCACCCCCATCCTCCTCTTGACGGAGTCGATCGCCTTCGGCGCCATATCGTCGGTGTAAATGTGAGCGTGAAAGTCGATTACCACGATCGGAAGACTCCCCTGAAATAGATAAAATTTCGCCCCGTCGACGGGAGAACTCGACCTAGATCATCCCCATCTCCGAGAGCCTCTCGGGGAGGTAGACCCTCGTCACGAAGTCGAGCCCCTTCCCGGCGAAGGCCTGCTGCTCAGCCTTCTTCGAGAGCTTGATCTGGAGCTGGATCTGCTCCTTCCAGTAGTCGGTCGCAAACCTCGGGTCGGCGAGCTCGCTTCTCAGGGCCTGAAGGTCCTGATCGGTGAGCTTGTCAGTGGAGAGGTCGTAGTTGACGATGTCCGTCGGCTGGACCCCCAGGAACTGGGCGGCGGGCGTCACGAGATAGTCGGAGAGGTAGGCGCTCTTGATGGCTCCGTAGGCGACGGAGGCGAAGATCCGATAAGACCAGGGGTCGCCGTCGGTGAAGATGACGACCGGGAGGCCGAGCTCCTCGTTCAGCCTCTTGATCAGCCGGCGCGTCGACCGGGCGGGCTGGCCCTTCAGGTGGACGAGGATCGCGTCGTGCTCCTGGTCGAAGCCGTTCTCGATCAATCGGGCGTGCATCCCGCCCGTCTCGATCGCGACGACGAACTTGGCGTCGTGTTCCTCAAATTCCACGTTGTCGACGTTGAAGGGGATCTGGTATCCTGCCTCGCCGACGTCCTCCTGGCAGTGGATCGTCCTCTCCCCCCGCCGGGTCTTCTCGCTGATGGTGAGGGGGCCGAAGACGGTGGCCCCGTCCTCCTCGGGCCTGACGTGAAAGTCCTCCCTGAGGAGAGCCGTCAGGATCTCCAGGTCCTCGACGAGCCGGTCGCTCTCGGCCTGCTCCCCGAACTTGGCAACATCCCAGTTCTCGGAGATGTAGTAGATCTCTCTCAGGGTGGAGCCCCGGTTCTGGAGGAGGTGCTCTTTGATAAGAAGCTCGACGAGGTAGGCGGTCTTGAGGACGGATTTGGCGCCCCGGACGGTCTTGGCGGACCGGACGCTCTCCTGATCGCCGTAGACCCAGATCTTCCCCTCCTGGTCGTACTCCAGGTTGCTCTTCGTCCTGCTGGGGAGGGCGAGGTGAGGGACGATCCCTCTCTGAAACTGGTCGTAGAGCGTCTCCGCGAGGCCTAAAAGCCTCTTCCTCGTCGCCTCTGCATCCTTCAATTAACCCACCACCACCGCTCCGCTGACAAGCTCCGCTGGAATCCCCTCGACGACGGGCTCGGAGAAACAGACCCCCTCCGAGGGGACGGTGTACCTGATCATCTGCCTCTCTCCGGGCCGAAGAGATACCTTCCAGAGGTGGTCGTACCCGTCCCCGAGGGCGATCACCCTCGCCTGGGGCTCCACGGCCTTCGCCTCCACTGAGACCGTCTCGTGGAGCTTGAAGGCCCGAGCGGCATCGCCGTAGTTTGCGACCTCCAGGGTCACCTGGGCCTCGCCGTTCTCGGAGACGACCGACCTTTTGACGAGGAGGTTTCCCATGATCTTGGCGACGACGGGGTTGATGTCCGGCTCTTCCTTTTCGAGAAGCTCCGCCAGCTTCTTTGAGATCCGGGGAAGGAGCTTTCTTATGATCTCCTCCTTCTCCTTCCTCTCCGAGAGGGCGCTCTTCTTCGAGAGGTACCTCCGGAGCTTCCGCCCCACCTCCTTCAGCCCCAGCTCCACCTCGGCCACGATCTCGGGGACGTCGGCGACGGCGTCCTTCGACTCGGAGGTGAAGGGTATGTTCGTCGAGGCGATGTGGACGAGGATGGCGGCGGGCCCCGTGGGAACTCCGCCCCCGGGCTGGCTGAGGGAGTAGGCCTTCCAGGATATGTTCTCGATGGCGTGGGTTATGGCGCAGCCCCCCTGCTGGTATAGGAGGGGGACCCGGTTTGCAAACCTCAAGACGTCGACCTTGGCGTCGGCCTTAAGCTCGCCGCCGTAGGCGAGCCCCACCTCCACCTGGAAGGGGTTTCCGGAGTAGACCGAGACGGGCCGGGTTGTTGTGGCGATGTAGTCGACCCGATACTCCTTATCGAGGCCCGCCCTTATCAGCTCCTCCCCTATGGGGGAGAGGCAGTCGGTGGGGGGGGACTTCAGCCTCATCTCTTTGAAGGCGGCCAAAAGGCGGGTGGCCTCGGCGTGGGTCAAGTCCTGGGGGGCCATCTCGGGGTCGAGCTCCGCCCGATCGCAGATCTCCGATGAGATGATCGCCCCGACGCTGGAGAAGGATCCCGAAAGGAAGCTTTTCAGCTTCTTCTTCTCTGTGTACCGGAGCATCTTGATGAGGCCGCCAAGCTCCATCCCCCAGGGGTGGGGCTTGATCTCGTAGGAGGACCTCGGCATCTTGTCTGTCGCCCTCTCGAAGACCTCCATCTTCCCGTCCGGCTCGACGAGGGTGATCCGGGCGTGGGGGTTCACTATCGCCACGCTCTTCAAATAGCCGTAGATCGACTGCCTCCGGCTCCGGACGTAGGACCCCTCCAGCTCCAGCTCCACCCGGGTTCCGTGGGGCCGATCCCACTCCGTCTCTTCGGCGTTCAGGATCTCGGGCTCGTTGGTGGCGGTGTTGATCATCAGCTCCCATCGGCCGGCCTTGTGGCTGGGCCCGATCTTGGTGGTGACCGCCGTCGGCCGTCCCGTGGTGAGCTGGGAGTAGAGGACGCCGGCGGAGATGCCGATCCCCTGCTGGCCCCGGCTCTGCTTCAGGGCGTGAAACCTCGATCCGTAGAGGAGCTTGGCGAAGACCCTCGGGACCTCAGACCCCACGATGCCGGGTCCGTTATCTTCCACCACCACCCGGAACCCCTCCCCCCGTCTCACGATCTGGACGAAGATGTCCGGGAGGATGTCAGACTCCTCGCAGGCGTCAAGAGAGTTGTCCACCGCCTCCTTGACGGTGGTGATCAGCGCCCTCGGCGCCGAGTCGAAGCCCAGGATCTGGCGGTTCTTCTCGAAAAATTCGGCTACGGAGATGGCCTTCTGGTGCTTGGCCAGCTCCTCTGCTATCTCCATATCAGAAAAGAGGAGGGAGCTTTAGAGCTCTGCCCCCACCACCGTCTGGGTCGCGGTCACGTTGTGAATCTCACGGATGGTGTCCACCAGCCGGTTTAGGACGGATAGCCCCTCCACCTCTAAAACCACCACGAAGTCGTACTCGCCGAAGACGTGATAGACGTCCTTGATCCCCTCGATCTCTTTCAGGGCGTTGTAAACGGACCTCTCCTGTCCCGGCACCACCTTGACCATCATCACTCCGATCACCATATTCTATCACCACCTAATATAAACCCGGACATATTATATAAACTTTTCAGGGCATCTTTCTGCTCGTCCGTTTCCGGTCTCACCGCTCTCTCCTCTTCTTGGGGGATGCCTTTTCGCGTCCGCCGAAGAAGACCTCCTCTTCCTCGATCCCCTCGACGTCCTCAGGCCCTTCCTCTTCTTCGAATGTGAAATGCTCTTCCAGCTCCTCAACGTCGCCGATCTCCTCCTCCGGCCCGCCGACGGAGGACTCTTCCTCCCATACTGGCCCGGCCCTTCCGGACCCGGCCTTCCGCTTTTCGGCTTTGGGCTTCGCAGCCTCGATCCTCGGCTCGGAGATCTCCCCTTTGAGGGCAAAAAGGGCCCTCACCACCATCTGCCGATACCTCTCCAGGTCCGGCGAGTAGTGGAGGTGGGCCTTTCCGATGTCTGCCATCTCCGCCGGGGACGAGGGCTTTTTGAGGAGCTCGTCGCCGCTGGAGAAGGCGTCGGCCCCCCCCATCTCCAGGAAGGCCTTGAAGGCCTCGATCCGGTCCAGGGTTCTCGCCGCCGACTCCAGGAGCCAGCGGTCCCTCGTCTCGGCGTCGACCTTCTGGACCGACTCTGCCCGGACCGATATCAGCCTCTTTCCGTCCTCGGTCTCGTAGACGCTGGGCTTTCCGACGACGGCGACGAAGGCCGGAGGCTCGGTCGCCGAGAGGGCCTGGGCGGCGTCGGGCTGGTACTGGCCGGCGTAGACGAAGATGCTCCCCGTGGGGTCGGCGACCCTCCCCCGCCAGTACTCGACGTCGTCGCCGAGGTTGTCCTTCTCGGTGAGGGTTCCCACCAGAAGGACCCGGTTGCACCGCGCCCCCGTGGGCGTGATCAGGTAAAGGGGGGCGTACTGGTCCTCGTTCTCCCGAAAGGAGAGGTCGGAGTCGCGAAGCTCCTGAGCGAATACCCTTCGAGCCACCTCTCTTGCAAAGCCGGCCATCTCAGATCACCTCCTCTGCCCTCGCCGCCAGGAGGTCGGCCTCCTCCGCGGCCACGGGAGGAACGGGTGAGATCGTCTCGACGAGGATGTACCGATCGACGGTCGGACCGGAGACGGTGAAGTACCTTCCGAGAAGCCTTTCGCCGATCATCCCCCTCACCACCTCGTGGTCGAGGGCCTCCATGGCCATCGTCTTCGCCTCTTCCATGCTGATCCCCACCAGGCTCTCAGTCCTCTCCCGGTTGATCAGGACCCCCTGGACCTTCAGGCCGTCGTCCAGGACCGCCTTGATCCGGAGGTCGTAGGTACCCTCCTGCTTCCCGTGCTCCCCACAGACCCCCTTCGTCAGCATCCTCCTGCAGACGGGACAGCGCTTGATCAGCCCCGACCCCTTCTGGACGTCGACGATCGCCCCGGTGAACTTCGCCTCCTGGGGGCTCGCCTCGATCGCCTCTTCCAGGGGCTCAAATTCGCTGGTCCTGTTCAGCTTGACGCTGAACCTCCCCTCAAACTCGTCGGTGACGACGTTCTTGAAGAGGTAGCTTTCGCCCTCCACCAGGTCCGGAAGATCCGACTTCGCCCACTTGACGAACTTGATCACCCCGGAGTCGTCGCCGATGAGCCCCGTCTGGGATATCGTCTCGCTCGTCGGGTCCCAGAGCTGGACCACCTTCGCCCGGAGGTTGATCCACCGGGCGGGCTCTGCAATCTCTGCGATCTTCATCTCCTGGACCTGCCCCCCTGCGGGGGCATCGGCGGCGACCACCTCGCTGGCCAGCTTCTCGATCCCGCTCGTCCTGTTCAGCTTGACGCTGAACCTGCCACCGAACTCGTCGGTGACGACGTTCTTGAAGTGGTAGCTTTTGCCGAGCTCCAGCTCCTGAAGATCCGACTTCGCCCACTTGACGAACTTGATCGTCCCCGTCTCGTCCCCGATGAGCCCCGTCTGGGAGATGGCGCTGCTCGTCGGCTCCCAGAGCTCCACCACCTTCGCCTCCAGGTCGATCCATCGGCCGGGACTGTTGATCTCGCCGACCTTCAGGCTCTCGGTCTTCCTGGCGACGAAGGACGCCGGCGCGATGCCGTGCTCTTTGAGAAAATAGTTGACGACGGACCGGGTCGCCTCGGCCTCGGGGACCCCGAACTTCTCCACCAAGAGCCTCATGCGGCTCTCGACCTCGTCTGCGGGAACCTCCACCTTCTGGTCCCGCAGCCGAGCCAAAATCTGATCTACGGCTGCTTTCATGGTATTTGACCTCCAGTTTTTAATAGAGAGGCGATACTCAAAACGCCTTCATTGTAGATAAACTTACTTCCGGCGGGGCGAAAGTAATATTGGACCCGGGCGGAATAGGGGGTATCGGAATGAAGATCACGACCTGGTTTGGATCCATAGACGCCGAATCCGGGGAGGCCTCCCTCGGCGGAAGGTCTGACGAGATGGCAGACCGTCTTATGGAGATGGCGAGCTCGCGGGATGCGACGGTTTGGGCCAAAGGCGGGGAGGCCTTCCAGCCCGACCTTCGCGCCATCGCCCTGGCGGCGGGCCTATTCCGGGACGACTCAGAGTACAACGCCGCCCTCCGATCGGTGGCCCTGGACCTGGTGAGGATGAAGCTCCGGGCCTCGGCCGGAGCCGAGGCGGAGCTCCTCCAGACGATCGAGGCCCTCGACGACCTGAACGAGGCGGTGAACCGGCTGGAGGAGAGGCTCTACGAGTGGTCCCGCCTCTCCGACGACCGCCGCCTCCGGGGGAGAGCCCTCGCCGAAGCCCTCGCCGGAGAGGAGGAGTCGATGGGGATTCTTGCCCGAGCCGTCCTCGATCTCCGCGATGCGCGCGAGTCGGTCCAAAAAAGCCTTGAGACGGCGACGGCCTCTATCGCACCGAACCTCTCAAACCTCGCCGGGCCGCTCCTGGCGGCGCGAATGATATCGCGAGCCGGTGGGCTATCGCGCCTCTCGGAGATGCCGGCCTCGGCGATCCAGGTGATGGGGGCGGAGAAGGCCCTCTTCAAGCACCTCCGGGGAAAGGCGCCTTCGCC
>Ga0116202_10002619_pt1 | contig 10804 bp, 8 predicted proteins | sample LakKivw325mmetaG_FD_94479 | JGI IMG/M metagenome (GOLD analysis project Ga0116202, IMG submission 94479) | Anoxic lake water microbial communities from Lake Kivu, Rwanda to study Microbial Dark Matter (Phase II) - Lake Kivu water 325m metaG | ecosystem: Environmental > Aquatic > Freshwater >... | reverse complement strand
TCCCGTGCCTGCCACTCCCCCAAGAACCTCTGCCACGCCGAAAACGGTTCCTGAGCGGAGCCGAAAGGCTGAGACGCCCAAGATACCGAAACCCAAGCCTGCCGCAAAGCCGCCGACACCTGATATCCCTGCAAAGAAGCCCGCGCCCAAGCGGGTGCTTACGGTGCAACTTGAGGCGGCGGAGCAGCCGGCGAGCGACAAGACCTATCGCTTCGACACTCGTTCCGGCGCCGACCAGTCAACGCAGTCCATAGTCACGGTTGAAAAGCAGATGAAGGCTCTTGGAGAACGCTCCAGCTTCGAGCCAGACACAGTGAAGGTGTCCTCGGACTCACAGATACCAGTGCTAACGTTTCGCACGGGCTCCGCACCCAACCTGGACCGTACGGACGCGCTGATAATGGTGACGGAGGACGATCTCAGTCTAAACGGCGCCCAGGCCCTGTGCAGGGCTATGTCCGCCGTTTCACGCGGGCGGATAGAAACACCAGGACACGTGAGCATCCGGATAGCGCCGCTTCCTTCCAGATCGAGACCCGCGGGAGAGGAATACAAGAACGAGTCGTCACTCCTCAAGTCGCTGCTTGTAACCAGCTACCGACCAAGACTGGTGCTGCAAATCGCGATGGGGGCCGGAAACGATGATATCGCCCTGTCGGGCGACGCCGCTCTGTGTGAGACTGTCCGCGCGGCCATTCTGGAGTTCGCTAACAAACGCCCACATTCGCTGCCAGCGCTTTCTCCGCCTGACAAGACGCAACCCGGCACATCCGGAACTTGCGCAATATCCTTGAACCTGGTGTCAGGTTCAAGGTATGCCCCTATCGAATCGGCCGTCAGGATAGTGCTGCAGTCTGCGGCTTCGACGCAAGGCCCCTAAACGCCAGCACGCATAGCACACTCACAATTGTCACCATAACAAACACGGCAGGCAGGCCAAGAGCCTTTCCAACAGGACCGCTCGCCATGGTGGCTATCAGGCCCCCGAACGTCGCCGAGGAGGCCTGCATGCCAAAAGCCCTCCCGCGAAACGACTCCTCCACTCGGGTGGCGATCAGGGAAGCCGAGGCGGAGTATACTGCGGATAGGAAGACCGAGGTCAGGAAATACAGGATCGCCAGCACCCAGACCGAGTGAGCGAAAAGCAATATGCTGACACCTGCGCCTGCCCCAATCATCCCAACGATGATCGCGCGTTCGTGAGTGCGCCTGACCGCGTAGGAAGCCCAGGGATGAGCAGTTGTGAACATGGCTGCGGCGGGAATAGCAAGCACTAACCCGACCAGCACCCCTTGTCCGCGAGCATCAACTCCCAGACTCACCAGATACAGCGGCAGCACGACCGTCATTGCCAGCACGAAGAAACCCGTCATGGCGTTGGCCACCATCATCGCGGCCAAAAGCGGCGACCGCAGGGAAGTCCGGAAGTCCGCCAGCAGAGAGGTCGGCTTGTCGATCTGTGATTTGTTTCTTTCCTGGACAAGGGCCAGCACGAGCAATACGGAAACGAACACCGCAAGCGCCGATACCTTCATCGAGGCTCGGTAGCCGAACCATGCCGCCAGGAACCCTCCTACAGCGGGCCCGATTATCTGACCTGCCGCACTGCAGGTCTGAGCCGTGGCGACGTATCTGGATACCATCGCTCGCGGAGTGTTGGTCGCTATGATCGAGATGGAGCCTGGTATGAACCCGGTCAGTGCACCATTCAGAAACCTGAGAGCCGCCAACTGCCAGGGCGTCTGGCAGTAGCTCATGCCGAAGTAGATTGCGCACAGACACAGACCTGCGCGCATAGTCATCATCTTTCTTCCGTACCGATCGCCAATTTTGCCCCACATCGGCATACACACGATGCTGGCCAGACACTGCGCAAAGAATATCCGGGAACTCCATCCGATCAGGTTCTCTTCGGCAACTCCAAGCTCTCGCAGATAGAGCGGCAGGAATGGGACTATCTGAGTCCAACTGAGTGCGGCGATGAAGATGGTGAAGGAAAGAACGTATATGTTGCGGCGATAGAAATGCATGCGACGAGGACCCCTGCGCTTCATTATACCAGTTCGCGCAACCTCGTGCCCAGTTGCCTGTGGATGACCGCGGCACTGTGATGCGCTTGACCGAGCAGTTCCCGTATGCCATAATGTTGCCAGTCCAACGACGGGCCAACTAACCGAAGATATGTTCAGACGCAAATTGCACATAATCACACATCTGGCCGCATCGCTGATCGGAATATGCGTTCTGCCCGGTCTGGTACTTGCGGGCGAAATACACGATCTTGCTGTGAGCGGGTCAACTCAGGCAGTTGCAAACGTTCTGGCTGAGCGGCCGCTCCAGGTGAACGCGCTCAATGACCTGCGTCAGACTCCGCTGCATTGTGCCGGCGGGGCCGGTATGGTTGATTCGGCAAAGCTGCTCATTGCCCGTGGCGCCCTCGTCAACGCACGAGCAGCCGACGGAAGGTCACCGCTGCACCTTGCTGTGGAGTCGGGTTCGCTGGAGATAGTGAGCCTGCTTCTTGAGAGCGGCGCCCGGGTAAACTCAATGGATGTCCGGCGGCGAACGCCGCTCGCCATCGCTCGTGCCTGGGGCCGCACTGCCATCGCTGATCTGCTGTTATCAAACGGCGGAGAAGACGAAAATGCCTCGACCAACGCTGGCGGAGGATCTGTGCGCCACTTCCGAATGACCGTGAGCGGGTGTCCGGTGGACGCCGTTTACGCCAACCTGGACAACCGTTCGGTGAGACTGACCTCGGCCATTCCTGAATCTGGACTCGGGTCTCTGGAGTCGTTCGGTTCCTTTGTGCGACGCCTTCAGCCCACCGCCGCGATCAACGGCACTTTCTTCTGCCGCAACAGCAAACTTCCGATCGGAGACATCGTAATCGCCGGAAATCTGGCACACGCTGGCGGTACGGGCACCGCAATGTGCATTACCGCGGACAACAGAGTATGCTTCCGAACACCAGCCAGATGGGTTCGGCAAGACTGGAGCGGATTTGAGACGGTGATCTGCGCCGGTCCGCGCCTGGTTGCCAACGGCCGCGTGGTTCTGAACGCACGCAGTGAAGGATTCCGCGATCCACACGTCCTTGGCACTGCCAGGCGAACCGCCGTCGGTCTTACGTACATGAACAGGTTACTTCTCCTGACGACGAGAAAACCTTGTACACTGACCAAGCTGGCCTACATAATGAAGACTCTTGGCTGCACGGACGCGATCAACTTTGACGGAGGATCTTCGTCAGCCTTATACTATCGCGGAAAGGCCATAATCAAACCATCCTCTGCGCTAGCCAACGTCCTGCTGGTCTACGATTAGGAGAACTCTTTCTATGTTGCAGCGCGACGCAGGCGATCGCATCATACTTCTCTCGCTGATCATTCTGGCGATTGCGGGATTTCTGCTCGTGTGGACCAGCACACAGAGGTTCGGCCCCGGAATGTCTCCCGATGCTCTGGTCTACCTTAGCGGCGCAAAGAACGTCGCGGCGGGCAACGGATTCGTCATGCTAGACCCTTCCGTTCCCTCAGGCTGCGCTCAGGACAATCGGAACGGTAGCGGAGCGCTTCCACGCGCTCCCATGGGCTCAGAAGGAGCGACTACGCTCGGCACAGGTGCCAAACCGATCGTCATCTGGGCACCATTCTTCGCACACGCTATCGCAGGAGTCAGCCTGACTGGCCTGGATCTGTTCACATCCACGCGTCTGATCAACTCGGCTGCGTTTGCCTTTCTGATACTCACCTGCGGATTGTGGATAAGACGCACCGTCACCCACCGGATACTGGCAGTCCCAGGAGCAGCTTCAGTGTTGCTGGCTAAACCTCTCATCTACACAGCCTCGTTCGTCTGGAGCGAGGTCTTGTTTCTCCTCTTTATGGTGCTGTTTCTGATAGAAATCAGCAATTGCATCAGGCGCCCCACCATCTCCAACATCGTTGCGGCGGGAGTTTTGGGCGGCATAATGTTCCTTACACGCTATGCCGGCTCAACGATTGTGGCCGGGGGAGCGCTCTCGCTTCTTGTTTTGAGCTCCCAGCAACTTGGAAAGCGAGTGCGTGATCTGGTAGTGTTCTGTGTCGCGTGTGCAGCCGTGGCTGTGCCGTGGTTGGCCAGAAACTACTTGCTTGCCCATACCATTACGGGCGAACGACACCCGTCCCAAGTACCGTTGGCGCAGAATGCCATTTCTGCGTGGAACACTATGGTCAGTTGGCAGTTGCCGTCCACACTGCCGCTCGATCTACGGCGGGTTGTGTTCTTTGGAGTCTGCCTGGCTATTGGATGGGCGGTGGTGCAAGCTCTACGCAGAAGAGGCTCAGAACAGCAAGATTCCAATGCGCCCGCTGTCGCGGCGATAGTTCTGCTGGTCTTTGTGCCTCTGCTCGTTCTCTCGGCCTCAAAGGTGGCCACAGACCTTCTGCAGGACAGGCTGCTCAGCCCGGCTTATGTGTTGATGGCGCTGCTGGGAACCGTGGCGCTTGACCGTGCGGTATCGTCTGTCTCGCCGGAATCACGACGAAAGCCGGCGTTGCTGATCGCGGCGGCAGCATTCTGTGTGTGGCTCGTCTTTCCAATGCATACGGCGTATCTGGTCTGGACTCAGTACAGGCTGAGCGGCCCGGGCAGGTATCTGAAAGCTGCGTGGACGGACGCAGAGTTTGCACGGCAGGTCGGATCCCTGCCGGCCGGTTCGCTTCTTATAAGCAACTCACCGGAGGCCGTATTCATAACCAGCGAGAGGCGGGCCGTGGTCAGCACACATACTTCCCGAATTGCAGTCTATGAAGGGCTTCCGCCCGGGGTCTTCAAATTCGCGGAACTGATCGCGGAGTGTAAGTCTGGCTACCTTATCTGGTATAATGACGATGGATACAGGAAGTATCTGCATACTATCGACGATCTCGCCGCGGTGGCCAACTTCGCACCGGTATACGAGAATGAGTCCGGTACCGTATACTCGATTTCACCGATAACCTCGACAAAAGGAGAACCTGCCGAGAATTGAACCCGACTACACGCAACATCATCTCAGTACTTGCGATATACCTATTCTTGACAACCGCCGCCAGCGGGGCGGTGTCGTCGCGCCAGTCCTCACCAGCCCGCATACCAGCGTCGGATGATCCGATACGGATGCTGACTACATCTGCTAATCCGAGTCCTTTCCGATTGTCCGGCAGTATCGTGGCTTCAGTGCCGAGTGTCCTGCAAACCAAGAGCACTGATGCGCTTTGGGCCAGAAACCTTGGGCTGTTTATGAACCGGGGAAACGAGTCGGACAACGCTGTCGCGCTGACTTTCGACGACGGCCCCCACCCCATCTTCACACCCCGTCTGCTTGCCATTCTGCGAAAGTATGACGTGCGTGCAACGTTCTTTGTTGTCGGGAAGCTGGCAGAGAAGCACCCCGATTTGATCCGCCAGATCTATGAGGACGGTCATGTGATAGGCAATCACTCCTATTCACACCCAAATCTGAACACGCTAACGGAGGCCGAGGTCTACGCAGAGTGGGAACTCACCAGCCGGATCATAGAGTCAATCACAGGAGAACGAGTCCGGTACTGCAGACCTCCCGGAGGCCACTACAACGACGCCGTCCTGCGGGCTGCAGTGGATGCCGGACTGCGAGTCGTCTGGTTCACCACAAACACGGCAGACTACAAGCGCCCCGCCACCACAACTATCGTCAACAAAGCGATGCCGGGTGCTCAGAACGGTAGTATCATTCTTCTTCATACGGGAGTTCAGCAGACTATAGAGGCACTCCCCTTAATCATCAGAGCATTTCGCGGTCTCGGTCTGGAATTCAGTACAGTAGATGAACTACAGCCGCCCTACAACTAGCATACTCTTTGCGCTTATTTGGAGTGTGTTTCTCATCTGGCTGGGAGCCGAAGCCACCGCCGCGGTTGAGATCTACCGCATCCGCATTGAGAACAAGCCCCGAGGACTGGTGCAGATCAGCGTGGATGCGGGTAGAAGCTACAAGACTGTAGGCATGGTGACGTCACCTGCCAACTCACGCGCTATAGGTTTTCCAGCGTCATCCTATACTCCAGAGGGCACTGTTGCCGCGACAAGCATACAGGGCATTAGAGTCAAGGTAGGCAGCTTCGTCGAGGCTAAGGGCAAGGCTCAGATGCCGCTCATATTCAGCATCTCACCGGCGGAGTTCAGCGGATTCCCGGAGTTCATATTCGGTGAAAAACCCAAGTCCTCGACAATCCACACAGACATCTTTGCTGGCCAGACCATCTTCCGGAACCAGGCGCCGTTTGTCGGAAACGCGGTCATGCTGGAATCTGACCTTGGCCTGTCGGCCCTTCCTGACGACTACACCCCTCGGGCAAGAGCGGTGTTTGTGATAATTGTGCGCAGTCCCGAAAACCCGCTGTCTTCGGTGGTTTTCGAAAACAAAGCAGGCGGCAGCGTCACCGCCGCATATCTGGACGGAACAACCCGTGTGCTGGCTCGTGTCGTGAGAGAAGTCACAGGCATCGGGCGGTATGACGGAACCACGTACACAGGCGTGGGAGCGATCAACACAAACCATGGGGGCGTGATAACATTCTCTACTGCGCCTGTCTGTCCACCCGGCACCCCCGACCGCGGCTCAAAGGAGACACGCGGCGGATTCATGGTGCAGCCATATCATCACTACAACGAGCAGCGAGAGAGCCGCACACAAGTAATGGTCATCCGAGATACCGCAAATGGGCCAGGCCCCGGGCTTGAAGGCACTTCGCCTCTGTTCCTGGGACATTTCAACCTGTTCAGATATGAGAAGGCGCCGGAACTATCATACAGGGTGCAGTTCAGTATCGACGATGGCGACTGGGAAGACCCGCCTGCGATAGTCGGCCGCATCGACGACGCGCTAACCTCCAGTGGTCTGAACCACGTCTTCTCGTCCGCGGGAAGTACAAGACGATGCACCAAAGGACTTACAGCCTTTCGGGTCCTTTGCCCCCAGACAAACCTTGATCATCTGGTCTCGGACATCGACGCCCACGTGCGGCACCGGGTTCCGAAGCACTCCAGTACGGCGGCGGCCGTGCTCAAGGGCGTGGCGGCGGTTCGCCCACCGGACGGGGCTCCACACGGCGCGCTGGTGGATGTTTCCATTGACGGCCGTCACGCAGGAACCTCCAATGTGCATCCTTACGAGATTGACATTGACACTGCGAAGCTCCACGATGGATTGCACTCCTTGCGGTTTGTGCTTTCAACGGGCGAACGGACGCAGACCAGCACCGTCGAACAAGTGATATGCGTGTCGAATGGCGTGCCTGATGACGGGAAGCCGGATGCGGTGGCCGACAGACCATAGGACACGGCCTCACAAAAGGGTAAGAGCTCAGAGTATGTGAGAAACCACGTCATCCTGAACTTGGTTCAGGACCCATCCCTTCTCCGGATGGGTGCCGGATATCCTGAACTTGATTCAGGACCGGCATGACGTAGTACTCAGCGAGACTGAGCTCTTGCACGAAAGGTTGCAATACTCGGCGCGACGTGATATAGTATTAGGGTTGTCTTGGGACAACCTATTTGACCGTCGTTATGTACAAGGGGTGATAACCAGTTGCCGAATATCAAGTCAGTTGTTAAGGATGTCAAGAAGTCTCGCGAGCTCAGAGCGCGCAACGTCGACACGAAGAGCCGAATCAAGACCCTGGTAAAGAAGACCAACGCTGCCATCGCCGATGGCGGGGAGAACGCTCAAGCACTGCTGACCGAGACTGTCAAGACAGTAGACAAGGCTGCAAAGCGCGGCATCATACACAAGAACGCCGCCGCACGCCGCAAGTCAAGGATAATGAAGCGGGCGGCTGCAGCGTCCAAACAATCGTAACAACTCACCGATTATCATACAGGGGCCAGGCGCCGCTGCGCTCTCGATGGCAACTACGCAGTCAGACGTGAGCAGCCGCCGTGCCCTTTTGCATTTGTGACGACCGATGGCACTCAAGGTTCAAGACCTCTATCTGACACTACAACGCCTGGGGCTTAAGGGCGGAGACGCTGTTCTGCTCTACGCATCAGACTCATTCGCCCGGTCGCTGGAGGGAGGCGCGGCCTCGGTTGTAGATGCGGCAATGTACGCCATCCGGCCCTCTGGCACCCTTGTCTGCCAGTGCACACACCCCTCAAGAGCAGCGGACCCCACGTACTCAGTATCCGACTACCTGTGCAGTCTGCACGATTCGGTCGTGAGCTCGCATCCGTTGTATCCGGTGGCGGCAATCGGACAAATGGCATCGGAGATCACCAGCGGACACGAAAAGTGCCATCCTTTTGGACGAAATTCGCCATTTCACAGGCTCTACAAGTCCAAAGCCAAGCTTCTGCTTGCTGGAGCTGAGCAGTCGGCAAACACTCTAGTTCACCTGGCGGAGGAGATGGCAAGGTTGCCCTATCTGGATCGGTCAGAACCGGTGGGAACAACGCACGCGTCGGGAAGAGACTCCGTTGTGTGGGTCCGCAAATCAGGCTGTCGAGCTGGCTTCGGCGTGGTCGACGAGCTGATGGAAGAAAACGCGGACACCCTGGAGTCTGGTTTTGGCCAGTTCAGAATTCGGACAATCGGCGTTCGAGAGATCATTGATACCACTCTAGGCTTGCTCTCCATAGACCACGAAGCTCTTCTCTGCGACAACCCCACGTGCGAGGCATGCGCCGAAGCCCGAGCTATGATAAGCGCTGTGGAAGCGGAACAACAGGACAATGAGATTGTTCAGCTTAGCGAAGAAGAAGAGCGCACCCGCATAAACGTCGAAAAGCGTCTGCAAACCGGCAGAGTCCAGCATTTTGAACGACATGCAGGCGATACGTCGCTGAACTAGTTTTACGAATGCGCAGTTACTGGATGATCTCGCGCTTCGAAACAGAAGCAGAACCGGCCGATGATCCGAGGTCTGCAGTCCCGCAGCACAGGAAGACCGCCTGCTTTGCGCGCTGTCAGTTCCGGCGCGGACCTAGCAGATCGGCCACGTGCTCATCTCCCGTGATCGGAACGACACCGTCTCCGTGAATCCGACACGGAGCGCCAGTTCTCGCGCACGGTCGTAAGCCCTGGACAGATGAGTGGGCTCGTGCGCGTCGGCGGTTATGATCAGCGGAATATCACGTCTGCGCGCCTCTTTGAGAATGAACTCGGATGGATACTGCTCGCCGATATTCTTGTACCAGCCTGACGTGTTCATTTCCATCGCCATTCCGGCGTTAGCTATGGCGTCGAGGGCGGCCAATGCGTGGGACGTCAGATCAATGCTTGGCAGGTGACCGAACTTTTTGAACAGGTCAAGATGACCCGCAATGTCGAACATCCTGCTTTCCGCCATTCTTCGTACGTCTTCCCAATAGCCAAGTATAACGCTATCGCGCTCGTCCTGGGAGATGTTGTCCCAAACGTCACGGACATTGTCAATGAAGAAGCCGTTGGAGATGTGAACTGAGCCAATCACATAGTCCAGCCGCACCGATTCAAGCACTCCGCGAAGGCTTTCTGCTGTCTCCGGGCAGTAGTCTGCCTCAATTCCACGCCGGATTGTTACTCGCCCCTCAAACTCGCGGGCGATCTCCTCTACCTCGCAAACATACTGACCGATGAACTCAATGGGCATACTCCAATCCATGCGCACGTCGTTGGGCATAAGCACGAAGTGGTCGGAGAACCCCAGCTCCTGTATCCCCTGCTCCACTGCGGCATTGGGATACGCACGCAAAGGCTGAAGACCGTCAGAATAGGTTGAGTGTACGTGGTAGGAAGTGATCATCTTAGTTGACAGTTGACAATGGACAGTTGAAAGTGAAGGAACGGATAGGGATTGGCGCGCCTGGAGGGACTCGAACCCCCGACCCTCTGATCCGAAGTCAGATGCTCTAATCCACTGAGCTACAGGCGCACGATACTCCCACATGCTATCACAGAATGCCGGAGACTGGCAAACATGGCCCGTGCGATGAGTGTCTGGCAACTCGCAGCATTGCATCTCAGTGCAAGCACAACTATAGTGATGTGCAATAGTCAGCGTGGAATAACGTCTTCAGATAGTGGACTTTCTACGTCACAACTACTTCTCAACCAATGGAGTGTCTTCTATGATTCGTGCGTTTGTTAACGTGCTCATCGTTACCTTGGTCTTATGCTACGTCCTATCCGCAGCTACGGCGGCTGAGAAACCCCGTGTAATACTGGCCCCAGTCGTCGACGTATCGCAGAGAGCAGCCAGAGCGGACGGTGTCGAGTCTGCAATTGACACAGCCCTCAAGACCGCCCTGTTCAACAGCGGCAACTTCGTTCTGGTGGCGGATCAGGAACTCAGGAAGTCTCTCGACGCTGAAAAATACGCCCAGTACCTGAGTGGAGACTTCAACCCCAGCCAGGCTGCGGCAATTGGTCAGAAAGTCGGGGCGCAATCGATGGTGATATGCAAGATAGTCACCAATTCGTATGAGACAAAGAAGAGAGACAGAATCCTGTATACGGAAACCGAATACACGATGAATCTTGCCGTTTCGGTAGAGATCTGCAATATCGAGTCCGCCACGGTTCTGTTCATGTACACGGCCCAGTCGCAGAAATCCTCCTCCAGCAAACAGCTTGACTCCGCCAGTGGCGGCTCGCCGATATCTCTTGGCAACGCCAAAGACGTTCGCAGCCAGGCCATCAATGAGGTGGTCGCAGATCTGGCCGAGAAGATCAATTCCAATGCCGTCAAGATCAGGGGAAAAGGCAATATCGTATCCGTTAAGAACGGCGGCCTGGCAGGAGACTCGATAGTAG
>Ga0116202_10002618_pt1 | contig 10806 bp, 9 predicted proteins | sample LakKivw325mmetaG_FD_94479 | JGI IMG/M metagenome (GOLD analysis project Ga0116202, IMG submission 94479) | Anoxic lake water microbial communities from Lake Kivu, Rwanda to study Microbial Dark Matter (Phase II) - Lake Kivu water 325m metaG | ecosystem: Environmental > Aquatic > Freshwater >... | reverse complement strand
TGCGGGCAGCGCCCTGGTGGCCGGGCATGAGGTGCGGCGCGACCCCGAGGGCGTCAAGCGCGTCATTGGCTATCTCCCCCAGCAGTTCAGCCTCCACCGCGACCTCACGATTGACGAGAACATTCGCTACATCGCCGACCTGTACTGCGTGCCGCCCGGACAGTGGCAGGCGCGCCGCGATGAGCTGCTTGACATCACGTACCTGACGCCCTTCCGCAGGCGCCTCGCCGGGCGGCTGTCGGGGGGCATGCGGCAGAAGCTGGCGCTCGTGTGCTCGTTGATCCACCGGCCGCAGGTGCTGTTCCTGGACGAGCCCACCACCGGCGTGGACCCCGTCTCGCGCCGCGACTTCTGGAAGATTCTCTACGACCTCCCGCGTCAGGGCGTCACGATCATCATCTCGACGCCCTACATGGACGAGGCCGTGCGCTGCAACCAACTGGCCTTCATGTTCGAGGGCCGACTGCTGGCCTTCGACACACCCGTGGGGTTGCGGAGGCGCATGACCGGGAAGGTGCTGGCCGTGCGGTGCCCGGCGCTGCGCGAGGCCCGGCTGGTGCTACAGCGCCAGCCACACGTGCGCTCGGTGGAGGTCTTCGGGGACCGCCTGCACGTGGCCCTGCAGCCCGGCGTGGGCGTGACGGAGGTCCGGGCGGCGCTGCACGAGGCCGGCGTGGACTGCCAGCACCTCGAGGAGATCGAGCCGTCACTGGAGGACGTGTTCATGGCGCTGACGGCGAGCGCCACCGACGGGCTCAGGGAGTGATCGCGATTCCGCTCGCGGTTGAGGTAGACCATCTGGTCCGCAGGTTCGGCGACTTCGTTGCCGTGGACGACGTGAGTTTCACCGTCAACCAGGGCGAAGTCTTCGGCTTTCTGGGACCCAATGGCTCGGGCAAGTCCACGACCATTCGCATCCTGTGCGGCTTGCTGGCGCCCAGTGGCGGACACGCGGTCGTCGCGGGGCTCGACGTGTGGCGGCAGGCTGAGGGCATCCGCGCGCAGATGGGCTACATGCCCCAGTTCTTCTCGCTCTATGGCGACCTCACGGGGGCTGAGAACATCGAGTTCTACGCCGCGATGTACTCGGTGCCGCCGGCCGAGATCCGTCGCCGCCTGGACTTCCTGGCCGAACGCCTGGAACTGGGGTCGGTGCTCAACCGGCTTACGCGCACGCTCTCGACCGGCTGGCGTCAGCGCCTCGCCCTCGCGACCGCCATCGCCCACCAGCCGCCGCTGGTGTTTCTCGACGAGCCCACTAGCGGCGTGGACCCCGTCACGCGGCGCCTGTTCTGGGATGTCATTGCGGACCTGGCCCACGACGGTGCGACCGTCTTCGTGACAACGCATGTCATGGATGAGGCCGAGCATTGCACGCACCTGGCGATGATGCACTATGGCAAGCTCATCGCGCAGGGCCCGCCCGAACAGATGCGACGCGACCTCGTCAGCAGCCTCGTGCAGGTGCAGTCCGAACGGATCTGGGACGCGCTGCAGGCGCTGCAGGGCGCGCCCCAGATCCATGAGGTGGCGCTGTTTGGCGAGGCCCTTCACGCGGAAGTGGCGGCTGAGGTCGCCGACCCGGAGGAGCGCGTGCGGCAAGTCCTGGCGTCCGCCCACGTGCCGGTCGCTTCGGTTCAGCGCGTGGCGCCGACCATGGAGGACGTGTTCGTGTCGCTGGCCCGGCGTTACGAGCGGCCCACGACGGCCGGGAGGGACGCGTGATGCGGCGCACCCTCGCGATTGCCCGGGCCGAATGGATCCACAATCTGCGCGACCCGCGCAGCCTCTTCGTGATTGTCGTCCTGCCTGTCGTGCTCTTGCTGCTGTACGGCTACGGCATCAACTACGACCTGCGCCATATCCCCTTTGCGGTCTGGGATTTGAGCGGCACCACCGTGTCGCGTGACCTCGTGCAGTCCTTCGTCGCCAGCGGCTACTTCCGCCTGCGGCATGTCGTGATCCATCAGGAGGAGGTCGCCGGGCTGCTGGATGCAGGCGACGTCATCTTCGTGATGGTGATCCCGCCGGACCTGGCGCAACGGCTGGGGGCCAGCCGCCCCGCGAAGGTGCAGGTGCTGCTCAGCGGCGCCGACACGACGCGCGCATCGGTGGCGCAGGGCTACATCGAGGCGGCGCTGCTACAGGCGTCGCAGGCGCTGGCCACCCGGGCCCAACTGCGCAGTGGCACGACCGGCCGGATTCCACCGGGCTTTGGCATCAGCACCACCATTCTCTACAACCCCAGCCTCAACAGCACTCGCTTCATCGTCCCCGGACTGATCGCGGTACTGCTGACGATCCTGGCCGCCCTGCTCACGAGCACGGCCGTCGTCCGCGAGCGCGAATGGAGCAGCTTCGAGACCCTCGTCACCTCGCCGGTGCGGGCCCCGAACATCATGCTGGGCAAAATGGCGCCCTATGTGCTCATCGCCTTCGTGGATGTGTTGCTCTCCATCGTGACCGGCGTTCTTGTCTTTCACGTCGAGCCCGTGGGCAGCGTAGCGCTGCTGCTGGCCGTCAGCTTCCTGTACCTACTGGCCTCGCTGTCCATCGGCATGCTGTTCTCCACCGTGATGAAGACCCAGCAGTTGGCGATTCTCGTCACGATGCTCACGACGCTGCTGCCGACCACCTTGCTGTCGGGGTTCGCCTTCCCGCTACGCAGCATGCCGACCGTGTTGCAGGCCGTCAGCAACGTCATCCCGGCGACGCACTTCCTGATTGTGATCCGGTCCATCTACCTCAAGGGCGCCGGGTTGGACGTCCTGTGGCCGCGGGTGGCAGTGCTGGCGCTGTTCGCGCTGGCCCTGACGGTCCTGGCCGCCAAGCGCTTCGAGAAGAGGCTCTGACGTGGACGCCCTGCGCCTGCGCGCCGTCATCCGCCGCGAAGTCCTGTCCCTGCGCCGGGACATGACGCGCCTGCGCCTGCTCATCGTCGCGCCCGTCCTGCAACTGGTGCTGTTCGGCTACGCCGCCACCAACGACGTCCGCCACGTTCCGGTGGCGATCTGCGACCTGGACATGACCCGGGAGAGCCGCAAGCTGATCGCCGAGATCCAGGCCAGCCGCTACTTCATCCTCGAGGCGAGCGTGCTGGACCCGCGACAGCTTGAGCCGCTGCTGCTGTCCGGTCGGGCGCAGGTGGGGCTGGTCATCCCGGTGGAGTTCGCCAGTGATCTGTCGCGCGGGGCGGGGGCGCAGATTGGCCTGTATGTGGATGGGACCGACTCCAACACCGCCGGCATCGGCACCGCGTACCTGGTGGGGCTCTTGCGCGCCCACCAGTTGCGCTGGACCATGCGGCAACTGCAGCGCCTGGGGGCGGGGGACGTGGCCGCCAGCGGGCTGCAGTCCGAGCCGCGCGTCTGGTACAACGTGGACTTGCGCAGCGTCAACTACATGGTCCCGGCCGTGTTCGGCATGGTGCTGCTGGTCATCACGATTAACCTCTCCAGCCTCGCCGTGGTGCGCCAGCGCGAGACGGGCACGCTCGAGCAACTCCTCGTCACGCCGCTGCGAACCTCCGAGTTCCTCGTGGGGACGGTCGTGCCCCTCGGTGTGGCCGCGATGGTGGACGCGGGGCTGATCGTGCTCGTGGCGCTGAACTGGTTCCACGTCCCCTTCCGGGGCGACTTCGTGCTGCTGTTCGCGATGGCCGCAGTGTTTCTCGTCGCCAACATGTCGCTGGGGCTGGTCATCTCGGTCCTGGCCAAGACGCAGCAGGAAGCGCAGATCGTGACCTTCCTGTTCATCATGCCCTCGGTGCTGCTGTCGGGGTTCATGTTCCCCATCGCCAACATGCCGCCGTTCGTACAGGCGCTGACCTACGCGATCCCCTTCCGTTACTTCCTGGAGATCGTCCGGGGGCTATTCCTGAGGGGAGTAGGGGTGGTGGTGCTGTGGCCGCAGATGCTGGCGCTGAGTGGGTTTGCGCTGGGGCTGATGCTGCTGGCAGTTCGCATCATGAGGAAGCGACTGTAGTGGTGCGATTCATCGCGCCCGGTTTCACGAACGGCCCCTTGCAGGCGCGATGAATCGCGCCGCTACAGCCCCCGCTCCGCTCGCTCGATCAGCGCCTCCTGCCAGCGCATGTCCATGCGCACGAAGGGGGCGCTGAAGCCGCTGACGCGCACGAGCAGGTCGGCATGATTGTCCGGGTCGCGTTGCGCCTCCCGCAACCGTGCCGCACTGGCAGCGTTGAAGTGGACATGGAAGCCGCCGTGCGGTGCGGCATCCTGCGGGCTGAAGTACGTCTCGACCAGCGCGCGGATGGTGTCGGGATTGGCTCGCCCAAGGGGCAGCGTCAAGGCCAGGGGGTTGCCGCAGCCGCACAGTTCGTGCGCCACGTGGGCCGCCGACGCCAACACGGCCGTCGGCGTGGTCGCGACCGATGGGGCCGGGCCGACACCGTAGCTGATGAAGTCGCTGGCGCGTCGCCCGTCGGGTGACGAGCCGCCGAGGTCGTGGATGTCCGCGCCGAAGCGAAAGAAGGCGGGGTAGGGGCGCACGCCACCGCGCAAGCGGCTCTCGAGCACCATTGTGGCGACCCGTCGCGAGAGTTGTGCGGCCAGCTCGTTGGTCTCCGGCGCGTTGGTGCCGTACCGGCCCTCACAGTGCAACAGGCGCTGGCGCAGGCCCTCATCGGCAAAGTCGTCAGCTACAGCGGCGCCCAGCTCGGCGAGGGTCAGTCCGCGCTCCTCGAACACCAGCCGCCGGATCACGGCCAGTCCGTCCACCGCCGTGCCCAGTCCCAGGATGTCTATGCCGACGAGGCTGTAGTCCGCGCCGCCACGCTCCAGGGGCTGCAGCCGCTCGACGCAGCCACGCATCAGCAGACTGCCGAAGGGCGACGGCGCGTGGTCGGCCATGTGGTCCCAGGCGCCTTGCAGGCGCTCCAACTCCCGCGCGTAGTGCGCCGCAACCGCCTCCAGGAAGCCGGTCCAGAAGTCGCCGAAGCCGTTGCACGACTGCCCGCGCCCGTGCAGGAACTCTGTCAGAAGCTGCGGCAGGTGGAGCCGACCGAGCACCGTGTTGGCGTAGCAGTCGCCCTGTGACACCGCCTCGTAGCAGCCGACGATGGCCCAGTCCCGCGCGCGCTCGGGAGGCAGGCCCGCGGCCTGCAGCGCCCGGTACACGACTTCGTGATTGATGAAGCCCGGCTGGCCGATCCCCGCCGCGGCGAGATCGTACGCCTCCTCCAGGAAGAGCGGGTCCGCGTCGGCGCGCCAGTTGACCGTCAGCGAAGGCTGGGTGGCGCGCAACAGGCGCACGGCGCGCAGCAGCAGGCAAGAGAGCAGGTTGTCGGCATTGGCTCCGTCGGTGTCCACACCCCCCACGACCAAGTTCTGGCTCTCATCGCCCTCGTGGCACTTGAGACAGAAGGCGCAGACGAGTTCGAACGCCTCCGTGCGCGACAGTTCCCCGGAGGCCAGGTCCCGCTGCAGCAGGGGCCAGAGCACCTGGTCGAGCCGGCCGAACGAGATGGCCATCGTGGGGTTCTCGGCATGGAGGAGCATCTGCATCAGCCACACGAGCTGCAGGCCCTGCCGGAAGGTCTCGGGGGGCGCCTCGCCGATATGCGCGAGGTCCGCGGTGAGAGGGTGCTCCGCCCCCGCAGCTTCGGCATGGCGCCGCACGAACAGCGCGAACGCCTCCAGGGCGAGGCCGAAGGCCTGGGCAGCGTCGCGCTGCTCGTCCGACTGCGGCGTCTGCGTCTGGAGCTTGCGGCGCAGGCCGCCGACGCCCAGCCTCACGAGGGCCTCGTAGTCGTGGACGATGTGGCCGGTGCTGGTGGCATACCCGAGGGCCGACAGCTCGTCGCGGGGGAAGCCGGGTGCGGCGCCGGGCGGGGTGAAGGTCTGGTGGCCGGCCAGCAGGTCGTGCGGAGCGATGCGCACGGGGAGGCTCTGCGCCACTTCCTGCAGCGCCCGCGCCCGCCGCAGCACCGCCGGCTGCCCCGCCGTGGCTTGGTACGAGCGCAACACGGCCTCGCCGAAGGCTGCGATGTCCGCGGAGTCGCTGTCAATCCGCGCTTCCCGCCGTCGCAGGCGATCCGCCAGTTCCTGTTGCAGTCGGTTGATGAGAGGGGGGAATTCCATGGCACTCCGCGGTGTGGTTCCCGCACACGATAGGGCTCTTGTTTGACCGTGTCAACCGCGCGCTGCTATAATCGCCCCGTTGGTCCATACCCCTCGAAAGGTTGCGCCACTCCATGACGGTCAAGGACTTGATGGAGACCAGCCCGGCCACCGTACGCCCCGAAGACTCCGCCGCCACCGCCGCAAGCGTGATGCTTGAGAACCAGACGCGTGCGTTGCCGGTGGTGGATGCTGAACGACGCCTGCTGGGGATGCTTCGGGACCTGGATGTGCTGCACCTGCTGCTGCCGGGGTACTTGGAGAACCTGGCGGACCTGGGCTTCCTACCTCCTGATCTCGAGCCGGGCTCCTGCACGCTGGCCGAGGTGTGTCAGTTGCCGGTCGGGCAGGCCATCGAGGGTCAGGAACCCTACAGCGTGGACGAAGACGAGTCGGTGCTGGAGGCCGTGCGCGTCATGGTCGGGCGCGGCCTCGGCACGCTCCCCGTCCTGCGCGACGGGCTGCTGATAGGGGTTCTGAAGGCCCAGCGGCTCCTCCGCCACATGGCGGAGGCAGCGGGCAGGGCGGACGCGTGAGCATGGACATCTATGAACTCGTCCTCGTGCTGGCTGCCGGCCTCGCCCTCGGGCTCGGCTTGTACCGGCTGCGCCTGGGCCTCGTGATGGCACTGGTCTCCTCCGTCGGCGGGGCTGCCGCCTACGTGGCGTTGCGCCTCACCGTGCTCGACCCCGCGCAAGCTGTGACCGCCACGATCTTCCTGGTCGCCTACGGGTTGATCGCCAGCGAGCACCTGCACAAGACCACCGTGGCCCTCAGCGGCGCGATGGCGATGCTTGTCATTGGCCTGGTGACGCAGGCGGAGGCCTTCCACGGCCACGGGGAAGTCGAGGGCGTTGACTGGAACACGATCTTCCTGCTGATCGGCATGATGATCATCGTCAACATCATGCGTCACACGGGGGTCTTTGAGTACATCGCCATCCGGGCGGCCAAGCTGGCCCGTGGGGAACCGGTCGCGATCATGGTGCTGCTGTCCGTCGTGACGGCAGTGCTCTCCGCCGCGCTGGACAACGTCACGACCGTCCTGCTGATCGCCCCGGTGACCATCCTCATCGCCCGCAGCCTCAAGAGCGATCCGGTGCCTTTCCTGGTGTTCGTGGTGCTCGCGTCGAACATCGGCGGGACGGCCACCCTCATCGGTGATCCCCCGAACATCATGATCGGCTCCTCCGCCCGGATCCCCTTCCTGGAGTTCCTGAAGGTCAACGGGCCTCCCATCGTGGCCACCATGGTTGTCTACCTGGCGACAATCCGGGTGGTCATGGGCAAGCGGCTGCGAGTCACCGCCGAACAGCGCCAGCACGTGATGGCCTTCCGAGAGGACGAAGCCATCACCAACTGGAGCCTGCTGCGGCGTTCGGGCGTGGTCGTGGCGCTGACGCTGCTGGGCTTCTTCTTCCACGGTCCCCTGGGGCTGGAACCGGCTACGGTCGCCCTGGCGGGGGCGGCCCTGATGATGCTGCTGCACCGCGAGGGTCCCGAAGAGGCACTTCGTGAGGTCGAGTGGCCCACGATCTTCTTCTTCATTGGCCTGTTCATCATGGTCAGCGCCCTCGTCAAGGTGGGCGTAGTGGCGATGCTCGGAGAGGGCGTCCTGGGCCTGACGCGCAACAACACCGCGGCGATGACGATGTTGGTCCTCTGGTTCTCGGCGCTGGCTTCGGGCCTGGTGGACAACATCCCCTTCGTGGCGACGATGAACGCCCTGATCCATGGTGTGGCGACAACGATGCACCCGGAGGCGACGGACTTCTTCGGCGCGGCGCATGCTCCCGATGTGTGGCCGCTGTGGTGGGCGCTGTCGCTGGGGGCATGTCTGGGCGGGAATCTGACCCTGGTGGGGGCTTCCGCCAATGTGGTGGTATCCGGCATCTCGGCGCGTGCCGGGCACCCGATCAGCTTCGTACGCTTCATGAAGTACGGTGTGCCGATCACGCTCCAGGGCCTGGTCATCAGCAGCATCTGGCTCTGGCTGAAGTTCCTGCGCTGAGGATGCCGCCATGCTAACCGCCGGCATTGACGTGGGGTCGCTGACGGCCAAGGCCGTGGTTTGGGATCACGCGGCCGCCCAAGTCCGCGGCCAGTCCCTGCTGCGCATGGCGCACGACCCGGCAGCGGCGGGCCGGCGGGCTCTTGACGCGGCGTTGGAGCAGGCTGGCCTGGCAGCGGTGGACCTGACGGCCACCACCGGCACCGGCTACGGCCGCATCGCCCTGGAGTCCGTGGACTACCGCATCACCGAGATCTCCTGCCATGCCCGTGGGGTGCATCATGTGCTGCCCCAGGCGCACACGGTCATTGACATTGGCGGCCAGGACAGTAAGGTGATGGTACTGGACGACGGGGGGCGGGCCCTGGACTTCGAGATGAACGACCGCTGTGCCGCGGGCACCGGACGCTTCCTGGAAGTCATGGCCGGGGCGTTGGGCACCGACCTGTCCGGGCTGGCGGAACTGGCTCTTGCGGCAACGGCGCCGGCAAGTTTGAGCAGCACTTGCACCGTCTTTGCCGAAAGTGAAGTCATCAGTCTGTTAGCACAAGGGAGGGATCGAGCAGACCTCGCGGCCGGGCTGTGCTTGGCGGTGGCCCAACGCGTGGTGGCGATGGCACAGCGCCTGGGCCTGCAGCCGCAGGTGGCCCTGACCGGGGGCGTGGCGCTGAACGGGGCGGTCCGGGAGGCCCTGCAGGGGCTGCTCGGGAGGTCGATCGCCGTTCCGGCCGATCCACAACTGACCGGCGCGCTGGGGGCGGCGCTCCTGGCCGCCGAAAGGAAGATCGCGGAGAGATGACGCGGCCGTGCGACCGGGTACTGGCGTTCGCAGTCGTCCTGGCCGGCCTGGCGTCCGGCGCCGGCATGGCCGGGGCCGACCCTGACACCCCAGCCTCCCGGCAGGCCATTGCCGCCTATCGCGAAGCACTGTCGGACTGGCAGTCCGGCCGCCAGCAGCAGGCCATCTCCGGGTTTGCCCGCGCGGCCGAGTTGGCGCCGCGCTGGGGCGCCCCCAACGCCCGTCTCGGCCTCATCTACCAGTTGCAGGGCCACGAAGCCGAAGCCCGCGCGCAGTACGCGGTGACCCAGGACGCATCGCTGGGCGAGCCGAGGCAGATGTCCGAGGACGAGACGAAGCTCCGCGCCCTCCTCATCGCCAACGAAGCCTACACGGTCTACCTCATCAACGCCTCCCGCCTGGCGCAGGGCCTGTCGCCGCTCGCCCCCGATGCGACCCTCGGCATCGTCGCCCGCCGCCATAGTGAAGAGATGCGCGACAAGCACTATTTCAGTCATGACTCCCCGACGCCGAAGCTCCGGACGTGTCAGGATCGCTTCAACGCCGTCTTCGGCTACCGGCCGCGTCTCATCGGCGAGAACGTCGCGCGCCGGTGGGGGTCCCTCTTCTGTCTGACCGAGGAGAAGATCCTGGGCACGCACAATGACCTGATGACCAGCCCGGGCCACCGCCGCAACATCCTGCTCGACACGATCGAGTGGCTGGGCGTCGGGCTGGCGGCCAACGCCAACGGCGACTACTGGCTGACCGAAGTGTTCGTCGAACCGGGACGGTAGGAGAGACGGGGACATGCAGGACGTGATCCGCGCGCAGTTGGCCGAGTCCGTCCGCGTCAAGGAAGCCGTGGCCGCGGACCTGGCCCCGGCGATCGCCCGGGCGGCCGATCTGTGGCTGACAAGCCTGCGCGGCGGAGGCATGATCGCCTTCTGCGGCAATGGCGGCAGCGCGGCCGACGCCCAGCACCTCGCCGGTGAACTCATCAGCCGCTTTCGCCGCGACCGCCGATCCTACCGCGGCCTGGCCCTCACCACTGACACCTCGATCCTCACCGCCATCGGCAATGACTTCGGCTACGAGCGCGTCTTCGCCCGGCAGGTCGAGGGGTTGATGCGCGCCGGCGACCTGCTCGTCGCGCTCAGCACCAGCGGCAACGCCGCCAACTGCGTCCTGGCCGTCGAGCAGGCCCGGGGCATGGGCGTGGCGACGATGGCCCTGACGGGCGAGAGCGGCGGGCAACTCGCGCCGCTGGTGGACCTGTGCCTGCGCATCCCCAGCAGCGACACGCCACGCATTCAGGAGGCCCACATCACGATCGGCCATGTCCTCTGCGACCTCGTCGAGGCCGAACTGAGCCGTGATGAGCGGACTTGACCTCGAGCGCGTGTCGGCCCAACTGCGCGGCCAGCGCCTGCGTGGGCCGCTGATCTTCCACTCGCAGACCACCTCGACGAATGATGACGCCAGGGCCCTGGCCGCGGCCGGCGCGGCCGAGGGTACGGTCGTCATCGCCGGTGAGCAGACGCAGGGCCGGGGGCGTTACCAGCGGAGCTGGTTCGGCCATCCCGACTGCGCGCTGCTGTTCTCGCTCATCCTCCGCCCGACGTTTCCTGCCGAGCAGCTTCCGCGCCTGGTCAACACAATCGGCGTGGGTGTGGCGGAGGGCTGCGCGGCTGCCGCCCGGTGCGCTGTCGGAACGAAGTGGCCCAACGACATCATCGTGGCGGGCCTGAAGGTGGGGGGGATTCTGATCGAGGTCCCAGAGCCGGGCTGCGCCGTGGCCGGGATCGGCCTCAATGTCCTGGGGGGGAATGCGGACCTGCCGCCGGAGCTGCGCGAGATTGCGGGGACGCTCGCGG
>Ga0116202_10002614_pt1 | contig 10811 bp, 5 predicted proteins | sample LakKivw325mmetaG_FD_94479 | JGI IMG/M metagenome (GOLD analysis project Ga0116202, IMG submission 94479) | Anoxic lake water microbial communities from Lake Kivu, Rwanda to study Microbial Dark Matter (Phase II) - Lake Kivu water 325m metaG | ecosystem: Environmental > Aquatic > Freshwater >... | reverse complement strand
TCATGATGGAGGTCATGCGCAGCAACCCGCGCATGGAGCCGATCAGCCCCGAGGAAGCGATCTTCGTGGCCGCGGACGCCGCCCGCGAGGTGCTGGCCGGCGCGCGGTGACCGGCGCGTCGGACCGCGCGGCGCGTCGGACCGCGCGGCGCGTCGAACCGCGCGGCGTTCCCGCCCCAAGGCCCGCTACCGGTGGCCCTGCTGGGGCGGGTTGAAGCCCGTGCGCTGAGGGCCGCCGGCCCCGAAGCGCCGGTACTGGACGCTCAGCTCCTGCCACCTCAGCTTGTCGGGCGGCGTCTCCGCCAGGACCTCGAGCAGGAGCGCCTGGCTGATGGCCGCCAGGCGCCCGGCCTCGGCGCTCTGCTGCAGGGCCCTCGTCGCCGCCTGCTGAACCACCTCGGCGATGGCGCTGGGTGAAAAGCCCTCGGTGCGCTCGGCCAGTGCGCGGTAGTCCACCGGCCCCACGGCCTCGGGCGCCCGCCCGCGCGTAAGGTAGAACCGGAAGAGCTCCTGGCGCTGCTCCACCTCCGGCGACGGCACGAAGAGCGTCACATCGCCGAAGCGCTCGGGGCGTAGCAGCGCCGGGTCCACCAGGTCGGGGAAGTTGCTGGCGCCCACGAGCACGATCCCGTCCCCGCGCCCGGCCCGCTGGCTCTCCATCAGCAGCGTGTTGACGACCAGCCGCACCCACGACTCACCCGGCCCGGCGGCTGCGCGCTGCCCGCCCAGCGCGTCCAGCTCGTCGAAGAACACGATTACCGCCCTTTGCTGCCCGGCCGTCACCAGTTCCCGCGCGTGGGCGAACACTCCCTGGATCGCCTTCTCCGAGTTGCCCGCCCACATGCTCAGGATCGCGCTGATGCGGCAGCGGATCAGCGGCGCCCCCATCTCGCCGGCGAGAGCCTCCACGATCAGGCTCTTGCCGCACCCCGGCGGTCCATACAGGAACAGCCCGCAGCTCGGGTCCACCCCAAGCAGACCGGCCAGATCGGGCCTCGCCAGGGCCGTGATGACCCGCCCTCGCAGCAGGCTCTTGATCTGCTCCAGGCCCACCACATCGCCGAAGGTCGTCTTCGGCCACTCCACGAGCTGCGAGGCGTCGAAGTCCGACCGCCAGTCCCCGTCCCGGCTATCCGGCTGCAGGTTGCGCAGAGCGTCGCGGGCGGCGGTGTAGCCGGGCACCAGCTCCATCGCCCGCCGGTAGTCGGCCGCGGCCCGCTCGCGGTCGCCGGTCTCCTTGTGCGCTATGCCGCGCGAGTAGTGGCAGTCCGCCGCGTCCTTGCCCCACGCCCCGTGCTCCAGGGCCCAGGTGAAGTCATCGATCGCCTGCTGCCAGCGCCTCAGCCTGCAGTAGCACAGCCCCCGGTTGTACCGTGGCGCGATCGAGTCCGGGTACCGCGCCAGCGACCGGCTGTAGGCCACCGCCGCGTCCGCATACCGCTCCAGCCGGTACAGCACGCTGCCCAGCTCGAAGTAGGTGTCGCCCGACGACGGGTGCAGCTCCACCGCCTGCTCCAGCAGCCGCAGGGCCTCCTCGCACCGCCCGAGCTGCACCAGACTCCGCCCCGCCTGCTCGTAGGCCTCGCCCATCAGCGGCTCCATGACCGCCGCCAGCAGCGCCCAGTGATAGGCTTCCTCGTAGGCCTGCAGGGTCTCCCGGCTCTTCGCCCGCGCCAGCAGCGCGCTCGCCGTCCACTCCTCGCCTGTCGGGTCGTGGGCCGCCAGGCTCTCCCGCAGCAGGCACGCCGCGACCCCGTCCTCGAGCGGATTCGCCAGCTCCGCCAGCGCCTGGACCTGGGTCGCCGTCAGCAGGTCCGGCGTCCGCTGGGGTGCGATCTTCGCCATCTGCAGCAGCGCCAGGTACCGGCAGCCGGGGCCCCAGTACAGCTTGATCTCCCCCGCCGCCAGGCCGATCAGGTCCCAGCCCTCGCTCCCCCGGAGCTGATCCAGCGGCCACGTCCGCAGCGCCGCTATCCGCAGCTGCTCATTCCGCCCCAGCAGCGCCGCCCGGTACAGCGGGAGAATTGGGGACGGCGTCTCCCGCACGATCTCCTGCAGTGCCTCCATCGGGTCCCGCTGCTGCTGCGCGATCAGCTCCTCGGCGCGGGACAGCAGCGCCGTCATCTCTCCGGCCATGGTCGTCTCCTCCCCGGCGGGTACTGCCCTGGCCCTCGGGGCCCCGGGTATCGCGCCTCGCTTCCCCACGGTGGCCTTGCCACCTGCCTGCTCAGTGATCCCTTCCGAGCAGCGCGAGGCGTTCCGCCTCGCTTACCGGCGCGCCGGTCTCGGGGTTCAACGCGGGGATGGCACCGTCCACCACCCCCGTCACCAGCCGGCCGGCGGCCGCCGGGTTGCCGCACAGGTGCGGCGCGTCCAGCAGCCCCGTCCGGATGGCCCGCGCCAGGCAGCGCGGACAGGCCCACGGGTCGCCGCACCCGCAGTCCAGGGCCCGCAGCGCCTCCAGCAGCACCTCCGCCTCGGCCACCAGCTCGGCCCTGCGTTCCTGCACCCGGGCGGCACCCGTGCCGTCCGGCGCGTCGTGCCCGCAGCTCTCGATCACGCCCTGCACCAGCCGGCAGCTCTCGATCAACTCATCGGGCCGCGCGGCGTGGTCGGCCTCGCAGTAGCCCACCACGTGCATGATGACCGGCTCGAGCTGGAGCTGCAGCGCCGTGGACGCGCCCAGTTGCCCCTTCGCCGTCGCCGCGTCGGGCGAGAAAGACATCAGCCCCGCGCGGGTCTGGGTGAGCGACGTGAAGCCCTCGCCGTGCAGCCGCTCGATCAGCTCCCGGTTCGCCAGCATCTTCGCCAGGTCCATGGCGTAGCTCGTGGTCGCCGGGGTGTTGAACATGTACTGGGCCACGTAGGTCGCCACGCCCGCCTTCCTGGCGTTATAGGCCGCCAGGTAGGCCATCACCACCGCGATCGTGTCGTGGGCCTCGCGCAGGCTCCAGTGGTGCGACTCATTGCACTCCAGCGGGATCCCGCGCTCGCCGTACCAGGCCATGCACCGCTGATTCTCCTCGATGGCCGCCTCCAGCGGTCGGTTGCTGCGCCTGTCCAGCACGTTGTACCAGCACAGCGGGATCGCGCCCCAGGCGTTGTGGATCGTCTCGACGTGCACCTCGGCCCAGCGGATCAGGTCGCGCGTCCCGGAGTAGCAGCGCAGCAGCGGGTAGTTGCCGCGGCGCGTGGCCTCGTAGATCGCCCGCAGGTCGTCCGCCGTGCGCAGAGGCACGCCGCCGGCGCCGTCGAGCGATGGGTCCATGTCCTCCGGCCGGAAGAAGCTCTCCTGGGCGTTCTGGTCCGGGCCGATGGACAGCACATCCAGCGCCCGCGCCTCGGCTATCCGGCCGGCGCCCTCTACCGTCGCCGCCACTGTGGGCTGCCCGAAGTGGTGACGCAGCAGCGGGCGGCTCGTGAGCCGCAGCCGCTCGAGCAGCGTGCTTCCCCAGGTCTCCTCGCCGCCTCGGGCGGTCTCGCCGCGCAGATAGGCCACAATCTCGTCCACGGGCTGCGTGCCGTCGAAGACCGCCTCGAAGAGGCCGCTTTCGACGGCTACCCGACCCACCTCCGGCGTCCCGCCGAAGCACATCCGTATTCCACCCAGTCCCCGTCGCCCCAGACCCTCTGCCAGTTCCCCCAGAAGCTGCCTCAGTGGCTCGGGCGACAGGCGGTAGCTCACGGCCACCAGGTCCGGCCGCTCGGCGCTCACGGCCTCCAGCAGGCGCTCCACGGGCACCGCCGCCCCCAGGAAGCTCGTCGCGTAGCCCTCGCGCCGGCTCAGGGCCAGGAAGTTGAGGATCCCGGCCACGTGCACGCAGTTGCCCAGACTGCAGCCCAGAATCGTCCTCTCAGCCATCGCCCGGCTCACCCTCCAGCACCAGTCTGCGCACCTGCCGGACGCTCAGGCCCTGAATCCCCAGCCGCTCCGTGGTCCGCCCCTCGGCCCAGAAGTCGTGCTGCATCAGGGCCGAGGCGACGTGGATGATGCTCGCCATGAGCGGGGTGTCCACGCCGTACTGCTGGGCCATGGACACCATGGGCACCAGGCTGGTGGGCACGTCCTCCAGCAGGTAGCGGTGCTGCAGCGACGGCGGGGCCGTAATGCCCTTGTAGCCGTAGTTGGCCTGCACCGCCTCGTAAAGGTCGCGCCCGGCCACGTCGTAGGCCATGTAGAGCCACTTGTGCACCGGTATCACCCGCACCCCCAGGACGGAGGCCACGGCGCGCCGCTCCTGGTCCACGGCTTCCAGATAGGCCGCGACCGAGGGCGTGATCCCCCCGTGGTAGTACTCGAACTCCCCGTGGGTGTCCTCGATGCGGGCGGCGTTGACTACCATGACCGCCGGGTGAAACATGACCGCCACGTTCCCCAGCCCCGTCTGGAGCACGTTATCGGCGGGCACGAACTGCGGGTAGGCCTCGTGCAGCGCCTTCAGCACCTCGCCCGTCCTGTAGGCGGGGAGGGCCGCCAGGGCCACACTGCTCTTGACGGCGTGGATGCGGGCCTGCGCGGGGCCGGAGATCCGGCTGGCGAAGACAAAGGTCTCCGTCTCGGCCAGCACGATGTCCGCGGTGCACTGCTGATCGTTCAGGACCCGGGCAAACTCCAGGACGCCGCCCGTGCGACCGGGGTTGAGGACGACTACCTGCCCGTCCTGCAGATGGGGGGCACAGAAGCGGGCCACGTCCGCGTGGCCGCTGGCGGGGACGACGACCATGACGATGTCCGCGCCCCTGATGGCCGCGCCTGCGTCGCTTGTGACGAGATCCAGCTCAGCCGTGCCGCCCTCTAACGGGACGCCCTCCCCGGCGACGAGGTCAATGGCGCCGCGGCTCTGGATCGCCTCGATACGCTCGGCGGTGCGGTTCCACAGCCGGATGGTGAAACCGCGGAGCGCGAGGTCTGCCGCCATCGCCGTGCCACCATGTCCGGCGCCCATCACGCAGAAAACCGGCCTATCGGAGCCCATGACATACCTCCTTCTCACGGACCGAGAGGGGCCTAAGTGTACGCGAAGGCCCGGGACCCTGTCGAGACCTGGCCGGCGTGGTCGGTCCGTCGTAGTCGCAGGTTGGGCGAAGCCCATGCCCGCGGCGGTCGCGGTCGGTGTGGTCCCCCTGACCACCACAGCACCACCCCCGCAGGCACGCGCCACGAGCCGCTCGGCGGCTCGCAGCGCGACCTGCGACTACATATTTCTCCCGTTGTGGCTGGAAAGGGGGGTGAAACGGTTTCACCACTTATTCGGCATTTTGCGTCTGTTTGCGGCATTTCGCGTTGGCTAAAACAGCATTATGTCCAATCCCTGCGGCTGTACCTCGCCCCACCGCTGACAGGCCCGGCCGGACCCGCCCACGGCCTCGCAAGGCCGGATCAGGCGGCCCTCGCGCCTGCATCCGTACCAACTGAAAGTACGATAGGCTGCCCCGTATCGACTTTTCGCCCCCCTTGTGTTAGGTTAGCCCTCTTGAGGGAGGCCACGAACCGCTTGATCGGCCGTTTCGTGGCCATGGGTCTGCTCCGCGAGACCACCGGGGGCAGTCGCGACCGCCTCTTCGCCTACGAGCCCTATCTGCCGCTCCTCCGCGAAGGCACCGAGCCGTTGCCGCCCTCGGCTGCCCGGAGGCAGGACGACCCCACCTCCCGCTAGATGGCCGGCAAGGTCCCGCCGAGGGCCTGACGAGGGCCTGCCAGGGGCGTATGTTGCCCACGACCAAGCCCGGATGGGGGGCTTTGCCATGAGCTCTGGTACCCGCGACTTCGGCCACGCGATTGTGTCGCCCGCGGAGGCCGTGGCGGGACAGCGCGGCACCTGGCGCGTCATCTACACCGTCGGCGCCGCGGGCATGGCCGTCGGGGGCAGCCTGCGCCTTCGCCCACCCCAGCGCGGGATGGTGCGCTGGGAGGTGGGGCATGTGATCGCCGAGGCCGGCCGCTCGGGCGCGGTCTGCGAGGTGCGCCTGGTCAACTGCTGGCCGCTTACGTACCACTGGCGTCAGACTCCCATCATCCAGGTGGACCTGTGGGGCGAGGCCCTGCGCCCAGGCGACACGATCACCGTCACCCTGGGCGATCGGGGCGCCTACTCGCGCGGCTTCTTCCTGCGCGCGCGGGCCCAGGATCATGCCCAGGACGACGCTCTGTGGGACTTCTGGGCGGACGTCGAGGGCAACAAGTCGGTGCCCCCCGAGGCGGCGCACAACGACCCGTACGTCGCCCTCGAGCCCTTCGTCATGCGCGTGCGGCCCGCCGCGCCGGCGCGGCTGTCCGTGGTGGCGCGCCAGCCGGCCGACGACAGCGACGAGGCGCGCGTGGTCATCGCCGTCCGCGACGCCTACGAGAACCTGTGCGATGGGTACGCGGGCGAGGTGAGCCTGGAGGTGGGGGAGAGGCAGGTGAGGGTCGCCCTGGCCGGCGGGATCGGCCACTGCGCCGTGCCGGCCGAGCCGGGGCCCTGCTACCTGTCGGCCCTGGACCGCGAGGGCGAGCTGATCGGGCTGAGCAACCCGCTCTTCCCGTGTTTCTCGCGGGCCGAGACAATGCCGGCCGGCGCGGAGGACTTCCCGGCGGCGGGCCCGGTCTTCTTCGGCGACCTGCACGTCATGAGCGGCGCCGGCATCATCGCCGGGGCGCTACGGGGAACACCCGAGGCCTATACCTGGGCCCGTGACGTGGCAGGGCTGGACTTCTGCGCGGTCACCAACAACCTGCGGACCTGGGAGCGCGACCTGGAGCTGGACGACGAATTCCACGAACCGGGCAGCTTCATAACCATCCCGGCCTGCGAGCTGGGCTTCGCCATCGGCCACAAGAACGTCTACTTCCCGGACACGGGGGCCGCGCGCCCGGCCCCGGACGGCTCGAGCCCCGAGGCGCTGTTCGCGTCGCTGGAGGGACGCACGGCCCTGGTCATCCCGCACCACACCAATATCCACTCCGAGTCGAGCTACCGGACCTTCTGGACGGAGCACGACTTCACGAGCCACGCCCCGCGCGTCGAGCGTCTGATCGAGATGTGCCAGGATAGAGGCAGCTTCGAGCGGGAGGAGGTCGGCGGCAACATCTACTTCGGCGGTCTGGGCTCCTCCGTATGGTCGGCGCTCCAGCGCGGGATGAAGCTGGGCTTCGTGGGCGGCACCGACACCCACCGCGCGCTGCCCTCCGAGTGGCGCTCGCCGCTGGGGGGCCTGGATGTGGACGAAGGCCTAGCCATCGGTGGGCTGACGGGCCTCATCGCCCCGGCGCTGACGCGCGAGGCCCTGTGGGAGGCCCTGTGGCACCGCCGGTGCTACGCCACCCAGGGCCAGCGCACCCTGGTGAACTTCGCCCTGGCCGAGTACCCGCTGGGCAGCGTCCTATCGGCCGAGCAGGCCGCCCCCTTCACCGACCGGCGCACCTTCCGCTACCGCGTGCAGGGGCACAGGCCGGTGGTGCGAGTCGAGCTGGTGCGGTGTGACGGGCGGGCCTTCGACCTCGCGCCCGAGGGCGAGCCGGGACGGGCGACGGTGACGGGCGTCTTCGAGGACGCCACGGCGCTGGCCGACCTGCCGCGCGCGGGCGACGCGGTCTTCTACTACCTGCGCGTGACGGAGGCCGACGGGCGGATGGCCTGGTCGAGCCCGATCTGGCTGACGACGCGGTCGGACGCCTAACCTGGACTATTCACGTGTGCGCGGGGGAGGCCCGCTTCCGGATGCCAGGAGCCGGGCCTCACGTAGGGGCCAGCCATTGCCGGCGACACGGAGGTCGCGGGGCGACCTCATTGCAGTCCGGGTCGCCGGCACAGCCGGTTCCTACATCAGGGCCAGGCGGCTGGGCCCTTCGGGGGCCTTGGTTGCGGGCGTATCCTGGACGAGGCGAACAGCCCCCCGCCCGCGTGACCTCGCCTCTACTGGCGCCGGTCGCCGGGCAGGACCACGAAGTCGAAGCGCGGCTGCGTGGTCCAGGCGCCGTAGCGCGGATCGGAAGCCCAGCACCGGTAGGTGTCCTCGATGCCCGTGGGCAGCTCGTAGCGCACCTGCGACCCGCCACTGCCCAGGACGACCATACCCCCCAGGGGTGCCCCCGGCCGATTGAACCGCACCTCGACCGGCCGCCCGTCCGACCCCGTCCATCCCACGCCCGCCGTGCGCAGGCCCTCGAGCATCCTCGCGTCCAGCGCCGGGGGCTCGCCGTCGCCCGTGCGGAACACCGTCAGGTACTCGACGACCCGTCCCGTGGCCCCTGCCGGCTCGATGCGCAGCAGCTTCTGCTCCTTCCACTGGAAGCTCCCGGGCGGCGCCGGCAGGCTCAGGCTCGCCCTCTCGGGCAGCAGAACCACGCCTCGCAGGCTCGCGTCGCCGGCCTTCACCGTGAAGCCCTGGCCCTCGACCGCGGTCGCCGGCCCGGTCGTCAGCACCAGGGCCGACCCGTCGGCCCCCTCGCCCAGCCGCACGCGGTCGTAGACCACCACGGTGTCGGGCTTGAGGTACACGATCTGCCTGTAGCTCTCGGCGATCTCGGCCAGCGGCCAGGCATTCGAGCCGTCGCCGGCCACGTAGTCGAACTCGGGCCGCGTCTGGTAGGCGACGATCTCGCCCTCGTGCAGGTACATCGTCTCCGTGTGGCCGTGCAGGTCCAGGCCGCCGCCCCAGCCGGCCTCGGCGGGCGCGTAGCCGATCAGCCGCTGGTCCCGGGTGATGTACGTCCAGGTGGGCTTGGAGAAGCGGTTGACCACGAAGTGCTCGCCGTCGCGCGGATGAGTGAGGTTCAGGCGCCAGCGCTCGGCCCAGGCGTCGCCGGCCACGACCACGTTGCCCCACATGGGGGTGTTGTTGCCGTCATCGCCCCACAGGGCCGGCCAGCCGATGAGCGCCTGGCCCGCCCGCCAGATCATGAGGTGGTTTGCCACGCCGCGCGGCGTGTGGTCCCGCAGGCCGGAGTTGAGGTACACCTCCGTGGCCTTGTCGTCCCAGCCCGAGCGTAGCACCGCCCAGCCCTCGACGTCGAACAGGGCCGAGGGCGGCAGCTCGTCCCACCTCGTCTCCGGTGCGCCCGGCTCGTACCAGCCCAGGGCCATAGCCACCGGCACCGACACGCCCGTCGTGAAGTGATGCTGGCCGCCGCGCACGGGCCCCACGTAGGGCATGCCCTCGAGGGCCATGAGCTTGTCCACGGCCTGCGTCTCTTCCGCGAGAGGCCCGTCCAGCTTGGCTATCCACTCGTCCCAGCGGTACAGGGTCTTCTCGAGCGGGTGTCGGCTCACGGCCGCCAGGATCCAGCGCCAGGGCTCACCGATGGGGCCGCGCCGCGAGGCCATCACCCCGCGCTTGTCCTGGATCGGGTCCAGGTAGCGGTGGAAGGTCAGGAAGCCGCGGAAGAAGGGCTTCTCGAACAGCCGCGGCTCGTCGAAGAAGTTGCGGAAGTAGATCCACGACAGCTCCTGGCCGTGGAGCGGGCAGTGACAGCCCGTCCAGGGGCTCTGCCACCAGGTGCCGCCACGGCTGCCGGCGTGGCTGGTGAAGTAGCGCTCCAGGTTGCTGGCGAAGATGCCCATGCGCCAGACCAGCGCGCGGTCCCCGGGCTTCAGCGGCTCCTCGAGGGTCAGCAGCGTCCAGGGCATGAGGTTCATGTCGCCCCGGCGGGCCTTGCAGAAGGCGTACAGAGGCAGCTCGGCGCGGCCGTCGTCCGGGGCCATGTCCACCAGGGAGGCCACGGCGCCGGGGAAGAAGGGCCCGTGGTGGTGGTACTGGCAATAGGTGCTCGTGCTGGTCGCCCGCAGCAGCGGCTCCATGTACTTCATCAGCTCGTCGCGCCGCTCGGGTGCCAGGTACATCGCGGCGAACTCGACGGCCACCATCCGCCACGCAGCCTCGTACATCCGCCAGCCGTAGGTCTGCTCGCGCCGCGCCGTGTCGGTCATGTCCTCGGGCGCGACCTTGCCCATCTCCTCGCGCGTCACCCCGGGCGGCAGGAAGCGGTCGGGCCAGGTGCCGCCCTTGGGGGCCATGCGCGCCAGCCAGTCCACATAGCGCCGGTACAGATTGGGGTGCTCGGCGACGCGCGCCCGCACCTCGTCCAGGTCGTCGCGCCTGACCAGCAGGCGCGGGTGATCGAGCTTGGGCAGCCGCACGAAGCGCAGCCTCTTGACGAGCGTGCCGTCCTCGGTGGCGGCCTGTAGGGTCAGGGCGAAGCGGCCCAGGTCCTCGCTCTGGAGGCTCACCTCGGCGTGCTCGGTCTCGCCGGGCGCCAACTGCACCACCGCTCGGCCGGGCTTCAGCGCCTCGCCCATGTAGTTCTCGGCCGTCCACGTCAGCCGCACGGTCTTGGGCGCCGTGCCCTGGTTGCTCAGGCTCACCCGGTACCGCACGGGCTCGTCGTAGTAGAACAGGCCCTCGTAGCCGGGCATGGGCACCGCGCCGTGCACGTCCCAGGGCTCGGGGCGGGCCTGCAGGGCCAGCCAGCTCTCCGGCGAGCGCCTCACCTGCAGGGCGTCCAGCCGCGTGTGCGGGCCCTTCAGCTTCACCCGCAGCACGTGCTTGCCGGGCGCCGCGGTCAGCTTCACGGCGTTCCACTCCCAGTACTCCTCGGTGTCGTTCACCAGGAACATCTCGTCGCTGGGAGCGATCCAGAGGCCGCGGGTCCAGTCGTACTCCGGGCCGCCGTCCACCGAGACGGTGAGACTGCCGGGCCGGTCGCGCGCCGACAGGGGCCGCTGGTCGCGCCACTGCGGGTCGGCCACGGCGCTGACGTCCAGGAAGCGGTCGCCCACGTTGAGCACCAGCGCGTTGTCGGCCTTGACGTAGAAGGCGTCGCCGCCGCCGGCC
>Ga0116202_10002611_pt1 | contig 10816 bp, 10 predicted proteins | sample LakKivw325mmetaG_FD_94479 | JGI IMG/M metagenome (GOLD analysis project Ga0116202, IMG submission 94479) | Anoxic lake water microbial communities from Lake Kivu, Rwanda to study Microbial Dark Matter (Phase II) - Lake Kivu water 325m metaG | ecosystem: Environmental > Aquatic > Freshwater >... | reverse complement strand
GCCTGGGCTGATTTGACCACAGCAATGTTTCTAGCCTCGCCCAGCCCGGTGGCTATGGGAATTTGAACATAGAGATTGGCAGCCTGACTATTATCCCCCGGCAGGATGCCAACAGTTGTTCCCCCCTCCAGGCTAGCGCCCCTGCAGGCTGCCTTCATAATACCGCCCAGTCCACCGCATATCAGGATAGCACCTCGCCTAGCTAGCTGCCGGCCCACCTCTTCAGCCAGCTTGGCTTCCTCTTTTGAGCATTGACTCCCACCGATGACGGCGATGATTTTTTTGTCCATATAGGTATAAGGATTATATCACTGAGGCTAAACTATGGCAAAGGGAGATTGTTTAGAAACCTATCCCCCGACCCCTTCCCTTTTTATTTTTTAAAGGGAAGGGGTATTTAGTAAGGGAGGGGGCGAAGCCCCCTCCCTAAAAATCTTTCCTACTTCGGTGAGAGCTTACTCAATTAGGGGTGTCTAAGAGGGGCGCTAGCCCCTCTTTAAAAAAATCATCCCCCCCTCCTTTTAAGGAGAGGGGGTCAGGGGGTGAGGTCACTAAATCCCTAATTATACTTATTCATAGCTGGAGTCAGACCCTCGGTGAGAAGGCAGAGGATGGTTTCACTTACCCTGGGTATAGCTTGGGCGATGGCTTGTTTTTGTTCTGGGGTGAAATTGCTGAGCACATAGGCAATAATTTCAGCTTCGCTAACTTCAGCCTTATCTGGTCTGCCGATGCCGACCCGAATACGAGTGAAATCCTGGCTTCCCAGTTCTTGGATGATTGACTCCACCCCCTTGTGCCCGCCGGCACCGCTGCCCTGACTGATGCGGGTTTTACCCAGAGGCAGGTCAAGGTCGTCATGGATGACCAGGAGATCATTGATATTGATATTGAACTTTCTTATTAGCCGGCTGACCGACTGACCGCTCAGGTTGACGTAGGTCTGGGGTTTAGCCACCACCACTTTGTTGCCAGCCACCTCACCCGTGCCAATTCGGGCAAGACCCCGTTTTTGGTCAAATTTTATACCCTGAGACTTGGCAAAATAGTTGAGGCAAATAAAGCCAATATTGTGGCGGTTATTGGCATAAACCCGTCCCGGATTACCCAAGCCAACAATTAACTTCATTTCAGGCTTTCTGCTCCAGAAGACGGAGGAGTTCCTCTTCAGTGATTTGCTTAGTGCCCAACTCCTGGGCGTGGGCGAGCTTGGAGCCAGGGTCAGCCCCTACTACCAGGTAAGTGGTCTTTTTGGTAACGCTGCTCCCGGTTGAGCCACCGAGGGCTTTTATCCTTGCCTCTGCCTCTTGCCTGGAGAAGGCTTCCAGCCTGCCGGTGACAACAAACTCCATACCAGCCAGGGGTTGCTCTTTGGGCTTGGCTATTTCTTCTAGTTTGACCCCGGCTTTTCTTAGCCGTTCAATGATTTTGCGGTTTTCCTTTTGTCGGAAGAAGGCAACAATGCTATCAGCAATCTTAGGTCCCACAGTGGGGATGGACATAAGCTCTTCTCTGGAGGCATTAGCCAACTTATTGAGGCTATTAAAGTGTTGAGCCAGAAGCTCTGCTGTCTCCTCACCGACATGGCGTATGCCCAGAGCAAAGATAAGCCTCGGTAGTGGCGTATCTTTACTCTTCTCAATAGCGTTGAGCATATTGCTGACGCTCTTCTCCGCCATTCGCTCCAGCTTTAGTAGCTGCTCCTTTTTCTCTTTCAGGTAATACAGGTCAGCTACGTCCTTGACCAGCCCTCTCTCAACAGCAGAGCACTGTTTGATTCGCCTATGCCTCTGATATCCATACCCCCCCGGGAGGCAAAGTGTTCCAGCCGCTCCTGGACCTGGGCGGGACAGGCGGCATTGGAACAATAGTACATAACCTCGCCTTCAGGCTTAATCACCTCAGCCCCGCATGCCGGGCACGCCGGGCGTTGCTTCTCCCTATCAAATATCTTCTCCAGCAGGCTGAATTCCTTTTCCTTTCCATTACGCTTGCCCTTGATTGGGCCAACCACCTCGGGTATCACCTCGCCGGCCCGCCGGATGATAACGGTATCACCCTCGCGAATGTCCTTGCGTCTGATGTCGTCCTCATTGTGCAGGGCAGCCTGTCTAATGGTTACCCCGCCAACAGCGACCGGTTCCAAAATAGCATAAGGGTTGAGGGTGCCGGTTCTGCCCACGCTGATACCGATATCAATCAGACGGGTGGTGCTTTCAATAGCCGGGAACTTGTAGGCTATCGCCCATCTTGGCTCATGACCAATGTTTCCCAGTCGTTCTTGTAAGCCAAGCTGATTTACCTTGACCACGATGCCGTCAGCTTCGTAGGGCAGGTTCTCCCTTTTCTCCACCCAGGTACGGTGGTAGTCTTCCACCTGGTCAATGCTGGTGCGCAAGGCATTATTGGGGTTTACCTTAAAGCCGAGGGACTTGAGGTATTCCATAGTTTCCCAGTGGGTTGGTGGGGTGGCTTTACCTTCAGCATAACCCAGCATATAGATGTAAATATCCAGCGGGCGCTTGGCGGTGATGCGTGGGTCAAGCTGGCGCACTGAGCCAGCGGCGGCATTTCTGGGGTTGGCAAACAGGGGCAGCCCCTCAGCCGCCCGCTCCTGGTTTAACTTATGAAAGCCGGCTTTGGGTAGAAAGACCTCACCTCGCACCTCAAACCGGGGTGGGGCATCCTTGGACACCGAAAGCGGGATGCTCCTGATGGTCCTCAGGTTCTGGGTGATATTTTCCCCGCGAAAGCCATCGCCACGGGTAGCCCCGGTGGTCAGTTGACCATTAACATAGGTCAGCGCCACAGCCAGCCCGTCAATCTTATGCTCGCAGGCAAAGTCAGACGGCTCTCCAGCTACCAGCTTTGTGGTTCGGTTATACCAGGCTACTAGCTCGTCATAGGAGAAGGCGTTAGCCAGGGAGAGTAACGGCAGAGGGTGTTCTACCACGCCAAAGGCTTCTACCGGGGCAGCCCCCACCCGCTGGGTAGGCGAGTCTGGGGTCAGGAACTGGGGATACTCTTCCTCCAGTTGCTTGAGCTCCCTCATTAACTCGTCATATTCGGCATCAGAAATCTCCGGGCTATCCAGCACATAATACCGATAGTTATGATGGTTAATTTCAGCCCTTAATTGCTCTATCCGTTGCTTTACTTGGTTCAGGTCAGCCATGAAGCACTTTTATGATGCTATTCTTATAAAAATTATAACACAATCTATAGCTAGGCAAAAGATAAACCGCTATAATATACCTTGATAACAAGGGGGATAGTAGAATGAAACGAATATTTATATCAGTGGCTATATTAGCTGTAATATGCCTTGGTGGTTTTATTGTTTATAACATTGCCTATGGCATAGGTGACGCAGCGGGATATGATAAAGGCTATTCCGCAGGGCAAGAAGTGGGCTATAGCTGGGGTAAACAGGATGGCTATGACCTGGGAAAAGAAGAGGGTTACAACACGGGCTATACTTCGGGTAAAACCGATGGCTATGATGATGGCTATGCCCAAGGTATGCAAGCTGGCTTGGGACATGGTTACACCTTAAGAGACCCGACCTATAAAGAAGCGGTCGTCTTCTTGAGAGAGGACAAGACAGACAGGAATAGATATGTCGAGGACAGCTATACATGTAGCCACTTCGCTAGGGATGTGTGCAATAATGCTGAGGCTGAAGGGTTACGGTGCGCTTTTGTTGAGCTGCGCTTTCGGGAAGGTGGGCACTCAATAATAGCCTTTGACACCAGTGATAAAGGAGTTGTCTACTTTGAGCCACAGTTTGATGATGAGGTCAAAGTCATCATAAACCAGAGCTATTCCCGGTTAAATGACTATCAAGGATCGCCAGTCAATGATACCATAATGGACATTTTGGTTATCTGGTAGCAAGATTATTTATTAACCTCATCCCCTTTATCCCCCTCTCCTTTTAAAGGAGAGGGGGAAGAGATTTTAGAGAGGGGTGAAACCCCTCTCTTACCTACTCTCCCCCTTCCCTTAATATAGGGAAGGGGGTCAGGGGGATGGGTTTCTAAATAATTTCTAGAAACTTGCCCCTTTCTATATTATACGGTAAACTAGGCGAGCAGAATCCCCTGTATAAAAGAGGAAACCGTGGCTGAAATTCGTCCCTTCCGGGGGGTGCGTTATAATCAACTGCTGGTTAAAGACCTAGCTGACATTATCTGCCCCCCCTATGACATTATTAGCCCACAGTTGCAGCAGGAGCTCTATCACCGGAGCCGGTATAACTTTGCCCAGATAGAATCTGGACGAGGGTTGCCTCAGGATACGGCTACGGACAACAAATATACTCGTTCCGCAACTACTTTAGAGCGATGGCTGGAGCAGAGTGTTCTGGTGGTTGACCAGGCGCCGGCTATCTATCTCCATGACCACTATTTCAGCTATAAGGGGAAGGAATTTAGGCGACGCAGTATAATCGCCCGTGTCAGGTTGGAAGATTGGGATAAGATGGTAGTCCGCCCTCATGAGGGCACCCTGGTTGAGTTCAAGAGTGACCGCTTGAGTCTGCTGTGGGCAGTTCAAGCCAATACCAGTCCAATTTTGGCTCTGTTTGAAGATAAGGGACGGCAGGTCGCTTCGTTGCTGGCGGCACCAGAGAAAAGCCAGCCCATAATTAGCTTCAGTGAGGCTAGTGGCGAAAGGCATAATGTCTGGGCTATCACCCAGCCCGAGGTTATTAATCAGCTAGCTGGTTATTTCGCTCGTCAGCCGCTCTATATTGCCGATGGGCACCACCGCTATGAGAGCGCCCTTACTTACCAGCGGGAGAGGATTGCCTGTTCTTCGCCAGTGTCAGGGGATGAGGCGTTTAATTTTGTGATGATGGCGCTGGTAGATTTCTCCAACCCCGGGCTTATCATTCTACCTCCTCACAGGCTGGTTCGGGGAATATCCAGAGCCACCCTGAGCCAGTTGATGACCGAGTTAGGCTTGTTCTTTGAGGTAGAAGAGCTACCGCTAGATATACCCCGTGTCTGGCAGCAAGTTAACCATTTACTAGCTGCCGGGGAGACAGACGAAGTTAGATTGGTTCTTTTTGGTGTGACTGAAGACCGCCTTCTCATATTAAGGCTGCGTGATTTTACTAGTGCCAGCCAGTTGATGCCTTACTTTCATTCCGAGCTATATAAGAGGCTGAATGTTAGCGTCCTTGACCATGTCATACTGGAGAAGCTGCTGGGATTAGGTGGTGGGGAGGCAGTAACCATTGGCTATAGTTATGATGGGCAGGATGCGGTGAACCGGGTGTTAGAGCAGGAATACCAGCTAGCCTTTCTGCTAAGCCCAATTAAGCCGGCGGTGATTAAAGCCATCGCTGATGTCGGCGACCGGATGCCGAGAAAGTCGACCTACTTTTATCCTAAGGTGCCGGCGGGGCTGGTTTTTAACCGTCTGGTTTAGACAATTTTTAATTGATGCTAAGTAGACTTTATATAGCCTCGTTTGCCTACTTTTATGACACTGTCCTTAGGGACAATCTTATGGGCATCGGTAACTTTTTTGCCATTGACATCTATAGCACCTTGTGCAATGAGGCGCTTTGCCTCGCTCCGACTTTTAGCCAGACCCTTTTCAACTATCATCTGTAACAGCTCGCCACTGCGTGCTTTGGGTATTTCCTCGGGCAGCTCTCGTCTCTGGAAAACTCGGGTAAAATGCTCCTCAGCTTCAGCGGCTGTCTTTTGGTCGTAGAGCTGGGCTATGATTTCCTTAGCCAGGCGCTTCTTAAGCGTCATTGGGTTAATGGTTTTGTTCTCAAGCTCTTGTTTGAATTCGGCTAGCTCCTCATCAGGGACATCAGTCACCAGCTCAAAGTATTGCAGGATAAGGCTATCAGAGATAGACATCACCTTGCCGTATATCTCCTCCGGTGGCTCAGCAACACCGATATAGTTACCCAGGCTCTTGCTCATCTTTTGACTGCCATCGGTGCCGATGAGGAGGGGTGTCATAAAGCATTGCTGGGGACGCTGCCCGACCATAGACTGAAGCTCCCTGCCGACTAGGAAATTAAACTTCTGGTCAGTGCCGCCAAACTCAACGTCAGCCTCAATAGCTACTGAGTCATAGGCTTGGAGCAGGGGGTAGAGTAGTTCGGTCATGGCAATGGGGCGCCCGGCATTATACCTAGTGCTGAAGTCCTCCCGAGCCAATAACTGAGCAACAGTAAACTTACTAGTGAGCTGAATGATATCAGTGAGGGTAAATTTACCAAACCACTCGCTTTGCCACCTAATCTCTGTCTTTTCTTTAACAACTATCTTAAAGAACTGCTGCATATAAGTTTCGGCGTTAGCTAGAACCTGTTCTCTGGAGAGCATAGGCCGGGTGGTAGACATGCCACTGGGGTCGCCAATCTGGGCTGTCCAATCGGCAACGATGAGGACAATTTGATGTCCTAGCTCCTGGAATTGGCGTAGTTTCCGTAGTGCTACCATATGACCTAAGTGGATATCAGGGAAGCTGGGGTCGAAACCTTCCTTTAGTCGCAGTTTTTTGCCTGAGCGCAGTAGCTGTAATAACTCATCTTTAACGATGATTTCAGCTACCCCTCGCTTTAGCAAATAACTGATGTCTTGGTTCAACATAGTCTAGTTTCCACCTCTGGTTTTTAGTACGGCTTTTCCTTGTTTTACATCCTCGGCTATCTGTTTCTTCAATTCTTCCGGCGTGTCAAATTTTTTCTCGCCGCGGAGTCGTTCAATGATATCAATGGTTAGCTCCTTCCCGTATAGGTCGCTATGGTAGTCAAGGAGATAAACCTCTACCACCCGCTCACCGCCACCGAAGGTAGGACGCTGGCCAATGTTAGTCACCGAGAGATAAGCTTGGTCGTCAATATGAGCCTGGCTAACATAAACGCCCTCGGGGGGGAGAGCTTGCTCCGGGTCTATGTCCAGATTGGCGGTGGGGAAGCCCAACTCTATGCCTCGTCTTGCCCCCGGAATTACCCGCCCGTGAAGGCTGAAGGGGCGCCCAACCAGGTTTTGCACCCGTTTCATATCCCCCTGAGCTAGAGCTTTCCTGATGGCGGTACTACTTACCACCTCACCATCTATTATTATCGGTGGCACCACAGTGACGCTGAAGCCCATTTCCTGTCCCAGGCGGCGCAGGGCATCAGTATTGCCTTCCCTGTTTTGACCCAGGGCGAAGTCAGATCCAGTTACCACTCCCCGCATTCTAAGGTATTTCATCAATAGAGCCACGAATTGCCGAGCGCTGAGCTGGGCTAGTTCAGGGGTAAAGGATAGGGTAATAATAGCCTCAACGCTCTCATTCTTGAGCAGGTTGGTTCTTTGTCCAAGGTCGGTCAAGAATGGTAGCTTAGTTTGCGGTGACAGCACCTCTTGGGGATGCTGGCGAAAGGTTACCACGCCACTGAGCAAACCCTGTTGCCGGGCAAGCCTCTTTAGTTGGGCAATCAGGTATCTATGACCCAGGTGAACGCCGTCAAAAACACCAATGGTCAGTAGCATATCGTTGTCGGCTGGTAATCTTGCCAGCTCTTCCTCTACCTGCATAGCCCTTTATACTACCATAACCCTATCTGAGCGTCAATCAATTTGACACAGGTCGTTTAGCAACCTATCCCCCTCTCCATAATAGGGAGATGTATTCTTTGCATGAGGGGGATTAAGGGGTCCCCGCGAAATCCTGATTTCGTGGGGTAAGATTAAGGGGGTGAGGTTAATAGATAATCTCTTGACACGGGACGATAAGTTGCTAAACTAGCTTGGGGCTAAAATGAGTGTAGTTGGCTTTTTTATTTTGCTAGCCATCGCTGTCTTGCTCAGGTTTGTTGGTAATAAGCTGGCACCGGTGGTTATGCCTAGTGGGCGGCTTAAGACTATAGGCTTGGGCTGGGTGGGTGGCTTTTTCGGTAGCTGGTTAGATAGTGTTTTATGGCAGTTTGGTCCTGAGGTTGCCGGGATAAATTTGGTGGCGGCGGCTGTCGGCTGTGCTGTGTTTATCCTCTTCCTCGGTCTGTTCCCGTTTATTAAAATATTGCTCGGGAAGATATAATTAGCTTTTATCAGCCGGCGGCTTTTGTGCTATACTTAGCTCAAGCCAGCGTAGCTCAGAGGTAGAGCAGCGGTTTCGTAATTCTAGGGCAGGGGTGCCGTTCTACACCGTTAGATACAAAATAGAACGATTGTGTCAATTGCGGAAAAGCCATTTTGAAGCTGAAGTGCTTTTTAGTGACAACCTGTTGTTTCTAGTTCGTCGCGATTTTGTCGCGGATTTTTAATCTCAATTTGAACGTAAGAAAGAAACAAAAAGAGGGCAAAAGCCCTAGGAATTGACTCAGGCTGACTTCGCAGAAGCTGTGCTATTCGCCGACAGCAGTTGAAGAGGCTGGACATGGGTTTAAGGAGTTTTCTTTACAGTCTGGCCCGCTCCGTGGTTGATGTGAATGCTGTTAAGAAGGGTATGGTGGGGAAACAGGTAGTGAGGCGGCAGCCGATAAAGCTACTGGTAGGACATTACGGAATTATGTAGCCAAGTCATTGAGCCAAAGCTGTTTTCGTCTTTTTGTTTCCAAGATAACCCTAGTCATTATATATCATCTGTTCTTCTTTATCACACTATCAATCGCCTCATCAATAAGTGTAATTGCTCTATTAATTAATCCCTCAGTAATAATAAGTGGCGGCAGCAAGCGAAGAACATTAAAATAATAACCTGCCTTCCAGACCAATACTCCTCGTTTAAGACATTCTAGCAAGACATTATCAAGAAATTCCTTCCAAGGCTCCTTAGTTTCTCTGTCTTTAACAAATTCAACAGCCGCCATCAATCCTAGCTGCCGTACGTCACCTATCACCTCATATTTGTCTTTTAACCTATTCAAACCTTTGTTTAGCACCTTGCTTATCGTTTCAACATGGGTTAACAGGTCTGTTTCCTTTATGAAATCTAAAGCTCCTAGACCGCCGGCCATCCCCAGAGCGTTTCCTCTGAATGTTCCTATACAGGTACCAGGAGGAAACTTGTCTAGCTCTTTCTTGTAAAAGACCGCGGCTAAAGGAGTCCCTGCACCCCCAAGCGACTTTGACGCCGTCATAATATCCGGAGTCACCCCGTAGTGCTCACAAGCCCACATTTTACCTGTTCTGGCCATTCCAGATTGAATCTCATCGAATATTAAAAGTATCCCTTTGTCCGCAGAAATTCTTCTGAGCCCTTGTATGTATTCTCTGGGGGGAATATGTATCCCGCCTTCTCCCTGAACCGACTCTAGAATTATGGCTGCCGGTTGACAAGCTCCAGAAAAGCCATTTTCTAACACATTCTTCAGAAAATCCAAACACAGTAGACTACAATCAGGATAATCTCTACCGAATGGACATCTATAGCAATAAGGGAATGGAACAAAATGCACGTCAGGAAGCATTGGTAGATGCTGGGATTTATAGCCACCCGTCCACGAACTTACTGCCATGGATTCACCATTGGCACCGTGGTAACTCCCCCAAAACGCTATCACGGTATTTCGTTTAGTTTGTAATTTAGCCAGCCTGATGGCTGCTGTTACCGCTTCTGAACCGGTTGGGGCAGAAAAATAAATCTTACAATTGTCCTTTAGTCCCAATGGCGCAGTCGCATTCAATTTTTGAAGTAATTCAAGTCTTACTGGAGTCGGGAAGTCAAGACAATGGGTTAACTTACCCAGTTGCTCTCTGACATATTTCATGATATAAGGGTTAGAATACCCAAAATTCAGCACACTTATGCCAGCAAAAAGGTCAATAAATATATTCCCATCCACATCTTTAACTGTTGCTCCCTTCCCCTCCTCTAAAGCTATAGGCAACGTTCTCGGATAAGACACCCAGTTACTGTCAATTGCCATGTCCCTTTCAATTAGAGATTTCGTTTTAGGACCTGGTATCTCGGTGACAATTTTTGGTGCTTCCTTAAAGCTATAATCTGAAAAATTTACTGACATCTTTACCTCCTACTTTAATTCTTAGTCATCTTATCTTCTCATTCGCGACCAAATAGTCTATTTATTACTTCTTTGTCCTCCTTTCCTATTTGAAAATCAGCCCGGGTAACCACAGCGCCAGCTGGGGGAATATCATGACTAACCCCAAACCAATTATCTGAAGTGGAATGAAGGGCAGGATAGAACGCCAGACTTCTGACATTGGTATACCCCTGTCAGAGACAAGCCCTTTCATATAAAACAGGGCAAAGCCGTAGGGTGGTGACAGGTAGGCTATCTGCAAATTAACCATAAATAGAATTCCGAACCATAGGGGGTTAAAGCCCAGGGCTACGATTATAGGAGTATAAATGGGGGCAGCAATCAGGACGACAGCGTAATCATCCATAATCATCCCCAGGCCCATCAGGCTGAGCTGCATCATTAGCAGGACAGCCCAGGGGCTTAGTCCTGAAGCCATTACCATTTCCTCGACTAGATGTGCTGCCCCCATACCCATGTAAAAGCGGGTGAAGACGCTGGCTCCAATCAGAATCCACATAACCATGCCAGAGAGCCTGATGGTATCGTAGCAGGCATCTCTTATCATCGGCCAGTTAAGTCTGTGGTACACGGCAGCACATATTAGTGCTCCTATAACTCCTACCGCAGCCGCCTCGGTAGGAGTTGCCGCCCCTGAGAAAATTGACCCTAACACCCCAATAATAAGGATAACGGGCAAAATTGAGCCCCTCAGGGTGACGAATTTCTCACGCCACCTAACCTTCTCTTCAGGCGGCACAGCGGGGCCCATTTCTGGATTTCGAATACACCTTACTCCTATATAAG
>Ga0116202_10002608_pt1 | contig 10823 bp, 14 predicted proteins | sample LakKivw325mmetaG_FD_94479 | JGI IMG/M metagenome (GOLD analysis project Ga0116202, IMG submission 94479) | Anoxic lake water microbial communities from Lake Kivu, Rwanda to study Microbial Dark Matter (Phase II) - Lake Kivu water 325m metaG | ecosystem: Environmental > Aquatic > Freshwater >... | reverse complement strand
ATTGAGAGAGGCTTAAGTATTAACTTCAAAGATTCTGGACCAACTTAATGTTGGAAAAAATATAATCAGTCACTGGTTGATAAAAATCCACTAATCTTTCAGGACAGGTTAAACTAATGCTTAATAAGAATCTTTTATTCAAAAAATTCTTTTCTAGATAAGTTTTATTGAAAACGACATAACTAATTCCTCTGGAAATATTCCGGATTTTTAAGTAAATTTCCCTATCTCCGTATTTCTTATTTAAAATTGTGTAATCATCTATAATATGAGCCTTTAGAAGAGCTTTATTTTCATTTTCTTCAATTGTCTGCACTAAATTACCGAAGGGGAGATTTTTGTAATTAGAAACTATCCTTTGGCTGATAGAAAATTGAGCGCCACTTTCATCTTGCAAGACTAATAAAGTAGAAACGCCTTTCCCTAAATCTTTTGAGTAATATGAAAAAACATCAGTTAAGAGGTTATTAATTACCACAGTATCAAGAGATTGCCAATCAGGATAAGGTATGGAACCAATACCTCTCAAATTAAAATCTTGATATTCTACTAATCTGTCTTTTATTTCAAAAGGAACAGTCGTTTCTTGATTATTAATGATAAATTTTAAATCGTATTGGCCAGTTTCCTTTGGCGCCTCAAAACAGCATATTTCATTATCTCCAGGATGAATAATGGTATCTATTAAAGGAATATCTTTAAAATGACCATAATCTAAAAGAATTACTTTTAAAGTAGTTCCCTGATCAGAATTTTTAAAAGAAATCAAAAATTCGTCACTTTTTAAAAAAGTGCTGGTATAAAAAACTTCTTTAGATTTTTGGTTAATCTTACCTAATTTAATATCTGTAAGCAAAAAAACTGGATTTTGAATCTCCTTCTTATTTAAAATAGCTCCTAAGATAAGGGACAGAATAAAGATACCACTCACTAAAATTAAGACGATCTTTTGTCTCTTCATAAATCTATTTTTTCTTTGTATTCTTTCTGAGCTTTCTTCTATTCTCTTAATTTTTTATTTTAGGGTTCCAATAGGCTCTAATAATTCTTCTAGCACCATAATAGGTCCAATGATGAATAACAGGAAAATTATGATAAGCCCAAAGACTAACAGCCTTTTCATCGCCAATATAAAAACCGATATGATAATGTTTCTCTTTTTTTCTTAGTTCTATATCAGCTGGCAGTTGTTTGTTCCAAATAATAACACTGCCTTCCGGCATTTTAGAAGACACTTTTATTTTTTTCCAATTGAATTCTTTTAAATCTTTTTCTACGCCTTTCACGGTCAAATGCAACTCTTTAATTAAGTCAAAAATCTTAAGAATTGAAGTTACAAATAAAGCACAAGATGTCGCTCCATTATGAACGATATCCTCTTTTTTCCCGTTAATTAAAGCATAATTATTAGCCCACATCACTGATCCGCAAGCATTCTTTATCATGACTAAGTAATTATCCTTTGTTAAAAGATGAATTTTGAATCTTTTTTTTGTATTACCTTTTTTCATGTTAATGTCATTTTAACATATTTTTTCAATGTTTTCTCTTAACAATTGAATTAATCTCATTATAAATCTAAGATTATGTATTGTAGCTAGACGTAAATAGAGCGGTTCTTGAGCCAAATATAAATGTCTTAAATAAGCTCGGGAAAAATCTTGGCAAGTATAACAATCGCATTCATTATCAACTGGCAACTTATCGTTTTTAAAACGGGAATTAGCTATTTTTAAAATTCCATCCTTAAATTCTGATCCTGCAGATTTACCTGAATATAAACCTCCGTGACGAGCAATTCTAGCTGGATTAACGCAATCAAACATATCTACTCCCCTTTTTACAACTTTTATTATATCATCAGGAGTGGCACCTAAGCCCATGGCATATAAAGGTTTATCTTGAGGTAAAATTGGTTTTAATTCTTCTATAATTTCTAAAGTTCTTGGCATATTATAACCGATAGTTTCTCCCCCCAGAGCTAAACCATCGAAAGGCAAATTAGAAATAAATTTGGCCGATTCTTTGCGTAAATCTGAAAATGTTCCACCTTGAATGATTCCGAAAATCAAAGGTGATTTTTCTCCTCTTTCTAATTCTTTTTTGTTTAATTCTTGATGTCTGACTAAAGATCTCTTAGCCCAACGATGTGTTCGATTCATTGATTTTTCAATATAATCTTTATCTTCATTATCCGGAGCGCATTCATCAAAAGCCATAATAATATCTGCGCCTATTTTGTGTTCAATCTCTATGGCTTTTTCTGGGGTAAAAAAATGTTTAGTTCCGTTTATAGGTGAAGCAAATTCCACTCCTTCTTCATTAATATGGCTTAAATTAGCCCTTTGGCTTAGACTCCAGGCTTGAAAACCTCCTGAATCGCTCAAAATGGGCTTTTGCCAGGCCATAAACCCGTGAATCCCCCCTAGATCCTTAATTGACTCTTCCCCTGGTCTTAAATGCAAATGAAGGGCATTTACTAAAAGAATCTCAATACCTATCTTTTCCAAATCATCAGGCCCCACAGCTTTAACTGTAGCCTGGGTTCCTGGAGGCATGAAAATAGGAGTATGAAAAATTCCGTAATTGGTTTGTATTTCCCCTAAACGGGCTAATGAATTTTTAGCTTGTTTAATAATTCGAAACACAAAGTTATTCCTTACAGCAATCTAATACTTCTTGAATTATATCTCCTAATTTACCCAGAACACTAATTTTTTTCTTCTTTTCAATCTTATCATCAGTTAGTTTAATGGAAGATTCTTCCTTATAATCATCATCTTTTGCATCTATATCTTTCACTTTAATTAATCCTAAATTTAAACCCCAAAATATATTCCAAAGTGTATAAGATTTCTTAAATAGTTCTTCTGCCTTGCTTCTATCGCCATCAGACATCTTCTTAGTTCCTACTTCCATTAATCTCATAGAAGCTGCTAATAAATGCTTTGAAACACACCAAATTTCTCCTTTAGGGTTCTTGACTATTTCTTTTAATAAATCTTTTCTCATGCTGCGAATTTGATTCAATAATTCTAGATATTTGCCATCATTAGTCTTATTATAGGTAAAGAAAAAGTGTTCTTCTAAAGAAATAAGATTCATAACACCAATTGCCAAATCCTCTTTGGATGACAAATCTAACGGATTTTTACCCTTTTTTAACTCTTGAATTTTATTGATAATTTGAGAAAATTGTTCTTCTTGATTCATGGATAATCTAATGATTTTAAATAAAAATTTTACAAATCCATAACTCAAAGATGATGCTGAGAATAATTAAAGCAATAATAGGGATGATAACTCTCTGATAAGGAAAATATACTTTATCATTATGGAATTTTTTTAAAAAAATATCATCCAGCCAATCGCTAAAAAACAAAATAAACATTCCCAAAAATGATCCCGCCATTACTCTTGGTAAGCCATAAAAACAACTGCTTTCATTCCAGCCTAATTTATTCCAGATTGGCAAAAAACTTAAAAACCAAGTAATCAGAAAAACCACCCAAAAGCTTAAAAGAAAAGATTTGCCTTTTTTCACTAAAAATTTATTTAACTGAACGGAAAAAGAAAGGATTAAAGCTCCAATCCAAAAACCTAAAGTTAAATCATCAATTCCTAATAGTTTTGAAAGGCCTAAACCTCCGGCTATACCAATAGCACAAATAGGTCCGCACATATTATTTTAAGGGATCAAGATGCAAAAAACCATTAACAATTAGATTAATTGCCTCTTTTAATGATAAACCTCTTGACCGTAAATAATTAATTTCTTCTTCGTTAATTTTACCAATAGAAGCTTCATGAGTCAAGAGAGATTTTTTATTCTTATTTGTTAAAGCAGGTATTAATTGGATGAAAGAATGGTCATCTAAAATCATTCCTTGGCAATTTAAATGTCCCCTGGCTTCTTTCTCAGCGATTAATTGATTGACACCTTTAATTATTGTTTGTTTATCAGCTACTAATCGTAAACTAACTGAACCTTGAGATTGCTTGCCTAAAAAAATCATTTCTTCATTAATATTAATTGAAGAATGCTCACCCCTCACCACTATTTTCATATTAGCTGAAGCTTTTTTCAATAGAGAAATCTTAGTTTTAAAAGTTAATTCTTTCGGAGGATTCAAAAGTTGATAGAAATAATCTAATTTTGCTCCTTTTTCTAAAATAAATTCATAGTCTGGTTCTACATAATCATCTTTTCCCCAAGAATGCATATGTTTATAGGAAAGACTAGCACCTTCTTTTAAAACAATCATTCCTTGAGCTTGATGTTTAGCGCATAAATCAATAGCAAAAGCGCTACAAGAGACTGAAGACTCTGCATTAATGTCTTTTTCAATAATTAATAAATTTCTTAACTTTTGATTCGTTTTTAAACGAGAAATAGCCACACAAGCAGTCAAGGGTTGTTTGGGTTGTTGTTTGACCCAAATAAAATAACCTTCCTTTGGTTTTTCCTGCCAATATTTTTTAAGCCAAGAATATTTTTTAAAAGCCACTGGCGATTCCAAAATTTCTACTCCTTCTGGAGCAAAAATATTTTTCAAAGCATGATTAAGATAGAAAAAATTAGCAGATTCTTTTGAAGCAATTTTTACATTTTTCATAACCATATTTTTTGATAGTTTTCCAAATTAAGAACCAATCTTTGGTAGAACAAATAAGTTTACCATCTAAAAGAATGTGGACCATTGATGGATTTAAATATCTTAAAATATCCTCTCGATGAGTAATAATTAAAAATGATCTTTGCTGACTATAAAATTTATTTTTAATAAAACGAATAATTTTTTGCAATCTCTCTATGTCCAAACCTGAATCTATTTCATCTAAAATTACTAGTTGAGGATTTAAATAAACCAGTTGATAAAGTTCTGATATTTTCTTCTCACCTCCGGAAAAACCTAAATTAATATCTCTCGTTTTAAGGCTAGTTATTGTTTTTTCAGAAAAAAATTCTGGTTCTTTCTTTTAATTAGAAGCGATTTCTTGAATCAAACTATTTAAAGTAACTCCCTTGATAGCCGGCGGATTCTGAAAAACCAATCCCAAGCCTAATTTAGATCTTTTCTCCGGAGTAAACTTGGTGATATTTTTTCCCTTAAAGATAATTTTCCCTCGAACGGTTTTATACGGAGAAAGACCCATGAGAACGTGAGCTAAAGTTGTTTTTCCACTACCATTCGGACCTAAAAGAGCGTGAATTTCTCCTTTTTTAATACTTAGATTAAAATCATTAAGAATTATTTTATTTTCCAATCCAGCAGTCAAATGTTCAACTTTTAGAAATTCTGATTTCATAATCTTTTTTCTTTTTCTGCTCTTAGCCATTTATCTGCTTCTATAGCTGCCATGGCGCCTGCACCAGCAGCTGTCACTGCTTGTCGATAAACAGCATCACAAACATCACCAGCAGCAAAAATACCTTCAAGAGAGGTTTTCACATTATTATGAATCTTCAAATATCCTTTTTCATCTGTTTCTAAATAATCTTTAAAAATATCTGTTACTGGTTGAAAGCCAATCGCTAAAAATAGACCAGCGATTTTCAATTCTCTTTCTTCTTGGATTTGATTATTTTTTATGATTATTCCTTCTAATTGTTTTTCGCCTAAAAGTTTTATTACTTCATTATTCAAAATAAAATCTATTTTTGGATTTTTTGATACTTCTTCTTGAAGTTTCTGAGATGCTCTTAATTTCTCTCTTCGATGAATAATATAAACTTTTTCTGCGTATTTTGTTAAATAGAGAGCATATTCTAATGCAACATCGCCTCCTCCTATTACTGCTACTTCTTTGCCTTTAAAAAACGCCCCATCACAAACAGCACAAACAGAAACTCCATGACCAACTAATTCTTTTTCTTTTTCTAAACCTAACCAGCGAGTTCCTCCTCCAGTAGTAATAATAACTGACTGAGTAAAATACTCTTCTTTATCTTCTGCAATAACTTTAAAAGGTCTCTTGGAAAAATCTACCTCAAAAATTTTTTGTTCAATTAATTCGCAATCAAACTTTTTTGCTTGTTCTCGCATCAGACCAAGTAATTCTAAACCAGTAATACCTTTTGGAAAACCAGGAAAATCATCTATATCAATAGCCAAGACTAATTCTCCGTTTCCTAATTGACCTGTAAAAATTAAGGTGTCGAGTTTTGCCCTACCAGCATAAACACCAGCTGATAAACCAGCTGGTCCGCCACCAATAATAATAAGATCTCGTACTTCCATGTAATTAAGTTGTTATTTCGAGCGAAGCCCCGTTTAACGGGGCGAAGCGAGAAAAAAGGTTCTGCCGAGCAAAGCAAGGCAGGTTCTTATTTTCTAATTATTTTAGCTTTTTTGGAGCTAAAAATCAATCCCCACACCGTAACAGGCTTCAATAATCGCTCACCCTTTTCTCTTTCGCTCCTGCTATTCTGTCAAAGATAACAATCGTTCAGAGATATCTACCTTTCGAAAACGTCCAAAAATCCCCAGCGAGGCCGAGCAAAGAGGCTGATTTCCTCGCAGGGAAAATCGAGAGCGTGTTTTTGTGACAATATATCCGAGCCTGTTTGGAATGAGAGCAACCTCTCCCGAAATAAACGAAAAAACCCGCGTAAAGCGGGTTTTTCGGTGAACCCCGACTCCTCCGAAGAGAAGTCGGGGTAGCCCCACCGTCGGCAATCTTACGACTGCCGTTATCAATATAGCATATAATTTTAAAAAATCAATCCCGCGCTAATAAGTTTGTAAAATAAGTAAACGAATGCTAAAATAAAAAAATGAATAATAATAAAGAAATTAATAATTATTTAAAGAACAAAAAAGTCCTTTTAGTGGGTCTGGGAATTTTAGGCGGTGGAACAGCTACTGCTTTATGGTTATTAAAGCATAAAGCTCAATTAACCATTACTGATTTAAAATCAAAGAAAGACTTAAAACCTTCTCTCAAAAAGCTAAAAAAATATTTCTCCAAAATTAAATTTGTTTTAGGCCGCCATCTTCAACAAGATTTTCTCAATAACGAACTTATCATCGTTAATCCGGCTATTTCCACTTTGAATCCTCATTTAGTAGTGACTCAATATTTAAGGAAAGCGAAAAAACACAACAAAATTATAGAAAATGATATTAGTCTTTTCTTCAAATTTGTAACTAATCCTATTATTGGTATCACTGGTACGAAAGGAAAAACTACCACTACTAATTGGATTTGTCATCTATTAAAAGGAAAATATCCTCAGACCTTTATCGGCGGTAATATTCCTGACAGTCCTGTTTTATCTTTCTTTAATAAAATTACTAAAAATTCACCAGTAGTCTTAGAGCTATCTTGTTTTCAACTAGAGCTCCTTCAAAAACAAGCTCCTCATCTTGCTTTTATTACTAATATCTACCAAGACCATCTCAATCGTTATCAAACAATGAAAGAATATGCCAAAGTAAAGGCTAATATCTTTTTACATCAAAAACCAAATGATTACTTAATTCTTAATTATGATAATTTCTGGACTAAATATTTTCTTTCCTTAAAACCAGTTTCTCAAGTCTATTTTATCTCTCAAAAGAAATTACCAAAAAAACTTGATGGTGTTTCTCAAAATGGATCTAAAGTTTATTTTCAAGAAAACGGAAAAAAGTTTTTTATCTTCAATGCTGTTTCCTTTTTAAAAACCTGGGGTCAGCATAACTTGGAAAACTTGTTAAGAGCTATTTTAGCGGCTAAATTATTTGGTTTAAATATTGAACAAATTAAAAGACAAATAGCCACCTTGCCTCAGATAAAAATGCGGCAGGAAATCGTCTTTCAAAATGACCATTTGATCATTATTAATGACAGCGCTGGCACTTCGCCAGAAGCTGCTCTTGCGGCTTTAAATCGTTGGGCTAAAAACGAAAACCTCATTCTTATTACCGGCGGAACTGATAAAAATCTCAATTTTAAACAATTAGCAGAAGAAATCAAGAAGAGACTATCTGCTCCTAACCTTATTCTTCTTAACGGTTCAGCTACTAAAAAATTGATTGAAGAATTGAATAAGATAAAATATTCAAATAACTACTTTGTTTTTGAGTCTTTGGACGAATGTTTTTATTATAGTCTCTGTTTAAGAAAACAAAAAAAGAAGAATATCATCCTTTTTTCTCCTGCGGCAACCAGTTTTGAAAAGTTTAAAAACGAATTTGACCGTGGTGAACAATTTAACAAATTAGTAAAAAGATTATAAAAAAACAAGGGGAGATCTAAAATTTAGTTCTCCCCTATTTTTATCTTTTTACCTTGAAAGTAAGACCCACCAAAATAAAAAAAATATCTTAACAACACAGATAATAAAAAAAGGATACAATCGATCTTCAGATTCTTTTCCTTTAAGAAAAATAAATCTTATACACCCAATTAACATAACCAAACATATCAATTTTACTATAATATCAATCATATCCTTATCCATAATCTTCACCCCTTATAACAAAATCATAAAAATACACGGTGCTATCGAGTTTTAAATTAATTAAAACTCGATTCGAGATAACAAACATGAACATCCATATCATAATTCTCACCACCTTATTTTCTTTTTTTCCATAGCTTCAAAAGAAACGGCATTACTATTAATTCTACTATTACACAGACAAAAAATATGCAAAACCTCCGTATTGCTTGGCCAAAAGTTAATTCTTCTTCCATCCATCTCACTTACCACTTAAACTTTGCTCCATCAAGAAGCAAAGCTATTAAAAAATTCTTTATACCTCTCGTAATCATTCTAAAAATCCTTCTTCTTTTCATCGTTTTTCCCTCCTTTCTTTATAAAGCTTAATCCATGCAAATATACTTACGAATAATCCAAACAAAAGTAAAAACAGAAAAGCTCCTAAACTGCGAGTAAAAAAGAATAGTATCAATATCGTGATCAAAAGAATAAGAGTAATCTCGTCGCTTTTTGACACTTGCTCCTTTTCTACTATCGCTAAGATTGATCTATGAACTAATCTATCTTTTACATCTAAAAAATACAGCTGAACTAAATTAAACCATTTTATTTCCACATATCTCACCTTCCTTCCTTTTTTTATTTTTAAGTTATCAATGTGCTAACGATCAAGTATCCTAATTATACCACTATCTATTTTATTAGTCAATAAAGATTACTCGGTAGTCTTTCCATCAAATTCTGCTTCATTTGCTTCTGCTTCAGCTTTAGTATTTCTGATAATCCCATCTTGATGATGAGCTGGCGAATAAATAGTATAAAGTTTCAACTCTTCATTATCTGAAGTGTTAACAACATTATGCTGAGCGCCAGCTGGCACTACTACTGCAAAGCCATCTGAGATCTCATATTCATTGCCATCGATAATAACCTTGCCAATCCCCTTTTCAAAACGAAAGAATTGATCGTTATCAGGATGAACTTCCATTCCGATTCCTTCTTTTGGCTTTAAACTCATCAACACTAATTGGCTATGTTTGGCCGTATATAATACTTTGCGAAAATTATTATTTTCCAAAGTATCTTTTTCAATATTATTAATATATCCTTTCATATTTTTATTTATTGTGATTTTAAATTTTGTCACTTTTGCTAATTATATCAGGTCTATTTAGAATTTCAAATATATATCTTCAATTTTTTAATTTGATTCCTCAAAAATTTCATTTTTTTTCACTAAACTCTCTAAAAGTAGTTTTCCCTCATTAGAATAAAAATATAATTGAGATTGATTTTTATATAAAGCCTCTAATTTGAGTTTTTCTTGCTCTTCAGTTAAATCAAAACTAACCCAGCCCTCTTTTGTAAATATTCTGGAAGGAGGATATAAAAATTGATTTAGATGCAATCCTTTTTCTAAAGGATAATATCGATAATGCACCAAATAACCAAAAAGTTTTATGTGTTGGTTATTTCCTTCTAACGCGTTAACCACAAAATGATAAGCAGCTTGATGGTCTGGATTTGAATCTCGAAAATGAGGAAAAATAATTATTGAGGGTTGAAATTGATTAATAATTTCTTTTAAATCATTTAATAAATTAATTCCCGTATAAAGTTGTTTTTCGTGATAAGTGCCTGAATAGGGATTATAGTTTAATTTAGAAGCTTTATGAGTATAGGGTGTCAAAAAATTTGCGTTTAAAAGATATTTTAAGCCATTATCTGGATAGCCAAGGAAAACTAAGCTTGATGAAGCAACACCTAAAACACTTGTTGCTTCATTAGCCTCTTTCATTCTTGTTTCTCCTAAATTTAGAAAATCGTTAGGAGTTTCTTTAAAACTTTTATTTTCTTTAATTACGGAGAAATAATTATCATCGCCGTTAGTCAAATAAACAATTTTAATTTGCGTTCCTATTGTAAGCGCTTCTTGCATTAATCCCCCACTGCTTAAAATTTCATCATCAATATGAGGAGAAAAAACTAAAATTTTATCGGTTGAATAAATATCAGGAAATTTCGTTAAAGTGGCTTTTGATCCTAAAAACCATCCAAATAAACTCCCAAAACCAAAAGCAAAAAACCCCCAAATAACAAAAATTAGAATAAGAATTCTTTTATATTGCGCTTTAAGAGTGTTTAATAATGATTTTAATAAAGAAAAAAACATAAACGCGCATTCAAATTTTCTATTATTTTTTCTCCGGAATAAAATAAACAAACCAAACAATCCATACAAGCCAGATCATATCAAGCCAATCATGAGTTAATATTCCTGGAACACCGAATAAAAATAAGAATCCCAAAAATCCCAAAGGCCAATTTTTTTGCATTTTTTTCATATTGTTATAAATTATTTATTAATTTTTTGATGCTTTTTTTGTTTATT
>Ga0116202_10002607_pt1 | contig 10825 bp, 9 predicted proteins | sample LakKivw325mmetaG_FD_94479 | JGI IMG/M metagenome (GOLD analysis project Ga0116202, IMG submission 94479) | Anoxic lake water microbial communities from Lake Kivu, Rwanda to study Microbial Dark Matter (Phase II) - Lake Kivu water 325m metaG | ecosystem: Environmental > Aquatic > Freshwater >... | reverse complement strand
TGAGACGGTTAGGCTGCTTCATTCAGGTTCTGACAGACGGCAATGTGGTCGTCTTGGCGAAGCCTATCTCAACAAAAGTGAAAAAAGAAGGCTCACTTGAAGTACAAATTGCCGAACATGAGGTCGAGCTCGGTCCAAAAGTGAGACAAAGGTTAAGCAAGGCAATGGGAGAAAAGGGCTATGCCATAAGCTTCTGCTAGTGGAATTCTCGTTTGCCTCTGCCAGCCCATCATGATGATGGGTTTTCTTTTGGATAAAGGTCAAGCGAGAAATACGAGGACGATTCTTTATCTATCGACGATTGTTTGACGCGAGACAGAATCGCGATACAATATAACAGTACCAAAGACGTCGGGAGGTATATCGTGAATAGTCAAGTAGTGACTCAAGTAGTGATTCTGAACCTCTACTTTCAAGTAGGAAACAGTTGTTACGAGATTATGCGGGCATCCTATAAACCGAGCCCTGACGGGATGACAAGGAGATGGAAAATTGATTTTCGGCCCGTGATAACGCCTGATCTGGAACTGTACGCCCGTATGACAGCAATCCGTTTTGTAAGCGAACTCTGGGAAGTCCCGCTTAAACGGATCAAAAAAGTATCTTTAATAGATACGAGTGTCTACCTGACGGAGGATTGCCATCTGGAAGGAACCTGAAAGTGGGAAGTAGGGAGTGGCGAGCCGTCACCACTCCTTTTTATTTTTTAAAAAAATGGCCGTTTTGGCCGTAAAAAATCTTCAAAAATTAGAGTTAGATTATTTTGGTAATAAGGCACAAAAAACAAGACAGAAAAGAAATGGCCGGGAAACCATTCTTTTCCGTCTTGTTAAAAGCCGAAGGCTTACTTGGGCAAAAACACGATCTTCAGGCTTTTGACCCTTGCCTCGGGATCGAGTTGAACCGGCAGGGGGATCGGGTTTCTGTCGCCCTGGAGATTGGACTTATTCCAAGGCCGCGATCCGTCGTCAGTCCCCCTCGCTTCAACGCTCCCTGGTTCTACCTCGGGAGCAAAGGTGAACCTGAAAAGAAAAGTGTCTTTCTGCTCCAGATCAGCGATTGGTCTGGTTTTGGCCAACGGATGAATCTCTTCTCCCTTGACCGAGTAAAACCGGAACCAGACGTCTTCTAATCCTTCGCCTGGGAAGACAACCGTTAGATCGACGATCCAGATGCGAGGAGTGGGGATAGGAGTAGGCGAGCTGGTCGGCGTGGTTGTCAGCATCGCTACGACCGCAGTCGAACTGACAGCCTTGCTTGGGACTATCGTTGGTTGGCTGGTCGGGGTCACAGGGTCGATGTCTGGGTCGGTGTGGCGGTACGGGTGCGGGTAGGAAGAACATTCTCTTCCACCCACTCGTCTAGTGTTGGTGTCGGCACGAACACCGGCGTTTCTCTGATTGCCACACCCTTGCTTGTCCGATAACCGACGAGCAGAACCAACAGAGTCAAGAGTAGAATCAGTTTTTTCATTATTCTAAGCTCCTTTTCCCGGTTTGTCTTGCTTCGGCTTTGAAGAACTAACTGAAAACTTTGGTTTTCAGAAAAAACCTTTTTTGTTATACCACGGTTGTGTAATAAGTCAATGATTGACAGGTTCTATTTGCGTTCTACAATAGAATTAGAACCTTTAAATAAAGGGAGAGGAACGACCGGGAAAGGATATAGCCAATGGCGATATTTTTTCCCGGCCGGTCTTCTCCTAGTGTTCGACACTCATCTCCGTACCAAACCTCCTCGGATGGGATTGGGGCTAGTGGCAAGTTCCACCTAGCGCTCACGCGGCTCAGCGTGATCACCATTCATATGGGAACTGGCCACAGATGTTAGGCGCTCACGGCACGAGGGGAAGGACGGCCTTCATCGAACACCTTAAGGCTGGGTTTTACCCCCAGTCTTTCTGTTTTTATTGTAGTTTTGACACCTTTTATAGAATAAATTTAGACAACTGAGGTTGGACCTCAGTTGTCTTGGTTTTTCTAGCCTCTTGACAAGATTGATGGAAAAAAATAAGATAGGAAGCAGGGAAGCTAAATTGAAAGGTTTATTTAAGACACCAAAATGAAGTAAATAAAAAAACTGAAGGCCCGTAATTCTGGTCAGGAAGGTGTTTTCCTGATTTTTATTCCTAAGGAAAGTACTTTGACAATTCAAACAGTGAGTTCATTGAGCCAACCCTTCGACAGGTTCAGGGTAAAAGTAAAAAACCTGTCAAAAAGTAATCATTCGACGAACCGAAGTTTCGTAAAAGCTTGCCCTGAGCAAGCCCGAGCAGAAACGAGGGCGCGTCGAATGGGTTTCTTAGAGTTGTCCCGATGCTTCTGCTCTGCAGAAGCCACTGATTTTCGCAGATTTCAAACTGATTTTCGCTGATTCTTATCAGCGGCAATCAGCTATCATCAGCGTCAATCAGTTATATTTGAGAGTTTGATCCTGGCTCCCCGAACAAATCGCTTCGCGATTATACGGGGCAGGCAGGATTTCATCCTTCGCCAATTTGTAAAAAAGTTGTCGTTGGATGAAGGCATTCATTGCCCATCTTTCAAATCTTATTTGAGAGTTTGATCCTGGCTCAGGATGAACGCTGGCGGCGTGGATAAGGCATGCAAGTCGTGCGGAACGTAACATTTTGCGCAAGCAAAATTGTACGTTCAGCGGCGAACGGGTTAGTAACACGTGGGTACATACCGTCAACACAAGTATAACCCATCGAAAGGTGGGCTAATCCTTGATAGTCTGGTAGTCGATTACTGGACATAGAAAAACTCAAAACTCAAAGTGCAAAAGTCAAAATGAAAATGTAAAATTAAAAAATTTTGAATTTTTAGCTGTAATTTTGAGATTTGATTTTTGAATTTTGAACTTGAGTCCATTAGAAAATAGAAAAACTTTGTGTTTAGTAATCGGCTACCAGTAAATGGTGCTCGCAAGGATTACCGGTTGGCGATTGGCCTGCGGCCTATCAGGTAGTTGGTGAGGTAATGGCTCACCAAGCCGATGACGGGTAGGGGAGATGAGAGTCTGTTCCCCAACAAGGGCACTGCGATACGGGCCCTACTCCTACGGGAGGCAGCAGTCGAGGATATTGGACAATAGGCGAAAGCTTGATCCTGCGACGCCGCGTGCTCGAAGAAGCCCTTCGGGGTGTAAAGAGCTTTTCTGGGAGAAGAAAGCGTGCTTCACTAACGTGAATCACTTAAATTTCAAATCCTAAAATCCAAATTCCAAACAAATCACAATTATTTAAATCTCAAATTTTAAACTATTATGAGTTTAGAAAATTGGTTATTTAAAGATTGTTTGGAAATTGGTGCTTGGTCATTGGAATTTATGATGTGGTTTGCATTGGCGAGGCACGTTTGACGGTATCCCAGGAATAAGGGGGTGCTAACTCTGTGCCAGCAGCAGCGGTAATACAGAGCCCCCAAGCGTTATCCGGATTTACTGGGCGTAAAGCGTCTGTAGGTGGTTTAGCAAGTCTTCGATTAAATACCAAGGGCTTAACCTTTGGTCTTTTGAGGATACTGCTAGACTAGAGGGCGTTAGGGGCTGATGGAACGGTCGGTGTAGGGGTAAAATCCGTTGATATCGACCGGAACACCAAAAGCGAAGGCGTTCAGCTGGAGCGACCCTGACACTGAGAGACGAAAGCGTGGGCATGGAAAAGGATTAGATACCCTTGTACTCCACGCTGTAAACGATGGACACTGGCTATTTGAAGTGTCGACCCTTCAAGTGGCGAAGCCAACGCGTTAAGTGTCCCGCCTGGGGAGTACGGCCGCAAGGCTAAAACTCAAAGGAATAGACGGGGACTCACACAAGCGGTGGACCACGTGGCTTAATTCGACAACAAACGAGGAACCTTACCAGGGTTTGAAAGACTAGTGAAATCCCGCAGAAACGCGGGCCCCTCCACAAGAGCACTAGTCCAGGTGCTGCATGGTTGTCGTCAGCATGTGCTTTGAAGTGCACCCTTAAATGGGGTAACATGCGCAACCCTTGCCCTATGTTTATTTTGTCATAGGGGACTGCCCTGGATAACAGGGAGGAAGGTGAGGATGACGCCAAATCAGCACGGCCCTTTGATATCCTGGGCTGCACACATGGTACAATGGGACCGACAATGGGTTGCGAAGCGGTAACGCGGAGCTAATCCCAACAAACGATCCCTTAGTTCGGATTGAGGTCTGCAATTCGACCTCATGAAGCCGGAATCGCTAGTAATCGCCAATCAGCTATGTGGCGATGAATATGTTCTTGAGTCTTGTACTCACCGCCAATTAATCCGCGCCTGGCAGCTTGGTTAGCTAGCGGGTGAAAATCCCGCCTCTTTAAAAAGTAGCCAAAAAAATTCAGCAGTCCTGTTTTCGTAAGGAAACGGACGGAGGGCTTGAGGCAAAGAGCAGCCTGTGAGATGATTTTATGATAAGGCGACTTCCGATGGGCGGTCGGAAGGAAGCCGATTTAAATCGAATTCGCAGGATGCTTGAAAACGTTAACCAAGTAACCCAGGGAGACCCTGGAAAGATAGGAGATTATTGCTTTCCAGGGAGTCAGCTGCGTCATAGTACCTAGCCGTGCCAGATTAACGGCTGGGGAAGGACAAAACCAAAATATGCTTTCTCCTCATTATGTCGTTGGTTTAACCGACGGCGAAGGAAGTTTCTCGGTTTTTATTCATCAACCTATAAAAGCGAGAGCAAAAGAAACACGATATTACCGGATAGAATGCCATTACTATATTAAACTACGAGAAGACGAACTGCCGTTGCTTCGAGAGGTTCAGAAATTTTTCAGTTGTGGTGGTCTTTATCTCCAGAAGGAGAAACGGAAAAATCACCGCCAATGCTATCGTTTCGAAGTAAGCAGCTATGAAAAGATTGAAAAGGTTATTATCCCATTCTTCAAGAGATATCCACTTCATAGTGTTAATCGGAAGAATGATTTCCGCCTTTTTTGCCAAATCTTTTCGCAGGTGAAAAATAGAAAAGGGAAACATCTTAATGAGAACGAAATTGAAGAGATAAGGAGATTAAAAGGAGAAATGCATAAATAGGGCTCGCCGTATGCGGAAAATCCGCTCGTACGGTGGGAACGGGAAATAATCTCAAATTATCCCAATCCGTCACACCAAGAGAGCTAGTAGTACCCGAAACCCCGCCCCCTATGCTTTATCTATATATGAAGATGAAAGTGAATAGAGCTTAGAGGGCGGGGCTAAGGTAAGGCTAGTAATAAGGGTGAAGTCGTAACAAGGCACCGGTAGGGGAACCTGTCGGTGGATCATTCTTTTCTACTTTTTTGTAGAAAATGAGTGTCGACTGGAGTTGAAGTCTTAGAAATTTCGATTTTAACTCCAAGTGGTGTCCTGCCACTATAAAAAAGAACCCCTCCTTTGCATAAAGCTACGGAGGGCAAAGTCGGGACAACTCTAAGAAACTAAAATAAACAACAAAAAAGCCTCGAAAGGCTTTTTTGTGTTTGGTGCGCTCTAATGAAGGAATTGAATCAATGACTGGTAAATATGGTTAATCCCCGCTTTTACTGGCAAGCCGTAGCTGAGTGGCGCAAAAAACAAGAAGACTAAGAAAACAAGGGTTAAAAGAGTAGAATAAAGGGCAAAATAATTCAGCGAACGGAAATCAAAAAAATTTTGTTTTAGCTGTAGTTTTCCTTTCTCTAATAATTTTTTTATTCGGTAGGGCTTCTCTTCAGCTTCTTTTAGAGGACTGACTAACCGATCAACCAAAATTGAAGAAATCAAAACTCCGAATGATAAAGCGGGAAGATAATGATATAAAAAAGTGACTCGGCCGATAAAAACAAAAGGCAGGAGGTTTACAAAATAACCAAAGACTAAAAGACTAAATAGAGGAATAACCCCGTTTATTTCTTTGGTATTAAAAGGATAATTTATAACCAGACCTGAAATACTAGTGATTATTGCCAGGATTACCATTAGCCACACCAAGGGATTGCCGATAAGATAAATATTCATTACTCCCTCGGGTTTTGAAGAGGGAGAGCTTTTAGTCCAGTACCAGACGGGCTTACGCATTATTGGCCACTCTCGCCACGAACTGCCATCCGGGTGAGTCGCGGTTAAAGTGGCGGAAGCGCTATACATTCTTTTATTCAGTTCGATAAACTTTTCCAGAAAGGAAAGCGGCTTTGTCGCTTCAGTGATCTTGTTTCCCTGAAGCTCTTTTTGGAATGCCGGCGTCATAAAAGCGTCTCCTGGCCCAGACTTATACAAGAGACGGAAATGAATAGCAAAAAAAGAAATATAGACCAGAAGAGGAATTATCAGGAAAATTAATGATTTTAAGAAAAACAGTTTAATTTTGAAATGTTTTAGAAAATTAATAAACAGAGAAAGCAATATTACCGCCAGAAACGTCAGCCCTGTCCACTTTATGCTAAAAGATAAACCGCTAAAAATCGCTGAAAGGACGATAAGAAAAATTTGTTTTTTCCCAGAAGCCTTTCTGGAAAGGATGAAAAAATAGAAAGCGGTAAAGCCGAAACACAACAGGAACAAATCTATCAGGATAAATTTAGATTCAACCAAGAAAGCATTGTCGAAGAGAACCAAAAAAGCACCGAAAAAAGCACCTTTTGGCGAGACGCCGAGAGCCAAGATAGTCTGGTAGATTAACAGAACAAAAATGGCGCCGAAAAAAGCCGGCAAAAACCTTAAGATAAAGAGGCTGTATGGATCAAAGGCAGTACCGATTGAGTTGAAATCAGAATCAACCCTCAAACCGCAGAGTTTGGCAAAGCCGGCAATCATTAACTTACCCAATGGCGGGTGAATATCAAAATAATATTGATGAGAAAAGTAAGCGGAAACAAACTTGCCGAAATGAACCTCGTCAAAAACCACCTCTGCCGGCCAGCTTAAATTCCAGAACCGGGTAAAAAATGCTAAAACAACAAGGATAACAAGAGGCCAATTTTTAAGCAAATTACGTTTCATATATTATTGCAGGAAACCTTTAGGATTTCTTTTTTTCCGTAGATGGTGACCTGAGTAAAAATAACTTTTGTTTTGGCGCGAAGGATTTGTTCATTCAATCTCGGAAAAGTTTTTTTCAAACCATCATCTAAAAGAATATAGCCAATTTTTTCCTCACAAGCCTTTTGCCAATCGCCTTGAAGTATCTCTTCAGCCTGTCTTAAATTTTTAGAATGATCAAGGCCTTCAGTCCAGAGCCAGCCGGTAAAACCGAGATAAACAGGCCGGCCGGCTAAAAAAAGTGGAATAGGATCAACTGACTGGTCGGTTAGAAAAAGCGCATTGGCCGGGAGATTGTCTTTTATCCACTGTCCCATCACAATATTTTCTTTAAGCCAATCGGCATAGCCAAAAGAACCGATTTTTTTTGTCCAGAAGAGTTTAGCGGTGAAATCAAAGACGCCGGCAACAGTCCCCAAAAAAACTAGCCCAATGACGAATAATTTTCCGAAAACCTTGCTTCTCCAGAGAATCTTGAGGAAAGGTATAACGCAGAATAAAATTGCCAGAATCCACCAATAGAAAAATATTTTATTGTTATCAAATTCCCAAGGCTGGAACAAGAAGAGATTCGGTAAAAGAAACAAAACCAGAGAAGCAACAATAAAACTGCTGTGAAATTCTTCCTTACTGTTTTTTCTCAGATAAGATTTGAGAAGAACCAGGGAAAAAATGGTCAGAATCCAGACCCAAAAAATCACGCCAAAATTTTTTGACCAGAAAGTCAGCACACTGGAGTCAGTACCTGGCTGAGGACTGCAGAAAAGAAAAGATTTTTGATGATTACAGGTCATCCAGCCAAACCAGGGCTTAAAAAGATTCTGCTTGAAGATGGCGCTTGATTTATAGTAAACCAGCTGGGGAAGAGCGAGGACAGCAGTGAAAAAGGCAAATCCCAGCCACCCTTTCCAATTTGAGAGAAAGAACCAAAAGAGAGTGCCCAAGAGAAAGAACAAAGCCAGGAAGGAATGGCCGTGAACCAGCGGTAAGAGTCCGGCGAGAATGCCAAAGCGCCAGAAATTTTTGTTCCTACCATAATAACAAATCCCTAACAGGATCACGGAAAAAACAGCTAAGCCAAAAGTAAAGGTCCTTTGGTGAGATAAGAAGGAAATAGCGGGAACAATCCAGACAATGTTGTCTTGAGTGTCCTTTTTACTATCTTTACCGCCCGTCCGGTTGTCAAGATGCGTATATTCATGGTAAGGATTTTTTAGAAATTCCGTTAATTTAGCTTCTTGGTAGGCTGAATTTAAATCTTTAAAGAGCACTGAAAATCCCAAGCCGCTTCCCCAGATGATTAAAATTAAAGCTAAAATGGCGAAATATTTTGATTTTAAAATCCGGTATGAAAAAGCAAACATTAATAATAGACCGTCTACGCCGAATACCATCAGAGGTAGTCGGTAGGCAAAAATTTGGTCAGCGCCGAATTTCCTCAAGATGCCAGAAATAAAATCAATCATAAATGGATAAGTTAGATTAGCGCCGCCTAAAAAAGGGTGCTGTAAATTAAAGGGATTGGCGGTGGCGAACCGCTCAATCAATCCTAAATGAAGGGCCGTATCGCCCCAGCCGATTAAAACCGCTTGAAGATTTCCGTCTTTACCGAGGAACAAAACGGTGGTCAAAAAATAAGAGTAAATCAGAACAATTCCCAATAAAATAATCAGCCAGCCGTTCTTCTTCAGAAAGAACCAAGTCTTTGGCGATAGAGGAGAATTAAGTCGTGCGCCAAAAGCCTTAATTCTTTCTAATTGCGCCCGGAAAAATCCTAATTCAAAGTTATTCTTCAGTCTTAATAAGAACGTGATTATCTTGAAAATAAGCATTAAATAAAAAATCAGAAAAAACAAAATGATACCTTGATTAAGAGATTTCGAAACGAGAGTAAAGAGTAAGATTGAAAAACTGCCCAGAAGATAACCAACGACAATACTTGCCATAAATCTCTCCCAAAAATGGAATTTTTTTTCCGGATCAAAAAAAGAGAACAACAGCCAACCGAAAATTATCTGACAGATAAAGAAGAGATAGCTAGGAAACATTGTTTTTGTGCCTTAAAATATACCGACGAAAGTCGGCTAGACCCCTGAAGGTGCCAATATCGTAGAATCTCTTCTTGATTGGATAGGCAAGTAGTTCTTGGCGTTTTATCAGGGCTTGGTTCAGTATTGCTAGATCGCCAGACTCGCCTTGGCGGAGGTATTTTAAGGAGTCTTTCCTAATAATTCCTAAGCCACAATCAATATAATTCATATTCTTTAAGTGTCTTTTTTTGCTGTAGTATTTAACCAGACCATTCTCGACCACGGTGTTGCTGGGCGCATATTTGCCAGCATTTCTAAAAACCGTCATCATTCCGAGCTGTCTGTTTTTCTCAAAAAAATTAATTGCTTCTTGAAAATTCAAGGATAAATAAGTATCACCGAAAAGCACTAAAAAAGAATCAGCCAGGAGGTTTTCCGCTTTTTTGAGGGCGCCAGCCGTGCCCAACAGCTCTTCCCCGTCTTGGCTGTATTTTATTCTAACATCAAACCTTTCTCCGTCCTGAAAGTGTTCTTTGATTTGTTCTCCCTTATCGCCAATGCATAAAACAATATCAAAAATGCCGTTTCTTTTCAAAAGGTCTATCTGGTATTCCAGAAAAGGCTTTCCTTCGATTTCCGTCATTGCTTTAGGGACTTTCTGGCTTAAAGGATAAAGCCGTGTTGCCTTTCCCCCGCATAGAATCACCACCGGTATAGTGATTGAGTTTTCACTCCCTGGTATTTGATGTTCTTCTTCCATATTCTTTTATTGTTGTTAAATAGCCAGCCAGAGAAAAGGGAATTACGACCAGTAGGAAGGTAAAAAGAGATAAGGCTAGAGATTCTTCCTGGCTAATACCGACCAATGATAACAGAAAGATATAGGCATATTCTCTTGTCCCTAAACCCATCAACGAGATGGGCATAATTTCGATGATATCAATCAGCGGTATGACTAATAGGAGATAAAAGAAATTAATTTTTAATCCGAACGAAAGGGAAACTAAGAAGACACGTAAGATTCGGTTAAACCAAAGGACAAACGCTAATGTCGTGGCTGACAAAAAGAAGTATTTTTTTTCGCATATAGTCGAGATCTCCGAATAAAACTCGGCCAAACCACCTTTCGTTTTGTTGAATAAATCCTTAAATTTTACTGGGATAACCCTTTCGCCAAAAATTTTTAGCAATTTATCAATCAATTTTTTGTTTAAAAAAATCAGAAGCAGAATCGCCGCGGCAATGACAAAGAATAAGGAATAGAGAAATATCTTTTCCGTTTTTCCTTTTAACGTCAAGATGGTGATTCCCAGTATGGCTAAAAGGCAGAGGGTAAAAAAGTCCAATATTTTTTCTGTAACGGCGATGCCGAGACTCTTTGTTAAAGGCAGGGACATTTTTTTTGAAAGGGCGTCAGTCTTTATCAGGTCGCCGAATCTGGCTGGGGTTACCAAACCAAGGGGGAGTCCGACTAAGGAAACAATCAAGCTATCATTTAATGAGCTTTTTGTCTGGGGCGCGACAAGAATTTGTAGTCTTAATGCTTTTAATAATAATTCGCCAAAAAGAGTGACGAGAGCCAACAAAAAGAAGCCTAATTTTATCCTCCTAACGATAGTAAACAATTGAAGGAAGTCAGTCGTTATAAGAATTGAAATCAGAAGAATTAAACTGATAAGCAAGGCAATTTTCATTAAGACATTGTTTGACGGAGATATCTTAGCCATGATATTCTTTTTAAAGATATGAAAGCATTAGAAGAAAAACCTTTTGTTTC
>Ga0116202_10002605_pt1 | contig 10827 bp, 9 predicted proteins | sample LakKivw325mmetaG_FD_94479 | JGI IMG/M metagenome (GOLD analysis project Ga0116202, IMG submission 94479) | Anoxic lake water microbial communities from Lake Kivu, Rwanda to study Microbial Dark Matter (Phase II) - Lake Kivu water 325m metaG | ecosystem: Environmental > Aquatic > Freshwater >... | reverse complement strand
TGCGTTCTCTCATGTGGTGCTGATACTTGCGGCAACACTTGTGGCAGTACCTGCGGTGACACTTGTATGGCGAGCTGCCAAACTTGCGTTCTCTCATGTGGTGCTGATACTTGCGGCAGCACTTGCAGCAACACATGCGCCAATACCTGCGGTGCCGGTTGCGGGCCGATTGGGCAAACTGTCTATGAAACCTGTGCGGGCTGGGGAGCTACTTGTGGCAGTACTTGCAGCAGCACTTGTGCCAACACATGCAAAAGCACATGTGGCGGAACCTGTGGTGGTACGTGCAGCAGAACCTGTGCTTTGCACTGTGGCCCTACCATCTACAATACCTGCTACAGCACCTGTCTGGGCACTTGTGCCGGGACATGTCTTGCGACATGTTCAGCCACGTGTGGCCCGAAATGTCCAATAAAACCGGTTGTGGTTCCCGCGAACATAAATAACTCAGCCATGGCCAAGTACTCCAAAATAACACCATCAGCGGCGGAACAGAATGCATTGCTGCCGTATAATTTTGTAGCTTATCCACCCGGATCGGTTTATTATATGGGAATATATGTACCGTGGGCCCAATTCGGACAGACTTTCTTTGGAGATCAGCCAATGGCATGGGTCGAGACCGATAGCGGTTGGGATGTGGCTGCAAAGATGCCTAAAGGCACCTGGGTTCGAGAATTCATTTACATCCCATCGAGCGGAGACCTGGAATCATCTGTGATCGCTCCTACCGGACAAATTAGCAACAAGAACTACGATTCCGCAACCCCAGGCTATAAGTACCTGTGGTTCTATGCAGAAATGCCAGGTACTTATGTAAATACGTTCCAAACCGGAGGCTCGGAAAGCAACAGCGTGGCTATCCACGTGTTCTAGATTGGCATAATTGGTATCCCAATGAGCGTTTCCGAGAAAGGTTTTGCTCTGGGATGCCATTTATATAATTTTTATGATTGTTCCCAATTAGACCCTTTTCGGCAACTTAAAGGTAAATGTTATCGATATCGGAAAAAGTGTGTTGGACCGTACCTTTCTTGAGGTTCAGGCATCTTCTGGCGGCCTGGGCCGCCCTATCCCTAAGCTTAGCCGGGGCATAGACTCCAAAGCGCCAGGTAGCTCTATGTGCCCTTTCAAGCATGCTCACTAGGGGAGAGACCTCACGCAAGGGCCTCACCTCCTCCCCAATCAAAGCGGGAAAGCTGCCTTCGGGCGTGTCGGGGACCGAAGGATTATCCACAAGGATGTAATCCGCTTCCACTCCGGCCTCGCTGGCTATCTCCTGGGCCAGAATCCTCTCGCTGACCTTGAGGCGCGACGGATCTAGACTCTCCAAGCCGACATAAACCGCCCGCTTGAAGAGCTTCCTTGATCGGATGCAAGATGCCATCTCGGCGGCGTATCCGCCAGCTTCTGCCATGGACGTGAAGAGCTGGATGTCGTCCATAGCCTTGATCTCCGCAGCCTGGCAGCCATCCTCGATCATTCGCCGAATTCCTGCGGAGATCATAGACTCCGAGATGCGGCATACATGGTGATAGTAGACAGAAGGACGCATGAGCAGCCTGGATATGAGCAGAGAGGTCGCGGCCTGAATGCCTCCCGCTTGCACTACCAGCTGTCCGTGATGAAGCGTCATCTCCTGCAGGAGCCGCAGACGATCTATCACCCCGTAGGCCACACCCGTGTAGTGGGCATCCCGAAGGAGGTAATCCATCCTGTCCACGTCGATCTCGCCATTCAGGATCTGGCCCAGGCCGTTTCCGTGAATGAGATTCTGGATCTCAGCTGGCCGAAGCCCGTGGCCGTCCAGGACCTCCTTGACCTCCCCCCTCTTCAGAAGATCGATGATGCTCTCATGCTCCATTCGCAGGTATGGCGCAAGCACTGCCTCTGTGGCATGAGAGAGGGGGCCGTGGCCCAAGTCATGGAGAAGCGCTGCCGCTCCGATCTTCAGCCTCTCCTCCTCCTCCAGGCCAAGATGATCGGAAAGCCTGTCTGCCAAGTGATAGGCTCCCAGACTGTGCTCGAAGCGGGTGTGATTGGCGCCAGGATAGACCAGATTGGCCAGGCCCAGCTGCTTTATCCAGCGCAACCGCTGCATCTGGGGCGTGTCCGCCAGCTCCAGGGCCAGTCCCTCCAGCTTCACATAGCCATGCACGGGGTCCCGAATCTCGGTCATTTGGCATATGAAAACAGAAAGGATATCCGGATGGTCCAGATACCCCTCAACTGAGCTTCAGTGAGCCTCGCCCACCAGATCCTTGCCAGGAGCCTTGCGCTCAATGGTCTCTACCTTGCAGACCTCAGGTCCGCAAACCAAGACATCCTGCTCCTGATACTTGGTGTAGGGATTCTCAGGGATGGTCATGTCCAGGCCCATGGATGCGGCCATGAGTTCCACCACATCCAATACTTTAATGCTGGACTTGGCATCATTCCTGCCATCCATGATATTCCTTCGGCAGAACGGACAGGTGGATGCGATGACGTCTGCATGAACCTCTTCTCCATCCATTACCCTGGCCTTGGCCATATCCAGAGCCAGGTCGGGAATGCCGGCCTTGACGCCGCCTCCTGCACCGCAGCACCTCTGCAGCTCTCTGTTCCTTACCATATCTACGAACTTCAGGCCCGGGATGGACTCAAGGCACTCCCTAGACGCTTCAAAGGCCCAATCCCGTCCAATCTCATGCAGTAGGTGCCTGCCGTTGTGACAGGGGTCGTGGTAGGTAACCGTATAGTTTAGAGGGATCTTGTACTCTACTTCGCCCTTTCTTAATTTATCCCTCAAGAATACCGAGAGCGGCACGTTCTTGTAAGGGATGTAGCCCTCATACCATCTAGGCCAGTCTAATGTGGAATTTCTAATGCAACCAGCACAGGCAAAGAGCACCGTCTTTGCACCGGCGTCTTTGAGCGCATCGACATTGTGCACGGCACACTCGGCCATGACCTCTCTCTGGCCGGTTCTAACCATAGCAGAAGCACAGCACCATTCCTCCTTGCCAAGCATCGCGAAATCCACATCCAGTTTATTCAAAATCCTTACAGTGGCCACTCCCAGGGCTTGCTGCCTGTATGCCGCGGTGCAGCCTGCGAAGTATACAATCTCGCCCGACTCCTCGACCTTGGCATCTTTGGGAACCCAGCACAACCTATCCTCTTGCTTGCCCTGGTAAGGATTCCGATCTGCTCTGACCAGCTTTGGGAAAAAAGCCTGCTTCCCGTAGGGGCCGTTTCCGCGATCCACAAGATTGGGCCGCATGGCCTCCCAGAGCTCTACGGTCTTTATTCCCGCCTCGCAAACCGTTCCGCAGACGCCGCAGGTGGTGCAGTAGTACACGTCCTCGGTGAAGAGCTTCATCTCATCCTCGTTGAGAGGTTTGCCGCCGAAGATCTTCGCCCTTAGGCTGTGGTTCTTTGCCAGGAGCTCTCTCCACTTCGCGTTCTTATACATGGGGGTGATCCCTGGCCTATCCGGTCTCACTGCAAAGGTCGGGCACCACTTCATACACTCCTGGCATCTATTGCAGCCATCGATCTCCAGGAGCTGGGTGGACATCAGGTAGCCTGTCATCAAGGGCTTGGACTCTTTTTTTTCATCGGCCATTTTACTCTCCTCCTCTGTTGGCCATAAGGGTCATGGGCGTTGCTATCACATGGATGTACTTGGTCCAGGGCAGAACAAAGGCGAACAGACCCAGGGCCAGAACCGTATGGATGAGGGCGAAGTGAGGCGCATAGAGTGGATACTCAAAGGCATTTCCCACCAGGAAAGCATTCCCGCGCAGCCATTCGGCATAAAATCCAGTGATAGTGATCAGAAATACAGCACCGATCAGGAAGGCGTCGTAGGCACTGGTGTTGTCCCTCACGAACTTGAGCAGAATCCTCCTGGACACGGCAATAGTTGCGCCGATGAGAAGCAGATACCCGAAGATATCAAAGGGCAGCGACAGAGCCTCTTTGGCGATCTCCGCCTGCTCAGCGAGGCCCAGCAGGTTGAAATGCTCAACGATATCGATCATAAGCCCTAGCCCCGAAAGGGCCGCGAGGGTCAGGAACCCGTAGAACATACTCATGTGCATGACCCATCGAACCGGGCTTCTGGCCAGCGTCCTTCGGAGAAGAAAGACATCAAGTACGATTGTTCTTATGAATACCCATACGCCGTCTTTGAACGCCTCATGAATCCAGGTGGCAATGAAGAGCCAGAAGCTGTTGCGCAGCTGGTCGTGGTAGCCGGTGGATCCGAGGCCCCATTTCTTAAAGTTGAAATATATACCATATATCCAAACAGCAAGTACAATAACTGTCAGGAGTATCACAAGATTAAAGGTAAGGCCCAACGTGTAGAACGCCATCTTATTTCCTCCTAGTTATATTTATCTCTGTATCGGGGCGATACGACCATCATTTGTGACCAACTTACCTGACAACTAATACTTAAATATTCCCTCGCCGTCGCCTGAAATCGCTTCATTCTCGCGAGCGCCTCCGAGGAAGGAATATCAGAAAGGCTTCATCTCATCTACCCCTGAGGCATATTGCGTTCAGCTCTTTGCCGCGAAAGTTGCCTGAAAAGAAAATCGCAAATTTGCTTAAAAACCTATTTGGCCAAAGCTTTGGGGCGGTATCAATTTCCTTAGGGCCGCTATCCAGGTTCTGCAAGAGAGAATTGTTCTGTCAAGGCAGATTTTTATAAATGGGATTCGTCTTGGGCCAGGACCGCGAAGGAGCCCGGCCCAAATTCATCTCAAACGATCTTGGGCCTTCTCTTTTTGGGCATCTGCGGCCCGGGCTCCGGTCCTTTGGGAAGATCCCAAATGCCCAATCTCAAGTCTACCTGGTTGCAACCAGCATTCTCAAACATGAAATCATCTTCGAATCTAAACAATGTTTCCTCCGAATTTACGATTTTTCTTCCGAGTCGTCTAAATTTATTTCGACATTAGACGAAATAAGGTTAGACAATTATCGAATATAAGGGTTTTGGTCTTGTTTCGCCAGGCCGAGGAATTATAACCTTAAGAAGAAGTTTGAATAAATTCTTTAGCCACCCTGAACTAATTCTCAATCGACTGGCAGCTATGAGCGCAGAAAAAGAAAAGCACTTGTGTCAATGATATTTGCGGCCCAGAGCGAGTTCAGAGGTTCTGATTCCCAGGTCGTTGATCTCCTCAATGAGGCCTGTGAAGGCTTCCAGCTCTCGGTCAAGAACCTGTCGTGGCGTCAGGTAAATGCTTCGTTCCGATTCCACAGTGAGATTATCTGGGCCCCGGAAGACCAGTCTGCTCTTGCCGTCTCGTCGCAGCGCTCTGCGGATCTCTTTGTCGTGGGCCAAAACCATGCCGGGGATAATCACTCTTTCCTTCAAATTTTTCAGATCGAGTTCCTCAAAGTCCTTCAGAGTGATAAGGTTGCCTATCTCCTTTTTCACCGCTACGACGTTAACCATATCCCCCAGCTCCCGGAATATCGATGACAACAGGGGGTACGCCACAGCACTGGTAATGACGGTGGCCTCTTTTTCAATTGTCGGAAGCTTCTTCAGCTCTTGCTTGTGGTAAGCCAGAGCAAAGGGGGCTTTGGTGTGGGGATCCCAGAGGGGGGTGCCGATGATCCTCAATTCGCACTTTTCCTGCATCTCATTCGTTATTCTCTTGATATCCTCTACCGTATGGGGAGTTATCCCTGGCATGATGGGCGCATTACCAAATATGAGTCCCTGCTCCCGGGTATTTGCAAAGGTCATCAGCATAAGGCCCTTGGCCCCCATATCCACAAGATCAAGGGCAGTCTTCTCCAGTTCAGGGCCGTCGTTCACGCCCGGTATGAGAACTGCCATGGCATAAACGTCGCAAAGCTCGCAAAAGGTCCTGAGGTTGGCTAGAACTGCTTCTGTATGCTTATCGTTCACGTATTTGCGGCGAAGTTCGACATTGGTAGAGAAAATAGAGAAGCTTATCCTCCGGACTCCTGCGACGACGAGGGCCTCGGCTTCATCTCCTCGGGTGAAGCCCTTTCCGCTGGTGTAATCCAGGCATACAGGCACCTTGCCGTTGCTGACGGTCGTTACCAGTTTAGGGAGATCAGGATAGCAGCTTACATCGCCATTTCCTTTGATAATGATCGCGTCCGGTGTAGAACAGAGGGTCTTTCGGGACGCCTCGAAGACCAGCTGATCCAGGGGCCTGAAACCGGGTTCAATCTCCACCACCTCCCTGGAGCAATAGTCGCATCCCCTTTTGTGGGGTTCGCATCGCCTGCATCCGGAGGGCTCTACTCTCTGGACCCCTTTGAAGTAACAGAAGCTGCAGAAGCCCCCGCAATCCAGGCCGGGTCTGCCTCCTACATCCACAATTACTTCCATTGCCTCGAATAAGTAATCGGGGTAATTAAATCTTGTGTAAAATAATGATAATTGTCAGGTCGGAAGGGCTGCGATATGATCCCCGACGCTCATAAATTCAGGTCGAAGATACAGACATCTTCTTCGCAGAGTCTGCCCAAAGCGTTGCTGACGCCGGGTCAAGCAGCCTTTGCGCTTGCCTCAGCTCCGATATGCTCATCTGCCCCGGAGCAGCGGCCGATGATACATAGCCGTAGGTCAGGACTGAGCCATACAGAGGAGCTACTGCCCGAAGGTGACGGCCAACTTGGCCCATAGCGATCACACACAGTGGCATCTCCGCCTCAAGAAGAAGCCCCAGGATCTCCAAATTGTCCCTCATGCAGTTGGGTGTTACAGCTATCTTGGCAATGGCTGCCTTGCTATCTTTCATCTCTTTCAGGATGGCCAGCAGCTCATCCCTTCCGGGAGTGCGGGCGAAGTTGTGATAGGAGATTATTATCGATCTGTTCACTCTTCCCATTAGTTCTGATCTCTGCCTGGCCAAGAGCTCTATATCCACATAATCGGAGTATGCGGCAGCCTTCGTAAGAAGCTCGATCCTGTCCTCCTCCCTGCCCTCGAATTGACCGCCCTCAGATTTCAGGCGGTTGGTGGCGATGATGGGCAGGTTCGTTGCCTTCCGGACAGCCTTAATGACCGCCAGGCAATCTCCTTCGATGAGGTCCAGTCGAACCTCGACCATATCAGCATCCGCTAGGGACAAGACATCTCTTCTGGCCTCTTTTCCCAGAACGGCCACGATGCGCGGTTTGAGGATCATATTCTGGAACTCACGTATTTTTTGCGAATATTTATTTCTCCACTATGCTCTCTTCTATCTTCATGCCGAAGTGCCGGGCGCTCTCCTCCAGATGCACCAGAACCTCGTCGCCAGCCTTCAGGTCTGCGACTGACTTAGGCGTGCCATCTGGGCTGACCAGTTTTATGGTCTCTGCGTTCTGCAGCAGAGTGCTTATTCTCTCTCCATTTGCCTCGGCCTCGATCAGGATCATGGGTCTTTTCTCAATCTTGGCCCGGCCCACGATGGCGCTCCTGGCTTCACCGTCCTTGCGAACTATGGTGACTTCATCGCCTGACTTCAGCTCGGAAAGATATCTGGTCTTTTCTCCAACTTTGATATAAGCGTGTACCGCTCCGGCATTAACCCGGAAGGGCCGCGCAGCGACATAAGGGCTGTCCTCTGACTCGCTGTGCACCAGGAAGAAGCCCTTGGCCTGAGATCCGATGAGCATTCCCTCGCCGAGGCTCATCATGCTGGCTGTGTCCACGCAGACCCGATCGCCCATGCCCACGGGCTTGACGGCCGTGACCTTGCCGGGGATAAGCTCAAGGCGGCCTTTTTCGGATTCCTCGACCGCTCGCTGAACCTTCTTGATCTCCGAAAGATCTGAGGTATCAAGCAGAACTCCATCGGCGCCATGCTCAAGAGTGGCCAGTGCCAGCTGTGCCTCCTCTGCAGTTTTAACGCCGCTGATGATCTTGACTTTTGCGCCCTGCAACCCTGCAATCATGTTCTCCAGAGGGATGACCTTCCAGTCAGTGCCGATGACCAGTAGAGAGTCCACATGCTTGCCCATCTCCACCGCAAACTGCTCATACTTTTTATTGGCTATGACCACATAGCCAGCCTTCGCGCCAGGAACGGTCTTGGCCAGGGCGATGTCCAGGGAACTGCTCGCATCCTTGGGCAAGGAGATAGATCCATCGCCTTCGCTGTCCTTTCCGATAATCATAATGTCCTCGGACCCACGCTCTGTGCCAAAGCTTGCAACCCTTATTCCGCCCAGCTCTCGCACTCGATCGATGCTCTCTCTGTCAACAACGACGCAGTCAAAGCCCGACTCGAGAGCGGTGGTTATCCTGGGCTTGATCTCCTCCCACGGCCCTCGCGCCATGAGCCACTTCTCTTTCATATGTTACCGTTTGACATGCCCTTACAAATCTCTTTTGCAGCGGTGAGATTTAAGGCACGAGTTTCATGAACGTCAGAGCGATTCCATGCCGATGCCCTTCAAAAAACTTATACCCTCAAGAGGGAATGGTGCCGCATGGAAAATCGGTTGGTCTACAGCCCGGTGGGTATGCTCTTCATGCTCTTGCTGGCCGTTTTGCTCTTTTTGGTGGTGGGATTTCTCTTTTTGGATCTAGCCAGGACGGCCTTCACCAAGATCGGCTTTTCCTGGAGCCAGGCGCTTTTTGTGTTGCTTGCTTCACTCCTCGGCAGCAGCATCAACATACCCCTGACAAACCTGAAGTGCAGCACTCCCATGGTCACAGAACAGTTTGTTCGCGTCTTCGGCATCACCTACAGGATTCCCGTGGTGCAGGATGTTCGCTGTAACACTCTTCTGGCCGTGAACGTGGGCGGGGCAGTGATACCCACTCTCATCTCTGTCGCGCTGCTCTACCGGTTTCCTGCGTCCTGGCTTTATGCTCTGGCAGGGATCGCTTTCGTGGCCGTCGTGACCAACCGGGTGGCCCGGCCTGTGAAGGGACTTGGCATAGTCACTCCCGCTCTTCTTCCTCCTCTTATTGCGGCCATGGCTGCGATTGTGCTGGTCTATCTCTTCAATGCTCCGCACGATTTCATCTTCCTCATTGCTTACGTGGGCGGAACCATTGGAACACTGATCGGGGCTGATATCCTGAACCTGGGCAAGATCAGAGATCTGGGTGCTCCGGTGGCCAGCATCGGGGGTGCTGGCACCTTCGATGGCGTATTCCTGAGCGGCTTGATCGCTGTTCTGCTGGTATGACGGAAAAGAGCTTTAAGAATAAATGCAAAACGCTGTAGAGATACGCCAAATGATGTCGAGGCATGAATTATGAGCTTCCGGAGTTTCCTGGACGAGCTTTGCAAGGCAAAGTTGATGAAGGAGGTACACGAGCACGTATCGCCTTTTTTGGAGGTGACAAACCTCGCATGGGGTGCAGGCCCCATTTTCTTTGATGATGTGTCGGGACAAAGGTGCTGTCTGAATATCCTCGGCACTCGCGAGCTGCTGGCCAGGACCCTGGGGATTCCTGCAGAGGAGATGGTTCGCCATCTGAGCGGGATTGGGTGCCAGGGGCAGGTTTGTGAAGTGAACTCTTCGCCCTTCCAGGAGGTCGTCTCAGTGCCGGATCTAACCCGGCTGCCCATTCTAACTTATTTTCAGGGCGACGGTGGGCCTTACATTACCTCTGCCGTTGTGGTGACCGAGCTTGGGGAGCGGCTCAATGCCTGCGTGCATCGACTGATGGTACTGGGAAAAGACAGGCTGGCGGTGCGGCTCGTCCCCGGCCGCCATACTCATCAGCTCTATCAAGCCGCTCAAGCGGAAGGCCGGGAGCTGCCTGTGGCCATCGCCATAGGCGTCGATCCGAAGGTGTTAATAGCAGCTTCCACTCGCGTTCCGCCAGAGATGGAGTTCCAGTATGCGTCCGCCCTGCGGCAGGGGCCTGTAGAGCTGGTTCGCCTGGAGAACGGCGTGCCGGTACCCCATGCCGAGATTGTTCTGGAGGGATACATTACTGGTGAAAGAGCCGCAGAGGGTCCCTTCGTGGACATAACCAGCACACAGGATCTCGTCCGCCAGGAGCCGGTCATCCGGCTGACCAAGATGATGACCCGCGAGGATCCCATTTACCAGGGGCTGCTTCCTGCAGGAGGCGAGCACAGGATGCTCATGGGTGTGCCTTACGAGCCGCTTATTTACAGCGCCGTATCCAAGGTGGCCAAAGTGAAGGATGTGCTGCTGACGGATGGCGGGTGCTGCTACTTCCACGCCGTGGTCCAGATCGAGAAGGAGACGGAAGAAGACGCCCGGAGGGCTATTGAGGCCGCCTTCCAGGCGCATAGATCTCTTAAACACGTAGTAATAGTAGACACAGACATCAACATTCATGATCCCAGGGATATTGAGTTTGCCATCGCCACGCGCATGCGCGGGGACGAGGACATCGTGATCCATCCCAACGTTCGCGGCAGCACCCTCGACCCGCGAAGCATTGACGGCATCACCACCAAGGTGGGCATAGATGCCACAGCCAGGCTGGATAAGCTCTGGAAGTTTCGGAGGATGACTCCAGAAGGACCGGGCTGAGTCGGCCAAAAATTAGATCAATGAAGCCCTGCGATATTTATTGAAATGTTGCGACTCTGTTATCAGTTTGAGAACACCATCGTGGCTAGTATCTATTTGGGAGCATCATAACCTTAGTAGAATATTGTCGATTCGAGGTCGTTATGGCAGAAGAGCCGAGCAAGTGCGAGATCAACATAAACAGCATCGCCAGCCTGAAGGTGTCGCGACGCGATCTTGTGAAGTTTCGTGATCGCATAAGCTACCTGGACGCCAATCTGAAGGGCCTGGAAAAAGATCATTTGGAAATGCAAAAGAGCCTCGCTGAGATGACGAGAGAGGTTGAAC
>Ga0116202_10002604_pt1 | contig 10827 bp, 8 predicted proteins | sample LakKivw325mmetaG_FD_94479 | JGI IMG/M metagenome (GOLD analysis project Ga0116202, IMG submission 94479) | Anoxic lake water microbial communities from Lake Kivu, Rwanda to study Microbial Dark Matter (Phase II) - Lake Kivu water 325m metaG | ecosystem: Environmental > Aquatic > Freshwater >... | reverse complement strand
GGTGAACTCCCCGCGCCCACACGGAGGCAGCCAGGGCTTCCCCAGCGGCCACGCCTCCCTGGCGTTCGCCACGGCGACGTCGCTGGAAACGCGCGAGCCGCACGCGGCATGGATTGCGCTGCCACTGGCAGCCGTGGCGGGTTGGACGCAGGTAGAGATCGAGGAGCACACCTGGGAGCAGTTCCTGGCCGGCGCGGCGCTCGGGGCCTTCGTCGGTCACATGTGCGGGTCGGGCCGATGGCGGCTGCTCGCACGCGGCGAGACGCCGCTTGCGGCGCCGTCTGCCCTGGGCTTCCTCCCCCACGACCTCCCGTCGCCGGGTGCCCCCCTCCCCATGCTGACCGGGCGGGACCTGCCGTGGGAAACGACCCTGTGGAGCGCCTCCTTCTAGGGCACGACGTGCGCCGGAAGACGCCGCCGACCGCGAATCCGTGGCGCACAGCCGTTGACAGTCCCTGGCGCGGTTGTTATACTGCCTCGTGACACCCCGCGGCCCCAGTCGTTGCGCGGCCGCCTCGCCCGATCCCCGGGTACATTTCTCGTGTTCAGCCCGCAACTTCACCAGGCGACAAACCGCCTGCAACATGTGTCATAATACGGCACGGCCCCTGGCATGATTCCGCCGCTCCTCCAGCGCATGATTTCCCATCGCCGCGCCCGTTTACTCGGGAGCGACTGCGCGTCTACCGCTTGTCTCCATGACCACCACAGGTACCGGTAATGGCCGCTAGCCCGCCCACCCACGACACGATCATCGTCCTGGACTTCGGCGCCCAATACGTGCAGCTCATCGCCCGCAAGGTGCGGGAACAGAACTGCTACTCGGAGATCCTCCCCTTTGACACTCCGGTGGCAGACCTCCTGGCCCGTCGGCCCGCCGGCATCATCCTGTCCGGCGGCCCGTCCAGTGTGTACGAGGAGGGCGCGCCGACCGTGGCGCGGGAGCTGTTCGAAGCCGGCATCCCGATCCTGGGCATCTGCTATGGCGAGCAGCTCATGGCGCACCTGTGCGGCGGCGAAGTCACCCCCGGCACCGAGCGCGAATACGGCCACGCCATGCTGGAAGTCGTGGACGAAGACGAGCTGCTCCGCGGCGTCAGCGGCCCGGCGCAGGTGTGGATGAGCCACGGCGACCGCGTCACGGCCGTGCCGCCCGGCTTCAAGGTCCTGGCCTGCAGCCCCAATGCGCCCGTCGCGGCCATGGGGCATGCCGAGCGCAAGCTCTACGGCGTGCAGTTCCACCCCGAGGTGCATCACACGCTGTGCGGCGCGGACGTGCTGCGCAACTTCCTGTACGGCGTCTGCGGCTGCGCGGGCGACTGGGAGCCGGGCTCGTTCATCGAGGAGACGGTGCAGGCGCTCCGCGCACAGATCGGCGACAAGCGCGTCCTGTGCGCCCTGTCGGGAGGCGTGGACTCCTCCGTCGCCGCCGCCCTGCTCAATCGCGCGGTGCCCGACCAGTTGACCTGCATGTTCATTGACCACGGCCTGCTCCGCAAGCAGGAAGCCGAACAGGTGCAGGCCGTCTTCTGGCCCATGCTCGGCGACCGGTTCGTCTTTGTGGACGCCGCCGACACTTTCCTGGACAAGCTCGAGGGCGTGGCCGACCCGGAGCAGAAGCGCCGCATCATCGGCGAGACGTTCATCCGCGTGTTCGAGGAAGAGAGTAGCAAGCTGGGCGAGTTCGACTTCATCGTCCACGGCACGTTGTACCCGGACGTGATCGAGAGCGGCGGGGGCGCCACGGCGACGATCAAGACGCACCATAATGTCGGCGGCTTGCCGGCCGATATGAAGTACACGAACGTCGAGCCGCTGCGCCGCCTGTTCAAGGACGAGGTGCGGCGCCTGGGCCGCGAGTTGGGGCTCCCTGACGAGATCGTCCAGCGCCAACCCTTCCCCGGGCCCGGGCTGGCGGTGCGCGTCGCCGGCCCCATCTCCCGCGACCGGGTCGAGATGGTGCGCGAGGCCGACGCCATCCTGCGCGAGGAGATCGCGCGCGTCGGCTGGGGCGGCCGGTTGAGCCAGTACTTCGTGGTGCTGCTGGACACCTTCAGCGTCGGGGTCATGGGTGACGGCCGCACCTACGCCCATCCCGTTGTCATCCGCGCCGTCACCACCGAGGACTTCATGACCGCCGACTGGGCCAAGCTGCCCCCGGAGCTACTCGGGAAGATCGCCACCCGCATTGTCAACGAAGTCAAGGGCGTCAACCGCGTCCTGTACGACATCACGACCAAGCCCCCCGGAACCATCGAATGGGAATAGAGGCTGCCGCCGACTGGGAGCGTGATCTGGCCTCGGTGCTGCTGACCGAGGATCAGATTCAGAGCCGCGTGGCCGAACTGGCCGAGACGCTGGCCGCGGAGTACCGGGACAAGCACCCCCTGCTCATCGGGGTGCTGAAGGGCTCGATCGTTTTCCTGTCCGACCTGATGCGCCGGCTCAACCTGCCCCTGGAAGTTGACCTGGTCTGCTGCGAGAGCTACGGACAGTCCTGCGAGTCCAGCGGGGAAGTGCGGCTGCGGCTGGACCTGGCCCAGGAAGTGCGGGGCCGGCATGTCCTGCTCATCGAGGACATCGTGGACACCGGCCTGACGCTCGCCTGGCTCCGCGAGCGGCTGAGGGAGCGGGAGCCGGCCTCCCTGGAGATCTGCTGCCTGCTCAGCAAGCCTTCCCGCCGCCAGGCCGACCTCGAGCCCGCCTACGTCGGCTTCGAGATTCCCGACGCCTTTGTCGTGGGCTATGGTCTGGACTATGCCGAGCGCTTCCGCTGGCTCCCGTATGTCGCGGTGCTCAAGCCGGAAGCATACCAATAGACGCACAGCGCCGTCCGGCCCGGGCCGACCGGCTGTTGCTGGTCCGCAACAATGCGGATCCCAATCCGAGAAAGAAGTCGTGAGGTGCCCCGAGATGTTAGAGCTGCCCCAACTCCAGGAGATGACGGTGGACCAGTTGCGGGAGGTCGCCGCCGAGTTGAAGATGGAGGGGGTCAAGGCCTTGCGCAAGCAAGACCTGTGCATGCGCATCCTCGTTGCGCAGAGCGAGCAGAACGGCCACAAGTACGGCTACGGCATCCTGGAGATCATGCCCGATGGCCGCGGCTATCTGCGCGTGGATGGCTACAAGTCCGACCTGCAGAAGGACATCTATGTGGCCGACACGCAGATCAAGCGCTTTGGCCTGCGCACTGGCGACCTGGTCAGCGGCCCGATCCGCCCGCCCAAGGACACCGAGCGCTACTGGTCGCTGCTGCGCCTGCAGACGATCAACGGCGCGGCGCCCGAAGAGATGCGCAACCGCCCGCACTTCGAGGAACTCACGCCGATCTACCCCAACGAGCGCCTGTACATGGAGACCGACGGCCCGACTGGGACCGCCGGGCGCTTCCTGGACATTGTCACGCCCGTGGGGCGCGGCCAGCGCGGCCTCATCGTCGCCCCGCCCAAGGCCGGCAAGACGACGATCATCAAGCAGATCGCCAACTCCTTGACCCGCAACTACAACGACATCATGCTGATGGTGCTGCTCATTGACGAGCGCCCCGAAGAAGTCACGGACATCGCCCGTTCCGTGGACGGCGAGGTCATCTCCTCGACCTTCGACGAGATGCCCGAGAACCACATGCGCGTGGCGGACGCCGTCCTGGCCCGCGCCAAGCGCCTTGTGGAACAGGGCGAGGACGTCGTGGTGCTCATGGACAGCATCACCCGTCTGGCGCGCGCGAGCAACCTGACCGTGGACCCCAGCGGCCGCACGCTGTCGGGCGGCCTGGACCCCACGGCTCTGTACCGCCCCAAGCGCTTCCTGGGCGCGGCCCGCAACATCGAGCACGGCGGCAGCCTGACCATCCTGGCCACGATCCTCGTCGAGACCGGCAGCCGCATGGATGACATGATCTTTGAGGAATTCAAGGCCACCGGCAACATGGACCTCGTGCTGTCACGCGAGCTGGCCGACCGCGGCATCTTCCCGGCCATTGACATCCAGCGCTCCAGCACCCGCCACCAGGAACTGCTGTTCAATGACGAGGAGATGCAGAGCGTCTGGCAACTGCGCCGGGCCCTGCACGCGCTGGACACCGTCGAGAGCACCGAACTGTTGCTCTCCGGCCTGCGCAAGACCCACAACAACCAGGAGTTCCTGGCCATGGCGGTCGAGACGTTCAGCCGCTAGCGGCGCGGCCGCCGTCCGGACGGCGCCGACGACGTCGCGCGGAACCCGGCTCCCGCTCGCGGGTCTAAGGCTACTGTAGTCGCGCATCCTCCCGGAGGAACAACATGCCGAGCGTGCGTTCACTGTCGCTTTGCGTCTCCCTCACTCTACTGCTCCTGTCGGTCGCGCTCATGGGGTCGTGCCAGCCGGCGGGGGTGCCCGCTACAGGCCCGGCCGTCTCCGAGGCCGAGCAGGCCGCCAACGACTTGGCCCAGGATGTCAGCCTGCTCCATACGCTCAACCGCCTCGACCTGCAGCCGGCACAGCTTGACCCGCTGCTGGCCGTCGCCCAGCAGGCCGTAGACGCACGGGCCAAGGCCGAACCGGCGCGTCAGGCGGCGCTGGCCCAGTTGGTGCCCCTGCTGCGCGAGAAGCGCGGCCTGCTCCTCAAAGACCAGGACGTCCCCGAGGAGCTGGACAAGCACCTGCACACGGCCCAGGCGAAGGTCGAGGAGGCCGACGAACAGGTGGCCTCGGCCACACTCGCGGTTGTGCCGGAGCTGCGCAAGGTGCTGACTGAGGACCAGGTCGCCATCATCACAGGAGCCGACGAGGCGCGCGCCCAGGCGGAGGATCTGCTCGGGTGGATCCGGCAGCTCTCGGCCGGCACCTACGCCGAAGAGGGGAAGGCGAACGCCGAGCAGTTGGCCGATCCGGCGGTGAACCTGACGGCGGCCGACATTCTCAAGGTGTTTGACGAGACGCGCAAGCTGTCTGCGACGGACTACGCGGCCAAGAAGGGCCAGTACATCGCCAAGCTGGCCCCCCTTTATTCCCCGACCGTAGACGCCGCCAACCAGGCGCTCGCGGACTTACTGGCCTCATCTCGCCTGCCCTCACTGCTACGCGAGCGGGGCGCCAAGTAGGCGCCGTCGCGGGCTGCCCCGTACCGGGCGTCGTCGGGGACTGACCATGCGCGTTGCGATCTACACCAACACCTACTGGCCGACCGTCAACGGCGTGGCCATTTCCATTGCCAATCTCCGCGCCGGCCTGCAGGAACTCGGGCATTCGGTCCACATCTTCGCACCCGCGCCGGTGGGCTTCGACAGCGCCGAGGACCAGGCAGGCGTCTCCCGCTTCCCCTCGCTGCCGGCGCCTGTCGAGGCCGACTACCACCTGGCCCTGCCTGTCGCCCCCCGCGTCACTCGCGCCCTGCTGAAGCACAAGTTCGACATCGTCCACACTCACCACCCCATGTGGGTCGGCGTCTGGGGGCAGTGGTACGCCCGCTGGATGAACCTCCCGCTCGTCACCACCATCCACACGCAGTACGAGATCTACAGCAAGCTCGTGCCCCTGCCCGACGACATGGTGGACCAGTACCTGCGCCTGCAGGTCAAGACCTACTGCAACCGCTGCGACCTGATCACCACTCCGGCCAGCAGTTCACGCGAGCGTCTGCTCACGATGGGCGTCGAGCGGCCCATCGAGGTCATCTACAACCCGACCGACCTGTCCGCGCTGTGGGACGCGGACGGCAGTGCAATCCGCCGGCAGTATGGCTGCGGTCCCGATGATCTGCTGATGGGCTATGTGGGCCGTCTGGCGCCCGAGAAGAACCTGTCGGCGCTGCTTGACGCCGCCGAGATCATGCTCCCACAACTGCCCCAACTGCGGCTGCTGCTGGTCGGGGACGGTCCTTCCCGACAGGCGCTCCAGAAGCGCGCCGGCAAGATCCCCGGCGGCGACCGCATCTTCTTCGCCGGGCGCATTGACCACAGCCTCATCCCCCAGTACGACGCTGCGCTGGACGTCTTCATCACGCCCAGCATGTTCGAGGTGCAGCCCCTGTCCTTTGCCGAGGCGATGGCCGCCGGCACGCCGGTGATCGCCATGGACGCCCCCGGCAGCAACGACATGGTCGAGGATGGCGTCAACGGCCGGCTGGTGCCGCCGGCGGAACAGGGGCAGGGCCTGGCACGAGTGAGCATGGAACTGCTCCGGGACCCGGCCGCCCTGCGGGCCATGAGCGAACGCGCCCGGAACTGGGCCAACCGCTACGACCGCATGACCGTCGTGCGCCGCGTGCTCGACGCCTACGAGCAGGCCCGCGAACTGCACGCCGCCGGCGCCAAGTAGCCCCGCCCTGCAAGCGGCCGGCAGGACCTTCCGCAGCACACGACGAAACACTCCCGGCGCCTCCTCGCGAGGCGTCCCATCATTTGAGCGGAGGTGTCCCTCTTGGACCCTGTACGGACGGCGTTGGTCGGAATCTCCGGCATTGGCGGCTATCATCGCGGCATCATCCACGACGCGGACTACATGGACTTCGTCGGCGCGTGCGACGTCTGGTATGATCGGCCCCGTGTCGCCGAGGCCGCCGAGGCCCTCAAGGAGCAGGGCGTGCCCCTGTTCGGCGGCATTGCGGAGATGCTCCACGAGGTGGACGCGGAGGCGGTCGTCATCGCCACTCCCCATCCCTTCCATGCCCCCTACACTGACTTCTGCCTCGACCGCGACCTGCACGTGTTGGTCGAGAAGCCCGTCACGATCCTTGCCGCCGACGGGATGAAGATCGTCCACAAGGCCCAGACTCGCAACCTGCACGTGGCCGTGGACTTCCAGTACGCCGGTTACAACCACTCGCTGGCCCTCAAGGACCTCATCTGCAACGGCGACCTGGGCGAACTCCTCGAGATTGTCGGCGTGATGGAATGGAAGCGCACCGACGAGTACTACCAGCGCGCCGACTGGGCCGGCAAGCGCACCTACGATGACCTGCCCTGCTGGGACGGGGTGCTCATGAACCAGGCGGTGCACCTGCTGAACTCCTCCCTGCAGATGGGCACGCGCGAGCGCGCCCGGGCCATCCCCGAGCGCCTGCAGGCCGAGATGTACCGCGTCCATGACATCGAGTGCGAGGACACCGCGTGTATCCGGGCCGACCTCGGCGAGGCCACGCTGCACTTCTACGCCACCACGTGCTGTGACGCCGACCATCGCACGACGCTGGATATCATCGGCACGAAGGGCCGCGCCAGTTGGGACACCAGCAAGGCCGTCGTGCAGATCGAGGGCAAGGACGAGATCGTCTTCGACATGCCCACGGACCGCAACGCCATCCACGCCAACCTGGCCAACTGCATCCGCGGGGTTGAGAAGGAGCTCCTGGCGCCAGCCAGTGAATCGGTCAAGCCGACGCTGACGATCAACGCGGCCTACCTGTCGTCGGGCAGCATCCCGCGGGTGAGTTGGGACGAGATCGGCGACATCCGCAGCCTGATGGACCAGGCGGCCGAGGAGAGGAAGCTGCTGTCGGAGATGGGCGTGGCGTGGGGCCGGACCGGCGAAGTCATCGAGCAGACGGACTTCACGACCTTCACGGGGCTGGCGGACGACTGACGGCGGGATGACGAGACGGAAGGCCCGTACGAGCGGCTTCCAGCCGCGAGGGCGGCAGCGCAGACACAGCGGGGACAGGCCCATGGCCTGTCCCCGTCTGTGTCTCTCGCGTAGGTGCGCCGGTCCCCGGCGCACAACTGCCTCTTCCCCACCATGCCCGCCGGGGGACCGGCGGGCCTACGCAAACATTCGCCACAGCGCCGCGCCTTCGTCCCCGCCCCCCTTGGGCGTCGGCGCGGACTTCGCGGGCAGCGACGCCGACGCCAGCGACCAGATCCAGTTCACGACGAGGATCGCCGCCGACAGCAGCGAGGCGTAGATCATCAGCGAGCCGATCGAGCGCGTGTCCTCGTCCTTCGAGAGCTTGAAGATGATGCCCAGGATCAGACCGATGGGCGGCGCGAAGAACGCGGCGACGAGCAGGCCGATTTGCGTGAAGACCGAGATGTGCACAACGTTGGGGGTCTCGCCGCGATTGACCGCCGAGATGGCGCTGCACACGCCCCACAGCCGCCGGACCTCGCCAATGACGCAGAGCAAGCCCGCGATGGCGATCCCCGCGACGATGACAAAGGCGATGCGGTCATCGTCGAACGGGTTGAGGCCGACAGCCTTGAAGGCCGCCACGTTCAGGCCTTTGAGCCCGGCGAGGCCGCCCTCGATCTTCTTGAGCATGCCCGAGGCCACAGCGAACATCGCGCCCGTGCCGACGACGGCGATGAGCAGGATGACGACCATCGCCGGGCGTTGCTTGCGCAGCACGTCGGCTTCCTGCTTGTCGAAGACGCGCAGGCGCTTCTCCTCCGCGTTCTCGCCGGGCAAGACGATGCCAGCGGCGGCCCCGCCGGCCACGGCGGCGGCGGGGCTAGCCGGCCCGGCCGGCGCCTTCGCCTCCTTCATGGCCTGCTGAACGATGTCCTGGCTCGCAGCGATAAGGTCTTCGCCGCAATCCATGCACACGTTGTCAGACTGGGCGACCTTGGCGCCACACTTGGGGCAGCTACTGACCCGCATAATGCCTCCTTAAGGCACGTCCTGGCACTGCGCGCGATTATAGCAGATTTCCCGCCGACCTGGAACAGTCCCTTCACCAGCAGGCCTGCCCCGTGGGTCGCCACAGAATCTTGTACGCCAGGAGGACTCCGGGCCCCGGGCGGCGAAGCGAACCATGCTTTCATCTACCCGCGAGGAGCGAATCATTGCCCAGCGTTGAAGCACAAGCCACCCGCCCGGCTTCCCCGCCCACTGAAGGCCTGTCGCCGTGGGCCGTCGTGATGGCCCTGGTGCTGCTGGCCGCCTCACTGTTCTGGATGCTGCAGGCCGGCATCGTATCCCAGGGCGTGCAACTCGGCGAGGCCGTGCCTGTCATCCCGGCCGTCGGCGCTCTGCTGCTGCTGACGCTGTTGGGGTTGGGCCTGCGCCGTCTGAGCAAGCGCCTGCGCCTGTCCGAAGCCCAGGTGCTCTACGTCTACGTCTTCCTGTGCATCGCCGTCACGATGAGTTCGGTAGGCGTGGCCCGTCTGCTTTTCCCCAACATCACCGCCGTCTACTACTTCCAGACGCCCGAGAACGACTTCGCCAGCCTGCAGAAGTACATGCCGACATGGCTGACGCCCCAGGACCCGAAGGTCATCCAGGACATGTACGAGGGCGCCGCGGACGGGCGCGTTCCCTGGCGCGCCTGGGCCTTGCCCCTGACCATGTGGACGCTCTTCCTGACGGCCTGGGGCGTGTCCATGCTGGGCGTCATGGCGCTGTTCCGGCAGCAGTGGGTAGACAAGGAACGCCTTACCTTCCCCATTGCGCAACTGGTGCTGGACATCGCCGACCAACAGGGGCGGCGCGTCCTGGGCGGGTTCTTTGGCAACCCGCTGATGTGGATCGGCTTCGTGCTGGCCTGCCTGTTCAACATCAGCAACATCCTGCGGGCGTGGAACCCGGCCATCCCGGCCATGGGCCAGAACTACGACATCGGCCGCCTCTTCACCGAGCGCCCGCTGTCGGCCATCCGCCCTCTCTCCATCGCCTGGCGCCCCGAAAACATCGGCCTGGGCTACCTCGTCTCCACCGAGATCACGCTGTCGGTGTGGGTCTTCTATCTCGCCCTGCGCCTCGCCAACGTCATGGCCACGGGCGCGGGCCTGGAGATCCCCGGCTTCCCCTTCGACCGCGAGCAGTCGTTCGGCGCCTATGTCGCTCTCGGCATCTTCCTGGTGTGGGTGGGGCGCTTCCAGCTTCGGGACATCCTCAGCCGGGCGCTGACCTACGGGCGCGAGGCGGTGGACCCGGACGAGCCCATGTCCTCGCGCACCGCGGTCCTGTGCGCCCTGGGCGGCCTCACGTTCATGCTCGCCTTCGCCATCAAGGCGGGCATGCTCTGGTGGACGGCCCTGATCTACTTCGCGCTGGTGCTGCTGTTCGCGCTGGTGTACGCGCGGGCCCGGGCGGAAGCGGGCGCGGCCATGGTCTGGCTCTTCCCCTTCTACCTGCACAAGCAGATGATGATCCACATCGGCGGCTCACAACCCTTCGCGAGCAGCGGCGGGTTCCAGAACCTGACCATCTTCTCCACCTTCATGTTCGTCTCGCGCGGGTACTACCAGTCCAACATGGCCTACCAGGCCGAGGCGATGAAGATCGGCCAGGAGGCGCGCCTGCGCCAGCGGACCCTCTCCTGGTGGCTGACCGCCGCCGTCGTCATCGGCTTTGCCGGCGCCGCCTTCATCCACCTGCACGCCTACTACATGCACGGGGCCAATATCCTCGAGGGCGGCACCACCCAGGGCGGCTACCGGGTGACGCTGGCCCGCACGGAGTTCGAGGAACTGTCGGGGTTCATGAAGGCCCACCGCCTGCCCGACCGCCCGCGCACCTACGCTGCCCTCTCGGGCGCCACGATCGTCGCGGCGCTAGTGCTGCTGCGGACGTACTTCCTGCGCTTCCCGCTGCACCCGCTGGGCTTTGCCATGGTGACCGCCTACGGCGGGCCGCTGTGGGGGCCGTTCCTGCTCGTGTGGCTCATCAAGACCGCGATCCTGCGCCTGGGCGGGATGCGCGCCTACCGCCGCGGCATTCCGCTCTTCCTGGGGCTGATCGTCGGGCACTTCTTCCTGTCCGGCCTGGTCTGGGGCTGGCTGAGCATCATCAATGAGATGTACCGGCGGTACGTGGTGTTCTTCGGGTAGCGTGAAGTTCGGGGAGGAATCGCTCCCCGAAGGATGGAAATCAGGCGAGTCCGGCGGACGGTGTTCTCCGTCTGCCTATCCT
>Ga0116202_10002603_pt1 | contig 10828 bp, 7 predicted proteins | sample LakKivw325mmetaG_FD_94479 | JGI IMG/M metagenome (GOLD analysis project Ga0116202, IMG submission 94479) | Anoxic lake water microbial communities from Lake Kivu, Rwanda to study Microbial Dark Matter (Phase II) - Lake Kivu water 325m metaG | ecosystem: Environmental > Aquatic > Freshwater >... | reverse complement strand
TGCGGGTGGCGCTCGGTTATTTTTAAGCCGGCGTTTATGGCGGCGCGAAAAAGAGTGGTGGAAATTTGACAGAGCCCGCCGCCAAACTCGGGAATGGTCTGGTTGTTTTTAATTACGAGCTCCTGTACCCAGCCATTGGCTTCATTAATGTCGCCGATGTTTTGGGCAAAAGAAAATTCTTCACCTGGTTTGATCAATAAGCCGTTTAGTTTAGCGGCGCCATTTTTGATGTTCAGCTGTCTATTTTTGGGCGAGCCGGCAAAATTGGATTCGCCTTTGGCGAGCATTGAGGTCAGTCCCAACTCTTTAATGCTGGCATCATCCACTAGGGGCTTTATCTCATCTATGACCAAATAGATGTTTTTTTTGTTGCTGGAGCCGGTTGGCGTGGCCAGAATCTCATTGGTTATTTTTTGGGCGCTACTATCCAAATTCAGCCGCTGGCCGGGTTGGGGCATAAGCACAAAATTAATTTCGCCGTTGGCCCAGCCAAGCTTAGCGTTAACTGGCTGGCGGTTGATGTTGGAGGCCAGCGGCGTTAAAAAATCTTTAATTTCTTGGGCGTTAAGATTGAGTTGGGCTTGGCCAGTGGCGTTTTGGTCGGCGCCTATCCAGTCAGCCAGGTCTTGTTGGCTGACCTTCCAGGTGGCCTCGTTGCTTTGCAGAAAAAATGGAGCCGCGGCAATTAATTTTTCCGCTTCGGGCTTAACGGCTTCAATTTCAGACTTGGTCAATTGGGGCTTGGCCGGCTCCAGGGTTAAATAGATTGTTTGGCTGTTTGGCTGGCCAAAGTTTTGCACAACGTAGTTTAAAAGTTGGGAGCGGTTAAACACTAGGCCGTCTTTTGACGGGGTAATTTCCAGCGAGCCGGTTTGGGTGTTGTATTTTAAGCCGGCGTTGATTGCTTCCTGTTCAACGGCCGCAATTGGTTCCAGGGATTTTTTAAATTGGGCCGCGTCCAGAGAGTAAGTTGGCAAGAGTGCCTGTCCCAGCGTCAAGGCGCCCAGTTGCTCGGCTTGCGCGGCCAGAAGCGTTCGGATATTGCCGTTGCCTCGGCCAAAGTCAGCGGCCGCGGCCAGCGTTTGTTCAGCGTCAATTTTTAGGCCAAGTTCCTGGGGCGTCAGCTGCCAGGTTTTTTGTTCAAAAACAAAAGTCAGTTTTTGTTTGGCAAAGTTGGACGTTTGCTCTGTTAATAAAGCTTTGGCTTGTTCCGGCGTCAGGCCGCCCAGTTTCAAGTTGCCCAAAGTTAATCCCCAGCAAAGTTGGGCGCGGCCGAAACTAAACAGCGCGCCAAAAAAAAGCGTCAGCGTCAGCAACAGCGCCAAGCCACCTAACCAAATCCTTTTCCGGATATGAAATTTTAAACTTAAGGGAAGTTGTATCATTTTTTTTCAGTATAGCGGGGAAAAGAGGGGAGAGCAAGTAAAAACCCCGCCCTCTAGGCTGTCCGATAGTTGTCAAAAGGATTTTACAGATTAGCCGATAGTAGCTTTCTGAAATCCAATCCGACGGCCTAGAGGGCGGGGTTATTTAAGAATAAGATTTAATTTTTAACTTGAGATAACGCGGATCTTTTTGGTTTTTACCTTTTCTATCTTGGGCAGGCGAATAGTGAGAATCCCGTTTTTCATCGCCGCTTCGGCTTTTTCCGCTTCCACGTCAACCGGCAATATTACAGAACGGGAGAAGGCGCCCCAGTAGCATTCCTGGTAATAATAATCGCCGTCGGAAATCACTTCATCTTTTTCCCGCTTGCCTTTGATGGTCACCATATCGTTGGTGATGGTAATATCCAGGTCTTCGGGGCTGACGCCGGCGATGGTGGATTTAATGACAATTTCGCTGGGCGTCTGATAAACGTCAATGGTCAGCTGGCCTTCCGAATCAGGCAGCCAGTCCTCGCTGGCCTTAGCCGGTTTTTCCGGTTCGGGCGGCAGGGTTATCTTCTTTTCTTTTTTATTGGCCTTGGGTTTTTCTTTCTCCGGGGCTTTACGGGCTTCCTTTTCTTCTTCCTCTTGGTCGTTTTCATCCTGGTTGATGGCGACGGGCTTGGCATTCTCTTCTTCTTCCAGCACGCCGGTCAGTCTTTCCAAAAAAGACGGCTTTTTATTCATATAAGTTTAGGCGCTTTGCGGCCTCCTTCATTGGTTCCGGCTTCGGGTTGGCGCCGGAGCAACGCAAAATCCGCAACGCGTTTTGATTACGTGCCCGGATTTCTAGCAAACGCCTTCTAACAGTTATATTTTACTCCTTTGGTTTTAACAAGGCAAGAGAGCCGATTGTGCAAAACTTGCTTAATTGAGACGGCAGACGGCCCCCTGTTTTTTAAGCAGGCGAAATTGCCAGCTGACCAGCCCCGCCATGGAGACCAGCAGCACGGCCAGCGCCAGCGCAAAAACTTTATTAAATTCCAGCAACCAGGCCAGGTAATTATAAAAGCTGTGGAAAATAACGGCCAGAATAAACCCTTGCCAAAAAATGCCAACCTTCTTTTTAAAGTTCAACAGCGATAGGGCAATAAAATATCCAAGAATGCCCGAGGCCAGAGCGTGTAAAAAAGTAGCGCTTAAAAAACGCGCCAGGGCCTGGGAAGCGGCTAGGGAGAGCGTTTGATTTGGCGCCAAAAAAATATTGAGCAGGTTTTCGGTGGCGGCAAAACCGAGCGCCGAGACTATCATATAGACCATAGCGTCCAGCGGTTCATCAAACTCGGGATTTTTCAGCACGGTCCAGCGGACCGCCAAGTATTTTAACAGCTCCTCGCTTAACGGCGCCAGGATAATGATGTTCAAAAAAAACAGATAATTGCTTTGGTTCAGCGCGGCCATAATGTGCGGCCAGACGCCAGAGGGAGCCGCAACCCGCAGAATTAAAAATTGCAACAGCGCCGCTATCGGGCCCATCAGCGCTCCGCCTAAAAAAACCAACAATACCAAACGATTGGGTTCGGGATGCGCGTCTTTGCGCAAATAAAATAACAGCCAGACGGCGCTGGGTAGCAGGCCCAAAATGGCATAGACAAGATAAACCAGAAATTTCCAATTTTCAATTTCCAATTTCCAATAAATGCCCCGCCCTGCGGGGCAAGTTTGAAAATTAAGTCATTGAAAATGCATTGATAATTGTAAAATTGATAATTGAGAGCTTCTTTTAGTATTATAGCAAATATTAAAAAGTAAATGTACCGCAAACTTAGAAATAAATTAGCTTATCCTTAAATTGGCCTGGGCTTGGAGCGAGCGCCAGACAGAGGGTTTGGCTGTCTTGTTTTTGAGTTGATAATAGGCGGCCAAAGCGATCATGGCGGCGTTGTCAGTGCATAGTTTTTGGGTCGGCACCAAAAATCGCCGGCCAGAATCTGCAGTTTTTTGTTTCAGGGCTGCGCGAAGCGCTTCATTGGCCGCCACGCCGCCGCCCAGCATAATTGTTTTGGCCTGGAATTGCTTGGCAGCGGACAAGATTTTGGTGGTTAGAACATCAACGACCGCTTGTTGGAATTCGGCCGCTAGGGCCGGCGTTTGTTTTTTAATTTGGGCGGGAGTCATTTTTTGCAGTGTATAGAGCACCGCCGTTTTTAAGCCGGAAAAAGAAAAATCTAAATCGCCGGAATTAAGCATTGGGCGGGGGAGACGCAGATAATTAGTTTTTAGTTTATAGTTTTTAGTTTTGGAGGCCAGGTGAGAAATGACTGGGCCGCCAGGATACCCCAGGTTTAACATTTTGGCCACCTTATCAAAGGCTTCGCCAGCCGCGTCATCGCGCGTCTCGCCAACAATTCGGTAGGTGTTTATTTTTTTGACCAGCACCAGTTGCGTGTGTCCGCCAGAGACGACGAGGCTCATTATCGGAAAATCGCTTTTTTCCAAAGTCGTAAAACCGGCGGCAATATGGCCGGCCAGGTGGTTGACCGGCAGCAGGGGAATGTTCCAATAAAAACTCAACGCCCGGGCTAAATTTACGCCGGTCCAGAGCGCCGGTTCCAGCCCCGGCCCAATTGTAGCGGCAATATAATCAATCTTGGGTTTTTGATATTTTGGTAAAAATAGCCGAAGGTTTTTGGAAAGTTCCGGCTCGCGCTCCAAGATTGAATTTATAGTTTGTAATTTAGGCTTTGGGATTTGAGATTTATGCTTTCTAAGCAGTTTGGCTTTACTAAGCGCTTTAATAAGCAGCGGAACTAAATTGTGTTGATGCTCCCGCTTAGCCAACATCGGCACTACCCCGCCCCAAGGCGCGTGGATCTTGGTCTGGGAAGAAACTAAATCAGCTAGCACGGCGGGGCGGCTTGAGCGGTTTTTATATTCAAGAATAGCAATTCCTGTATCGTCACAGGAGGTCTCAATGGCTAGGATTTTCATAAGGGTTTTTTCCAGTCTAAGATAAAAAGCGGATTTTTTCAATCTTGACCTTGTCTTTTTTGTAGTTTTGTGGTATTTTTTGGCATCAGAACCTTTCAAATAAAATAGCAAAAACAAAGAACGTTTTTATAAGAAGGAGGGCCTATGAAAAAGTCAGAAAAGAGCGCTGGGGTGAGCATTAGGGATTTTTTTCTCGGTCAACCCGTTGTTTTAAGGGTTGGCAGGAGGAAAGTTCAGGCCAGGCGGTTGCCGGGTACAAACGATGTTTTTATCGGAGAGGGCGGTGAGGTAATGCTGCCGCGGTGGCAAAGCAGAGACCAGGCAGAAACCCTTAAGACTCCGCTTCAGCGGAGCCGGAAAAAACGGGACGCCGACAAGGAAAAAGGATGGGCAATTTATCCTTCGGGATTGCCCTCAGCCTTGCGCGGACGGAAACTGGCTCTGTTGCGGGCGCGGCGGTTCAACTTGCCAACGCTGGAAAAAGCGTTGAGGATTTTTGAAGGGTCGGTGCGAGCCAATCTTTTTAGTGCTGAACCAAAGCTTGACTCGCGTCGTTTGCCGGCGGGCTTGCGCGATCATCTCCGACGGTTCGGTTTTGCTTTCCGGCGCGCCAAAAAGCCAGGAGTAAAAGAAGTCTTGGTGCAAATTTGGTTTCTCCACCGTGATTATCAGGGCGGTTTGAACGTTGGAGCGATGCTGGCGCGAAACGTAGCCATCACTGACCGGCTGCGCGAATCCTTGGCCGGGCTTTATGCTTGGTCGGCTAAATATTCGGCGCAGGAGCGGGTTTTACAGGCATTTCAGGAATATATCTACGCTTTGTTGCGCGAGGCCGAGCGTCAGCTTGACTTATTGCATCAAAGCGGCCGTCAGATCAGCCCAGCTCAAAAAAGGGCAGTGGCCGATAAGTTGGTGATGATGGCTCAAGACATTAAGCCTCTAAAGGCCATTCAGCCATTTAGCCGTTGGGCTATGTTCATGTTCCAGGATTTACAGGGCGCCTACCGGGCATTGCGGAGTGAGAATGTTATTTTATTTCAGGCATTAATTGAGCGCCTGATGTTCTCTCTGGAGCTTAAGCGTCGTCAGCAGGAAATAGATTCGTTTCTGTTGTGGTTCGGTGAAGGCGAGATCTTGGATCAACAGGATTCCCGGTCAAAAGCTTATGCCGACTGGGCTCTTCGTAAGGCCCAAGAATTTCAGGCTTCGACGGAAAAAGAGGAAGAGGTTGGTCTGCGGGAAGAAGTTTGTTTTATTGCGGGTTCGTTCTTGGCGCAGGCCGTCGGCTTGGCCGACCATAAGAAATGGCCGGCCTTTAAGCGGGCGGTAAAGGAGGCCCACGCGGTTTTATAGGGGAAAGGAGGAAAATTTGGGCCGGACAAGCTCTGCTTGTCTGGCCCCTTTTATTTGATTTTTTGGGTTATTTTTGATAGGATGGAGTTGAATTTTGGAGGCTTTTTATTTTTACGGCCCTATCGTCTAACGGTTAGGACAGCGGCTTTTCAAGCCGCCGATCGGGGTTCGATTCCCCGTAGGGCTACCAGCTTTATGGACAAAAAAGACTATATTAAAATCGGCCGGGCGACTGATCTGGTTGAGAGAAAAGACAGAATGATCTATCGGTCGTTTGAGGTGTTGCCGGGTATTTTATCTTGGAGCACGCTGGTGGGCGTTGTTTTTTTATCTTGGGCTTCGCCGATCTGGGCGGCTTTTTTTGTCATTGCCTTTGATATTTATTGGCTGTTAAAAACGGTGTTTCTTTCCATACATTTGCGCTCCAGTTTTTCCATTATGAGAAAAATAATGAAGGTTAACTGGTTGGCGGAATTGAAAAAGACAGAAGGTCAAACAAAGCTTGATTGGTCGGATATTTATCATTTGATAATTTTGCCGTTTTTTAAAGAGCCCTATGAGGTGGCGGCCGAAACCATGGAATCATTGATTGCCTGTAATTACCCAAAAGATAAAATGATCGTTGTTCTGGGGGCGGAAAAAAGAGCCGGCAAATCTGCTCTGGCTATTGCTGAAAAAATTAAAAATAAATACGGCGACAAGTTTTTCAAATTTTTAATCACGGTTCACCCCGACGACATTGTTGGCGAGATGGCCGGCAAGGGTTCAAATGAAACTTGGGCCGGCCGTCGGGTCAAAGAAGAAATTATTGATAAACTAAACATTCCCTATGAGCAGGTTTTGGTTTCGGTCTTTGATGTGGATTCAGTCGCATATCCGGAATACTTCGGTCGCCTGACCTACGTTTTTTTGAAAACGCCCGACCGGCTTTCTTGCAGCTTTCAGCCAGTGCCGGTGTTTAACAATAATATCTGGGACGCCCCGTCCTTTTCGCGGGTTTCGGCCCAGAGCGGCACTTTTTGGCAAATGATGCAGCAGGAGCGCTCCGAGCGCCTCACCACTTTTTCTTCCCACGCTATGAGCTTTAAAGCTATTGTGGCGATGGATTGGTGGTCAACTAAGAACGTTTCCGAGGATTCGCGGATCTTTTGGCAGTCGCTGTTATTTCACGACGGCCGCTATCGCGTTGTGCCGCTGCACTACCCGGTTTCCATGGACGCCAATTTGACCGATAGCTGGTGGCAGACCATGGTCAATGTTTATAAGCAACAGCGGCGTTGGGGTTGGGGGGCGGAGAATGTCGCTTATGAATTATTTGGTTTTTTGCAGAATAAAAAAATCCCACTAAAAACCAAGCTTTATTGGGGGTTTAATCATCTGGAAGGTTTCTGGTCTTGGGGCACTAACGCCTTGATAATTTTCTTGCTGGGGTGGCTGCCGCTGTTTTTGGGCGGTCAAGAATTCAACGTCACTTTGCTCTCTTATAATCTGCCGCAGGTAACCCGGGTCATTATGACTTTGGCCATGGTCGGTATGGTCGCTTCGGCCATTTATGGTTTGATGCTTTTACCGGACAGGCCGCGAAAGCACAGTTCTCATAAATATATTTTTATGGCTTTGCAGTGGTTGTTGTTGCCGATAACCATTATCGTTTTTGGCGCCTTGCCGGGGCTGGAAGCGCAGACGAGGTTAATGCTGGGTAAATATATGGGTTTTTGGGTGACACCGAAAGCCCGACAGGTAAAGACTTAGTTTGGGGTATATTTGTAAAAAAGAAAAACCGATGCTTAAAAGCATCGGTTTTTCAGCAAGGCAAAAGCGTTTGTCAGCAATAGGGACAGAACTTGGTCAGTGGTTTTTTCATTAGGGTGTTCCAGAAAAGCGGTGTTTCGCACTTTTCGCACAGGCCGTAGCGGCCGAAGATTATTTTGATGAAAGCCCAGTGAATCTCTTTCAGAAGAGCCGAGAGATTTTTGAGCGTTTCGCTTTTTTCCTCCCAGCAGATGTCCGCGTTGCCGCAGCCGAGCCGGAGCTTTCTCTCCAGCGAGTTTTTTTGTTCTAAGATCCTGTTTTTTTCTCCAAGAAGACGAACGACGATGATTGGCCTGATCAAGCTGTTCAAAAAAAGCTTTTTTTGAGCCATGCTGAATACCTCTCTTTCTTTTATTTGTAGGAACAATTAAGAAATCAATATATTAGTATGTCTAATAAATTGATTTTAGTCAAGATTATTCTAGATGAATCGTCGTCTGGAATTTTTTTAGCTTGTCTTTAAGCAGGGGATATTTTTTAAGTTCCGGGTCTTGCTGTAAAATTTTGGCGGCCTCGGTGCGGGCTTGTTTAATAAGTATCATATCAATGAGCGAGGCCATGGGGAGGTCGGGCAGGCCGGATTGACTCGTACCAAAAAATTGGCCCGGCCCGCGCAAGGCTAAGTCTTTTTCAGCCAGCTCAAAACCATTGCGGCAGGTGACTAGCGCCTTGAGACGGCTTTGAGTTGTTTGGGAGGAGGAGTCGGTAAATAGTAGACAATACGATTGGTGCGGGCCGCGGCCCACCCGGCCGCGGAATTGATGAAGCTGGGCCAGGCCAAAACGCTCTGCTCCCTCAATCATCATCACCGTGGCGTTGGGAATATCTATACCAACCTCCACCACGGAAGTAGAAACTAAAATATCGGTCCGGCCGGCGGAAAAATCAGCCATCACTTTAGCTTTTTCAACTGGTTTTAATTTGCCATGGAGCATGGTTAGCTTCAGATCTGGAAAAACTTCTTGGGACAGACGGCGGTATTCTTCTTTGACCGCTTTGATTTCGTCTTGGTTGTTTTCTTCTGGCAGTTCTATCCGGGGGCAGATAACAAAAGCTTGACGGCCGGCTTTTATTTCTTGGCGGATAAAATCATAAGCCGCTGTTCTTTTGGTTGGCGGCACAATTTTGGTAATAATTGCGGGCCGGCCCTTGGGCATTTCGTTAAGCAACGATAATTCCAGGTCGCCATAGATAGTGAGCGCCAAGGTCCGGGGGATAGGAGTGGCAGTCATTGAGAGCAAGTGCGGCACCTGTTCTGGCAGGCCGTCTTTGAGAAGAGTGATATTTTTTTGCAGCGCCGCCCGTTGCATCACGCCAAAGCGATGCTGTTCATCCACTATGGCCAGGGCCAGGTTTTTGAAACTGACTTGTTGCTGAATCAAAGCGTGCGTGCCTACCACAATATTTATTTGGCCGCTTTTTATTTTGGCCAGCAGAGATTTTTTATTGATAGCTTCTTTGGCGTTTTGCTTGGTCTCGCTGCTGCTTAAGAAGCACACTTTTAAATTATGGCCGGACAGCAGCTGGTTAAGCGTCTGAAAGTGCTGGCGGGCCAAGATCTCGGTTGGCGCCATTAAGGCCACTTGCCAGCCAGCGCGGGCTGCTTCCAGCGCGGCAATGGCTGCCACCACGGTTTTACCAGAGCCAACGTCTCCCTCCAGCAACCGGTTCATAGGCCGGGGTTTGGCCAAATCTTGCAGAATTTCCCAGGCTGCCTGACGCTGAGCCTGAGTTAGTTTAAAAGGGAGCTTGGCGACAAAATCCTTTATTAGTCTTTCATTAAAAGAAATTTTGATGGCTCGTTTTTGTTGCCATTTGACCCTTTGGGTCAAGACAAAGGTTTGAAGCAAAAAAAGCTCTTCAAAGGCTAGTCGCCGCTTAGCTTGTTCGGCGGCCCGGGTGGAAGAAGGAAAGTGGATTTGTCGCAGGGCGGCTGGCAGGTCAATTAAGCGTTGGGATTTTTTTACTTCCAAGGGCAGCCAGTCGGTTAGTTGCGCCAGCGCCGGCAGGAAAAGGCTGATAAGATAGCGCAAATAACGGGAAGTTAAACCGGCTGTTTCCGGGTAGACTGGTACCAGTCGCCCGGTGTGACGCAGAAAAAAATCTCCCCCAGCCCCTCCTAAAGGAGGGGGGCTAATTTTTTCATAAGCTGGATTGGAAAGATATAAATTTTTATCAAAGCTCACTTTTCCCGACAAGCTGACAGTTAACCCTTCTTTGAGGGTGTTAGCCAGGTACGGCTGATTGAACCAGACCGCTTTAATGGCGCCGGAGCGGTCCTCAACGAAAGCTTCGGTAATGAACATTCTTTTTTTCCAAGTGCGCGTATTTTTTATGCTGATGATTTGTCCTTGAACTGTGGTGGTCTGGTTAAGTTTTAATTCACCGATGGGCGTGATTTTGGAGAAGTCATTGTGGCGGTGGGGGAGATGATAAAAAAGGTCTTTTAAGGTTTTTACGCCCAGCTTTAAAAGCCGCTTTTGGTAAGCGGGTAAAATGCGGGGAATATTTTGAATGCTAGTATTGGGAGAAATCAAGGCTGTCCCCCTTTGAAAAAGGGGGATTAAGGGGGATTTAAATCCTCCCTAACCCTCCTTTAAAAAGGAGGGAATAAATGTATGGTGCGCCCGCGAGGAATCGAACCTCGATCTTGAGCTCCGCAAGCTCACGTCCTGTCCGTTGAACTACGGGCGCTTAAATGTTTTAAGATGTGGGGCGTCCCTCAATTATCCCGCTAAGCGGGATGTCCTACCGTGCCCGCCAAAGCTTCCGCCCAGGGCGGATGCGGGCGGGTCCATTGAACGACGATGGCCTGTTATTAAAACTTGAGCTGTTTAGTTAAGATGTCAATCAGCGACTCTTCGTGTTGTTTTTCTTTTATGTGGCCGACCAGAGCCTCTCGGATATTTTTGGCGTCTTGGCCGCCCAAAAGCAGTGTTATTTTGGGGTGGATAACTTTTTTGGTCAATAGGCTTAAACTATGGTTCTCTGGTTCGTCAAAAATCCAAAAAGAAGAAACATCTTTATAGGCAATATTCAGGTGTTTATCAATAATAATGCTTTCTTCGGTTAGCTCGATCTTTATCCGGCGGGGTCGTTTTTGGGCGTGAATATAGATAAGAAAAGAGGCTAACAAGATCAACAGGGCAAAAAAATAGTTTTTCATCAGCAAAGATGAGACACAGAGGATAGCCGTGATAATACCCAAACCAATGAACCAAGCCTGGGTTTTTTCGTAATGAATAAACTCCGGCGCGGTCCAGGAAAATAAAATTTTACTTTGTTGGTTTTCCATACCAGAAAGA
>Ga0116202_10002599_pt1 | contig 10832 bp, 7 predicted proteins | sample LakKivw325mmetaG_FD_94479 | JGI IMG/M metagenome (GOLD analysis project Ga0116202, IMG submission 94479) | Anoxic lake water microbial communities from Lake Kivu, Rwanda to study Microbial Dark Matter (Phase II) - Lake Kivu water 325m metaG | ecosystem: Environmental > Aquatic > Freshwater >... | reverse complement strand
GTCCATGATGTCGTCGTGGATGAGCAGGCCCGACTGGATGAGCTCGATGGCCGTGCCGGCCCGGACCGCGGCCGGCGCGATCCGGCCGGAGGCCGTGTCGCAGCCGAGTGCGACCAGGCCGCCGCGGATCATCTTGCCCTTCCGGGTGAAGGCTCCGAGCCGGCCGAGGACGTCCCGGCCCCAAGGCCCGAGCGGGGCGAACTCCTTCCGCTTGGACCCGAGAAAACGGCCGAGGTCGGCGCGGAGCCGGCGTCCCGTCCGTCCGAAATAATCCTCGAAGGTCATGGAGTTCCGTCCCTCCGCTCCCGCGTCCGTTCTCGGGCCTCGAGCCGCCGGACGACCTCGACGATGAGCTCTCCGGGGGTCGAGGCGCCCGAGGCGACGAAGACCGTCGCGCCGGTCGGGACGGCGATCGCGTCGACGCTTTCGGGCCGGTCGATGAGGTGGGTCCGCGGGTTGAGCGCCTGGGCGATCGTGAACAGGTGCCGGGTGTTGGCGCTGTGGCGCGAGCCGATGATGATGACCACGTCCGCGCCCGGCGAGTGGGCCTCGACCTCGCGCTGGCGGATCTTGGTCGGCCGGCAGATCGTGTCGTGGAAGACGACGTCGGGGACGAGGCGCCGGATGCGCTCGACGATGCGCAGCGCCTCGGCCTCGATGAACGTCGACTGGGCCACGATGCCGGCCCGGGCGACGCCGGCGAAAAGCTCCGGGGTGACCTCGTCCGGCGACTTGACGACGAGGGCCCGGGCGACCTGGCCGACGATGCCCCGGACCTCCTCGTGGCCGACCTGGCCGATGACGACCGGTGTCCGGCCCTCGGCCTCGACGGCCCGGATGCGCTCGTGGATGATCTTGACCATGGGACAGGTGGCGTCGACGTATTCGAGGCCGCGGCGCTCGAGCTCGCGATAACGCTCCCGGGCCGAGCCGTGGCTCTGGAGGATGACGACTCCGTCCTTCGGCACCTCGTCGAGGGTCTGGACGATGCGCAGGCCCTGGGCCTTGAGCGCCTCGACGACGTGCTCGTTGTGGACGATCTCGCCGAGCATGCAGTAGCTCCGGCCGGGACGGCCGGCCAGGAGCCGGCTGGTCGTCTCGAGGGTCTTGCGGACGCCGAAGCAGTAGCTCAAGGTCTCGGAGAGGATGATCTTCATGGCGCGCTCGGCCGTCCGCTGGCATTCTATGCGCGGGCCGGAGCGCTGTCAACGGAGCGGGGGAGGGGCGGGGCCGCGGTTGACGGCGCCGCGGGCCGAAGATATCATCCCTTTGAATTCCCCGCCGGGAGGCGCCCATGGAACAACGGTCACGCGGTCAACGACCTTGGACGGCTTGGCTCCTCCTCGGCGCCGCCGCGGCGTTGGCGCTCGTCGCCGGGGCCTCCCCGCGCGTCGGCGGCCAGGCCCCCGCGCCGGCCGTCGCCGCCCCGGAGGTCACGGAAACGCGGGTCCTTATCCCCATGAGGGACGGGGTGAGGCTCAACACGGTCATCTTCGCGCCCAAGACCAACGGCTCGCCGCTGCCCTTCCTTTTTGTCCGGACCCCCTACGGCGCCCCGGCTTCGGCCCGCGTCCTGGCCGCGGACGCCTATCGCGAGCTCGCGGCCGACGGCTACATCTTCGTCTTCCAGGACATCCGCGGCCGCTATAAGTCCGAGGGGACGTTCGTCATGATGCGGCCGCCGAGGGACCGCCGCGACCGCAAGGCCGTCGACGAGAGCACCGACGCGTACGACACCGTGGCCTGGCTCCTCGCCCACGTCCCCGGCCACAACGGCCGGGTCGGGATGAAGGGCGTCTCCTACAGCGGCTGGCTCGCGGCCACCGCCATGATCGACCCGCACCCGGCCCTCCGGGCCGTCTCGCCTCAGGCCCCGCCCGCCGACATGTACATGGGCGACGATTTCCATCACAACGGCGCCTTCCGTCTGAGCTACGGCTTCGAATACGCGACGCGGATGGAGACGAACAAGGAGCAGACCAGCTTCGCCTTCGACCTCTATGACACCTTCGAATGGTACCTGCGGCTGGGGCCGCTCGCCGCGGCGAACGAGCGCTACCTCCACGGCGGGATCCCGACCTGGAACGATTTCGTCGCCCACCCGAATTACGATGCCTTCTGGCGGAAACAGGCCTTGGCCCCCTCCCTGACCCGGGTGACGGTGCCGACGCTGAGCGTGGGCGGCTGGTGGGACCAGGAGGACCTTTTCGGGCCGCAGAAGCTCTACGAGACGCTCGAGCCCCTCGACAGGAGCGAGGTCAGCTTCTTCGTCGGCGGGCCCTGGAACCACGGCGGCTGGGCCGGCGGCGAGGGCAGCGCGCTCGGGCCGATCGAGTTCGGCAGCAAGACGTCCGAATACTACCGGACGAAGATCGAGGCGCCCTTCTTCGCCCATTATCTCAAGGACAAGCCCGGCTGGACCGTCCCCGAGGCGATCACCTTCGAGACCGGCGCGAACGCCTGGCAGGTCTATGAGGAGTGGCCGCCCCGCGCCCTGACCGAGGACCGCGGCCTCTATTTCCGGGAGGCGAGCGGCCTCGCGTTCGAGCCCCCGGCCGGGACCGACGAGAGCTCGTTCGACAGCTATGTCTCCGATCCGGCCTACCCCGTACCGTACAGGCCTCGACCGGTCGAGGCGACCTATGATCCCCGCGGCTCGGGCTGGCGGACCTGGCTCGTCGGCGACCAGCGCTTCGTCCACTTGCGGCCCGACGTCCTGAGCTGGGCGACCGGACCGCTGGAGGAGGACATCACCGTGACCGGCTCCGTCACGGCGCGGCTGTTCGCCTCGACGACCGGCACGGACAGCGATTGGATCGTCAAGCTCATCGACGTCTACCCCGAGGACTATCCGGAGGAACCGAAGATGGGCGGCTACCAGCTGATGATCGCGAGCGAGGTCTTCCGCGGCCGCTTCCGGACGAGCTTCGAGAAGCCCGCGCCTCTCGTCCCGGGCGAGGTCGCCGAATTCCCGATCGGCCTCCACAACATCGACCATCGTTTCCTCAAGGGCCACAGGATCATGGTCCAGGTCCAGAGCACCTGGTTCCCCCTGATCGACCGGAACCCGCAGACATACGTCGAGAACATCTTCGAGGCCCGGGCCGAGGACTACCGGCCGGCCCTCCAGCGCGTGTTCCGCTCGGCCGCCCACCCCTCGCACCTGGTCCTACCGGTCCGGAAGGGGTCAGACCCTAAATTCTTCAATTTTCCTAAACGGGACGGGTTGCGGCCTAAGAATTGAAGAATTGAGGGTTTGACCCCCTCTTATCTATATGGGATAATCTTCGCGGCATGAAAAGGATCGCCGCGCTCGGGCTGGCCGTCGTTTTCGCGGTCTGCATGGTCCACTTTTTCTACGCCGAGGACCATTGCCCGGTCCACTGCCCGACCCGCACCGGTCATCTCGGCCACGTTCACCCCCACCACGCCGGCGCGGTCTGCCTCTGCTTCTGGGCCTCCCTCATCGGCCCCGAGGCCGAGGCCCCGACGGTCTCCGTCTCGCTCCTCGCGGTCCTGGCCCGTCCGGCCGCGGAACATCTCCTTGGCGCCGTGACGGCGGACATCACCCCGCCTCCTCGACCCTCCTTCGGCTGAGCCTCGCCGGTCCCGTCCCCGACGTCTCATCCAAGGAGGATCGCTATGCCGGTCAAAAGACCGTTCGTCATCGCCGTCGCGGCGGCGTTATCCATTCTTCCCGCGCTGCAGGCCCAGGATGCGGGCCTGACCCTCGACGAGGCCGTGGGCCTGGCCCTGGCCCGGAACCCCGATGTGCTTTCGGCCCGGACCGAGCTCGATGCCGCCCGTGGCCGGACGCTTCAGCTCCGGGCCCGGCCAGCGCCCAACCTTGCCGCCAGCGTCGAAGGGCTGCCCATCCCCGGGCTGAAGAACGAGGGCGATGAGGTCGAGGTCCATCTCGGCCTCGAACAGGTCTTCGAGTATCCGGGCAAGCGCTCCCTCCGGTCGGAGATCGGCCGGATCGGCGAGGACCTGGCCGCGGCCGAGCTCGCCCGGCTCGAGCGCGTGGTCGCCGCGGCGGTCAAGAAGGCCTATTGGCGAACGGCCTTCGCCCGGAGCGAAGCCGACGCCCTGGAGCGGTCGTCCCGGCGCCTCGACGCCTTCCTGGCCGACCTCGAGGCCAAGTACCGGGCCGGCACCGCCGCTTACGCCGATATCCTCCGGGCCCGCGCCGACAAAGCCAGGCTGCGGAACCAGATCCTGGAGGCGGGCAAGGACCGGCAGGCCGCTGCGGCCGACCTCGATCTCCTCCTCGGCCGCGAGCCCGGCCCGCCGCCGGACCTTCTCACCGTGCTGGCCTATGCGCCGCTTCGGGTCGACCTGGCCGGCCTGTTCGAGGACGCCCGGGCCGCCCGGCCGTCCGCGAGGATCGCCGCCCTCCGAAGGGACCGCGCCGAGGCCGCGGTGAAGCTGGCCGGTCTCGGCGGCCGGCCCGACTTCTCGGCCGGCTTCCTGCTGCCGAGCGTCAGGCCCAACGGCTGGGGCGTCTCGTTCGGCCTGACCCTGCCCTTCCTCCGGCCCGGCCGGGCCCGCGGCGAGTCGGAGGAAGCCCGGGCCGAAGCCGAGCGGGCCCGAATCGCCGCCGCGTCGCGCGACCGGCGCGTCCGGGGGGCCGTCGAGACCGCCTATGCCGCGGCCAAGTCGGCCGAGGAACAGGTCCTCGTCTTCGAGCGGAGCCTGCTCCAGGACCTCGAGGACGAGCTGGCCATCCAGTTCGAGTACTTCCGCTACGGCAAGGCCGAGGCCTTCAGCCTCCTCGACCTCCACCGCACCTATGTCCTGGCCGAGGTCGAGCACCTGCGGGCCCTTCTTCTTTATAACGTCGCCCTGGCCGACCTCGACGTCGCCGGCGAATCGCCGGATTGATGGAGGATCCCATGAACAGATTCGCAACATCGATCGCCGCGGCCGCCCGGCCGGCCGTTTTGATCCTGTCCGCCATCCTGGTCACCTCGGGCTGCCGGGCCAAGGCCGGCGCCGGACTCCAGGAAGCGTCCGCCGCCCCGGCCTCCGAGCGGGCCGCCGCGCCCGATTCCGTGACCCTGACGCCCGAGGCCATCGCCTCCGCCGACATCAAGACCGTCGAAGCCGAGGTCCGGACCGTCGGGCGCCGGATCACGGCCGTGGGAGAGATCGAGTGGAACGCCCGGCGCCTGGTTCACCTGACCTCGCGGACCGCGGGCCGCCTGGAGCGCGTGCTCGTCGTCCGCGGCGACCGCGTCCGGCCGGGCCAGGTCCTGGCCGAGATCCACAGCCCCGACTACCTGGCCCTGCAGGCCGAATACCTCCAGGCCGCGGCGAGGGCCCGGCGCCACGCCGGCGACCCCCAAGAGGAAACGGCCGCCAGCGCCTTCCTGGCCGGGGCCCGCGAGCGGCTGGCGCTCCTCGGCGTTCCCGCGCCGGAGATCGAGGCCCTCGACGCCTCGGCCCCGCCGCGACCCCTGCTCGCCGTCCGGGCCCCCTTCGCCGGGACCGTCCTCGAAAGCGCCGTCGTCACGGGCGACGCCGTCGAGCTCGGCTCCAGCCTCTTCCGTCTGGCCGATCCGTCGATGCTCTGGGCGGCCCTCCGCATCCAGGAGAAAGACGTGGGCGCGGCCAAGGCCGGGGCCGAGGTCGTCCTGACGGCCCACGCCCTGCCCGGTGAAGAATTCCGCGGCCGGCTCGTCCTCGTCGGCGACGTCGTCGATTCGGCGACCCGGACGGTCGAAGGCCGGGTCGAGGTCGCGAACGCCGCCGGCCGGCTGAGGCCCGGCATGTACATCGAGGGGACGGCCGCGGCGGGCGGGGAGCGCCCCGCGCTCGTCGTCCCCGAGGCGTCCGTCCAGGACGACGACGGCCGGCCCATCGTCTTCGTCCGGACCGGGGAGCGGACCTTCACCCGCCGCGCCGTGAAGACCGGCCCGCGCTTCGCCGGGACGGTCGAGATCCTCGAGGGCCTCGCGGCCGGCGAGCCCGTGGTCACGTCGGGGAGCTTCCTCCTCAAGTCCGAGCTCCGCAAGGGCTCGCTCGGGGAGGATTGACATGGGCTTCATCGACCGTCTCATCGAGGCCTCCCTGCGCCGGCGGGCCCTCGTCCTCGCCGGGGTCGCCCTCCTTATCGGCCTCGGCGTCTGGTCGGTCCTGCGCATCCCGATCGACGCCTTTCCGGACGTCACCAACGTCCAGGTCGAGGTCCTGTCCACGGCGCCGGGGATGTCGCCGCCCGAGGTCGAGCGGTTCGTCACGTTCCCGGTCGAGACGGCCATGCGCGGGCTGCCCCGCCTCGACCAGGTCCGCTCGGTCTCCAAGGCCGGGCTCTCGGTCGTCACCGTCGTCTTCGAGGACGGCGTCGACATCTACTTCGCCCGCCAGCTCGTGCTCGAGCGCCTGATCGAGGCCCGGGAGCGGGTGCCGCAGGGCACGGAGATCGCCATGGGCCCCGTGTCCACGGCCATGGGCGAGGTCTACCAGTACACGCTGGCCGGGACGCCGCCCGCGGGCCTGGACCCGGTCGAATTCCTGACCGAGGTCCGGACGGCCCAGGATTGGATCCTGGCGCCCCTGCTCAAGTCCATCCCCGGCGTCAACGAGATCAACTCCTTCGGCGGCTACATCAAGCAGTATCACGTCATCGTCGACCCGGAGCGGCTCCAGGCCTACGACCTGACCCTCGGCGACGTCGGCGAGGCGCTCCGGCGGAACAACCTCAACGTCGGCGGCAACGTCCTCGAGCGGGGCGAACAGCAGTATCTCGTCCGGGGCATCGGCCTGTTCCAGACGGTCGGCGACATCGCCGACGTGGCCCTGAAGACGGACAAGGGCACGCCCGTCTACGTCCGGGACGTGGCCGCCGTCGAGGCCGGGCAGGCCGTCCGCCAGGGCGGCGCCGTCAAGGACGGCCGGGGCGAGGTCGTCGGCGGAGTGGCCATGATGCTGCGCGGCGCCAACGGCCGCGACGTCGTCCGGGCCATCGAACGGCGGGTCGGCGAGATCAACGCCTCGGGCGTCCTGCCGCTCGGCCTCCGCATCGAGCCCTATTACAAGCGGTCGGACATCATCGGCCGGGCCATCCACACGGTCACCGAGGCCCTGCTCATCGGCTCGATCCTGGTCATCCTCGTCCTCTATCTCTTCCTGCGCAGCTTCCGCGGCGCCTTCATCGTCCTGCTGGCGCTGCCGCTGTCGGTCCTCTTCACTTTCATCATGATGCGCGCCTTCGGGCTCTCGGCCAATCTCATGTCCCTCGGCGGCCTGGCCATCTCGATCGGCATGATCATCGACGCGACCATCATCCAGGTCGAGAACGTCCAGCGGCACCTCTCGGAGCGGGCGGAGGGGGAGCGGAAGCTGCCGACGGTCCTCAAGGCCATCCTCGAGGTCCGCAAGCCGTCGATCTTCGGCGAGCTCATCATCGCCCTGACCTTCATCCCGATCATCGCCCTCCAGGGGATCGAGGGCAAGATGTTCCTGCCGCTGGCCTTCACCCACGTCATCGCCCTGTTCGCCTCGCTGCTGCTCTCGCTCGCGGCCATTCCGGCGTTCTGCCAGTTCGTCCTCAAGTCCCAGGGGGACAAGCGGAGCTTTCTCGTCGAGTGGGCCAAGGCGGCCTACGAGCCGGTCCTGAGGTGGGGCCTGCGTCGCAAGGCCGTCGTCGTGGCGGCCGCGCTCCTGCTCCTGGGCGGGGCGCTGGCGCTGGTGCCGCGGCTGGGCACGGAGTTCATGCCCATCATGGACGAGGGCGCTCTCGACGCCGACATCCAGTTCCTGCCGGGCCTGTCGCTGCCCGAGTCGCTGGAGATGGGCCGTAAGGTCCAGGCCCGGCTGATGGAGTTCCCGGAGATCGTGACCATCATCGGCAAGACCGGCCAGACCGGCGTGGCCCTGGAGGCGCGGGGGGTCGAGAAGACCGGCTACGTCGGCGTCCTCAAGCCGCGGAGCGAATGGACCTCGGCCCGGACGCGGGAGGAGCTGACGGACAAGATGCGACTGGCCATGCAGGACTTCCCGGGTATGGCCTTCTCGTTCAGCCAGCCGATCGCCTGCCGCATCGACGAGCTCGTGGCCGGGACGCGGGCCCAGCTCATCGTCAAGCTCTTCGGCGAGGACCTCGACGTGCTCAAGGCCAAGGCCGACGAGATCGCGGCGGCCCTCGGCCGGGTCCGGGGCGTGACCGACATCAACGTTGAGCGCGTGGCCGGCCAGCCGTACATCACGGTACGGCCGGACCGGGCCCGGATCGCCCGGCTCGGCCTCGCCGTCGAGGACGTCCAGTCGGTCGTCGAGGCGGCCGTCGGCGGCAAGACCGTGACCCAGGTCTATGAGGGCGACCGGTACTTCGATCTGCAGGTCCGCTACCCCGAGAGACGGCGGGACTCCATCGAGGCGATCGGGGGCATCCTCGTCCCGACGCCCCGCGGCGGCCGCGTCCCTCTGAGCGAGGCGGCCGAGATCGCCATGCTCGAGGGCCCGAGCCAGATCAGCCGCGAGTCGGGGCAGCGCCGGATCGGCGTCGAGTGCAACATCAGCGGCCGAGACCTCGGCGGCTTCGTGGCCGAGGCCCGGCGGACGATCGGCCGGGACGTCGCCCTGCCGCCGGGGTATTTCCTGACCTGGGGCGGGCAGTTCGAGAACCAGCAGCGGGCCATGCAGCGGCTGGCGATCATCCTGCCGGCGACGATCGGGCTCATCCTGCTGCTGCTCTTCCTGACCTTCGGCTCGCTGCGGCTGTCGTTGCTGGTCATCCTCGACCTCCCGTTCGCCCTGATCGGCGGCGTGCTGGCCCTGTTCGTCTCCGGGCTCTACCTGTCGGTGCCGGCCTCGGTCGGCTTCATCGCCCTGTTCGGCATCGCCGTCCTCAACGGCATCGTCCTCCTGTCCTACATCACCGAGCTCCAGGAGCAGGGCTGCCCGACGGGGGAGGCCATCGTCCGCGGCTGCCTCAACCGCCTGCGGCCGGTCCTGATGACGGCGACGATCACCGTTCTGAGCCTCCTGCCGCTGCTCTTCGCCCAGGGACCGGGCTCGGAGATCCAGCGGCCCCTGGCCGTCGTCGTCGTCGGCGGCCTCATCTCCTCGACGCTGCTGACGCTGCTGGTGCTACCGGTGCTCTACAGCTGGTTCGGCTGCAAGAAGGGGTCAGGCCCCAAATAATTCAATTTTTCGGGAGGTGCAGTGAGGGGCCTTCCTCCGCGGGACCTTCTCCCGCAAAAGAACACGGCAAGAATTGAATTAATGAGGGTTTGACCCCTTCTTTTTCCTATGCTATAAGTCGGCCTCATGAAGAGCCCGCTGCTGGCAACGAAGAGCCTCGAACAGCTCACTCATGAAGCCTCGTCCGATACGTCGGGGCTCAAGCGCGTTCTCGGCCCCTGGCAGCTGATCTTTCTCGGCGTCGGGGCCATCGTCGGCACCGGCATCTTCGTCATGACCGGCCAGGCCGCCGCGCTCTATGCCGGCCCGGCCGTCTCCCTGTCCATCGTCATCGCCGGGCTCACCTGCGCCTTTGCCGGACTTTGCTACGCCGAGTTCGCCTCGCTCATCCCCATCGCCGGCAGCGCCTACACGTACGCCTATTCGACGCTCGGAGAGCTCTTTGCCTGGATCATCGGCTGGGACCTCATCCTGGAGTATTCCGTGGGGGCGATCACCGTGGCCATCGGCTGGTCCGGCTATGTCGTGAGCTTCCTGCGGGGCGTCGGCATCATGATCCCGGCTTCACTCTCCGAAGCGCCGTTCGCCTTCGATCCGAAGACCGGCGTCTGGTCCAGGACGGGCGCCGTCATCAACCTCCCCGCCGCGCTGATCATCGCTCTTATCGCGATCGTCCTCGTTCGCGGCATCAAGCAATCAGCCACCTTCAACTCCGTCATCGTCTTCCTCAAGATCAGCATCATCCTCATTTTTATCGGCGCCGGGCTGTTTTTTCTTAAACCCGAGCTCTGGAAGCCGTTCATTCCGCCGAACGCAGGCCAGCCCGGCTTTTTCGGGTGGAGCGGTATCCTGAGGGGAGCGGGGGTGATGTTCTTCGCTTACCTCGGTTTCGACGCCGTCTCCACGGCCGCCCAGGAAGCCAAGAACCCGAAGAGGGACATGCCCATCGGCATCCTGGGGAGCCTGTTGGTCTGCACTCTGCTCTATATCGTCTTTTCCCTGGTCCTGACGGGCGTCGTCCCCTACACCCAGCTCAACAGCCCGGCTCCCGTCGCGGTGGCCCTCGACGCCATGAAGCTGCTCTGGCTCAAGCCGGTGATCATTCTGGCGGCCATCGCCGGCCTGACGTCGGTCATGATGGTCCAACTCATCGGCCAGCCGCGCATCTTCTATGCCATGGCCAAGGACGGCCTGCTGCCGCCGGGGGCCGCCCGCATCCACCCCAAGTTCGGCACGCCCCACATCACGACCATCGTCACGGGGCTCGTCGTCGGCGTGGCCGCCTCGCTGCTGCCCATGGGCATCGTCGGAGAGCTGGTCAGCATCGGGACGCTGTTCGCCTTCGCCATCGTCTGCGGCGGCGTCCTCGTCCTCCGTTATACGAGGCCCGATATCCCCCGGCCCTTCCGGACGCCCCTCGTGCCTTTCGTCCCGCTCCTGGGGATCGCCTGCTGCATCTACCTCATGTTCAGTCTCCCTCGCGACACCTGGATCCGTCTCATCGCCTGGATGGCCATCGGCCTGGTCATCTACTTCACCTACGGCATCCGCAAGAGCCGCCTCAGGAGCAGGCCATGACCGAACCCGCCGCCGCGCCCGTCCCCGCGCGCCCCGCCGCGTCCGCCGCCGATCCCGAAGGCCGCACCTTCAAGCGGGAGATGTCGCTCTTCGACGCCATGATGATC
>Ga0116202_10002598_pt1 | contig 10834 bp, 7 predicted proteins | sample LakKivw325mmetaG_FD_94479 | JGI IMG/M metagenome (GOLD analysis project Ga0116202, IMG submission 94479) | Anoxic lake water microbial communities from Lake Kivu, Rwanda to study Microbial Dark Matter (Phase II) - Lake Kivu water 325m metaG | ecosystem: Environmental > Aquatic > Freshwater >... | reverse complement strand
TCGGCGTCGAGATAGCCCGCCACCAGGGCATCCAGTTCATCATCGCAGATATGGCGGTCGACCTCGATGCCGCCCGGCTGCTGACCTACCGGGCAGCCTGGCAGGTTCAGACGACGGGCAAGGTATCGGCGAAGGAGCCGGCGATGGCGAAGCTGTTCGCCTCCGAGGCGGCGCACCGCATCTGCCACCGGGCGGTGCAGATACACGGCGGCTATGGCTACACACGTGAGTTCGCCGTCGAGAGGCTCTACCGCGACCAGCGCATCGTCGAGATATACGAGGGCACGTCAGAGATGCAGCGCTGGACCATCGCAAGACAGATAACCGGACTGAAGTAGACCGACCGTACAGCGAAGGGAGCAACTTCACACATGGATTTCGAACTTGGCGAAGAGCACAAGATGTTCCAGGCGATGATCCGGGACTTCGTCGTCAACGAGGTTGAGCCCTGCGCCGCCGCGTGGGACGAGACCAACGAGTTCCCGTACGACATGGTGAAGAAGATGGCGGAAGTCGGCCTGTACAGCGTCGGCTTCCCGGAGCAGTACGGCGGCACCGGCGACGAGTTGACGTTCATACTGGCGTCGGAGGAGATCTCCCGGGGGTCCGGGGGTCTCGGTATCTCGTACATCGTGACGCTCGGACTCGCGATGTACCCCATAACGATGCACGGCAACAACGAGCAGAAGGCGAAGTACATCACCCGGGTCACCAACGGCGCCACCGTGGCCTTCGCACTGACCGAGGCAATGGCCGGCAGCGACGTCGCCAACCTCGACATGCGGTACCAGAAGGACGGTGACTCGTTCATCCTCAACGGAAACAAGATCTTCATCACGAACGGAGCCGAGGCCGACTTCGTGACGACGTTCGCGACCAGAGACAAGTCGCTTGGCTACAAGGGCATCAGCGCCTTCATCGTGGAGCGCGGCACGCCGGGCTTCTCGGTCGGCAAGGTGGAGCACAAGATGGGTATCCACCCGACGTCGGCCGCCGAACTCGTGTTCGACAACTGCCGGATCCCGGCGGAGAACCTGCTGGGCCAGGAAGGACAGGGGTTCCGCATCGCGCTCGAGGCCATCGATGCGAGCAGGGTCACCATCGCCGCCCAGGCAGTGGGCATCGCGCAGGCGGCGTACGACGCGGCGGTCGGGTACGCAAAGGAGCGCAAGCAGTTCGGCGTCGAGATAGCGCGCCACCAGGGCATCCAGTTCATGCTCGCCGACATGGCGGTCGAGCTGGATGCCGCCCGGTTGCTCACGTACCGCGCCGGCTGGCTCACGCAGCAGCAAGGGAAGTCACCGGCGAAGGAAGCGGCCATGGCCAAGCTCTATGCCAGCGAGGCCGCGCATCGAATCTGCCACAAGGCGGTGCAGGTGTTCGGTGGCTATGGCTACACGCGGGAGTTCCCGGTGGAGCGCTACTACCGCGACCAGCGCATCACGGAGATATACGAGGGCACCTCCGAGATGCAGCGCTGGACTATCGCACGACAGATAACGGGGACGCGCTCAGCGCGTCCCCGTTGTGTCGCCGAAGGACCGGGAAGGGCGCTAGGCGCCCTTCTTCACTTTGCCGGCCGCTTCGCGGATCTCCTCGATGGAGGCCTCTTCCTCGACGGTGGAGAGGTCGCCGATGTCCTTGCCGGTCAACAGCGCCTTCATGACCCGCCGCATGATCTTGCCGCTCTTGGTCTTGGGCAGCATGTTGACGAACTGGATGTCGCCGATAACGACGATCGGTCCCATCGACTGCCGGACGTGGTTGATGAGCTCCTTCTTGAGTTCGTCGCTCGGCTTGTAGTCCTTGTTGAGTACGACGAAGGCGCTCGCGACCTCGCCTCTCAGTTCGTCCGGCACGCCGGAGACGCCGGCCTCGACAACCGCCGGGTGCGACACGAGGGCGCTCTCAACCTCGACGGTGCCGATGCGGTGCGCCGCGATCTTGATGACTTCGTCGGCGCGGCCGGCGAACCAGATGTAACCGTCCTCGTCCTTTGAGGCCGAGTCGCCGGCATAGTACATGCCCTTCGTCCCTTCCTTAGTCTCCCAGTAGTCGGTCTTGTAGCGCTCGGCATCGCCCCAGAGGGTCGAAGTCAGTCCGGGGAACGGCTTCTTGATGACCAGCACGCCTTTCTCTCCAGGCGCGCAGACGTGGCCGTCCTGAACGTCAACCACGTCGGCGACGACGCCGGGGACAGGAATCGATGCGGAGCCCGGCTTGATGGGAGAAATGGCGATGCCGTAGGCATTGCCGATGATGGGGCCTCCGGTCTCGGTCTGCCACATGTGGTCGATGACAGGCACGGCACCGCCGAAGACCTCTTCCTGCAGCCATTCCCAGGCAGCGGGGTTCAGGACCTCGCCGGCACAGAGGACACGTTCGACCGTGCTCAGGTCGTGCTTCAGCGCGTGCTCGATGCCGAGCCTTCGTAGGCCCCTGATACCGGTCGGCGAGAACCACAGACCGGTCGCCTTATTCCGCTCGATGAGGTCCCACCACATGTCCGGCCTCGGGTAGTCAGGCGTGCCCGAGAAGAGGATGGACGTGCAGCCGACGAGCAGCGGCCCGTACACGTTGTAGCTGTGTCCGACGATCCAGCCGATGTCGGACGTGCAGAACCAGACATCGTCCTGATTCAGGTTGTAGATCCACTTCGCCATCGAGTAGATATAGACTTGGTAGCCGCCGTGCCGCTGCACCGTGACCTTCGGCTTGGCGGTCGTGCCGGAGGTCGGCATGACGAAGAGGACGTCGTTCGACTCCATCGGAACAACGTCCGGGCTCTGCCCGTCGCCCTTCGCCAGGAACTGGTCCCAGGTGATGTCCCGCCCGGCGACCATCTTGACGTCAGCGAGACCCGACTTGAAGACAACGACCGACTTGACCTGCTTGGGGTCCTCGAGCAACTCGATGGCGTCGTCCACCATGACCTTCAGCGGAACCGGCTTGCCGCGACGGCTCCCCGCGTCCTGGGCGAACACGTACTGGGCGCCGGTAAGCGAGAGTCGGTCGGCCACCGCGTTGGGAGAGAAGCCGGCGAAGATGGCCATGTGGATGGCGCCAATGCGGGCACACGCGAGCATGATGACAGCCGCCTCGATGCCCATCGGCATGTAGATGGCAACGCGGTCGCCCTTCTTCACACCAAGCCCTCGCAGAGCCGCGGCATGCTTCTTGACCAGCTCAAGCAACTGGCTGTAGGTGACGGTGCGGATGACGCCCGAGTCGCCATCCTCCGCGATGAAGGCTGCCTTAGTGCCGAGTCCTTGCTCAACCTTGTAGTCAAGACAGCTGTAGCAGATGTTGGTGAGTCCGCCTCCGAACCACCTGAACGTAGGGTACTCCTGCTCGAGCACCGTATCCCATTCCTTGAACCAGTAGATGTCGTCCATCGCCGCGACCGCGGCGTCCTCCCAGAACCCCTCGTAGTCCTCCTCTGCCCGTTTCATGAAGCCTCGTACCTGGGGCGGGATTATCTGCGTCATTGTTCGCAATACTCCTTTCTGCGTGTGCGAGCACAGCTACAGATTCGTAACGATAGTTGGGGGGCCTTGGCGATTGTAACAACGGGTTCTCGGATTATCAACACACAGCGGACGGAAGCGAGCCGGAGGATCCGGGCGCCGGTGGTGTCAGCTTCGCTCGTAAGGCTGCGAACCGCAGCCCGGAGCGGGTTGTCGAACCCGTCAGGCGGTGTGCGCGCCCTGTGCGGTACCCGACTCAGGTTCGACGTCCAGCCTCAGTGAGAGGATGGCGCCGATGAGGATCGCGACGCCGAGCGAGACGAAGGATGCAGTGTAGCTGCCCCACCGGTCGAATACAGCCCCGGCGAAGTAGGGACCGAGGGCTCCGGCGCCGTGGGCAGCAGCGATCATGACGCCGGTGAGCTCTCCCACCGCGCGCATGCCGAACACGTGTCCCAGCACCCCTATGACCGACACGGCCCGGATTCCCTGACAGAGTCCATACAGTCCGACGACGGCGAAGAGCACTGGTTCGCACGAGACGAACGGGAGGGCGAGCATGCCGATCGCCATGCCTGCCTGCGACAGCACGAGCGTCCGCCCCCAGCCGAGCCTCTCGGAGAGGAACCCTGACCCGAGCCGGCCCGGAACCGAGCACGCACCGGCGAATCCGAGGGCAGCCGCGGCGGTTATCTGCGAGATGCCGATGTCGACGGCGTGAGGCACCAGGTGCACCGTGAGCGTCTGGAACGACAGCGTCGTCACGACCATGATGGCGACGACCTGGATGAACTGGGGGGCGCGAAGCAACCGGCGGCTCGACGCGACTGCCGGCGCCGCTGCCGAATCCGCCTCCCGGCTCGAACGCGGGACCGAGAGACCCGACGGCCTCAGCAGCATGGCCGCCATCGTGACGACTCCGAAGAAGATCGCGCCGGCGATGAGAAACGACGACCTCCAGCCCAGGACGAGTATCAGCCTCGTGAAAAGAGGGGCGAACACGATGGCGCCCATGCCCACGCCGGCCATCGTCACCCCGAGGGCAATGCCGCCTCCGGACCGGCCCTGAAACCAGCGAGCCGCCGTGGCCGTCGGAACAGGAATCAGGGCTCCCGCGCCGATTCCGGTGGCAAAGAGCAGGGACTGCAACTGGACAACAGTCTCGATGCGGCTGCACAGGGCGATGGCCGCGCCGGACACGAGAGCACTTACGAGGAGAATCGACCGCGGCGGGTACCTGTCAGCCAGCCTGCCGAATGCAATGGACGATATGGCGTAACCCACCGCTAGGAACGTGTAGCCGGACGACGTGAGTCCTCTGCTCCACCCGAACTCGCTCTCAAGCGCCTTGAAGAAGACGCCGAACGACCACTGGACCTCGCCCAGACAGGCAGTCACCGCGAACGAGGCGGCGACAACCACCCAGCCGTAGAACAGGGGCGATGAGCCTCTCACGATCACGGCCTTTCTGTAAGACACGACAGGAAGCCTGGGACAGCGGTGCGGACGGACAGCTCGGTTCCGTCCCGCTCGGGGCGATTGACAGCAAATCGCATGTCTGTGTATCCTGAATACAGTATACGCTGAAGCCGGAGGCGAGGCCAGCGCCGGGCCCGCGGGCCCGGACCGGCAGTCCCGCCTCGCATCGCATGCAACCGACGCCCGACGGAGGAATCCCACCGGAGACCTATCGAGTATCATTGGATGCGGATATGACGCCATAGCGTCGAGACACAGGTGACAGAGAGCAAGGAGGCGAACATGCGAAAGCCTGAGCAGGTGACGATTCTCGAGGTGGGCCCCCGGGACGGATTCCAGAACGTTCAAGTGCAGATCCCCACGCAGGACAAGATTCGCGTGGTGAACGAACTGGTGGATGCGGGGCTGAAGCGCATCGAGACCAGCTCGTTCGTGCATCCGAAATGGATACCCCAACTGAAGGACGCCGAAGAAGTCTTCGCCGGGGTCCGCAAGCCCGCCGGTGTGGTGTTCAGTGCCCTGGTCCCCAACGAGCGCGGTCTCGACAGGGCAATCGCCACCGGCGTGAAGGAGGTCTGCTACGTCGTCGCGGCGAGCGAGACCGTGAGCAAGATGGTCTTCAACAAGGGCGTCGACGAGGCGCTTCTGCTCGTGCCGGCGCTTGGCAAGACCTGCTCCGCGGCGGGCGTCAGCTTCCGCGTCACCATCGCGTGTGCCTTCGGCTGCGCCATGGAAGGCCCCATCGCGTACGACCGCATCCTCTCAATCGGCCATAAGCTCCGCGAAGCCGATGCTTCCCTCATAACGCTGGCCGACAGCATGGGCATCAGCGGCCCGTCGGACGTCGCCCAGAGGGTGGGCCGGTTCCTGGGCGACATGGGAGACTTCCCCGTTTCCGTGCATTTCCACGACCGGCTCGGCATCGGCATGGTGAACGCATTTGCGGCGGTCAGCGCCGGGGTGAGGATTGTCGAGTCATCAATCGCCGGCCTCGGAGGCGACCCCCTGACACCGGGCGCGGTGGGCAACCTGGCGACCGAGGAACTCGCCTACCTGCTCAAGATGATGGGGTACGAGACCGGAGTCGACATCGAGAAGCTGCAAGCCTCCGCGGTCGCCCTGCGCGCCAGGCTGGCCGAGCTCGAGCGAGACAACCCGCCGGAGGCTGCTAGGACCCCTGCCAGGTAGCATTACGGCCATCGAAGGAGTCAGATTCACATGGGAGCACTGTCCGGTCTCAAGATCGTCGACCTTACCACCATGCTTTCCGGGCCCTACGGGGCCATGCTGCTGGCGGACCTGGGCGCAGAAGTCATCAAGATTGAGCGACCCGGCACGGGAGACAACGCCCGCACGATGCAGCTCAACAAGCCGCAGTACTGCCACATGGGCATGAGCTCCTACTTTCTCACCGCCGGACGCAACAAGAAGAGCGTCGTCCTCGACCTGCAGCGCGAGCCGGGACGCGAGGTGTTCTACGACCTCGTCAGGGCATGCGACGTCGTTTATGACAACTTCCGGCCGGGCGTGCTCGAGCGGCTGGGCGCGGACTACGAGACGTTGAAGACCATCAACCCGGCAATCATCTCGTGTTCGATCTCGGGATTCGGTCTAACCGGACCGGGCAAGGACCGGCCGGCCTTCGACGGCATCGTCCAGGCCTACGGCGGGGGCATGAGCATCACCGGAGAGCCGGGCCGTGAGCCGATGCGGGCCGGCATCCCCATCGGGGACCTGTGCGCCGGCCTTTTCGCCGGCATCGGTATCCTCGCTGCAGCCTACGCCCGCCTGACCACGGGCATCGGACAGAAGATAGACATCTCGATGCTCGACTGCCAGGTATCGCTCTGGAACTACATGATCACGATGCACACGATGTCCGGAGAGGTGCCGGGACAGCTCGGCAACCAGCACTTCGTCCACGTTCCCTACGGCGCGTACAGGACGAAGGACCTGTACATCTTCGTGGCGGTCATCCCCGACCCGCACTGGCCACTGTTCGTGAACGCGATGAACATCGAGGCTCTGCGGGAACCCAGGTACCTGAAGCGCTCCGAGCGTCAGAAAGACCGTGAGCGCATCAACGCGCTGGTGCAGGAGGCGCTGCTGACCAGGGGCGTCGATGAGTGGTTGAAGCTACTTTCCGACGCGGGTATCCCGTGCGCGCCGGTCAACACGGTCGACCGCACCGTTTGTGATCCGCAGGTGCTGGCGCGCGATATGATGGTTGACGTGACGTTCCCGGACGGTCGCGTCCTGCGGCAGCCCGGCAATCCCATCAAGCTGTCCGCCTCACCCGACGAGTTTCGTCCGGCGCCGCCGCTCGGCCAGGATACGCGGCAGGTACTTGCCGACCTGCTGCACTACTCGGACGAGAGGATAGCCGAGGTCATTCGCGACGCCGCAGCGGTCGGGACCGAGTCCGGCCGGGACGCCTGACGCCGCGCTTCAACGTGCGCGGAGCAGCAACGAAAGTGGGCCGCGTTTTCCGACGCGGCCCACTCTATTGCCCTGAATCACGAGCAGGACAGAGCAACCCCGGAAGAGCGTCTAGCCCTTCTCGATCTCGGCGCAGATGAGGTCTCCCATCTCCGCCGACCCGACCTGCCTCATCCCCTTCTCCATGATATCCGCCGTGCGGGCCTTCAGAACCACCCGGGCAATCGCCTTGTCGATTGCGTCGGCTTCCTTGCGGAGCTTGTAGGTGTACTCGAGCATGTGAGCTGCGCTCATGATGGTGGCAATCGGATTCGCGATGCCCTTGCCCGCGATATCCGGAGCTGACCCGTGCGCAGACTCGTAGTAGCCCCACGGCTTCTCCTCGTCCGTGCCCAGCCCGCGCAGTTGCGCGGACGAGCCCATGCCGAGCGAACCCGCCACGGTAGATGCCTCGTCGCTGATGATGTCGCCGTACAGGTTGCCCATCACCAGCACATCGAAACGGGTCGGCTCCCGCAGCAGCCAGGCAGTACACGCGTCAGCCAGGACATGCTCGAGTTCGACGTCCGGGTACTGCTCGCTCATCTCGATAGCCAGTCTGCGCCACAGCTTCCCGGTCTCGGTGACGTTCTGCTTCTCGACCGAGGCCAGCTTCTTGCGTCGCGACCGTGCCAGCTCGAAGCCAACCTTGAGAATGCGGGTGATCTCCGGCTCGCTGTACAGCATCGTGTCGACAGCCCAGCGTATGCCCTTCTCGGTCCACTGCTTCTTGGGTTCGCCGAAGTACGCGCCCCCGCAGTTCTCACGGACCACGATAAGGTCGAGTCCCTTCACCTTTTCCGGCTTCAGAGGCGAGCATCCTTCCATGCCCGGGTAGATCTTCGCAGGTCGGAGATTCGCATACACGTCGAAGATCTTCCTGATGCGCAGGCCGGCAGTGTTCGTGTACACCTTCGCGCCAGGGTAGTCCCACTTCGGTCCCCCTAGAGAACCGAAGAAGAAGGAATCCGCGCGCCGGCAGACTTCGATGGCTTCGTCAGTCAACGGCGTGCCGTGCTTGTCTATGCTGATGCCGCCGATGTCGATGTAGTTCAGCTTGAATTCGTGACCATACTTCTTCTCAATGGTCTTCAGGACCTTCACGCCTTCCGCCACGATCTCAGGTCCGATGCCGTCGCCGGGTCCAACCGCGATTGTTCCTTTCAAGTCTTTGCTCCCCAGTCGTATTCTCGAACGCAGCGCGCGGCCGGTTCGGCCCGCGCGCTGTCAAGGCCCAGTTCACTCTACAGCACTGTCGCCAGGCGGACCATTAGACCCGCCTGGCGACAGGCAAACCCATGGATACACCCCGCACGCACAACGGTGCGGGTCACGGTATGCTACAGCGCGGCCGTGATGACGTCTCCCATCTCCTTCGTCCCGACCTTGATCTTGCCGGGCTCCATGACGTCGTAGGTGCGGTGCGTCAGAACGGCCTTGGCCGTCGCCGCTTCGATCGCCTTCGCCTCCTTCTCGAGACCGAAGGTGTAGCGCAGCATCAGCGCAACGCTCAGGATGGTCGCTATCGGGTTCGCGTCGTTCTTGCCGGCGTGCTTGGGCGCACTGCCGTGAGCGGACTCGTAGAACCCGAAAACCTTCTCGCCCTTCTTGGGCAGGCCGGCAATCTGAGCGGACGGCCCCATGCCGAGCGAGCCGGCGAGTGTCGAAGCCTCGTCGCTGATGATGTCACCGAAGAGGTTGCCCATGACCAGCACATCAAAGGACGTGGGCTGGCGCAGCAGCCACATGGTGGTGGCATCCGCGTACATGTGCTCGACGGCAATGTCCGGGTTCTTGGCCGACATCTCGGTCGCAATCTTGCGCCACAGCTTGCCGGTCTCGGTCACGTTGGCCTTCTCGACCGACGCCAGCTTCTTCTTGCGCTGTCGCGCCAGCTCAAAGCCGACCTCCAGGATGCGCACGATCTCGTGCTCGGAGTAGAGCATGGCGTCGATGGCATTCCGCTCGTTGTTCTCGATCCACTGCTTCTTCGGTTGACCGAAGTACGCGCCGCCGGTGTTCTCGCGCAGCACGATGAGGTCCGTGCCCTTCACGAGCTCGGGCTTGAGGGGCGAGCACCCCTCCATGCCGGGGAAGACGACCACGGGTCGCAGATTGGCATACAGACCGAACTCCTTCCGGATGACCAGAACCGCGGAGTTCGAGTACTCCTTCGTGCCCGGGATGTCCCACTTGGGACCGCCCGCCGCACCGAAGAGGATGGCATCGCTCTTCCGGCAGAGCTCGATGTTCTCCTTGGTGATGCCCACCCCGAACTTGTCGATGCTGATGCCGCCGATGTCGAAGTAGGTCAGCTCGAACTTGTGGCCGAACTTCTTCTCGACGGCCTTGAGAACCTTGACGCCCTCGGCCACGACCTCGGGACCGATGCCGTCACCGGGTCCTACCGCAATCTTACCGTTCATCGTTCATGTCTCCTTTCCCTTGGTGTGAAACTACAGATAGTGCAGCGTGGCCTGCACGTCGAAGTACTGGACGGTGCCGTCCGGCACCACGGCAACATGCGCGCCGTTCGGATAGTCCTTCTTGAGCTCAGCTAGAACGTCGTCCCAGGTCCTGGCCCAGGTGCCGACTCCTCCGGAGCGAGCCAGTCGATGCTTGCCCGGTTCTTGTACGGCATCTGCAGGATGAACTTCTTCACCTTGGGTGACAGCGTCGGGGCTCGATAGCCCTGGCCGGTGGTGTGGTTGCCGAACTTCCTCCGAAGGTAGTGGACGACCTCTCCCCAGGGGTTATTGGTGATGAGGACCAGCGTGCCCCCACCATCGGGCAGCATCGCCTGTCCCACCGTCTTCGCGATCGTCACCTCGTTGATCTTGGCGTAGCAATTGGCGATGACGACCTGCGGGTTGTCGGGCAGAGGCGTGTGGTAGTGCGTAAGCCCGGCCTTAGCTCCGGCGTAATAGACGGCCTCGGGCGAACCCACGAACAGGGCGGTCGTCTCGCGGTGGATGTTCATGATGGCATCGATCTTGATGTGTAGGCCCGACATCTTGCAGGCTTCCAGCGTGTCCAGAAGCTGAGCGTTGTGCTCGTACCTGCCCATGCCGGTGTTGTCATCGATGCCGGTCTCCTTGCTCTTGGTCCTGACCGGTCCGTGGTTGTGCAGGATGGTCTCGAGGCCGGCGATCCCCGGCAGGATGAGCTTGCCTCCGCCGCCGAAACCGCAGTTCGCGTGAGGGACGATGCCGCCGATGCCTATCTTGAGGTCCGCCTTCATGAACTCGGCGTTAAGCGAGACGGGAGTGCCGCGGCTGCTCGTGCCGACGTAGGTCAGGTTCTCGTAGATGTTGTGGTTGTAGACGTTGAAACGGGCAACGATGTCTTCACCCAGCTTCTTCGAGAACTCGAACGTCGAGAGCGCGCCGTGGGTGCCCGGCGCACAGATG
>Ga0116202_10002597_pt1 | contig 10838 bp, 11 predicted proteins | sample LakKivw325mmetaG_FD_94479 | JGI IMG/M metagenome (GOLD analysis project Ga0116202, IMG submission 94479) | Anoxic lake water microbial communities from Lake Kivu, Rwanda to study Microbial Dark Matter (Phase II) - Lake Kivu water 325m metaG | ecosystem: Environmental > Aquatic > Freshwater >... | reverse complement strand
GATCAAAGCGCAACCCAGCAGGGCAAAAACCAGCAGGCTGGCTGCAATGGATCGGTATTTCTCTTTCATGGGCTCCTCTACGATCACTGCACCCGGTGATCAACATGGTATTTTACTCATATCCGCAAAGAACACGGCGCAAGGCTACATCCAGGATTGCCAGCAGCTATAGCAGCGCCTGGTGCACAACGCACGGTGGCTGATCATGAGCTAGCCGTTGAACTTTCCCAGCAACTCTCCGTTCACGTACACCGAATAACTGCCGCCGGAGTAGCTGCCCAGCGGGAAGATGACCGTGTATGGTTGCAGGACGGTGATGCATGAAACGTTGGCGGAGGTGTCGTTGAGGGAATACACTTCAAGGTTGATGTTGTTCTCGGCGTCGGCTGGCGTGATCACGATGCGCAGCTGGTGGCATGGATCGGGCAGGTTGCCCACCAGGCTGGCACTGACCTGGTTGGGCTGGGTGCCCGCGATGATCAGCCTCGAAGATTCCAGATCCAGGAACGCCTCGCCTTTCTCCAGCCTGTCATCCCCGGGTTGGGGTGAGAACACGGTATCGAACTGGCCCAACCGCTCGCCATTGACCATCACGATGTATATCCCGCTGGTATAACTGCCCAGGGGGATGGAGGCTGAAAATGGCTCCAACTTGGTGATGCAGGCGGTGTTGGGATCCACCACGGAATAAACCTCGAGGTTGATGGTATCACTATTGCCGGGTGGGGTGACTACCACGCGCAGGAAGTGGCACGGGTCGGGCAGGTTGCCTTTCAGTGTGGCATTAGCCTGGGCGGGTTCGGTGGCAGTCACTACCAGATGGCTGGATGCCAGGTCGAGAGACACCTGGTCGCGCTTGAGATTCGCATCGCCGGGCTGCGGCTCATAGCCCGAGGGGGGGATCACCGGCGTGCCCGTGCCGGGAGTGCCGGGCTCAGGATAAATGGAGGTGGTGGGCACGGGGGTTTGCTCTGCAGGGGCGGGATATGCGGGGGATGTAGCAGCCTGGGTCGAGGATGGCACCTGGGTAGGTTCGGTAGAGGGAGAGGCGCCACTTCCACCACATGCTGCCAGCAGCAGGGTAATGATCAGGATTGGTGCGATGTGTTTCAATGACATTCAGACCTCCAGAATTTATGGTATGGACGTTTTTTCGGGATAAACGGTTCCCTAACCCTTAATGACCGCCAGGGGGTGCAGGCGCGCCACCTTGCGGGCAATCCCTGCGCCTACAACAGTCTCCACAACCTGGTCGACATCTTTATAAGCCTGAGGGGCTTCTTCAGCCAGGCCGGCCATTGACCTGGCGCGGATATGGATGCCCTGCGCTTCCAGGTCCTGGCGGAGTTTTTCGCCGCGCACGATGCGCTTGGCCTGGTGCCTGCTCATCAGGCGACCTGAGCCATGGCAGCTGGAGCCAAAGGAGCGCTCCATGCTGCCCTCGGTGCCCACCAGCACCCAGGAGGCGGTTCCCATGCTGCCTGGCACCAGGACAGGCTGCCCGATGGGCCGGTATTCTTCCGGTAGCTCAGGGTTGCCCGGTCCGAAGGCGCGCGTGGCCCCTTTACGGTGGACGCACACTTTCAGCTGCTGGCCGTTGATGGCATGGGTTTCGATTTTGCCCATGTTATGGCAGATATCATACACCTGGTGCAGGTAGGGGTCTCTCACCTTGCCCGCCAGCACCTGCTCGAAAGCCTTGCGCGCATTGTGTGCCAGGATCTGGCGGTTGGCAAAGGCATAATTAGCGGCGCAGCGCATGGCAGCCAGGTAACCCTGCCCTTCGGGAGAGCTGAGCGGGGCGCATACCAGCTCACGGTCTGGCAGCTGGATGCCATAATGGGCCACTGCCCCCTGGAATTCCTCCACGTAATCAGTGCAGATTTGGTGACCGAAGCCGCGCGAGCCGCAGTGGATCTGTACTGCCAGGGTACCCTCTCCGAGGCCCATCACCGAGGCAGCCTGGCGATCGAAGAGCTGCTCAACCAGGTCGATCTCGATGAAGTGGTTGCCAGCGCCCAGAGAGCCCAGCTGGGGCCTGCCACGCTCGCGGGCACGTTTAGAAACCTTGCCGGGGTCAGCACCTTCCACATTGCCTGATTCCTCGGTGCGGCGCAGGTCTGCTTCGCTGGCAAAGCCCTGTTTGAGCGCCCAGCGTGAGCCCTGGCGGCATACGGCTTCCAGTTCAGCATCTGAAACCTGCAGCGAGCCTTTCTCGCCCACGCCGCTGGGGCAAAAATAGTTGAGCGCGTTAGCCAGGTCATCCAGCCAGGGTTGGGCTACCTCCAGGCCGATTTGCGACCCCAGCAGGCGCACGCCGCAGTTGATATCATAGCCGATGCCTCCCGGCGAGATGACCCCGTCGGGTAGCAGGGTTGCAGCCACACCGCCGATGGGGAAACCGTATCCCTGGTGCATATCGGGCATGACCACCACATGTCCCACGAGGCCGGGGAGGGTGGCGGCGTTCACTGCCTGCTCCAGTGATTTATCTCTCATTACATCTTCCAACATGCGCCGGGTGGCAAACAGGCGCACCGGCACGCGCATGTCTGCACGGTGGCTCCTGGGTATCTCCCACTCGTAATCACTGATAGGTACCAAATCATCCAGCGCTACCATAATTTTCACTCTGCATCATACATCGAAAACGATATTCACCCGTAATCCCCGGGGAGTGACCCTGACTGCCAGGTTATGGTAAGTGACCGCCTTGATCTCCTTGCCAAATTTTAACATCTCCCCGCCCGCCAGGCTTGCATGCAGGTGATAACTGCCGTCCACCTGGATGGAAAATTGGTCAAAGCCCAGGTTCTCTTCCTGCTGAAGCCATAACAGCTCGGTGAGGAAGCGCACCAGCAGGCCTTCGGCATCGGCAGCCTGCAGGTCGAGCAAGCGCTGCTGAGACAAGCCTGCTGCCAGCTGAACCCCCGCTATTGCATACATGCCGCGCGCAGCTTGCTCGAGCAAACCCGGCAGGTGAGGTGCCCAAACTTCCAGCTCACAGTCGGCCGTATGAGCGTGCTCACGGAAACCAAAATCGGCTTTCATACGTCTTGAGAGTATACCGTATTTTTACGGTGAGCGGTGATTGGTGAAAGGAATTGGCAGCCAACGGCGAGTTTAAGCCAGTATGAGCGATTTTTCATCTTTTTATGGCTGGGAGTATGGTTAAATGATGGGCATGTCTTGGATTGAAGCCTCCTTCTCTCACCTGGAAGCCCGATTGCGGGAATTTTTCGAGGGTGAGGGCAGGGTGGATGGAATCCCGAAAAAATTCCACAAGCAGCTGAGCGGGGAGCTTTTCCAGGCGATGAAATCGGGCCTCAGGAAGGCGCCGGATGAGCGGGGCGCAGGCAGCGCGGCCGTGTTTGCGCCAGACCAATACACGCTTCTGATGCCAATCGCGCAGGCCCAGCAGGTGCTGGAGCACCCGAGCGAGCTCGACAGGCTCAGCAGGAAACTGGAGAGCCTGGCTGCCGAATCGGGCATCCTGTTCCATGCTCCGCCCATCATGCACGTGGTGGCTGACCCGGCTGTTGAGAAGGTGAGGGTGGTGGCTGGATACAGCCGGCATGATGCAGGCGATTCGTACACGATCGAAGTGGCGGAAGATGGCAATGACGGCAGCTCACCCGGCGTGGGGTCACTGAATGCATTTTTAATCGTCAACGGGCTGAAAACCCATCCGCTAACCCGCCCGGTGGTGAACCTGGGGCGAGATTCGTGCAATGATATCCACCTGGACGATGCGCGTGTATCACGCCTGCATGCCCAGCTGCGCCTGATCCGCGGCAGGTATGTGATTTTCGACCTCGACTCAACCGGGGGCACCCTGGTAAATGGGGTGGCGGTGTCGAGCCAGGCGCTCAAACCGGGGGATGTCATCACATTAGCCGGCCTGCCGCTGGTTTACGGGGTGGAGGCTGAAGAGAATGCCGGCTATACCCAGAAACTACCGGCCGAGCCGCTCTCTCCTGAAGTCTTATAAGGGTATAATCCGCATGTGAGCGCGGTAGTCTTACTAGCCGTCCGGATCATCCTAGCGATTTTGCTATATGCGTTCCTGGGTTTGATCGTGTATACCCAGCTGCGCGACCTGAAGCAGCAGAGTGCACTGCTGGCCGCCAGGCAGCCACCACCGCTGGGATTATGTGTGGTGGGTGATGAGTGCACCCCGGCGCGGTTTTTCAACCGACCAGCGATCATCCTGGGGCGGGAGGAGGCTTGCGATTTTCAGCTGGATGACCCAACCGTATCATCGCAGCATGCCAGGCTTTCATTCAGGCAGCAGCAGTGGTGGCTGGAAGACCTGGCATCTACCAACGGCACCTACTTGAATGGAGAGGCGGTGTCGGCGCCGGTGGTGATCACCCATGGCGATGAGCTGCGCCTGGGGCATAAAGCGCTCAGGGTAGAGATGGGCCTGGTTGGGCAACCGCAAGCCGGATAAAGGACCCCTTTGGGTGATACGGCAAAGGTATCAGCCCGAAAATCATTGCCAGGGTGTGAACCCGACCAGCTGCATGTCGTCGGTGAAATCGACCCCGGGTACGTTGCTGTTGCCCTGCGACTTCACCACGCCGATGCCAACCGCCAGCCAGCTGCTGGTGGTGTAAGTGCCGGCCAAGATGTGCAGGCCGCTCACCTCGATACGGATGGTGGCATCCACACGCAGGGCATTAAACGTGCCCAAGGGCACCGTCACCTGCTCAAAGCCGACCGCACGGTAATCGAATACGAATCGCCCATTGAGGTTAAAATCCTGCGAAGTGGCCTTGAAACCAGCCGCCTGCTGCCAGGTGTCGCCGGGGGCCACCCGGGCGGGCAGGCTGATGCCGGTGTTGGAGGTGATTTCTAAGGCCAGGGGGAGGTTGGGGTCGCTGAGCAAGGCACCAGCATACTGCTGCACCGGATTGGCGGATAGCAAGCCCTGTGGCAAGCAGGTGTAGGACTGCGTATAGGCGAGGTCTGCCTGATCGGTCTGGATGGCAAACCCGCTTTCGCTGGAACTGGTGACGGTGTCGGTGCGGGTGTAAGCCCCGAGGAAGGTGTTATTGCCGGAATAATCCCAGCTATCTCCCAGGGTGATGGGGAAATATGGGTTGGTGCAGAGGGACACCGGCGTGGGTGACGGAACGGGTGCGGATGGCGAGGCCGGTGTGGTGCCTGGTGTTGGTGAAGCCTGCCGGGCGGGGAGGTTGCAGGAAACCAGCAAGAGCATGGAAAGCGCCAGGATAACAATGAAGGAGGATTTAGAAAACATGGTCTGCTCCAGGGATAAAATCGAAGTCATAATACTACCACGCCCTGGCACCTGGTGGTGATGGGTGAACAATTATTAATAAAAGGGGACGGCAAGCAGGCAGTAAATATGCTCCAGGGCGGGCTTTGCTTAAAACGCCGGGAAACCGACAGAAGTTCCTCAAGGGATCAGCATGCTCATGCAGAGCTTTTAAGCAGCGATGGAATTATGGTATGATGTAGTTCCCCAGGCTGACCGGATGACCGCAGTGGACACGCGCCACTGAGGAAAGTCCGCACTCCACAGAGCAAGGCGCCGGGTAACCCCCGGGACGGGGTAACCTGTCGGAACGGGCCACAGAAACAGACCGCATTCCCTCCCAGCCTCCCCCAAATCCTGCGGATTTAGGGGAGAGGTATAAGAGGGGGTGCAAGGGTGAAAAGGTGGTGTAAGAGACCACCGGCATGGGCAGCAATGCCCATGGCCAGGCAACCCCCGGCTGGAGCAAGGTCAAGCAGAGGTAATCCCCATGGGAGGTGGCTGCTCGTCACCCGGGCCACATGGCCCGTAACCTCGGGTAGACTGCACGAGATGCGCGGTAACGCGCACCCAAGAGAGATGGTCATCGGCGCGGGGCAACCTGCGCGCACAGAATGCGGCTTACAGGCTGGCCTGGGGACAATTTTAATTACCCTCTGGCAAGCTGAAACACCTCAGCAGGGATCAACAAATCCGCCCGGGTTTCGATCCTTTGGTGAAGCAGCGCACCAGCATACTCCGGATTGAACTGAAACGCTCCATCTTGCAAGGTCTCGCGATCCCAGGGGTTCAACAACGGGTCATCGGTAATGATCCCAATGTAGTCTTTTCATGTTCAGCTACATTTTAACCAGGATGCCTCCCAAAGGCTCGGGTGACACCCCATTGAAGCATAGCCCAGTATCAGCCCCGTGGGGTCCTGGCTGGCGTGGCAATGAGTCAACGCTGGCACACCCGCCATTCGTGCTACAGCTTAGAGGTTTCTCATTTCAGTTACCAAGGGCATGTTCACCGTAAAGATATAATTAACCCTGGAGAATGGGTGAATTTATGTGGTTGGTTTTACCACAAGCAAATGATAGGAACACGATAAACACAATAAAAACCACGAAATACACCAAAAGGGGCAAATAGGGGTAGAATTGACCAGTCAGAAGGGGTAATCGATGGACGATATTCCATTTTTGGGGGGCAGGCAAGAGATTGAGGAGCATTGTGATTCATGGGAAAAAATGCTGGAAAGCCGGCAGCTGATCATCGCATCTAACCACGGCCCGGTGTCATTTTATACCGATGAAAACGGCGAGGTACAGGCGCAGCGCAGCGGCGGCGGAGGGCTGGTGACCGCCCTGGCGGGCATTGTCCAGCATGTGAATGCCTGCTGGATTGCCAGCGCTCTCTCTGCCGAAGATAAGGCCTGGCAGGGAGGAGAAGTGGCGATTGTTAATGATAGCACCCCCATCCAGGTCAAATTCGTCACCGCCGATGACGCCGCCTATGAGGGTTACTACCAGAAGATCGCCAACCCCCTTCTGTGGTTCCTACAGCACCAGATGTGGGATATATTCCGCTCACCCACCATCGACCGCACCACCTGGCAATACTGGCAAAACGGATACGTGATGGTGAACCGCCTGTTTGCTGAGCAAGTTAGCAAACAGGTGCGAGCCAGCCTGCAGCCCTCCCTGGTGATGCTGCAGGATTACCACCTGTACCTGGTGCCGTATTTCATCCGCAGGATGCTGCTGCGCAGGGCCAGGTATACCCTGATGCATTTTGTGCACATCCCCTGGCCCGGCGCGGAAGATTGGGGATACCTGCCGCCACTCATGCGCCAGCAAATCCTCGAAGGCCTGTGTGCCGTTGACCTGCTGGGGTTCCAAACGCGCGAGGATGGGCTGAACTTCATCCGCACCTGCGAGACTCACTTGCCGCGCGCCCATGTCAATTTCAAAGAAGGGCGGGTATGGTTCAAGAATCACGCCACCAACGTGCGCGATTTCCCCATCTCGATCGATGTGAATGAGCTCACTCACCTGGCAGAATCTGATGAGGTGTCAGAGCAGCGCCAGATGCTCGGCGAGCAATATACAAATTTCAAGCTGATCCTGCGGATCGATCGCATCGAGCCCAGCAAGAATATTGTACGCGGATTCCAGGCATTTGATGAGATGCTCGAGCTGCACCCCGAGCACCGCACCAAGGTGCAATTCCTGGCTTTGATGGTGCCGTCACGCATGAAGGTGGAAGAATACCAGAGCTACCTCAACGAGCTGATGGGCGCAGCCGGGCAGGTGAATGCAAAGTATGGCGACAGCACCTGGGAGCCCATCCGGGTGGTGGTGGGTGAAAATTACCCGCGTGCCGTGGCAGCCATGCAGCTATATGACGTGCTGCTGGTGAATTCCATTGCCGACGGCATGAACCTGGTGGCCAAGGAAGGGCCGATCGTTAACCAGAAGAATGGCGTTTTGGTGCTCTCTGAACGCACCGGCGCTTTCCAACAGCTTGAGTCGGGGGCGCTGGTCATTCCACCCCTCGACGTTTCTGCCACTGCCACCGCCTTGCACCAGGCCTTGAACATGCCGGAGCAGGACCGTAAATCGAGGGAAGAGCGCTTGCGTAACCTGATTTCCAAAGAAGATATCTACGACTGGCTGTGCAAGCAGCTGGAGATGGTGGTGAAGCTAGGCTTATGAAGATCGCCATCCTGCACTACTCGGTGGCACCGGTGGTGGGTGGGGTTGAAGCGGTGATCCAGGCTCACGCTGCCCAGTTTACCGGCGCCGGATTCCAGGTGACGGTCATCGCGGGGGCTGGGGAGCAGGAGGCCCTGCCCGCAGGGGTGGAATTTATACACTTCCCGGAGATGGATTCACGCCACGAGCGGATCGTCCAGGCCAGCCAGGCGCTTGAAGCGGGCGAGATCCCCGCTGATTTTGAGCATTTAACCGCCAGTCTGCAAAATTCCCTCGGAGCGGTGATACAGTCTTTCGACTGCACCATCATCCATAATATCTTCAGCAAGCATTTCAACCTGCCGCTCACCGCCGCCCTAGTGCGCCTGCTCGACCAGGCAAAGCTCAAGCACTGCATCTGCTGGGGCCACGATTTCAGCTGGACCAGCCCCCACTCGCGCCCCATGGTCCACCCGGGTTATCCCTGGGATCTGCTGCGCAGCTACCGCCAGGACGTGAGCTATGTGACCGTTTCACAGCAGCGGCAGAAGGAGCTGGCGGGCTTATTCGGCTGCCCTGAAGAGCGCATCCAGGTGGTGTACAACGGCGTGAACCCGGCAGAGCTGTACAACCTCTCAGCCGAGGGCCAGGCATTGGTGAAAAAACTCGACCTGGATGAGGTGGACCTGATCGTGCTGATGCCGGTGCGCATCACCCAGGCGAAGAACATCGAGCTGGCATTGCGGGTCATGGCCAGCCTGAAGACCGCAGGCCTGCGTGCCAGGCTGGTGGTCACTGGGCCGCCCGACCCGCACGACCTCCAGGAAATGGACTATTACCACAGCCTGCTGGACCTGCGTCAGGCGCTGGGCGTGAAGCAGGAAGCCCGCTTCGTGTATGAATCAGGCCCGCAGCCCGGGGAAGGTTACACGATCGACCTGCCCGTGGTGATGGAGCTGTACCGGGTGTGCGACGTGCTGTTGATGCCCAGCCACCGTGAAGGTTTTGGCATGCCCATCCTGGAAGCAGGGATGGCCGGCATGCCTGTATTCAGCACCCCCATCCCCGCTGCGCTTGAGATTGGAGGCGATGAAATTATCCATTTCTCAAGCGATGACCCGCCAAAACTGGTGGCACAGCTGCTGGTGAATTGGTCACTATCGAGCCAGACCCACAGGCTGCGCCGGCGGGTGCGCCAGAAGTATACCTGGCAATCAATCTTCAAGCATGATATCCTGCCACTGGTAACCGGAGGGGAGGCAGCTTGAGGTTTGCATCTGAAGCTGAGCTTAATCAACGGGTACACGCTGCAGAACGTTTGTGGTTGTTCCTCGACTACGATGGCACCCTGGTCAAATTCAGCCGCACACCCGATATCCTCCAGCCCGATAAGAGATTAATTGATTTGATGAGGCGCCTGGCAGACCATGCCCGCATCCGGGTGGCCATCGTCAGTGGGCGGAGGCTGCGGGACTTGCAAACGTTACTGCCGGTGAGCGGAATCTACCTGGCCGCCACCTACGGCATCGAGATCATCACCCCCGAAGGCGAGCGCATTCAAAGGGAAGACTACTCGCAGGTCCGCCCCTACCTGGAGCGCCTGAAGCCACATTGGCAGGAGATCATCGACGGGCGCAAGGGCTTTTACCTGGAGGATAAGGGCTGGTCGTTGGCGGTGCACGCCCGCTACGCCTCCGAGCAGGATGCCCGGCTGGTGATTTCCAGCATCCAGCATACCCTGGACCAAGACCTGATCACCAGCGAATTCCGCCTGATCAAGTATAAAAGGTTCCTGGAAGTTTCCACTGCCAAGGCGCATAAAGGCAAAGCCGTGTCGTTCCTGCTCAACAGCTTTCCCTTGCCGGCAGCCAGGCTGGTTTATATCGGGGATGACGATAATGATTCCGAGGCATTCGAAACCATCCACTCTTATGATGGTGTGGCCATTTCCGTAGCGCATGATTTCGGCTACGTGCGCTCCAGTGGCGGAGATTACGTGCTGCGCTCGCCGAACGCCGTCCGCAAGTGGCTGGGGAACCTCCTAAAAACCGTTTAAAAATTAAAATATTCAACTGCTAATGTAATACTGCCACCATCCTCCTGGCTGTGCATCTCAGATGCAGGAGGGTAAAACATGGCACCTTATAGTGGACTGCGTTTATCACTGAAGGGAACATTGGAGGATGTGAAACCCGGGGTTGTGGAAGCATTTAAAGCCCAGGGCTTCGGGACATTAACGGAAATGGGCATAAAGCAGACGATGAAGGCCAGGCTGGGGGTGGATTTCAAACCCTACCAAATCCTGGGGGCTTGCAACCCGCCTTTTGCTCACCGCGCCCTGATGGCCGATGAAGAGATTGGCTTGCTGCTGCCCTGTAACGTGGTGCTCAGGCAAGACTCAGACGGCGGCAGGTTAAGATTTTTTGACTGTGATTTCATGGATGGTTAACCTGTGCGTGCTATAAAGGATGTGACTGTGGGAAGGAGGTGAAGTACATGGAAAAAGACCCTGTATGCGGGATGGATGTTGATCCTAAAACAGCAGCCGCAAAATCGGAATACCAGGGCAAGACTTATTACTTTTGCTCATTGGGCTGTAAAAAAGACTTCGATAAGGATCCGCAGCGCTATATTCATTCCGAACAGCACGGCGTAGGGCATATGCCACACCAAGCATAAGCCGGACTGGGGGGCATCCCCCCCGACTGGCAGGTGAGGCCAGGAAACAGGAATATTGAGGAGGAGAAATGAGCCGTCTACCCTATTTGTTCGTTGGATCGATGGTGACGGTAATGAGTTTAATCCTGGTCGCATGTGCGCAAGGAGCCCCAGATGCATCTTCAGAAGGCACCTCGTGGGGCGCGGGCGGGTCTGGG
>Ga0116202_10002596_pt1 | contig 10839 bp, 7 predicted proteins | sample LakKivw325mmetaG_FD_94479 | JGI IMG/M metagenome (GOLD analysis project Ga0116202, IMG submission 94479) | Anoxic lake water microbial communities from Lake Kivu, Rwanda to study Microbial Dark Matter (Phase II) - Lake Kivu water 325m metaG | ecosystem: Environmental > Aquatic > Freshwater >... | reverse complement strand
GGTTTTGGGTATCTTGATGCCGGAGGAAATCGTAATGCCGATAAAGAAAGACAAAAAAGAGCAGCTGATTACGACTCATCGGCTGCATGACGGCGACACCGGGTCGCCGGAGGTGCAAATCGCGATTCTCAGCGAGCGGATAACCCTGCTGAGCGAGCACCTCAAAGTCCACAAGAAGGACAAACACTCGCGCCGAGGATTGCTCAAAATGGTCAATGAGCGCCGGCGCCATCTGAATTACCTGGCGAAGCACCACAAGCCTCGGTATAAGAAAATCGTAGAACAACTCGGGCTGCGGGGCTAATTCGACATGCACCGCGTAGAAAAACAGGTCTGCGGCCGAACCCTGTCATTCGAATTCGGCCGTGTCGCCCGCCAGTCCGACGGCGGAGTGCTGGCCCGCTACGGCGACACCGTCATCCTTGCCAGCGCCGTATATAAGAAGGCACCGCTCGAGAAGTACCAGGACTTTTTCCCGCTGACCGTTGACTACCGCGAGCTGGCCTATGCCGCAGGCAAGATTCCGGGCGGGTTCTTCAAGCGCGAGGGCAAACCCCGCGACAAAGAAACCCTGACCTGCCGGCTGATTGACCGGCCGATACGGCCGCTCTTCCCGGACAACTTCCGCAGCGAAACCCAGATTGTCGGGTTCCTGCTCTCCACCGACCTTGAGAACGAAAGCGACCTCCTGGGCCTGCTCGCCGCTTCCACCGCCCTGACCATCTCCGAAATCCCGTTCCTTGGGCCGATTGGCGCCTGCCGGGTGGGCAAGTTCGGGGATGAGTTCATCCTGAATCCGCCGATGGGCCGCGAGGCCGAGGCCGACATGTGGATGATGTACGTCGGCATCGGCGACGGGGTGATGACCATCGCCGGCCAGGCCAAGGACGCAAGTCCTGAGGACATTGACAAAGGCTGGGAGCTGGCCGCGCCGGTCGTCAAAGAGACCATTGACCTGCAGCTTGAGCTGCAGAAACTGGTCGGCAAGCCCAAGATCAAGACCGACACGCCGCTGGTCGCGCCCGAGCTTGAGGCCGAAATCAGGAAGCGCGCCGCCGAAGGCGTGAAGGCCGCGAACGCCATCCAGGACAAGCTCGACCGCGGCAAGGCCCGCGAAGAGCTGGTCCGCAAGCTCGTCGCGGACTTAGCCGAGCAGTTCCCTGAGTCCGAAGGCCCGATAAAGGGCGTGACCGATGAGATGTTCGGCGAGGACATGCGCAAGCGGGTCCTTGCCACCGGGGTCCGGCTCGACGGCAGAAACGAGACCGAGGTCCGGCCGATTGACTGCGCGGTCGCGGTCCTGCCCCGGACCCACGGCTCCGCGCTCTTTACCCGGGGCCAGACCCAGTCGCTCGCCGCGACCACGCTCGGCACCAAGCAGGACGAGCAGGTGATTGACGACGTCGAGCTCGAGATGGAAGAGAAGAAGCGGTTCATGCTGCACTACAACTTCCCGCCCTTCTCGGTCGGCGAAGTCAAGTTCCTGCGCGGCCCGGGCCGGCGCGACATCGGCCACGGCGACCTGGCCGAGCGCGCCCTCTACTCGGTCATCCCGCCGGAAGAGAACTTCCCCTACACGGTCCGCGTGGTTTCCGACATCCTTGAATCCAACGGCAGCTCTTCGATGGCCTCGGTCTGTGCCGGCTCGCTGTCTTTGATGGACGCGGGCGTGCCGATTCGGGCCGCGGTCGCCGGCATGGCGATGGGCCTCATCACCGATGGCGACATCGCCAAGGGCGCGAAGTACCGCATCGTCACCGACATCCTGGGCGACGAGGACCACTACGGTTACATGGACTTCAAGGTCGCGGGCACACGCAAAGGCATCACCGCGATTCAGCTCGACCTCAAGCTGCCCGGAGTGCCGTACTCGGTGCTGGCAGAAGGCATCCGGCGGGCCACGACCGCGCGGCTCTCGGTGCTCGACATCATGGACAAGGAACTCGCCGCCCCGAGGCCGGAGATTTCGCGCCTCGCCCCGCGCATCGTGTTCCTGAAGATAGACAAGGAAAAGATCGGCACGGTCATCGGGCCCGGCGGCAAGATGATCCGCCGGATTACCGAAGAGACCGGGTGCACGATTGACATCGAGGACGACGGCACGGTGACCATCGCGTCGAACAAGGTCGAGGCACTGGAAAAAGCCCAGGCCTGGGTCGAGTCGCTGGTCGCCGAGGTCGAAGTCGGCAAGCTGTACGAAGGCACGGTCACCCGGATTATGAACTTCGGCGCATTCGTCGAGGTCCTGCCGGGCAAAGAGGGCATGGTCCACATTTCTCAGATCGCACCCGAGCGGATCGGCCGGGTCGAGGACGTGCTGCGGGTCGGCGACAAGACCTGGGTCAAGGTCGTGGAGATTGACGATATGGGCCGGGTCAACCTGTCGCGTAAGAAGGCGCTTGAAGAACGCGGCGAAATCCCGCCCTCGGACGACTCGGGTATCGCGGTGCGGCCCGAGCGTCGCGGACCGCCCCGGCACTACGACCGCGGCGGCCGGGACCGGGACCGGGGACGTCGGCACGACAGAAGATAACGCGAAGTCAGATTGCAGATTGCAGATTTCAGAATGCAGAATGCACGGACCTTCAGCGGAGTGGGCCAAACGGCCCTCCCGGTCCCGAGTTCTTCATTTTGACATCTGCATTCTGCAATCTGGAATCGCCCGTTCCGCCTGATGCCTGATTCCATCCGCACTTCGGTCCTGCCCAACGGCCTCCTGCTCATTTCCGAGCGCCTGCCCTACGTCCGCTCAATCGCGCTCGGCCTTTCCTTCCGGCTCGGCGGCCGCGACGACCCGCCTGACCTCGCCGGGCTCGCCCATCTCAACGAGCACATGGTGTTCAAGGGCACGGACCGGCTGTCGGCCCGCGACATCTCTTTCGAGGCCGAGGCCCTCGGCGCCGAACTCAACGCCTTCACCGACAAGGAGCTGACCTGCTTCTACGGCCGCTTCCCGTCCGACGAACAGGCCGGCGTCACGAAGCTCCTGGCCGAAATCGTCGCCCGGCCGGCGTTCGCCCCCGAAGAGGTGGCCAAGGAGAAAGAGGTCATCTTCGAGGAAATCCGGACCGGCGAAGAGGACCCGGAATCCAAGGCGCCGAACCTGCTGTTCGAAGCCTTTTACGCCGCTCACCCCATGGCCTGGCCGATTTCCGGCACCGTGGAGTCGGTCAGCCGGCCCGGGCCTGGCGAGCTGCGCAACCTCTATGGGCAGCGCTACAATACCGGTTCCTGCATCGCGGTCGCGGTCGGCGACGTCGAGCATGAGACCATCGCCGCCGCGCTGTCCGGCCCGCTGGCCGGGTGGCGCCCGGCCGAAAAGCTCGGCCGCGCCGCGCCCGAACCGGCCGGGCCGGCCTGCCGGGTCCAGAACCGGCCCGACCTTTCCCAGGTCTACGTCTGCCTGGGCCTGCCGGCCTTCCGGTACGTCGACGAGCGGCGCTATGCCCTGACCGTGCTCAACACCGCGTATGGCGGCGGCCTGTCCTCGCGGCTGTTCCAGCGCTTGCGCGAGGAGGAAGGATTGGTATATTCGGTATCGAGTTTCGCCGAGATGTACGAGGACTCAGGGCTCGTCGGCGTCTACTTCATCGCCGACCGCAAGAAGCTCGAACGCTGCATCCGGGTCCTGCGCGAAGAAACGGTCAAGCTGCGCCGGGGCCGGCTGCGCTCCGACGAGTTCGACCGGGCCCGGAACATCACCCGAAGCTCGCTGGTGCTGAGTCTGGAAGGTTCGTCCAACCGGATGCTCCGGCTCGCCCGGAACCGCCACCTGCTCGGGTCGGTGGCGCCGGTGGACGAGACGATTGACCGGTTCGACCGGCTGAAACTGGATGACGTCAACGACCTCGTCGACGCGGTGTTCGCCGACCGGCAGTTTTATGCCGGAGCGGTCGGCCCGCTCGAGCAGGCCGACCTCGAACGTTCGCTCGCATAGCACTCCGCGCCCCGGGCGCGCCAGGGAGGAAGTAACTTGAACAGCCAGATTGCGCTCTCAAACCGCGGTATCGTGATGCCCGCATCGCCCATCCGCCGCCTGATGCCGTACGCCGACCAGGCCCGCTCGCACGGCATCAAGGTCTATCATCTGAACATCGGCCAGCCGGACGTCGAGACCCCGGCCGAGATGATGGCCGCGTATGCGACGAACATCAAAGTCCTCGCCTACGGCCCGTCCGGCGGACTCAAGGAGTATGTTGACGCCCTCGCCGGGTACTATGCGCGGGTCGGCATCAAGGTCGCGCCGGAGAACATCCTCGTCACCACCGGCGGCAGCGAGGCGCTGGCATTCGTGTTCCAGGCGGTCGCCGACCCGGAAGAGGAAATCATCGTGCCCGAGCCGTTCTACACCAACTACTTGGGATTCGCGGCGATGAGCTGCGTAAAAATCGTGCCGGTGACCTGCCGTGCCGAAGACGGCTTCGCCCTGCCGCCGCGCAAGGAATTCGAGCGCCGGATAACCGAGAAGACCCGGGCGATTCTCTATTCCAGCCCCGGCAACCCCACTGGCGCCATCTACGGCCCGGACGAACTGGAAATGCTGCGCCGGCTGGCTCTGGAGCACAACCTGTTCCTCATCGCCGACGAGGTCTACCGCGAGTTCACCTACGAGGGCGCGGTGCCGGAGAGTGTGATGAACCTGCCCGGCATCGAGGACCGCGCGATAATGGTGGACTCGGTGTCCAAGCGCTACTCGGCCTGCGGCGCGCGGGTCGGCTGCATCGTTTCGCGCAACAAGGAGCTGATGCAGGTGTGCCTGAAGTTCGGCCAGGCAAGGCTCTGCCCGCCGACCGTTGACCAGCTTGCCGCCGCGGCCGCGCTTCGGGTGCCGGACTCCTACTTCGAGCACGTGCGCGCGGAGTACCGCCGGCGGCGCGACCTGATGTGTGCCGCGCTCGACAAGATACCCGGCGTGGTCTGCCACAAACCGCGGGGCGCGTTCTACTCGATGGTCAAGCTGCCGGTCACCGACGCCGAGCAGTTCGCCGTCTTCATGCTCAAGGACTTCAACGTCAACAACGAGACGGTGATGGTCGCGCCCGGCAGCGGGTTCTACGCCACTGCCGGCACGGGCCGGGACGAGGTCCGCATCGCCTACGTGCTGAACACGAAGGAACTCGCAAGGGCGATGGAGATTCTGGCGCTGGGGCTCAAGGCGTTCAATGCATAGGACAGTAATGAAGTGACAAAGTCACAGAGTGATAGAGTGCCAAAGTGACGGAGTGGTGAGATGACAGCGCGGCGAAGCGACCAGGTTGCCGATTCTGCACTCGGTCACTCTGTCACTGGGTCACTTGGTCACTCTCCGCTCCGCATCTGCATGGTCTCGGACAACTACTACCCGGCCATCGGCGGCATCCCGGACCATATCTACCATCTCGCCGTCGAGTTGCGCCGCCGCGGCCACCTGGTCAAGGTCCTGACCTCGAGCCACGACGACAAGACCATGGAGGCGGTGGACGGCACGCCGGACGAGGAGCACGTGTTCCGAGTCGGCCGGGCGCTCCTGATTCCGACCAACCGCAGCTTCGCCCGGATTCCTACCGCCTGGCGGCCGACCCACCAGGTCCAGCGTTACTTCGAGACCGGCCGGTTCGACGTAGTGCACATCCACGGCTCGCTCGGGCCGTCTTTGCCCATCGTCTCGCTGCGCGCGTCGCACGCGGTCAACGTCTTCACCTTCCACGCCGACTTCCAGCGCAGCATGGCCTACGCTCTGCTGAAACAACCGCTCATGCCCTACTTCAACATGATTCACGGCCTGGTCGCGGTCTCGGAGCGGGCGCGCGACTCAACCGCCCGCTACTTTCCCGGGCCATACCGCATCATCCCGAACGCGATTGACGTTGACTTCTTCCGGCCCGATGCCGAGCCCATCCCGGAGCTCGCCAACGGCCGGCCCAAGGTGCTGTTCCTCGGCCGGTTCGAGCCGCGCAAAGGCCTCAAGTACCTCTTGATGGCCATGACCGAAATCGTCAAGGCGGTGCCGGACGTCCAGCTCGTCGCGGTCGGCGCCGGCCCGTTCGGGCTGAGCTACAAGAGCCATCTCGACAAGGACCTGGCCGAGCACGTCGTCTGGCCCGGGCTGATTCGCGGCGCGCTGCGGCCGCGCTACTACTGCAGTTGCGACGTCTACTGCTCGCCGGCGACCGGCAACGAAAGCTTCGGCATCGTGCTGCTCGAAGCGATGGCCAGCGGCCGGCCGGTCGTGGCGTCGGACATTGACGGGTACCGTAAAGTCATGGGCACCGCGGGCTCGGAAGGCCTGCTGGTCCCGCCCAAAGACCCGGCCGCCATTGCCGAAGCGGTCGTACGCCTGCTTAGGGACCCGGACCAAAGGCGCCGGCTCGGCGCGGCCGGCCGCGAGAAGGCGCTCGGCTACTCCTGGCCCCGCATCACCGACCGGGTCGAGGCGCTGTACTACGAACTTCTCGACCGCTACCCGGTTCCGCGCTACGGCAGGAACAGCTAGGCAATCACGGACGCAATGCAGAAGTCAAACTGCAAAATGCAGACTGTAAAGGGCCGACTTCCGGCTCGCTGCCTGTCCGCGCCATTCTGCATTTTGCACTCTGCACTCTGCGTCTTGCATTGCGCTCCGCTCCTTGGGGTTGAGTAGATGGCCAACGACCATCCGCCTCCTGTCCTTGAGGCCCCGGCCGAGCTGAAAGCCCGCTCTCAGTTCCTGTCGGTCCTGCGCGTGCCGGAGTTCATGATATTCACCGTATCACAGGCAATATCGCTGTTCGGCGACAAGCTCGACTACATGGCGCTCCTGGCGATGGTTGCGTTCCTGTCCGCCAAGTTCGGCTGGGCCAGCGCCCGGGCGATTTCTTTCCTCACGGTCGTGGTCGCGCTGCCGGTAGTGCTGTTCGGACCTCTGGCCGGGATTCTCGTGGACCGATGGGACCGGCGCAAGGTAATGATTGTGTCCGACTCGGCGCGTACCATCCTCGTGCTCTCAATCCCGCTGGTCGCGCTGGGAAGCAACAGCCTGGTGCTGGTCTATCTCATCGCCTTTGCCGTGTTCCTTTTCGGGTTGTTCTTCAACACTTCGCGGCTCTCCATCATCCCGAACCTCGTCGGCCAGGAACGGCTCTTGGCCGCGAACTCGCTGATGTCGCTCATCGGCCGGGTGGCCACTTTCTTCGGGATGTTCCTGGGCGGGCTGATCGTTGACTGGAGCGGCTGGCTGTCAATCGGCATCAAGCCGGTCTGGACCGCCGGCTTCTACATTGACGCCCTGACCTACCTGGTCTCGGTCGTCGCGCTGTTCATCATCTACCGCCGGTTGGTCCTGCCGCGCCGGCCGCCCAAGCCGCTTTCGACCACCGAAGGCGCGCGTTCCTTCATGCAGAGCGTGGTCGGGCAGCTCAGGCTCCTGTATTCCGAACTGCGCGAGGCGTCGCACCTTGTCGCCAGGGAACCGTCGGTGCTCTTCGTCTACTGCTCGGTGCTCCTGCTCGTGGTCATCGGCGCCTCGATATTCGTGCTCTACATCCCGATTATCCAGACCGACAAGACCATCGCCGGCCTGGGCCTCGGTACGAAAGGCGTGGGCTACGTCGCGGCCATCGGTTCAATCGGCCTGGTCCTGTCCTCGATGAGCTACGGGTTCCTCGGGCACCGGATAAAGAAACACCGGGTTACGCTCGCGTCGTTCCTCGTGCTCGGGCTGGTCGCCGGCGCGCTCGCGCTGTCGAAGAGTTTCGCGCTCGTCGCCCCCCTGGCCTTCATCGCCGGCCTGGCGCTGTCGCCGGTGTTCATCGGCATGGACACGATGATCCACGAAGCCGCGCCCGAGCAGGCGCGCGGCCGGGTGTTCGCCACCCGGGACTGGCTCCTGCACCTGTTCTTCGCCCTGGGCGCGCTCCTCATCGGCCAGCTCACGAACTTCTTTCAGGTAAGGCACTTGCTCCTTGCGGTCGGCGCGCTCGTCGTCGCCTCAAGCATCGCCGGGTTCCTCCTGTGCCGGGGAAAGAGAATAGGATAGCGATGAAGCCGGACAGTCTGACAGAGAGCAGCCTGACAGTCAGACCCTCCTTTCGTCCGGCTGTCTGGCTTTCAGGCTTTCAGGCTGTCTGGCTGGACAGTCGCCGTGTGTGACCCTCGCTTGGACCGCATGGCTGCGTGCATCGCCGAGTACAGCATGGGCATCGAACCTGGGATGCTCGTACTGCTCCAGACCGAACCTTCCGGGTTCCCGCTGGTTCGCGAGGTATTCCGGCACGCGCTTGCGCTCGGCGCGCACCCGTACACCCGCACCCATTACCCGGACCTCGACGAAATCCTGTTCACCGAAGGCACCGACGAACAGGTCGGATTCGTATCCGAACTGACGCTGGCGGAAATCGAGCGGATCGACGCCCGGCTGGTGGTGCGCGCGCCGGACAACCTGTCGGCCCTCGCATCGGTCAAACCTGAACGCCTGGGCCTTGCCCGACGGGCGCAGTCAAAGGTCATGGAGCGCATCTTCGCACGCAAGGCATCGGGCGCTCTGCACCTGTGCCTGACCCAGTATCCGACCGACGCGTCGGCCCAACAGGCTGGCATGTCTCTGGCCGACTACGAGGCATTCGTGTTCCGCGCCTGCTTCTGCGACCGGCCGGACCCGGTCGCCGCCTGGCGCGAGCTATCCGGAACCCAGGAGCGCTACGTTGACCTGCTCAGCACGGTGAAGGAACTGAAGTTCGAGTCCGCGGACGCCGACCTGACCCTGTCGGTAGCGGGGCGGAAATGGGTCAACTCGGACGGCAAAGCCAACTTCCCGTCCGGTGAGGTATTCACCGGCCCGGTCGAGGATTCGGCAAGGGGCCGCATCCGGTTCGACATTCCGGCCATCCACTCAGGCCGGCCCGTGTCCGGCATTGAGATCGAGTTCGAGAACGGCCGGGTGAAGGCGGCCCGGGCCGAGCGCGGCGACGTATTGCTGCAGAGTCTGTTGGACACCGACGCCGGCTCGCGGCTGCTCGGTGAGGTAGCCTTCGGCCTGAACTACGGCATTGACCGTGCGACCGGCAACATCCTGTTCGACGAGAAAATCGGCGGCACAATTCACATGGCGGTCGGCTCAGGGTATCCTGAAACCGGCTCCAAAAACAAGTCCGGCCTGCACTGGGACATGATAAAGGACATGAAGCAGGGCCGGGTCTACGCCGACGGCAGCGTCATTTACGAGAATGGCAAGTTCATCGAATAGGGTCCGAGGATTCAAGGATTCGAGGGTTCAAGTGACAGGAGTCCGGCACTCGAACCCTGGGCCCCTTGACCCCTCGACCCCTCTCCTTTGGAGGTTCAAGTGACTGATCCAAGATTATCCCAGCTCGCCAAAGTCCTTGTCCACTACTCCATCGCCGTCAAGAAAGGCGACTGGGTGAGAATCGAAGGCAACTGCGTGGCTGAGGAACTGATGCGCCAGGCCATGGTCGAGATTCTCAAAGCCGGCGGCTACCCGATGCTCAGACCATCGCTGCCCGGCACGGGCTACATCCTGTACAAACACGCTTCGAAAGAACAACTCGAGTTCATCCCGCCCAGCGCGGTCGTTGAGGTCGAGAAACTCGACTGTCGCATCTTCTTCTGGGGCGGCATGAACTCCAGGGAACTGACGAACATTGACCCGAAGCGCATCGCCATCTCCAGCCGAGCCGCGAAGCCCTTGTTCGACAAGATGCTCGCGCGCATCAGCTCAGGCGCCTTGCGTTGGGTCGGCACGATGTTTCCAACCCAGTCCGCGGCCCAGGACGCGGAGATGTCGCTTGAGGAGTATGAGGACTTCGTGTTTCGGGCCGGGATGCTCCACAAACCCGACCCGGTGGCCGAGTGGAAGAAGCTCTCGACCCGGCAGGCGAAGCTGGTGCGGGTATTGAACCGGCTGAGCACGGTCCGCATCACTGCTCCCGACACCGACCTGTCCTTCAAGGTCAAGGGCCGCAGGTGGATAAACTGCGACGGCCGGCAGAACTTCCCGGACGGCGAAGTATTCACCTGCCCGCACGAGAACTCGGCCGAAGGTTTCATCCGATACACCTTCCCCGCGGTGTACCAGGGACGTGAGGTGGAAAACGTCCGGCTCGAATTCAGGAAGGGCAAGGTGGTTTCGGCCAAGGCCGACAAGGCCGAAGAGTTTCTGAATGCAATGCTCGACACGGACCCGGGCGCGCGTCACGTCGGCGAACTGGCGTTCGGCACCAACTACGCTATCCAGCGTTTCACCAGGAACACCCTGTTCGACGAGAAAATCGGCGGCACTATCCACATCGCGGTCGGCGCGTCGCTGCCCGAAGCCGGCGGGAAAAACAAGTCCGGCGTACACTGGGACATGGTCTGCGACACGAGAAAGAACTCGGTTATCTACGGCGACGGCAAACCCATCGCCAGAAACGGCAGGTTCCTGATACCCTGACCGCGCGCGGCATTCCCGCGTCTCCCTCTACTCTCCTCGACCTCCCCGAGATCGGCAAGTACTTTTGCTCCCAATTGCTGCATTGTCACCGGGCCGGAGAAGGAGCGGGGCTAGCAGTGGAGGAGGAACTTGGCGGAGGGCATTGGGGCATTGGGTAGGGGCATTGGGTAGGGCATTGGGGTCAGGTCTTTACTCTTGACATTTGGGCACAGGTCGGCTGGGATGCGCTATGGCGCGACCCTTGAGGATTCAGTATGACGGCGCGGTCTACCACGTCACGTCGCGGGGGAATGAGCGGAGACCGGTGTTCCTGGATGCGGAAGACCACAAGGGGTTTCTCGACGTTCTCCGGGCTACAAGAGAGCGATACAATTGGCTATGTCATGCCTACTGCCTGATGACCAATCATTATCACCTGGTGGTAGAAACCGGGG
>Ga0116202_10002595_pt1 | contig 10841 bp, 13 predicted proteins | sample LakKivw325mmetaG_FD_94479 | JGI IMG/M metagenome (GOLD analysis project Ga0116202, IMG submission 94479) | Anoxic lake water microbial communities from Lake Kivu, Rwanda to study Microbial Dark Matter (Phase II) - Lake Kivu water 325m metaG | ecosystem: Environmental > Aquatic > Freshwater >... | reverse complement strand
TCATAAACCTCCCCCTAACCCCCTCCGAGACGGAGGGGGGAGGTGTTTTCATATGCTTCGGGACAATCGTCCCGAAGCATAGCAAAGAAGCCCCTGTATTCGGATTCTGAACCTCCGGCTAAAGCCCGTTTGACCCTCTGTCGATATGTTGACTGGAGGACCAGATGATACGTGCTTTATACACTGCTTCGAGCGGAATGGTAGCGCAGACCGTCAGGCAAGACATAATCGCCAACAACATCGCCAACGTGCAGACGCCAGGCTACAAGGCGCAGAAGGCGCTCGTCAGTTCATTCGCGGAAGTGCTGTCCAATCAGGGCAGCATCAATCCAAGCGCCACAAGACGGCAACCGTACCCGGACGTATGTGCGCCGTCGTCTGCGACAGTAGTGCAGACCGCCGAGGACAACTCGGAGGGTATGCTCAAGATCACAGGCAACGCGCTCGATTTCTCCATCAAGGGACCCGGCGCATTCACCGCGGCCCGCGGCACGGATATCTACACCACCAGGTCCGGCGCGTTTGTCCTGAACAACGTCAATGAACTCTGCACCCTCGACGGAGGAAAGGTGCAGGGCCAGCGCGGGTCCATCAAGATACCTTCCGAGAAGTGGGAGCTTCACGAAGACGGCTCCATTGTGGCAAACGGCGAGATCGTCGATAGACTTCAGATCGCAGGCTTTGACAAGACATCAACTCAGATTAGCCAGGGATCACTGGAGCAGTCGAACGTCAACATCTTCAAAGAGATGGTTTCGATGATAGCTAACATGCGAAGTTTTGAGGCTAATCAGAAGGTGATAGCCTCTGTAGACCAGTCCCTCAGCAAACTGATCAACGAGGGCGGCAAGGTCTAGCGGAATGGAACACGGGAATAGCAAAAGGCAGGTTCAACAATGATTAGAAGTCTCTATACTGCGGCAACTGGGATGTCGGCACAGCAGACAAACATGGATGTTACCGCAAACAACCTTGCGAACGTCAATACCACTGGCTTCAAGAAGAGCCGCGCTGACTTTCAGGACCTTCTTTACCAGACTCTGCGGGCCGCGGGCTCGTCACAGGCGCAAGGGATGAAGATCCCAACGGGCATTCAGGTGGGTCTCGGAACGAGGCTGGCGGCAGTTCAGAAGGTTTTCACTCAAGGCGACTTCCAGAACACGGGCAATCAACTGGACCTGGTTATCGAAGGCGACGGTTTCTTCGAGGTGATGCTGCCTTCCGGCAGTTCGGCCTATACTCGAGACGGAGCTCTGAAGCTGGATTCCACGGGCCGCCTTGTGACCTCGGACGGTTACGCGGTGCAGCCCGAGCTCACTATTCCCGCCGATACGATGGAGATCACCATAGGCGAAGACGGGACTGTCTCCGTGAAGACAGCGGGGGCCACTGTCGCGACGGAACTAGGCCAAATCCAACTGACGCGGTTTCTCAACCCCGCGGGCCTTGTGAGCCAGGGCAAGAACCTCTTCACTACATCAGACGCGTCGGGCGACCCGATCACTGGGACCGCCGGAGCGGATGGGATGGGGACGATTGCGCAGGGGTTCGTTGAGATGTCCAACGTGAAGGTTGTTGAGGAGATGGTCAATATGATCGTTGCTCAGCGTGCCTACGAGGTCAACTCAAAATCTATCCAGGCCGCCGATGAAATGCTCAACACGGCGAACAATCTGCGCAGGTAGATGAAATGACAAGACGAACCAGCATATCAGTGCTCACAGCCGCTATTCTCGCGGCCTGCATGGCAAAGTGCAGCCTGGCAGCGGTAACGGTGGAACTCCGAGAACGCGCCAGCGTGGCTCCCGCGTCGCTTCTGTGCATCAAGGACATAGCTGAAGTCTCCGGAGACCCTGCATGGGCACGCCGCGTGGGAGATATCACACTGGCCACAGCACCGGTTGCCGGCTCCGAACGCGCAATCCAAAGCGACTACGTTCGCCTTAAGATCAAGGCCGCCAATCTGCTCGCGGGCACTGTGATATCCGGAGCCAAACAGACCATAGTCAGCGGCCGGTCTACTTCAGTTTCTTCCGAGCAGCTTGCTGAAGAGGCGAAAGCGTGCCTCGTTTCGCTGCTGCCGCACGACGGACGAGTTTATGACGTGACCGTGGAACGGGCCCCCAAAGATCTGGTGGTGAACGGCAGCGGTGATATCACGATATCGACGAAGCTGCTCGCTCTGGCCGCGAGGCCCGGAACCAACAGTGTGTCGGTTGAAGTTGTATCCGGCGGAAAGACTGTAGGAAGAACCACTTGCACTCTGCGAGTCAAAGCTCTGGCAGACGTGGTGGTCGCCACCGCTCAGATCCGACAGGGTGACGCAGTAACGAGCGAAAACACCCGGGTGGAGAAACGCGAGGTAGGCGCGTTAACCACATCGCACACTGTGGCCGCGCTGCTGGCCTTCGATCAGTTGGTAGCGAAGCGAACCATCGCGGTGGGCTCCCTGCTGAGTTCAAACGACGTGCAATCACCCCCCATAATCCGTAGAGGTGACACAGTGACGGTCCTGGTACACTGCGGGGCAGTCACACTTACCACCACGGCAACCGCAAAACAGGACGCCTGGAAGGGCGATGTGGTCGCGGTTCGGCCGGACGTGTCGTCAAGTGACCTTCGCGGCACCGTATCGCAGCAGGGTATTGTCGAGTTATTCAGATGAAGGTAGGGGAGCACTTCGAAATGCTCCCTTGCGAGGGAAGGAGTCAAGAAGCATGTCCAGACTTATCGTGATAGCAGTCGTGTCTCTGGCAGTTATTGGTACAGTGCTCTCGGCAGTCGCGGCGGAGTCGCTGTGGACTGACGACAGCAAAGGTCTCTACACGGACAAGAAAGCTGCAAGTGTTGGGGACCTTCTGACGATAATCATCGTGGAGTCGGCCGCTTCCAGCCAGCAGGCCACTACCGATGCAAAGAAGTCCAGCGGCCTCAGCAACGAGCCCGGCATCGGCCCATTCTTGAAGAACCTGCCGATGATGTCGTATGGCCTCAGCGACAATATGAAGGCCAACGGCTCTACCAGCCGAACAAGCACATTGAGCGCAAAGATAACGGTGAAGGTTACTAAGATTGATGAAAACGGAAACCTGGAGATAGAAGGCACCAGGTTTGTGCAGACCAACAGAGAGAAGGCGGAGATGAAGTTGACCGGAACAGTTCGTCCCCAGGACGTTTCTGTTGACAACACCATTCTCAGCACATATATAGCGAACGCAAGAATAGCGTATCAGGGCAGCGGGCCAATCGGTGACCGCCAGAAGGAAGGGCTGATCACGAAGCTGCTGCATTGGATATTCTAGACCGCACGTCGACGGTCACACGTCACGCGGCAATGTCGATTGCCGGGACGTGCGGTCACTTGGATGGACTGATAAAAATGAACTACACACACTGGGCGAACATAAGAAGAAAACTGATACTACGAAGTCCTGAATCAAGTTCAGGATGGCTTCAGGGACTGGTGCTGCTGCTGATAGGCCTGACCGCTTTGTCTGCGACTGCGCTTGGCCAGACCGTACGCATCAAGGACATAGCTAACGTGGACGGCGTTCGGTCGAACCAACTGGTCGGATATGGACTTGTGATAGGTCTGAGCGGGACGGGTGACAGCCAGCAGGCCAGGTTCACAACGCAGAGCGTGGCGAACATGCTGGAGTCCTACGGCGTTGGGGTGCCGGCCGACAAGCTGAAGCTCAAGAACGTGGCCGCGGTGCTGCTAACCGCTGAGCTTCCGCCGTTTGCTCGGCCTGGCACAAGAATCGACGTAACCGTATCCTCCATCGGCGACTCGCCCAGTCTTCAGGGAGGCACACTGGTTCAGTCTCCGCTGAAAGCCGCGAACGGAGCAGTCTACGCAGTCGCGCAGGGCCCGATCTCCATTGGCGGATTTTCCGCCGGCGGAGGAGGTGCGTCTGTCTCAAAGAACCACGCAACAGTGGGCAAAGTTCCTCAGGGCGCAATTGTCGAACGAGCGACGACGACAATCATCCAGGAATCTGACGCGGTCACAATGACCCTGAACAAGGGCGACTTTACGACCGCGAAACGAGTAGCCGACGCGATAAACCAGGCACTGGGATCTGCTGTCGCTGCTGCCAATGACGCCAACTCAGTTCGCGTGTCGCTGCCGGATAGCTACACCGGCGATGTAGTTGGGCTTATAGCACAGATCGAGTCCATCGAGGTCACCACAGACACGGTGGCAAAAGTCATAGTTAACGAGCGCACGGGTACTGTGGTCATCGGAGGCTCAGTGCGCATCACGCCCGTAGCGGTCTCGCACGGAGCGCTGACAGTGGAAGTCAATACGGACCTCGACGTCTACCAGCCCGAACCATTGAGCGGAGGAACGACAGTCGTAGCCCAGCAGAAGAACGTGGAAGTGAAGGAACAGAAAAACAGTCTCGTCCGCCTGAAGGACGCAAGCACAATCGACGAGCTCGTGAGGGCACTGAACACCCTGAAGGTGACGCCCCGGGACCTCATATCGATCCTCCAGGCAATAAAGCAGGCCGGAGCCCTCCAGGCCCAACTGGAGGTGATATGATGCGCGTGGATGCAGCGAGCACACATTGGATGTTTCGGGATTTCGGAATGCACAATGCTGGGTGCCTGATGAGACCAGAATCCCGAAACAACACAAACGTCGGATCGGCGGTCGAAGTTTCGGGACAAGCGTGTCCCGAAACGACAAGAGAGGACGAGAAGCTCAAGGAGGCCTGCAGGAGCTTTGAGGCAATGCTAACCGGCATTATGCTCAAGGGAATGCGAAAGACAGTCGTGAAGACGGACCTCTTTGGGTCCGGCAAGGAAGAGGAACTCTTCCAGGAGATGTTGGACAGCGAGATTTGCCAAAGCGTATCGAAATCGGCTGCCGTTGGTATAGCCCAGATGCTGTACCGTCAACTTCGCAGTGACCAGGCGATCGCGATCACGGATCGGGCGACCGAACAAACGTCCCCACGGTTTGTCGGTGACGCGCGAGATGAAGGAGTAACGTAAATGATAATCACCCCAGCACGCAGCAATCATCTGATGGGAGTAGCCCTGCAGCAGATATATAAGACCAACAACACTCCCTCAGTGGCGAGAGCCGGAAAGGCCGACGTTGTAGACATTTCGTGCTTCGCGGCAGCGATAGACAAAGCCAGAAGGACTATTGACTGCCTGCCGAGCGTGAGAAACGAACTGGTCCTGCAGACTCGTCTGGAGCTTCTGGAAGGAAGCCGCCCTCGGGCGGCCGACACGGCGTCAGCAATGATAAACCGCGCATCAAGAGGCGAGGCATAGAGCAATATGGCCACTAGAGACGAACAAATCAACTCACTACTGGGGTGTCTTCACGAGATCAAAGATCTGATGGCATACTCATACGCGACAGCAATGAACCAGCAGAGGTCGCTTGTTGATAATGACGCGGAGGGCATAGTAGTCGCCACGAAGGCACAAGAGGAAGTCCTCAGACGAATAGGCGAGGCTGATCAGCGGGCTGCTGCTGTTAGCAGGCAGTTGGCGATCGAGGCGAATGCTATGTTTCGGGACAACTGCCCCGAAGCACATGATGCGGAACACCTCCCCCTCTCCCCTCCGTTTTCTATGCTTCGGGACAACCGTCCCGAAGCATATGATGCGGACGGGGTTGACGCGTCATCTATCGCGCAGATTGCCGGCAGCCCTCACGCTCAGATGATCACGGCGGCCACCAAGGAGATATCTACTCTCGCTGCCATGGTTGCCGATGCCAATGAGACCAACCGAGTGCTGCTCCAGAACGGTCTGGACATTGTTACGGAATGTCTGCGGGCCGTGGCAACGACCCCGGCCACTGTGTATTCGGACGCGGGTCTGGTGCCGGAGAGTCGAGCAGACGTTCTAAGCCTGGACCGGAAAGTGTAGAGCAAAAGAAAATGGCCGGTACATTCTTTGGGATAAACATTGCCCAGTCGGGCCTGAACGCACAGCGCCAGGCAATGGACATTCTCGGCTACAATGTCGCGCACGCGAACGACCCGACCTACAAGCGACAAAGAGTGAACATGTCAGAGCGGGCGGTGCTGGCCCAATCACAGGAGGCGTCGTCTACAGGCACGTCTGCGTTTGGAGCTGGCGTAGGAACAGGCGGCATCGAACGCATACGGGACGCCCTGATAGAAAACCGACTGCGCTACGCTATGCAGAAGAGCTCACAATGGGACTTCATGTCGGGCAAGATGCTGGGGCTGGAAGCCCTGATAGGTGAACCAAGCGACACGGGACTTCAGGCCGATCTGGACAACTTCTGGAACTCGTGGCAAAGGGTCGCAACCAGTCCGGAATCCATCCCGGTGAGAAGCGCCCTGCTCGAAGACGCGAAGGCTCTATGCGCGAGGATGCAGTATCTCAATTCACAGATGCGTAGCACAGTGGACGACCTCAACCTGTCGGCCATCGATAAGGTGGGCCAGGTTAACGCGATCGGCCAGGAGATTGCCAGACTTAACAACGAGATTTCAGCGCTTGATTCAGGTCAGGTGCCGGTTAACGACCTGCTGAACCGCCGAGACGCACTGGTTCTGGAGCTCGCCAAGCTGGCGGACATCCAACAGCACGGCGAAGGCAAAGACAGCTTCATCATATCTATTGGCGGTCGGGTTCTGGTGCAGGGAAGCAAGTTCAATGCTCTCAAGACCACACTGGCCCCTGGCGGCAACAGGGAGATTGAGTGGGCATCCGATGGTGCGAGAGTCTCCCTTAGCGGCGGCCAACTCTCGGCAATACGCGAACTGCGGGATGTGTCTTTGCCCAAGTACATGGCCGCCCTTGACAGTGTGGCCAGACATCTTGTAACAGAGGTCAACAGGATTCACGCGGGTGACCCCACGGCCACACCGCCAATACCCGCGGGCAACACTATGCTCAAGGACGCTCTGGGAAATCCGATTCCCGGAGGCAACTTCTTCGATCCGACCAAGCTGACGGCCGGCAGTATATGTCTTTCCGCCACGATTGTCGACCGCCCAGAACTGATCGCGGCCTCCGCAACGGGAGGCGTCGGAGATGGCGATGTCGCCACAGCCATATCCAATGTCCAGAATACGGTCGTGTCCGGTGGACTGACTATCAACCAGCTCTACCGTGAAATGATTGGTGATATTGGAGCCTCGTCTGCGATGTCCCAGCGGCAGGCGGCGGCACATAAGCTGGTAGTGGATCAATTCACCATGCAGCAGCAGGCGGTATCTGGCGTTTCTCTCGACGAGGAAATGACCAACATGATCAAGTTTCAGCAGGCCTACAACGCGTCCGCCAGAGTCTTGACCGCGATGGACGAATTGCTTGATGTGCTCGTAGGCATCGGAAGGTAAGGGTATTATGAGGACATCTCTCAGCCAACAAATACAGACGGCACTAATGTTCGTGGATGTCTCTTCCCGCAAGCTCAGTGAAGCTCAGCAGCGCGCTGTAAGCGGAAAGAAGATCACCAAAGCCAGCGATGATGTGCCAGGCACCAACTCCTCCCTGGGGATTAGAACCTCACTAAGCAGCGTCGAGCAGTATTCAAACAACATCCAAGTCGGCAGACCGTTCCTGGATGTGACGATGAAATCGATCAGCCAGATGGCAAACGTGATGCAGAGAGTCCGCACAATCGCCGTGGCTGCGTCCACAGAGGACTTCAGCGGTCAGACAACAGATACCTACGTGCAGGAACTCAACAGCATACTCGACGGTATGGAGGACATTGCCAATACCAAACACACAGACATCTACGTCTTCAGCGGTGGAAGAACCGAACAACCAGCGATTCTTAACACAGCGGGCACGTACACATTCGATGGTGATGCCACCCAGAGGAAAGCCAAGGTGCTATCCTGGGTCTGGGTGCCGACAAATGTAAGTGGGAGTAGCCTGCTGAACTTCGACGGACATCTGGGAGCAGGCTCCACCGACATATTCAGTGCAGTCAGGAGCCTGAGAGATATGATTCAGGCAAGAGACAGAACCGCGGTTAGTAATCACATTGAGCAGATTGACAAGCACTACGATAATCTGCTGTCACACCAGGCACAAGTGGGCGCCTGGGCAGCGCGGATGGACTCCGCAAAGTCTTCGCTCTCCGACTCAAAAGTCAGACTTCAGCAGATGCTATCGGACATCGAAGACATAGATCTGCCTACTGCTATCGTAGATCTCAAGGCACAGGAGAACGTCTACCAGGCTGCCCTGGGTATCACGAATCGTATGCTTGAGCTGTCACTGGCGAACATTAACCGGTAGACACTCAAATCGAATGGAGGACACAAGTGAAAATCGACACCACACGCTTTGGGGCAATCGAGATTGACGACAACTCGATACTCCACACGCCGAGCGGATTGTTCGGCTTTGACGACCAGACAAAGTTCTGTCTAATACAGCACCGACCGGACACCAATTTCCGATGGCTTCAGTCCGTGGAGAAACCTTCGCTCGCGTTTGTGGTCATAGATCCGGCTGACTACTTCACGAACTACGAAATTGAGATTCCGGATGTGCACATTGAGGCCCTGGGCATAGACAAATCCGAAGACGTTATCGTTCTGGCGATTGTCACTGTGGGCAAGAGGTCCGACGAGATTACAGCAAACCTGGTCGCGCCAGTCATCGTAAACTCCAGAACTCTGCTCGGAATGCAGATAATAATTCAGGATGAACGTTATGGGGTGAAACACAGACTCATTGAGAACGTGATATCCCAGGACGGCGAGCGGTCCACAGTTGAGAAATGCCAGGTGCGGTCATCGGCCGTTCGTGCGGACTGATGCTTGTGGTGCCTGACGATAACACCTATGGCAGATAGGGCCTTTCTCAGCGCAAGGACGCACAAGAGTGAAAGGATGCACTCGATATGTTGGTATTAGCTAGAAAAGTAGGACAATCAATAGTCATCGGAGACAATGTGGAACTGATGGTAATTGAGGTTCGCGGAGACCAGGTGAGACTGGGAATCAGCGCGCCAAAGACCATTCCGGTTCATCGCAAGGAGCTTTTGGAGCAGATCAGGCAGGAAAACCTGATGGCTGCGGGCGATGTGGATGTCGACGCCGTAGGGGAGCGCTTCAATGTGCTCCCACGTGAGAAGAAAGCCGGTTAACGGACACGGACCCCAACATGAAGACTGTGATACTAGCCGGCGGAATGGGAACTCGGCTCGCTGAAGAAACCGGAACCAAACCGAAACCAATGGTGGAGATCGGCGGCAAGCCAATCCTGTGGCACATAATGAAGCTGTACTCCCACTTCGGGCACAGCGAGTTCTACATAGCCCTTGGCTATCGGGGAGAGATCATAAAGAGCTACTTCCTCGACTACTACGCTCTGAGCGGCAATGTGACTATCGATATGCGCCGCGGGGGAGCAGTCTGGCACGAGAACGACTGCGAAGACTGGACCGTTCATTGCTTCGACACCGGTATTGAGACCCTGACCGGCAGCCGAATCAAGCGCCTGCAGACTCACCTCGCTGGAGGAACGTTTCTGGCAACCTACGGCGACGGTGTAAGCAACGTGGACATTGCCAGCCTGCTTTCTTTCCATCGGAAGGTTGGCAAGATCGCAACAGTGACCGCGGTACGGCCCCCGGCCAGGTTTGGTGGGCTGGTCGTGGAAGACGATCTTGTCACCGACTTCACCGAGAAGCCCGACACGGGCGAGGGATGGATTAACGGCGGATTCATGGTCTTCGAGCCGGAGGTGTTCGACCTTCTGCGGTGGAACGGCAGCAGCCTGGAGACCGACGGACTTGAGGCCCTGTCTCGCGAGAACCAGTTGGCAGCCTACAAGCACGAAGGATTCTGGCAGTGCATGGACAATCTGCGAGAGCTCAAGATGCTGGAAGAGCTGTGCAGGCGAGACGAGACGCCGTGGATGGTGTGGAAAAACCCGAACACATCCCAGAAGGCCGCTTGACTCTGGACTATGGACAAGCGGTCTGACTGGGCGCCAAGTGGATGGATTCCCGTTCTCGCGGGAATGACACCTCTTTCCGGCGAAAGCGGGAGTCTACCCCGCAGAGTCCGAAACACCTCCCCTGAAGTTTCGGAGGGGTTAGACGGAGCTGCGGTTGGTGCGGGCTTCCGGCCTGCCGCGTGCACATGCGGGACGGGGCGCGCCCGAAAAGAGAGAGGGGGGCTGTGTCATTGCGCCGGCGCGCCGGCTCGCGAGCACCTCACCCGGCTTCAGACTGACGCTTCCAACAAACTCATCGGCCGATCTCTTGAGTTGCGCCCATCTATTCCCCTGCGCTACCAGCACTGTCTCCGCCCGAGGCACACTCAGCTTGAACGCCTGCAGTGTGTCAGCATAGAGAGTGCCCCGGAGGGGTGTTGCTATACTCGCTTCTCCACGCTCAAAACCTGCAGACATCTGAGGAAAAGCAGATAGAGGGCAGTCCCCGTTGGTGTTCTCAACCCTGAACTGCCGCGACACACTTGCCTGAGTTGTCTTCGGATCCGCTGTCAATCACATAGAGCTTGAGGTACGAAACGCCGGTTGGCGCGGCTGCACGCACAACGAAGCGTCTCTGCTCCCTTTGGGCCAGGACCAGCGGATCCGAAGCGGCTGACCGGAACTGTCGAACAGCCTGGCAAACAGGTGCAAGCCCTAAGCAACGCAACACTCGAGCACGCTCTCGAAGATCGGCCTCAGTACGCCGGTGCTGCCATCTGACAGCCTGATCCCGTGTGCGAAGAACTCCGGACGTAGACGGGGCAGCATCATGAACTGATTCTGGTCAATCGGCGTGCGAATAAGTTGCCATTTGGGATCCCTGGGAAGATGCGTGTATATCGGCCTCTCGGGGGGCACAAGGAATGATTCAT
>Ga0116202_10002593_pt1 | contig 10850 bp, 9 predicted proteins | sample LakKivw325mmetaG_FD_94479 | JGI IMG/M metagenome (GOLD analysis project Ga0116202, IMG submission 94479) | Anoxic lake water microbial communities from Lake Kivu, Rwanda to study Microbial Dark Matter (Phase II) - Lake Kivu water 325m metaG | ecosystem: Environmental > Aquatic > Freshwater >... | reverse complement strand
TTTGGCTGTGCAAGGACCGTAACTGTGCTGCCGGATGCGGGCAATCAGCTGCAGCTGGAAATAACCTTCAGGGGGGAGATAGACCCTTCGGTGAACAAGTACTATCTGGTCCTTTCGGGGTCTTCCGTTTTGCTTCCATATACAGGGACTTATTTCTTTGGGCCGGGCGAAGCCTATGACACGGACAAACTAAATGATTCTACCGACCTTTCTTATTACTATGCCAATTATTATTCCACCTGGAACGATTTCATTCTTCTCAAGGATTCAAGCTTCTTGATCACCAACGGGGCCTTTGCGTCCTCGACCCTGCACACCACATACACTCCTTCTCTTCTCATCTTTCGGACCATTCCCTCGGGCGATCCGGATGCGCGTAAAAAGATAAATCTGACGCTCTTCTTTAACCGGCTTTCGACCCTTCCTTCCACCCTGTATTTTAATTTTGTGTCTGTAGACAAGGACGGCTATATGAGGGACTATTTAAAGTCTACCGACAACAGCATCTCCACCAACACGGGCTCTGCCATTTCCGAAAAAAGAGAAACAGAAGATCCGGCAATTGACGGCGGGCTTGACATAATCTCGTGGAACATGGTGGTGCAGTGATAACAGCCGTCTTATGCGCTTTGTCGGGAGTTCTTGTTACTCTGTCATTTCCGGGATTTCCTTTTTCTCAGCTTGCGTGGGTGGCGCTGATTCCTTATCTTGTCTGCCTTTACCGATGCGAAAACTTTAAGCAAAGCTTGTTGTGCGGTTTTGTTTTCGGCTCCGTATATTTCGGCGGGGTCTTTTTCTGGCTGTCCTCAACTTCAAAATGGGCGGGGCCGGCCGGTTACCTGGCCTGGATCGGCCTTTCTTTATACCAGTCCATTTTTGTTGTCCTGTTTTCGTATTTTGCCTGGCTGCTTATCAGAACTTTCAACAGGCAGTTGCATCCGGTACTTCTTCCGCTTCTCTGGGCCTTTTTTGAATGGCTGCGGCAGGCGGGGGAGTTTGGCTCCCCCGGAGGCTATCTTGGAAGCACTCAGTATCTGAACACGGTGTTTATCCAGACAGCACAATTTTCCGGGGTGTGGGGAGTCAGCGCTCTCATTGTTGCGGTCAATACCGCAGCGGCGCTCCTGCTTTTGGAAAAAGGGAACCTGTTCAAAAAACTCCTGTCCAATCTGCCGTCGGTCTGCTTAGTTCTGGGGCTTCTGGCCGCCTCTTATTCCTACGGAATTGATTCTATTAACAAATACGGAGGTGCCCGGTCTAGCGGCGGAACTTCCATTGCCGTGATACAGCCTTCTATCCCTCAGGAGCAGAAGCTTGACTCCTTCAAACTGTACTGGATGATGGACGAACTGGAATTGCTCACTCAAAAAACTCTTTCTTACAGGCCAAAGATAGTGATCTGGCCGGAGACCGCTATCATGACATATCTTATAGATGACAGGGCTGCTTATGAAAAGGTCAGGAATATGTGCGTCAAAGGAGGCTTTTTTCTGGTGGCCGGTGCTTTTTACAGAGAGAGCGGCCGCATTTACAATTCGGTCTTTGTGGTTTCTCCGCAGGGAAAGATAGTTTCAAGGTATGACAAGCACCATCTGATGCCTTTTGGAGAATACCTCCCTTTCAAAAAGGCGCTTTATCCTTTGCTTAAGCATACCGGCTATTTTGAGCAGGACCAGAGTCCGGGGCAGGGGCCTGTGCATATAACGGCGGCAGGCAAAATGTTTGGCGCCATGATCTGTTTTGAATCACTGTTTGAGGGTATGGGAAGACGGCGATCGCCGCGGGCTGACGCCCTGCTTACCCTGACCAATGACGCCTGGTTCGGCAGGACGCATGCCGCGGAGCAGCACATCAGCGCCGGGGTTTTTCGCGCTGTCGAGAACAGGAAATATTTTATCCAGGCGGCAAATACCGGGATATCGGCTTTGATAGACCCGTGCGGAAGGTTCGTCAAAAGGATGGAGCTTGATATAAGCGGGCCTATGGTCTTTACTCTGCCTTAAGATAACGCCTGCCTATCACAACGGCGGCAAAGTCATCATACGGCTCAGGAGGCAGGATCAGAGTGGAAGGGATGAGGGACAAATACCATTTTTTCCTGTTATGCCGCCAGTACAGTTTTCTTGCCTCAAGGGTGGAGCCTTTTTCGTTCACAAAGATTATATCGGCTTTCAGGTTCAGAAAGGCCAGTTTTTTTTCCAGCTGACGGAATGGCCCTCCGCTGCCTAATATAACCAGTTCCGCTGCGTGTTTTGCGGTGAGTTCTGCGATGTCATCTGTTACCGAAAAGGAGGGGGAAACCTTTCTCTCAACTATCGAGCCGTCGCCTAACAGGACCGCAAGCCCTGTTTTGTCCTTGCCCGGGTCAACCGCAAGGATGCAGGCGCCTTTTGACAGGGTCATCTTTTTATCCTCAAATTGACATCCAGCGGACCGATAGTGGATGTGTCTTTTTCCGCAAAAACCTCTACCTCTACAGATTTTTTAAGAGCCCTTATCTCTTTTGCCACTTCAAATATCCTGGAGTAAGCGATGTTGCCGACCGCACCCGAGGCGTCCGGAAGGATCCCTTTTTCGGTTGCGGCATCGCTGACCTTGGAAAGAAGTTCCTTTATTTGCTGTTCCACTTCCTCCTGCGGGCGGCTGCCGTTTATGCTCTGCGAAGCTATCCGGTCAAGTTTTTTGTAAACAAGAACATTCTCGAACAGTTCAAAATGGACAGGGATAACCTCGTCTATCAGCACATTGCTGGCGGCTACCACGCGCACGATAACCTGTCCTTTTATGTTCTGAAGGTAGGAAACAGCTTCTTCAAGCTCCTTGTCCTTCATCTCGATGTACTGCTTTTTCTCTCCCCCCAGGACCCTCTTCACAAGAGAATCAGTTGTGGCAAGGATCTCTTTGAGTTTTTCTTCCGTCCTTTTTTTGTCGGGATCGGAGCTGATCAGCGAGGTTGTTATGATCTCTCCCACCTTAAAAAGCACAAAACCGGACCTTGCGGTCTCGATCTCGTCGGAGAGTTCCTTTCTGGTGGAGCTAAGGTCCTTGATCTCTTTTTTTGAGCTATCGAGCTGGGACGATAGGGCTGCCAGTTCCTTTTCCAGGAAAGCTTTGTCTTTTTTGATGTTGTCCAGCTCTTTTGTCTTTTCCCTGATGTCGGCTTTGAGCCTGTCCAGCCCAAACAGGGCTATCCGCACATCAGAGGATATGGAGAAAAGTATAAGCCCGGTAAGGACCGCGATCAGGGCGCCGGAAAGGACGGTTATCGCAATGGCGGTATGCCTTGGCCTCAGGTTCAAAAATGTCAGCCTCTTTTTGCCTATCCGGTGGCCGATCCTGTCACCGACAAAGGCAAGGGCCCCGCCTAAAAGAAGCAGTACCAGAATAGTTTGCAGAGCGAACATTGTTATTGCCCAGCTTTATAAAGGATCCAGGCTCCCAGGCCGGCCGTTATCAGATTGGGCAGCCAGGCCGCGACAGCCGGCGATATAAGCTCGAGCTGTCCGGCCGCCATTCCCAGGAACATGATCACATAGTAGACGAAAATGATTATAACACTTATGCCCAGCCCTATGGACGAGGACTTTCTGTTGGGGTTTAAACCCAGCGGCGCTCCCAGCAGAGTAAAAACAAAGCAGGCAAAAGGGATGGCAAGTTTCATGTTCAACTGGATCTCAAGGTCGGTTGTGTTAACGCCCATTCTTTTTTTGAGGGCGATGAACTTTTTCAGCGAGGCATAATTCAGCTCGTCGGGCTTTTTATCGCCGGAAGAAAAGTCGGAAGGAGAGTACTTTATCAAAATGTTCTGCTCATTAAACCTGATCAGGTGTTTGTATTCGCCGCTGTCTGACAAAAGATAAGTTATGCCGTCGCGAAAGATCCAGCTGTCGTCCTTCCACTCGGCTGTTTTTGCGTTTATAAGCTGGCTCAGTCTGCCGTCCGAAAATTCCTGGATTATCACTCCCTCCATCAGATGTCCTTCCAGTTTTCTCGCGTAGAACACTCTCCTTAACTGCCCTTTCTCTATTTCCGGAAGAAAAACGTTCTCCTGCAGTTTTGGGGACTTTGCCAGCTGGGTCTCCAGCATCAGGTCGCTGGTGGCCTTGGAGGCTTCGGGCACCACCACTTCGTAAAAGGCCAGGGTAAGAAGGCTGACAAGAAATCCTATAACAAGGACCGGCAGGACCACCCTGTACAGGCTTATTCCCGCGGCCTTAAAGGCGGTTATCTCTTTGTCCGAGGACAGCCTGGCAAAAGTGAGTATCGAGGCAAGCAGCATGGCCATGGGAAAGATATAAACGATGACCGAAGGCAGGCGGAATAAAAACAACCTTCCGGCAACGGACAGCGGCATTCCCATAAGGACAACCGCCCTTACCAATTCGAACATCACCATGCTTGCAGAAAGTATCAGGGTAAAAGAGGCCAGGCCAAAGAGGAACGGGTCGAGTATCTCTTTTGAGATGTAGCGGTCGATGATCTTGATCACAGCTTAAACTCTTCTCCCAGATAGGTCTTCTTTGCAGTTTCGTCGTTGGCGATGAACTGCGACTCCCCGGAAACGAGTATCCTGCCTTTTTGTATTATGTAGGCCCTGTCGGTTATGGCAAGGGTCTCTCTCACATTGTGGTCGGTGATGAGTATCCCCAGCCCTTTGTTCTTGAGATAGGTGATTATTTTTTGTAGGTCGGACACCGTTATAGGGTCTATTCCCGTAAAAGGCTCGTCAAGCAGCAAGAACGACGGGGAAAGGGCTAGCGCCCTTGCGATCTCGACCCTTCTTGTTTCTCCTCCCGACAACTGGTAACATCTGCTTTTTCTAAGGTGGGCAACTCCCAGTTCTTCAAGCACTTCGTCCAGTTTTTTCTTGTACTGGTCCGGATGAAGTGAGCCCGTGGCCTCCCAGAGCATTATTATGTTCTCTTCAACCGTAAGTTTCTTGAAAATGGAGGATTCCTGCGGAAGATAGCCCATGCCGAGCTGGGCTCGCTTGTGCATGGGAAGATGGGTGATGTCCTGTTCCCCGAGGCGGACCGAGCCGCCGTCCGGCCTGGCAAGGCCTACTACCATGTAAAAAGTCGTGGTCTTGCCGGCCCCGTTAGGGCCCAAAAGCCCCACCACCTCTCCCTTTTTCACATCAAAGGAAACCTCATCCACGACCCTGCGGCCCGAATACGACTTTACCAGTTTATCCGCGTTAATTGCCATATCTAATTCCCGAACCTGAAGGTTCGGCTCCGTTTCTTCCTATCAAGGAGCCGGCGCTTTAGCGTCGGGCTCACACGGTTAATTGCCATTTGTAAATTTTTTAAGGGCCTGCAGCCTGTCCATGGCTTTGCCCGAGTCGATAGACTCTTTTGCCAGGTCCAGGCCTTCCAAAAGGTCCTTTGCCTTTCTTCCGACGGCTATTGCCGCTCCGGCATTCAAAAGGACTATGTCCCTTTTTGCTCCCTTTTCCCTGCCGGACAGTATGTCAAGCGCAATTCTAGCATTTTCCTGGCTTGTTCCGCCCGCTATGCTGCTCCTCTGGGCGGTTTTGATGCCCAGATCGCCCGGCTTGATCTCATAGTCCCTGATAATGCCGCCTTCAAGGTGAGAGACCTTGGTTGGAGAACACACCGAGATCTCGTCTATTCCGTCAAGCCCGCAGACCACCATTGCTGTTTCGCAGCCCTGGTCTTTTAGAACTTCCGCCATTACGGATGTTAAGTGCGGGGCATAAACTCCCATCAACTGGCCTTTGGTGTTTGCGGGATTGCTGACCGGGCCAAGGATGTTAAAAACGGTCCTGATGCCTATCTCTTTTCTTGTGGGGGCGGCGAACTTCATCGCCTTATGGAAAGAGGGCGCAAAGATGAACCCGATGCCGACCTCGTCTATACATTTGCCGACTTTTTGATTGTCAATGTTTATTTTGACCCCCAAAGATTCAAGCAGGTCCGCGCTCCCGCATTTTGACGAGACGGCCCTGTTGCCGTGCTTTGCTATGATCACTCCCGCCCCCGAAGCTACGAATGCCGCAACGGTCGAGATGTTAAAGGTCCCGGATACATCTCCTCCGGTGCCGCAGGTATCCACATAGTATGGGGACTTTAGTTCCAGTTTTTCCGCCCGTTGCCGCATCACCGAGGCAAACCCGCTGATCTCCTCTACTGTTTCCCCCTTTATCCTCAGCGCGGTAATAAGCGCGGCTATCTGCGAAGGCGTGGCTTCCCCTGTCATTATCTCGTTCATTGACGCCTGGGACTGCTGCCCGGAAAGGTCTTTGCCGTCGGCGAGGAGTTTTATGCAATCCTGTATCATTTCAAAAAATTATAGCATATTTTGATATAATACGATTATCTTAAGGATAGGGGAGGCCGATGGATTATAAAGAGAGCGGGGTAGATATAAAGGCGGGCTATGAAGTCGTGGACAGGGTCAAAAAACTGGCCGCCTCCACAAAGGTAAAAGGCGTTCTGGGAGGCATAGGCCATTTTGGCGCTTTCTTTGAAATAGCAAAGAACGATTATAAAGAGCCGGTCCTGGTGTCGGGAACGGACGGTGTTGGTACCAAGCTTAAGATAGCTTTTATGGCCGACAGGCACGATACCATCGGGATAGACGCGGTGGCCATGTCGGTCAACGATGTGGTCTGCTGCGGAGCAAAACCCCTTTTCTTTCTTGATTATCTGGCGCTCAACAAAGTGGTGCCCGATGTGGTGGAACAAATACTTTCCGGCATCGCGGAGGGCTGCCGGCAGGGCGGCTGCGCACTTATAGGCGGAGAAACTGCCGAAATGAGCGACCTGTACGGCAAGAACGAATATGATATTGCCGGCTTCTGCGTGGGGATCGTTGAAAAGTCAAAGATCGTTGACGGCTCCAGTGTTTCAAAGGGCGACAGACTTATAGCTCTTCCCTCATCCGGGCTCCACAGCAACGGTTTCAGTCTTGCCAGAAAGGTCGTTTTTGAAATGGCAGGCTACAATGTCGAATCCAGGATAGAAGGCTTTGACCGTTCTATTGGAGAAGAGCTCCTTGTCCCGACAAAGATATATGTAAAAACCGCTCTGGAGGTTCTTAACAGCTTTGATGTATCAGCCGTTGCGCATATAACCGGCGGAGGGCTTCCCGAAAATGTGGGAAGGCTGCTCAAGGACGGGCTTTGCGCCAGGATAGACGCTTCATCCTGGACAGTCCCCAAGATATTCAAACTCATAGAAGAAAAGGGCGAGATCAAGAGGGGAGAAATGTACAATGTCTTTAATATGGGGGTCGGAATGGTGTTTTCTGTCAGGGAAAAGGATGAAAAAGCGGTGCTGGAAAAACTGCGCTTTCTGGGAGAAAAGCCTTTTGTCATAGGTAGCATCGAGCAGGGCGAAAAGAAGGTCATCATCAAGTGAAGTATCAAAGTCTGCGCGGCATGAACGACATCCTTCCGGACGAGACCCCGGTCTGGCAAAACATAGAGGCTTCCGTTCACGGGGTCTTCCAAAGATTCGGGTACAGCGAAATACGGACCCCGCTGCTTGAAAAAACGGAACTATTTTCCAGAAGTATCGGAGATTTAACTGATATAGTTTCAAAAGAAATGTATACCTTTACCGACAAAGGGGACAGATCAGTTACTCTAAGACCTGAGGAGACCGCCCCGGTAGTAAGAGCTGCGATCGAAAATAATCTGATCGGCAGCGACAAACTCGCAAAACTTTATTATATGGGCGCCATGTTCCGTTATGAGCGTCCTCAAGCCGGGCGTCTTAGACAGTTCAATCAGGCCGGGGTGGAAGCCATAGGTTCAAATTCACCCGTGCTGGATGCGGAGATCATACTTCTGGGGATCAAGCTTTTTGAAGAGCTGGGCATCAAAGGGCTGGAAGTAGAACTAAACAGCGTGGGCTGCGCTTCATGCAGGCCCTCCTATATAAAAACGCTTAGAGCTTTTTTAAAAGAAAAGCTGGGGGACCTTTGTGAAGACTGCAATGCCCGATATGTCTCAAATCCGCTGCGCGTCCTTGACTGCAAAAAAGAAAAATGCAGCGCAGTGATGTCAAAGGCCCCGTCTTTATCGGATTCTCTGTGCCCGGAGTGCAAAAAACATTTTGAAAGCGTTTCCGGTTTGCTTGCTGCGATGAATATCAGGACGCGCCTTAACAACAAACTGGTGCGCGGACTGGATTATTATACGGGGACGACCTTTGAGATAGTTTCAAGCCAGCTTGGCAGCCAGAGCGCTCTTTGCGGAGGCGGAAGATATGATGGCCTTGTTGAGGAGCTTGGCGGACCAAAACTTCCTGCCGTAGGCTTTGCCATCGGGCTTGAAAGACTGGTCATGCTGATGAACGCGCAAAAGCCGTCAGGCAAAGGTCCCGGAAGCAAATTTGTTTATGTGGCCGCGCTTGGAGAAAAGGCGCAAAAAGAAGCTTTTATAATATTGAACAGCATAAGGAACGCAGGAGTAAAGGCTGACATGGAATATACCGGAAAAAGCCTAAAATCCTGTCTAAAAGCAGCTTCATTATTGGATGCAGACTTCACGGTTATAATAGGGGACGATGAGGTGGCAAAAAATGCCGCTCTTGTGAAAGACATGAAGACCGGACAGCAGAAAGAAATTGCTTTTGAAAGGATCATCGAAGAAATAAAATGAAAAGAACCCACGGCTGCGGAAGTATGAGCAAAGCCCAGATCGGAAAAGAAGTTTCGGTCTGCGGCTGGGTCCACAGGAGAAGGGACCATGGCAACCTTATCTTCATAGACCTGAGGGACAGATCGGGGCTTGTACAGGTAGTTTCGGACAGCAAAGACCCTGCCACTCATTCTACTGCCGAAAAACTCCGCAGCGAATATGTTGTCTGCGTCACCGGAAAAGTCGTGGCCAGAGCTCCTGAGAGCGTCAATAAGAACATCCCCACCGGCGAGGTAGAGATAGAGCCGTCCGCGATAGAGATATTGAACACGGCAAAAACGCCGGCCTTTGAAATAGCCGATCCTACCCAGCATGTGGACGAGAACACAAGGCTTAAATACAGGTATCTTGACCTGCGCAAAGACTTTATGAAAGACAATCTTGTTCTTCGCCACAAAGTGCTTAAAGCGGCTTCGGACTATCTTGACGAGAACGGTTTTCTGGAGATAGAGACCCCTTTCCTGGGCAAGAGCACACCCGAGGGCGCCAGGGATTACCTGGTCCCTTCCAGGGTAAATCCGGGTCAGTTTTACGCTCTTCCCCAGTCCCCTCAGCTCTACAAGCAGGTGCTGATGATGTCCGGGCTGGAAAAGTACTATCAGATAGCCAGATGTTTCCGCGACGAAGACCTAAGGGCCGACAGGCAGCCTGAATTTACCCAGATAGACCTGGAAATGTCCTTTGTGACGGTTGATGATATCATCGTTCTTATTGAGGGAATGCTATCAAAGGTATTTAGTTCGCTAAAAGCGGCCGGGCTTGCGGCCCCGGACCTCATACTTCCAATAGAAAGAATGTCCTATGACGAGTCCATGGCACGGTTCGGCAACGACAGGCCGGATACCAGGTTCGGGCTGGAACTGGTAGACCTTACCGAGATAGTTAAAGATTGCGGTTTCAAAGTCTTTTCCGGCGCGGTAAAGAACGGCGGGGTGGTCAAATGCATAAATGTTAAAGGGGCGGCGTCTTTTAGCCGCAGCGAGCTGGACTCCCTTGAGGAAGAAGCAAAGACCTGCGGGGCCAAAGGACTGGCCTGGATCACTGTTGGGGCTGACGGAGCAAAAGGCCCTATTGTCAAGTTCTTGAGTGCTGAAGAGCTGAAGGGTATTCTTGGCAAGGCGCAGGCCAAAGAAGGGGACCTTGTGATATTCGGGGCAGATTCTTTCCATAATGTTTCAAGCGTCCTGAGTTCGATGAGGCTGTCTTTAGGTAAGAAGCTGGGGCTTATCGACAGGAACAAATTTAATTTCTTATGGATAGTTGATTTTCCGCTGCTTGAATACAGCGAGACCGAAAAAAGATGGGCTTCGCGGCATCATCCGTTCACCAGTCCCGAGGGCGACCTTGACAGTATAGAAGAAAGGTTCAAGACCGGTCCTGCAGACATAAAAGCAAAAGCCTATGATCTGGTGCTTAACGGGACAGAGCTTGGAGGCGGCAGCATCAGGATACACAGGAGCGATATCCAGCACAAGATCTTCCGTCTTTTGGGGATATCGGAAGAAGAAACCAGGGCAAGGTTCGGGTATTTTCTTGACGCGCTCGAATACGGCACGCCTCCGCACGGAGGCATTGCTCTGGGTGTTGACAGGTTCATAATGATGCTGGCCGGGGCCGAATCGATAAGGGATGTTATAGCCTTCCCCAAGACCCAGTCCGCCTATTGTCCTCTTACAGAGGCTCCGTCCGGGGTCGATCCCAAGCAGCTTAAGGAACTTCACATAAAGAGCGTCTGAGCCCTCCGGTTCATTGGCTTACAGTAAATAAAACCCCCTTTACAATCCTTGATATATAAACTAGTATATAATCACTGGTCAATAGATATCTAGGAGATCTCTTGAAAAGTATTTTTGGTATCCGGAATACGCTCATTCTGGCGTTGGTGATATTGTTATCACTGTTTTCTTCTTCACTAGCGTCTCAAAAAAACATCCCCGGCAACAAGACGGTTTTGAACCGCATAACAGAGGCTTTTTCGTTTCCACAAATAACATCCAAGTTCGAGGCGCCGATCCCCGTCGGGATGGAGGAGCATGGCGGCAAGTTCAGGTATTCTGTCGGTGGAGCGCGTCCGGAATGCTCCTCTATCCCGACGGGGATCGGAGCCTCGAACTTGGATCTTATCTGCGGGACTGCAAAAGCTTCTGAAATGCGCTTTAAAACTGACTTGTTGCTTGTA
>Ga0116202_10002592_pt1 | contig 10852 bp, 8 predicted proteins | sample LakKivw325mmetaG_FD_94479 | JGI IMG/M metagenome (GOLD analysis project Ga0116202, IMG submission 94479) | Anoxic lake water microbial communities from Lake Kivu, Rwanda to study Microbial Dark Matter (Phase II) - Lake Kivu water 325m metaG | ecosystem: Environmental > Aquatic > Freshwater >... | reverse complement strand
GGTTACAAGAACGAGTTCTACCGGTACGACGTGCCGGGCGACTCGTGGCAGACCCTGACGCCGGCGCCGGTTGGCGCGAAGGAGAAGTGGGACAAGGGTTCGTGGCTGGCCTATGACGACGTGAACAACAAGGTCTACGCGTTCAAGGCCAAGTACATGGAGTTCTACTCGTACAACCCGAACGGCGACTCGTGGAGCGCAGCGCTGGCGCCGATGCCGGCGGCGGGTCCGGCGGGCAGCAAGAAGGCCAAGGACGGAAGCTGCGGCACGTATTTCACCGGCGGCAGCATCTTCGCCCTGAAGGGCGGCAACACGCAGGAGCTCTGGAAGTACACGATCGCGTCGAACGCCTGGACCGCGCTGGAGACGATTCCGCGGGGCACGGCAAAGAAAAAGGTGAAGGCGGGCGGGAGCATCACGACCGCGGGCGTCATGATATACGCGATCAAGGGCAACAAATCGGACGAGCTCTGGCAGTACTCGCCCGGCTCGTACCTGTTCGCGCCGCCGCGGCACGACGGTGTGCTGGCGGGCAAGACGGTGATAGCTCAAGGCATAAGCATCAGCCCGAACCCGCTGGCCAGCGGCTTTGCGGTGCTGCGCTACGGCCTGCCGAAGGCCGGTGCGGCCGAAGTGAACATCTACAACGTGGCCGGACAGCAGGTCATGGCGCAGACGTTCACCACCGGCCGGAGCGGCACCGTGAACCTGGACCTGCGGCACTTGAGCAACGGCGTGTATCTCGTGAAGCTCTCCGGTGAGGGCTTTGCGAACTCGCAGAAGCTCGTAGTGCAGAGATAGGGCCCATAGGGCCGATACGGCCTGTTCCGAATCACCAGGGCGGCCTTCGGGCCGCCCTGGCTGTAAGGCGCGAACGGGCATAATTCGGGTGACGCAATTAGAGATTCCTGAGGCGCGGGTGGCCGGTCAACTGATTCCAGATTCTTGATTGTAGATTGACGCGGCGGGGCGCATTCGCGGCGGGTTTGTCGCGGGCGACAGGACGGCGTTGACGCCGGGTTGGCTGGCGGTATACTAGGTATGATACTTCGTATGGCCAGAGAGGAGTACATATGCCCAGACGCCGGAAGGTCACGGTCACCATCGCCTCGGACCGGCTTGCACAACTTGACGAGATTGCGGTCGCCCGCGACGCGAGCCGCAGCGCCCTGATTGAAGAGGCGCTGGAAGTGTGGCAGAAGGAGTTGCTCGACGAGGAGCTTGCCGCCGGGTACAAGGCAATGGCTGCCGAGGACCGGCGTACCGCCGAAGAGCGCCTGAGGAGCGGCAGTGAGACACTCGACTGAGCCGCACCTTCCCGAGCGGGGCGAGATCTGGCTCGTCAACTTCAACCCTGGGCGGGGCAGTGAGCAGCAAGGCATCCGTCCCGCCCTCGTGGTGCAGAACGACGTCGGCAATCGGTTCGCAGCGACCACGATTGTGGCCGCAATCACAACCACCATCAAGCCATATCCGGTGACCGTAGTGGTGAGCGGCGGCACGAGCGGGCTCGCGCACGAGTCAATGGTCAACCTGGCTCAGTTGCTCACGATAGACAAGCAGCGACTGATGCGCAGGCTCGGCCGTCTTGAGCCGGAGCTTCGGGCTGCAGTAGACCAGGCCCTGCGCGTGAGCCTCGCTCTCACCTGAGCGCCGGCTCTTCAGTTCGAGTCGCGGGCCCCGGAACTTCGCATCCCATGCAGTCCGGTCCTGTCCGCAAGACGAGCACGAGGCGGAATCGGACAGAACGGAAGTCAGGCAGCAGGAATCAAAGTGCAGGGCCGCGGAGCAGGGGACTTGCGGCCGGCAGGGGAGCTGGTTTCGGACGCAAGCGCGCGTGAACCTGCGGCCGCAGTGCCTGCCTGACGGCCTGGCAGCAATTCGGTCTGAGTCCCAGCCAGCACGTTCTCTGTATCACGATCATTCAACAACGTCACTTCCGCGACGATGTTGCCAATTCCCGCCTCTGTCCCGATGTCGTAGGGTTCCTGTCGGTTGTCGTCTTCCGGGCATCTTGCCCTTTGACCTTTGCATCTTGACCTTTGAATTGCGCGTCCGACGCGCGCTAGGGTATCAGCGATAGCTATGTTCCCAGGAATCAACCAGCTCAGTGTCGGCATCACATCCGGCATCTCCGCGCAAACGCCGGGCCTTCAGGCAGTCAGCTACTACTCAGTCTTGACCAACTGCTGCCGGGCGCCGGCGGCTTGAACGAAATAGACGCCCGGCGGCACGAGAGCACCGGCCTCGTCGCGGCCGTCCCAGCATATCGGGGGCGAGGGGCAAGGGACAGGGGGCGAGGGATGGAAGACCCTGACCAGGCGGCCGGCGGCGTCGAAGATGCGAAGGGACGTGGTCAAGTGGTCCAGTGGTCCAGTGGTCAGGTGCAGAACCGTCGAAGCGCGAAATGGGTTCGGCGAGACGGTGAGTCGAACGCCGGTCGGCGTACGTGACGGTCTCGGCTCCGCGGTTCCGGTCGGGGGGAGCTCAATCGGGTTGCCGGGGGTCATGTTCCGACCCTCGAAGGCCGGGTAGTCGGGGCCGTAGCGGTAGCAGCGGAAGACCGTGTTCATCTCGTTCCGCACCGTGTCGCCCTGGTGCATCGGCCCGTGGCTGTCAACCGGCGAGATGTACTTCCAGACGACTTCCGAATCGGGCGTGACCTCAAAGAACGTGCCGCCGGCGCCGTCGCAAATCAGGGTGTTGCCGTTCGGCATCCGCTGGCAGCCGGAGATGTACCATGAGTAGAAGTTGACCGTGTCCCGGTAATGCCAGAGCGGCTGCGGCGGGCCGTAGGCCGAGTCCGGCGCGATGTGGTAGAAGCCGAGGCTGTCCATCGGCGGAGCCCACTCTTCGACCGCAGACCGGCGCCAGTTGTAGTAGCCGTTGTTGAATACCAGCATGTGCCCGGCCCCGGGCAGGCTGTCGGCTATCCACTGCGCGTCGTGCTGGAAATAGAACCGGTGGCTCTCCGTGGTCGCGCGCCGGTAGACTTCAGGATTGCCGTAGCGGTAGAGCAGGTCGCCGCCGTGCCCGTAGCGGCCGCCGGTGTGCCCGCGCGCCTGTTCGGTCGTGGTCGAGTGGTCAATCACCCATGCCTCGCAGTAAATCCTCGAGCTGACGACGACCTGGTCCAGTTCCGGGTTGTACGCAACCGAGTTCATGTGGATGAAGTCGTATCTCTCGCCTCCCCACCCGACGCCGTAGTTGATGTCAATCAGTTCCGGGTGGTCCCGGACTACGCCGTAGTTCCGTTTGGTCGAGTCGAAGTCCTGAATCATGTGGTCCCAGGTGTGCCATTCCCAGACGATTTGCCGGGTCGTGGGGTTTACCTCGAAGACGTAGTCGTCCCACAACCCGCGCGGGTAGATTTTCGCGGTGTCGCGGCCGCACGCGCGAACCTCGGCCACCGACTTGACCCGCCGCGCCACCGACAGAATGTTGCCGTCCGGCAGCATCGCGACGTCGTGATGGCGGTAGAAGGAATCGCCCCGGTAGGGAAACGACCAGACTTCGTTGCCGTCCCAGTCGAGGATTTTCATGCCGGAGCCGCTCGGCCCGGCGGTGTGCAGCAGGTCGCCGTTCTCCAGCAGGTACACGGACAGCGACGGTTTGGCCTGGGCATCCCAGGAGTGGACCAGCCTGCCTTCGTTGTCAATCAGGTACGTGACATAGTACTCCATCGGCGCGAAGAGCGTGTAGCCCTGGTAGGATTTGGTTGAATCGTGGTACATCAATCCGACGGTCGGCTGCGCGGTCAGTTGGGCTGGGACCGCCGCCAGCAGCAGCAGGGCGAGCATTGCGAGTCGCTGTCTAGAGTGCCTCATCATCGTTTCCCTTCGGGCGGCCGGTCTCCAGTCCTTATCCGTGATGTCTTCTTCAGCACCGTGTGAGCCGCGGTCCGGCTCCAACGTCGGCAAGGCCACTCTACAGCGGTGCGCGTGCGCGTACTTCGCTGTTTTCGGCCGGTGCCGGGGCTGGTTCTAGCGGAGTTGGCCCCGGATTTCGCCGCTCGGGAAGGAATCGGTTCGCACCTCGACGTAGGTGCTGCCCGCGCGCAGGGCGGATATCACCGCCTTGATGGTCTTGCCTTCGAGCGGGCCTTTGAGGTCGGCCACCCGCAGGCTGCCTTCGCAGAGCGTTCCCGAGAACGATCCCTGCTTCTTGGGGCCGACGAACAGGTCGGCAATCACTTCGCCGGCCTTGCCCGCCGGGGCCAGGTGCATGTGGCACGACGTGGCGTCGCTGATGTCGGTCACCGTGACTTTGTAGGCGACCTCGGTATCGGCCGCGTCGAGGTTGACCACCGCCTGACCGGTGGCGTCGGTTGTGACCGCCGGCACAACCTCGGCTCCAATCAGCTTGGCCGAGAAATCGCGGACGACGTTCTCGCAGGCTGAGCTGAAGAGCAGCAGGCCCGCGGCCGCGAACACGAACAGCATCACTCGACTCATTCTCATACGTTCCTTTCCTTTCGCCGGCAATCGCCGGAATCGGTCGACTCTCAGGCAACACGTACCACACCACAGAGGCATTCTCCCGCCCTTCTGCATCGTCTGCCAAGTAGTATAGAATGGCAGAAGCGGCAGTCAACCGCACCATGGTGGGGAATTCCCGAAGTCAAGGTCCCAATCCTGAACGAATGACCAATGCGGGCCAGGTTGAACAATGAAGCGGGGCGCGGATTTCCGCGCCCCGCCGGAGGTAGGACGTAGATTACTGACCGGGCGCGTCGGACGGGCGGGCGGCCGAGGCCGCCGCAGCCCGGCGTTGACGGGCGCGCTCGGAGCGGTTCTCGAAGATGACGTAGAGAACCGGGATGAAGACGAGCGGCAGGAAGGTGGAAACAACCATGCCGCCGATTATCGCCCGGCCCAGCGGCGACCAGAGTTCGGAACCTTCGCCAATCTGCAGCGCGAGTGGTATCAGTCCGAAGATGGTCGTCAGCGAGGTCATCAGAATCGGACGCAGCCGGACGCGGCCGGCTTCAGTGACCGCTTCAATCAGGCCGATGCCCCGGCGCCGGAGCTGGTTGACGTAGTCGATGTAGACGATGCCGTTGTTCACGACCACGCCCACAAGCACAAGGACGCCGAGGCCGGACGTGACCGAGAGCGCGGTGTTGGTAAGGAAGAGCGTCCAGAGCACGCCGATGAGGGCAAAGGGCACAGTGAACATGATGATGAACGGGTCGCGGAAGGACTCGAACTGCGAGGCCATGACCATGAAGACGAGGGCGAGCGCGATGAGGACGATGAGCCCGAGGTCGCTGAAGCTCTTCATCATGTCTTTGTACGAACCCGAGAGCTTGACTTCGAATCCCGGCGGGGTGGGGATCTTGCTGATGCCGGCGAGGATGCTCCGGGCTGCCTGACCGGTGGAAGTGCCGACCGGCTTGGCGGTGATACGGACGACACGTTCCGTGTTTTCGTGCTCGATGTCGAGCGGACCGGAGCTGGTCCGGACTGTGGTCAGGTTCTTGAGCGGGACCGGGCCCATCGGGCTGTTGATGGTCAGGTTCTCGATGTCCGCCGGCCGGGCGCGCTGGTCCGGTTGGAGCCGTACCAGCATGTCGTACTCTTTGCCGGCGGTGCGGAACACCGTGGGCGCGTAGCCGGTAATCTGGGTGTTGAGCGCGGCGCCGACCTGGTAAGGGGTGAGGCCGTAGAGCGCGGCTTTCTGCCGGTCAATTGTGAACTCAATCTGCGGGCTGCCCGGTTCACGGCTGGACTTCACGTCCACGAGCGCCGGGATGGCATTCATGACGGCAAGCACTTTGGCGGTGAGCGAGTCGGCCGTGGCCATGTCGTGACCGATGATGTCGACCTCGACGTTGTTGCCGCCGCCCATGAAGGATGCGGCCATGTTGGCCGCGCCGAAGACCTTCAGACCCGGGATCTCGCTCGCCTTGGCGCGGATGGCCTGGTCGAGTTCGTCAACCGAGTGCTTGCGCTGCCGGGTCGGTTTGAGAATCAGGGCGACCGAGGCGACGCTGTTGCTCGCGCCGCCGAAGATGGCGCGCAGGCCGGATAGGCCGCCGCCGACCGGCGAGCCGACCTGGACCGAAGTCCCGGCAACGTCGTCCTTCCAGTCCGTCATGATGTACCGCTCCAGTTTGCCGACCGCGGAATCCGTCGCTTCGACGCTGGTGCCGATGGGCATCTCGGCGTTGATCTGGTGGAAGAAGCTCACCTGGATGGGCATGAATTCGGTTCGCAGCCGCGGCACGAGGCCGAGCGTTCCTACGAGGAGCACAATCGAGCTGATGACCACGAGCCGGCGGTGGCTTACTGCCCAGCCGATGAGCCGGCCGTACGTATTCTCCAGCCGGTCATACATCCGCTCGCTCCAACCCATCAGACCCTTGCTGCCCGGCTCCGCGATGGGGCGCGCGCCCTCGCCCGCGCCCTTCCGGAAACGGACCTTGACCTTGGGCAGGAAGCGGCTGGAGAGCATCGGGATCAGGGTCAGGACCACGGCAAGTGAGGCGGCTAGCGACCCGACCACGGCCCAGACCATTTCGCGGAAGAAGATGAGCAGGATGCCCCGCATCAGCAGCATCGGCAGGAATACGACCACGGTGGTCAGGGTCGAAGCGGTGATGGCCATGCCGATTTCCTGCGTGCCGATGCTCGCCGCCTGGAACGGCTCATCACCCTCCTCGCGGTGTCGGAAGATGCTCTCGAACGCGACGATGCCGTTGTCCACCACCATACCGACGGCTATGGCCAGGCCCGCCATCGAGAGGATGTTTATCGAGAAGCCGAGGATGTACATGAAGAAGACGGCGAAGAATATCGAGATTGGAATCGAGAAAGCGACGAACATGGTGGCGCGGAACCGGCGCAGGAAGATGAACAGGATCATCACGGCCAGGATGCCGCCGAGGATGATGTTCATCGCGACGTTGTTGATGGACTGCTTGATCTGGTCCGAGCCGTCGAAGATCATGTTGACTTGGGCGCCCGACGGCAAGGTGCTGTGGATCGAGGTCATCATTTCGCGCACGCCCTGGGCGACGCGGATGGTGTTGGCGTCGGGCCGGCGCTGGATGGTGAGATAGATGCAGGGCTTGCCGTTGTAGCGAGCGTAGCTCGTCACTTCCTGCGGGCCCCATTCGACCCGGGCGACGCTGCGCAGCAGGATCGGCGTCGAGCCCTTCAAGCCGATGACCGTGTTACGAACCTGCTCGATGTCATCGTACTGGCCGACCAGCCGAACCAGGAGGTGGCGGCCCTGCGATGAAATCGCGCCAACCGGGTAGTTGAGGTTCTGCGCCTGGAGAGTGCCCATCAACTGCTCGTTGGTCACTCCGGCGGAGGCCAGTTCGCGGCCGTCAATGTCAATATGGACCTGGCGCACGGAGCCGCCCGACACCGAGACCGAGGCGACGCCCGGAACGCGCTGGAGCAGGGTCGAGAAGTCGTCGGCGAGTTCGCGGAGCTGGGTCTGGTCCATGTCGCCGGTCAGCGTGTACTGGGCAATCGGCATCATCGAGGTGTTGAGCTTGAGGACGAACGGAGTCTGGGCCCCGTCGGGCAGGGCCGAGGTCGCTATCGCCAGCCGGTCACGAATGTCGGCCGAGGCCGCATCGAGGTTTGCGCCCCACTCGAACTGGAGCGTGATGACCGAGATGTTCTCAATCGAGCGGGACGACATCTTGCTCAGACTCGGCGTGCTGCCGAGCTGCTTCTCCAGCGGCAGCGTTACCGAAGTCTCGATTTCCTGCGGGCCGGCGCCCGGGTAGAGGGTGCCGATGATGACCATCGGGACGGTCATCTGCGGGTAGATGTCAACCGGCATGCGGGTGATGCCGACGATGCCGAACACCAGCAGGCCGACCGCCACCATCGCGACGGTGACCGGCCGGGCAATGGAAGTGTCGGTCAGCTTCACTGGGCGCCTGCCTCGACCGCCCTGACGGTCTCGCCGTCCTGCACGCGTTCTTTGCCGACAGTCGCGACCTTGTCGCCCGGCTGAATGCCGGAGACGATTTCAACCGTGTTGTCACCCATCAGGCCGGTCTGGATGGGGCGGGACCGGGCGGTTGTGCCGTCGATGATTATCGCCCGGGTCTTGTCGGTCGAGAACAGCGCGCTGAGCGGGACCGCGACCACGTGCTCGCGGCGCTCGACCACCAGTCTCACGCTGGCAGTCATGCCCGGCACCAGCCGGTGCTGGTCGTTCGGGAGTGTGATTTCGACCGTGGCCGAGCGCGACATTGCGTCCACCATCGGTGAAATCTGCGTGACGCGGCCGGAGAAGACCTGGTTCGGGATTGCCGAAACCGAGACGTCGGCTGCCTCGCCGACCTTGACGTACGGCAGGTCGGCATCGCTCACCGCCGCCTTCACCCGGATGCGGCTCGCGTAGCTGGCCACGGTAGCAACCGGCATGCCCGGTGCCGCGGTCTGGCCGACTTCGACGTTGACCTTGCCGACCACGCCGTCAATCGGCGACAGCACCGGGCCGGGCTTGTAGTCCATGCCGGGGACGTCGTTGACGATGTAGAGAATAGGATCGCCGGCCTTCACGAACGAGCCTTCCGCCCGCGCGATTTCCGTGACCCGGCCCGCCACCTTGGGACTCACAGTTACCTGCTGCTCGCCGACCAGCGTGCCGACGAGGTTGGTCGAACGGATGACAGTACCGGTGTCGGCCGTGGCCACGGCGACCGCGATTGCCTGTCTTTCCTCGACCTTGCCTTTGCGCTTGCCCGTGTTACCGCAGCCCGCGAGCAGGGCGAGAGCTATCGAACCAGCGATAATCGTGCGCGTAAGTCTCATCATCATCTCCTTAATTCTCTCCAACTGCGTTCTGCAGTTTGGCCCTGGCGATCTGGTAGTTGGCCAGCGCGTTCAGGTAGGCTACGCGGCTCTGGGTCAGCGCCAGTTGGCTGTCCATGTAATCGAGGTTGGTCAGCAGGCCGTTCTCGTAGCGGGCCTGGGCCAGCCCGAGCGCCGCCTCGGCGACCTCGACGTTCTTCTTCTGGTAGGCGGCGTTCTTCGACTCCTGGTTCAGGGCGAGGGCGAGCGCCTTCACTTCGAGCTTCACCCCGTCCTCGACCAGCGCGAGCGCGATTCGGGCCTGGCGCTGCTTGGCCTGTGCCGCCCTCAGTTTGTTGTAGTTCGACATCCCGGTGAACAGGGGCATCGAGACTCCGGCGGTCGCGTTCCAGTCCATGCCCCACTCGGTGGTGAAACCAACCGGGTTCTTGTAGCTCAGGTTGGCCTGCGCGAATGCGTTGGGCAGATTGGCGGTCCGGGCGATGCTCACGCCCAAATCGGCCATTCTAGCGGCGTCGCGGAGCTGAGCCAGTTCGGGCCGGCGGTCGAGCGCCAGCCTCGCGGCCTGGTCCGGGTCGGCGGTCATCGAGTCGGGCGCGAGTTCCTCCGTGAACGCAACCGGCGTGGCGGGGTCGAGGCCCAGCGTGTTGAGCAGGGCCGCAGTGGCCAGCTCGGCGCCGTTTCCAATCTGCGAGACCTGGGCCTCCATCTGCTGGAGCCCGAGCGTCGCCTTCATCAGGTCGAGTTTCGTCGCCATGCCATTGTCGTAGAGCGATTGGACCTGGCCGACGTGGCCCTTGAGCTGGCGCAGAGCTTCGCTCATCACGTCGACGGTCCGGCGGGCGAGCAGGGCCTGGTAGAAGCCCTGAGTTGCGTCAATCCTGACCTGCGCCCGCGCCTGGGCCGCGGCGGCTTTCTGCAGGTCGAGGGTGAGCCCGGCGATGCGGTAGGCATTGATGAGCTTGCCCCACGTGAACAGCGTCTGCTGAACCGTGCCGGTGACAGCGTAGTTGTTCACGCTCCCGAGTTTCATGCTGAACGTGTCGATCTTTCCGGTCCAGAACATGTTCGGCGCGGTCACGCCGATGGGCCGGCCGAGCGAGTCGAATACCGGCAGGCTCATGAAGCTGTCGTGCAGCGCCATCGTGGTCAGTTCGCTGGCCTTGGCCAGTCGGGTATAGGTGGCTGAAGCCGACAACTGGGGCAGGAACGATCCAAAGGCGCTGCCCTTTCCGGCCACGGCTTCGTCGAGCTTCGCCTGGGCCTGGGCCATCTGACGGTTATTCTTGAGCGCGAGCTCAACCGCCCCGGTCGCGTCGAGCCGCAACGTGTCGGCGCGGCCGGCCGCCGCCAGAATCAGAAGCCCGGCGACAAACGTAGGAATGATTCTCCGCATCAAAACTCCTTATCGAATAGTGTGCCTGTGACGGTTCCGGCCATCGGCCAGGATGCCGCAGAAGAAAATGTCCCTTACCGACTCTACCGACCGGCGGGCGCCGGGTCGCTCTGCCGCGGCCACCATCTCCGCGCGAAACGCACTCAGATACATCATCGAGGCGGTCCGCGGGTCGACGGGTCGGAACTCGCCCTGCTCGATGCCCTGTTTCACAATGTCGGCGATGGCGTCCTGCATCTCGACGATGTGGGGGAGAACATACTTCCGGAAGCGCTTCATCACCGTGTTGTCCTGGTGCACGTTCTCCATGGAGAGCAGGGCAAGGACCCCGGGGTTGGACAAAACGCCGGACGCCCACGCCGAGAATACCTCCTCGAGCTTCCGGCGCGGGGAGAGCGGCCTGGCGACGACCGCGGCGGTCACCGCCAGAGCCTGCTCGAGCAGCCAGTCGACCAGCCCCAGGTAGATCGCGGGTTTGTCTTTGAAGTAGAGGTAGACGGTGCCCTTGGCCACGCCCGCCTTCAGCGCGACGTCTTCGACCTTGGTCTCGGCGTAGCCCTTGGCCGTGACGACCTCAAACGCGGCCTTGAGGATAGCGAGACGCTTCTCGGCGTACCTGGTCTTCATTATGTTAATGACGTGAATATACTGACCGGTCAGTCATTATAGG
>Ga0116202_10002591_pt1 | contig 10854 bp, 8 predicted proteins | sample LakKivw325mmetaG_FD_94479 | JGI IMG/M metagenome (GOLD analysis project Ga0116202, IMG submission 94479) | Anoxic lake water microbial communities from Lake Kivu, Rwanda to study Microbial Dark Matter (Phase II) - Lake Kivu water 325m metaG | ecosystem: Environmental > Aquatic > Freshwater >... | reverse complement strand
TGAATGAGCAGTCTGAGCTTGATGAGCTGAACCGAGTGCTTGGCCGGAGGTTGGCCGGGATACGGCGTGAGGCCGGTCTGACCCAGGCGCAACTGGCCGCCCGGCTGCGGGACACCAATCGCGGCTGGCAGCAGGCGGTGAGCCGGTTCGAGCAGGGTAAGGCCGGCCGGCAGTCTTTGCGCTTCATCCTCGACTACTTGCGGGCCTGCGGCAAAGGCCTCGGCGCGGTCATCGACGTCCTTGACGAGTACACGTCCCGGCCGCTGGTTCTCGAACAGCGCGCGAAACAGGCGGTGCTTGACGCGACCGCCGATTTGCCGCCGGGTCAACGCGACCGGGCGAAGAACTATGACATCGGCCTTCGGTACAAGGCCGGGCAGCGGGTTCGGACCGAGCAGGATATCGAGAAACGAGTGCGGCAGGCGGTGAAGCGCGCCAAGGCCGAGGCGTGGGAGCATGGACTGCATCGGGCGTTCAACGACGTCCTCAACGAGTCAAGGGTAGGCTGGAAAGACCCGCTGGCGACGTACCTCCGCTCATACGGCAGCAAGGTTTTCGGCGCGCTCCGCCGGACGCGCAAGGCACGGCCGGTCTGGCGGGACAAAGCCATGGCCAGGCTCGATACGTGGGCTGCCGAGCACGAGCTTCAGCCTGAGCCGTTCGTCAGGATGAAGCAGGCCATCATCGCCCTGTTCGCCGAAATGGAACGCCGGGGCGAGTTCGAGTAGGCCGGTCGCGCCCGCACGCGAACCGCCATCTCGCTCGTGAAACAGCGACGCCATCCGGACAAGGATGGCGTCGAGTGACGAGAACTGGGGGATAGGGATTCGAACCCCAACTAGCTGGTCCAGAGCCAGCCGTCCTGCCAGTTAGACGATCCCCCAATCGGCGGTGCAAAGCATAGGCCCGGACCCCGTCAAAGTCAAGGCAGGGGCGCGGGGGCGGTTGCTCGCAGCGCCGCGGTCTGTCGCGCGGCTAGCGTCTCAGCACAATCTTGGCGGGCGCGGCCGCGGCTCCCGCGAGCCTCAGAAGGTAGATGCCGTCCGGAACCTTGGCGCCGGACCGGTCCCGGCCGTTCCAGGCCAACCTGCCGGAGGCCGGCACTCCGGCGCTCCATACCAGCGTCCCGGTGACCGAGTAGACGAGTACCACGGCGTTGACCGGCAGGCGCGATAGGTTGACTTCGCTGGAGAAGGGGCTCGGGGCAACCCGGGGCGTCAGGGGACGCGCGTCGGGAGCGAGGCAATCGACGACCCCGACTGACTCCGGCCTCACGATGATGTCGCAGACGATGGTGTCGCCCGATTCACGGATATTATCGATGCAGACCCCGGTCGAACGATTGTTCCGGTCGCGGCTTGCGGGCCTGCTGGCCGAGTCGAAGACAACCCGGTTCCAGATGCCCGGCAGCACGTCAGAAGTGTCACCCATGTCCTCGTGATAGACGTGCGGGTCGGGCCGGACTCCGTTGCCGTGGTCGAGGTGGGAGGTCGAGTCCTCCTCCATGTCTACGTATCTGTACGCTGCACCGGAGTAGTACGGGTCAATGTGCCAGATGGCCAGACCGGCGCCGGGCAGCGGCGCGTCAAAGCCCTCCTTTTGGCGGTTTTCCAGGTAGAAGCAGGTGTCGCGGTCGGTTCCGTTGCGCCATACCTTGTACACGACCGGCTCATCCTCGACCGGCGGGATGCGTACTTCGTACAGGTTCGTCGCTACGACGGTTGGCGTCACAAAGCCGGCTTCGTTCAGGCACCAGGCGTCCGGGTGGGACGGGCTCCAAGGCGTGTTGCCGCCCGCGCCCCAGGCGCCGTAGGACATCAGACTCCAGTAGCCCGGACCCCAATAGTGGCGGCTCTGGTCGTACAGGTCGGGCAGGCCGACCAGGTGCCCCATCTCGTGGCACATTACCGCGATACAGCACATCGTTGTCTCGCGGGCCTCGGTGACCAGGGCGAACTCAGGCACGTTGGTGACGCCGTCGATGGTCACGCCATCGTCGGTCTGGTAGTCGAACCAGGGAATCGCGTGCGACCATAAACAGTTCACGTCGCCATTGTCCGAACCGTCAGCCCCGGCGTGAACCATGAAGCAGGCCGGGATGTGGCCGTCGTGGTCCAGGTCGAACTGGCTGAAGTCAACGTATGCGTCAACCTGCGCCAAGTTGTTCTTGGCAAGCGAGTCGCCGGTGTACAGCAGATAGTTGCCGTCGTAGTAGTCTGAGTAGTCGTGCGTAGACATGAACCATCTGCCCCCGCCGATTCCGCCCCGCACGTGGTAATCGCCGTACGAGCACTCCAGCCAGTAATCATTGAGGCTGCCCGCACGATAGGGAAGACCGTTGTACACTCCGGTCGAGTAGAGCATCGAGTCGAAGAGCGCGGGTGGACGGGCGAGCGTGTCGGCCCGATTGTCGGGGAACTGCATCAGGATGGCGACGGTCTCGAGGTTGCTTTCACCCTTGAGCCGGTTGGGGCCGGCCGTCTCCACGCCGGACGGGTAGACCGGCAGTGGGCTGTTCTTATCCTCAAGTACGCCTGGCCGCGGCGGCATCGCCAGGCCGACCAAAGACAGAATCGGTATCAGAAGGGAAACTCGCATGATTCTCTTCGGGCTTTCAAGACACTACCCGAAACTACCGCCACGGTCAACCCACGCTCCCCAGAACCGGCATCGGGATAACCACGGAAGGCAGAAGGACGCGCTCCCTGAATCGGATATTGAACCACAGAGTCCTCAGAGACCCCGACGGTACGAACCGGGCCCCGGCTTCACCCGCTCCGTGTTCTCTGTGGGCTCTGTGGTTGGCTCAGTGTCGGTTCTGGGGGCGCTCCGCTTCCTTGACTTACGTCCAACTTCTCCTATAATCGCCTATCATGCCCCTGTAGCTCAGACGGATAGAGCGACGGTTTCCTAAACCGTAGGTCAGGCGTTCGAATCGCCTCAGGGGTAGAATGAAAAGGACACCATGCGCTTCAAAGGCAAACACTACGTCAGCAAGCGGGACCTGAAGGAAGACCGGTTCCAGAAGCTCGTCGAGCAGGCGATGGAGTTCTACTACCGCGACCGGCAGCGAGTCTGGATCGGCGCCGCGGCCGTGGTCGCGGTCATCGTCATCGCCATCGTGCTGCTGCAGAACCGGGGTTCCGGCGTGAATCCCCAGGCCGAGTTGTCGTTCACCCGGGCCGTCGGCGTCTATTCGACGGGCAACTTCGGACAGGCAGAAACCGCTTTCAAGGACGTCGCCGCCCGGTTCGGCAACGGCTTCCTGGGCGTCAAAGCGCACTTCTACCTTGCGAATATCTACTACCATACAGGCCGGTTCCCAGAGGCGAAAAAGGAGTTCGGGCTTTTCCTTGTCCGCGTGAAGAACGACCCTCTGCTGAGCCCGGCGGCCCAGTTCGGCATCGGCAACTGTGAGGAAATGGCAGGCGACAACCTTGGCGCGGCCAAGTCCTACGAAGCGGTCAGGACCCGGTGGCCCAAGTCACCGCTGACGTATGAGGCGATGATGGCGGCGGGCAGGGCCTACCGCCTCGGGGGAGAGTTCGTCAAAGCTGAGGTAGTGTACCAGTACCTGCTCGACACGAAACCTGAAGGGGACCCGCGCGAGGACGTCAGAGTCGAGATTGACCGGGTCCGATGCCTCCAGAAGAAGTTCAAATGACGTAATTGTGCCGCTCGGCAGGAACTGCGGCCGGTTCCTGCGGGCGGGCCAAGCGGCCGGTAGTGCCTTCGCCGGAGAGGCGGAACCTAGCAGTGACGGGGCCCGGACCCACCACTGACGGCCCAGCGCCGTCGGCGGCTAGATTACGTCGGCCTCCCGCACATCGGTTACGGCGGCCAAGTAGTAGCTCGTGACGACCTGGCGCTCGTGTCCGGCCTGAATCCAGGCCGCCGCAACCCAGACCTCGTCCTTGGACTTGGACACGACGAGCTCGAGCAACGCCGAACTTGCGGCTCGTGCCGCGGCCCGGTGCTCGTTGGTCACGAAGTACCGGGAGTCAGCCATACCTTTGGAAAAGTCGGGTTGGTCGGCCCGGGGCCAGGCGCCCAGAACCACGGCGCAGGCTTCGCCCGGTCCGAGCTTCCACTCGTAATAGAGGACCAGTCGATTGGCAGCAGCCGGCACGAACGGCGCTGCGAACAGCAGGCGCATTCCAGTCGGGAAAGGACCGGGCAGCGCAGCCTGACCGGCGACCGGCTGGACCGCGAGCACACGGCCGAGCGACTGGAGCGGCACTACGTCCGCCGCAGCACTGGTAATGGTGATGCCGGAGGAAGCGATGACGGGCCCGGTCTCGACGAGGCGAGAAAGCCAGTCGAAATAGTCCTCTTCGCCCCTGGCTGCTGCGTGCTGCGCGCACGCCGGCAACAGATTCTCCACGGACAGCCTGCCACCCTTGGAGAGGGGTAGGCGCGGGACCAGGGCTGTATGCTCGCGGTCGCACCCGGGCACTATGCAGCCGCCGCCGCAAAGGGCGATGACCTCGGCTTCCAGCTCCGGCGGCCAGGTCTCACCGTCAACGTAGGCAGTGTGGTCCTGGCCCGGAGTCGGGGCATGGTGGGCGGTCCCACACAGCGGGCAAGTTGTTTCCTGCTCGATGCTCTCCCATGCCACCTCAATCGGCTGCCAGCACTTCGGACACCGATAATGCCAGGTCATAGGTTCGGATACGATCTAACGACAGCCAGTCCCATGCTTATATCGTCCGCAAACCTGTCCCGCTGTCAAGCCAATTCACGCGCGGCGCGTGAAGGGTCGGGGACCAAGGGATAGAGACGCAAAGGGACCGAAGGGATGGGAGGAACGCGGGACGTGGTGGCGTGCTCCGGCACCTGCAACCGGAAACTACGGACTTGGCCCGGCTGGAAATCCGGGAAGCGCGTGCCTATCCCCATGAGGAGCTGCCGAGGAGAGCTTCCGGCTCCCTCGGCAGCAGGAGAACGACGGCAGTGGACGGCGCCGACCGGACTCTTAGCGGCTGTCCATCTGCTTCTTGAAACGCTCGACCATGCGCCGCGCCTGTTCAAGCGGGGTCCGCGGCCGGGGCCGCGCGGCCCGCCAGTACTCGCCAATCGCGAACGAGCCGTAGTCTCCGCTCGAAGCCAGGAAGTAGCCTGCGCCGTGACCTTTGACGTTGCCCTTGCACTCGTGACCGACGCAAGGGCCGCAGACCGCCTGGATGTCGACGGACCCGTAGCCGTAGTAGACCGAGTCTACGTACGACGGGAAGATGGATGACGCGGGCAGCGTGAAATCCGTGGTTGTGCCGGGCAGGACAACGGTCGTGTCCAGATAGAAGTAGTGGTAGTCTCCAGCCGTGTCATAGTAGTCGTACTCAATCTCGAACTCGATTTCGTAGCGGTCGATTCCGGCCGTGCCCGTCCAGGCGAGCGCCAGGGGATGGTCCTGCTCCAGGACGAAGTTGCTGTCCGGGGATGTGATGCGCGGCTTCCCCGGTATGACCAGCTTGTCGCTCTCGGCGGTGCCGTCGGACTGATAGACGTACAGCACGCAGGTGTCGCCGGACTCGATTCTGGTCTCCTTCTGCCAGGAACTCGACCACATGTACTCGCCGTTGCTCGAATAGCCTTCCACGTCCAGGCTCTCGCCGTTGGCGGCGACGACCGGGAGCAGACGCGTGTTCTCGACGTCGGCGTAGACGAGCGTCCGATTTCCGTGGCCGGTCGTGTCGTAGACCGCGGTGCCGATGATGGTCGGCAGGCCGAAAGTGAGGACCGTCTTTCGGTCGCACGCGCCCGGCAGCAGAATGACTGCTGCCACTATTACTACGACTACTCTTGCACCTTTCACGCTTCCTCCTTTATTGGTCTGGCTGTGCCGGCCAGACTCAGAGGGGGACTGATGCAATTCCGGTGCCAGAGTAAGGAGGGACGCAACTGCGTGACTTACGAGCAGTCGGTGGGCGAAGAGTGTATCCGTACGGTGACAGCGTGTCACCGTTCGGTGACAAATGCTAGGTGGGCGGGAGTGTCAAATGGGCCGTAATCAGGATATTGACAACCGGACGGGGAGACGGAGAATTCCAGTGTTCGTGTATGCAGACAAAGCGGGTGCGGGCTCCCATTGCCACAACCTTACATCCCGCACCCGCGCCATTTTGCCGGGTGCGGATGCGGCAGTCCGCAACCGTCAATCAACAGGCAGGAGGCAGTGAAAACAGATTGGGGAGTAGGGGCTGGAGACTAGGGATTGGCCGGCACCTGTCCGACTGCACTGCAACCCGCCCACTCGTCGCTGGCCACTCGCGGACTCCGTCCGCAGCAGCCCACAAACCGAGGTCTGGAGACTCGCTCCGCAGGAGCGGCCAATCTGCAATCCACAATCTGCAATCCGAAGTGCCTGCGGACGACTGGGCGGACTTGTGGCGTGCTATCGGAACTCGCCTCTACTGCTGAGGTGAGACGCCTCCAGCCCTGAACCACTTCTCAAGGAGGCTGGGAGGTCGAGCCTTGCGGCTGACTGCACCTGCTTGCTGCTCTGTGCCCTCACCGCGTCGCCGGAAGGCTGCCACCAGAAACAGCACGCAGGAGGCAGCTCGCGCTATCTGTGCAGCCGCTTCGCGTATGCCGAAGATCAGCCGTCGCTCAGACGGTGTCACTGCGTAGAACCATCGGAGGTACGCCGGGAGCCGGCACAGGCAGCCGAGTGAGAAGTCGAACACCAGCGGCAACCCCAGCGCGATGATGACGAGCATCGCTATCCGCGGATTCCGCTGCCACCGGGCTATCGAGAGCGCAATCCCGGCGGCCAGCACGGCGGCAACGAGGTATGAGGTCAGACGGGACACGAGCATCATCTCATGCTTCCCCGGACCTGTCGCCGCCCCGAGTGTCCTCTCGCGGCCGGTCACGACGCGGGCCGAGCGTCGCTATGAGCAGCAACACGTAGGACGCGGCCCGGGCCGCCTTCCACAAAGCCGAGTCCAGGGATATCACGAGACTCCGCTGCGCGCCCGGCAGTCGCCCCAGCCACTGCTCGACCGACGGCAGCCCGAGAGGGAACAAGAGCGTGACGGCCAACGGCAAGGCCAGTGCAATGCCTACTATACGTGACGTCCACGGGTGATGTCGCCACCGAACTATGGCGATCACGATGCCAGCTATCATGACCGTCTGGTTCAGGAATCCGCCCAACACTCCGACCCACCTCACACGCCGCCTCCAATCACTCGTTCGGTCCGGCCAGAGCGAGTCCTGTTGCCTGCTCCCTGCGTCAAGGTCGGATTCGGCTCGAGCATAGTTCGATTCTATGACTCGCGGGCGGGGGTGTCAAATCCACGGGCGGAATCGGGGCGTGGCCCGACGCCCTTGCCGCCATCGTCCGTGAAGAGTCTTTTATTATGTCCCCCGAACTCCTTGTCCCCCGAACTCCTCAATATCCCCCCATCCGCTAACGAACCCGGAACGACACAACTCACCTAGTCTTCGGTGTCGTACGCCAATTCCGGATGATGTCCAGCACTGGGTCGAGAGGCTCAACTATGGAATAGCTCGATGTGGAGACTGTCGTGTTGGTATAGTCGCGCGTGACGTCATACCATAGGTCAATGAACGGCACATAGTCAGTCACGATCCCGACCACGACAAAACCATCAGCTCCTGATGCTCTCTCCACCTCGACGACCGGGCCGCCACTGTTCCCCGGGTAGACAGCAGCGTCTAGCACCAACGTCCTTTTTGTGGGGTTCTTGCCAGCCACAATACCCTTGTGGATCAGCGGACGATCATACTCTATCAGGGGCGATTGTCCCAGGCCAAGACTCTTCGGGTATCCGAAGATGAATACATCGTTGCCGACAACTGCGTGGTCGTAGCCTCGCAGGAGCGACCAGCCCGCTCGGACTGGGTAACCCACGCTGCCTTTGTTGGCCTGTATGTAGCGCCGTTCCGTGATGAGTCTGGGGCCACTGGAGTCGATGATGAACCTACCGATCCTCGCAACAGCGATGTCGTGTGAAGTGTCCGCCTTCAGAAGTCCGTCGTTGAACAGCGCTTCGAGGTCAACCGAGAGGTCGTACTTTGAGCCATGGGTATACCCGCTGATCCCCGCCGTTGAACCGCGCAGGTCGTGCGCGGCCGTATCCTTGAAAAACACGTGGCGGGCAGAGACTATATAACAGTATTCTCTAGATGTATCAGAGACCATGAAACAAGAGCCTGTTCTACCGCCCACGGTGATCAAAGCTGGGAGATCGGCTCCGTTCTCAGGCAGTCCCCCCTGCGGCAGTGCGACTGCGCTCAACAGAAGGATGGAGGCCAGAACTCGCGTGAGGATTTGTTGGGGTGCGCCCATCAGGTGCGTGTATTTCATCTGGCACCTCCTGCGGAGTTCATTCCTGCTTCGTATTCTGCTAGCAGGAGAGGGAGTGTTTCCCACATTTCGAGTCTTTCCAGGGGCGGGATACTTGCCATATCTCGTACCTCCGTCATCGACGGGCCGGGCTCACGCGCCTTCATGGGCGGGATTCTAGCTTGGGGCGGACGCTTGTCAAGCTTGACGCAGACGGAGTTGACGCCGTCGCCAAATAGGTGACTGTCCCTCATTTCCCCCACCTCATTTTGCCCACAGCGGCTACGACAGACCGGCGACCATACTGTTGACAGAGGCAGCGAGCATGCCCGCGCGCACCGCCACGAACTCCGCGAATGACGCCAACTCCCATAGCTTACTCTCGGTCGGGACCACCTGCTCCTTGAGGCGCTCAGGTGCAACCGCGTTGCTGGATAAGTAGTCCTTTGGGGGTTTGGAGTTGAACGACCTATTCGCCTTCTCGTTGAGGACGACTACATTGGCTGCGACGTCCTTCAGCGCGTCGTATTGGCTACGTAGCAGGGCCCTTGGGAAGAAGTGGTGCCACTCAGGCTTGAATCCTTCATTCAGTTGGTTGTCCGCCCTGTCAAAGCCAATCCGGACTTCTTGGCATAGCCAGTCCTTGGCTCCGCTCTGGAACGCGGCCAGGTACTGGACGAGTTGCAGGAACCCGTCGCGATAGTCTCTCTGGAAGTCTTCCGCCGCGTAGGTGTCCGATGCCTGCAACTGGTCGGTCAGTCTCCCCACGGCTTCGTCGAAGGAAGAACAGGAGCCGAGCAGCCTGGTATCCTGGTCGAGGGTGGTAATGGCAGCGCCGCTGTATCTACCGTCCCTTGTGGCGCGTAGCAGCCACTTGAGAGTCCTTGGGAACCGGAAGTCTGACTTGAACCTCGCATACAGTGCAAATGCGGGTATGAGGACGTTGTGCGCGGGCAGGAGGTCAGACGAGAGCACGCCAGCTTCAGCCATCTTCCTCTGTACGTAGCTGATGGCTTCGGTCGTTTCGCGCCAGGCGTTGTCAAAGGTCCCAGACTTCTCCCAGAAACCCTTGCTCACGTCACGCAGGCGCGCGGTGCCTCCTCCTAACGTGGCAAGCGTCCGGATCACCACGCTTGGGTCGAGCTCGAACCCCTTATCAGCGAGGCCCTTGAGGAATGGATTGAAGTTCTCTCGCACCCAACCGAGTTGCTTAGAGGCGACGAGCGCGATGATGACGTCCGACTCCCGAATCTTCGTCCCGGCGGTGTTCAACCGGCTGAATATCTCAGCTACGTCTTCTGGGTCGTGGTCGATCACTACCTCATACATGGGGAACTTCTCCAGTTTCCTCACGCTTTGCAGTCTCTCGTGTAGCGCCGCGAACTCCATCGTCGTCACCTTCTTGCCCAACTCCTGTGCCAATTCGCTCAGGTTGCCGCTGGAGAGTATAGACCGTACCGATACCCACTCGGGCGCCTTCTTCCGGACTGGATTGGGCAGTGCGAACTCCAGCGCGTCTGCAGGAGACGCTATGTTCACTAGGACATCGTAGCGCTCTAGGTAGTCATTCCATTCCGACGCACTCTCCCACCAGTATGGCTTGGAGCCAAAGAGCAGAGCAAGCGATGTCACACGTTGTTGTCCGTCCACGATCCACTGCTTGTCCCCTGTTCCGCCAAATGCGGACTGAGGTTGGTTGTACTCGGCCTCCCAAAGCAGTATCACACCGACGGGGTACTCGCGCCACAGCGAGTCCACGAACTTCTTGAACTTCTCTGGGGTCCATACGAACCTTCGCTGTATCTCCGGGACATTCAGCCGGCCGAGCGTTGCGCTATCGATGTGCTGGATGATGTCCTTCAGGTAGAGTCTTTGGTCTTTCATGGGTCCTCCTCGTGAACGACGATACCAGGCATGTACCACTGCGTGCAGACCACGTGACGGAAAAGCGGGACACTTCCCATATTTCGGCGGAAAAGCGGGACACTTCCCATATTTCGTACCTCCGTCAATGACGGGCCGGGCTCACGCGCCTTCATGGGCGGAATTCTAGCTTGGGGCGGACGCTTGTCAAGCTTGACGCAGACGGAGTTGACGCCGTCGCCAAATAGGTGACTGTCCCTGATTTCCCCTGAGTCAGGGTAGGTTCTGATGCGGCGCGCGACCCGGTCCAGTTCGTCGAGGAACTCGTACCCGAGACCGGCCGATTGACGTTCGTACCAGGCGAAGGCGTCGTCGAGTTCCCGACGCGCGACGGAGAGGAAGCGGATTGTCACTTGCGCCGGTAACGGGCCATGACCTCGGCGTAGGAGAGGTGTTCAGCGCGGCCTTCACGATACGCCCGCCACCTGGCTCTGGCCTCGCCGGCCCATACCCGGTCGATCTCGGGGTCCGGCTTGTCCAACTCCAGCAGTATACTGTCAACTACTTCCAGCTTCTCAGTATCGGGAAGCGCCTTGATTTCCTCAATAACGTCCTGTGCGCGTCGCGTCATGACTTGCTCCTTTGCAGAGATTGCCGAGTCAATATAGCCCTATTGC